>Ga0194131_10002295_pt1 | contig 31552 bp, 24 predicted proteins | sample TA2KigO120mmetaG_FD_148631 | JGI IMG/M metagenome (GOLD analysis project Ga0194131, IMG submission 148631) | Freshwater microbial communities from Lake Tanganyika, Tanzania - TA2015053 Kigoma Offshore 120m | ecosystem: Environmental > Aquatic > Freshwater > Lake | place: Tanzania: Lake...
GCTCGGCGCACCGCCGGTTGTGCTCGTCGCACCGCCAGCCTGCGCACCGGGTCGATGCGCCGACTCGAACGCGGCAGCATCGCGCTGGTGACCCTTCGGCGATGCATGTGGCGTGCCATGACTGCGGGTGCTTGAACGATCACCACGAGGTTCCGGGCGACGCTCACGCGCCTGCTCGCCCTGCTTCTGCCCCCGCTGTTCGCCCCGCTTGTCGCCGCGCTTGCCGGCCTGACCCGCGCGCTCGCCACCGCGCGACGATGACTCGCCACGCGATCGACCGCGCCCACCACGCTTGCCACGTCCGCCACGGCCTTCGCTGCTGCCGGTCGCCGGCTGCTGCGCGGATTCGCCTTGGACCGCCGCGCTCGCCGGCGGTTCGGCCAGCGACAGGTCGTTCGGGAGCGGCTGCACCGGGATCTGCTGGCGCGTGAGCTTCTCGATGTCGCGCAGGAGCCCGCGCTCCTCGCCGTCGCAGAAACTGATTGCCGCGCCGCTCGCACCGGCGCGCGCCGTGCGGCCGATGCGGTGCACATACGCCTCGGCTTCCATGGGCAGGTCCACGTTCACGACATGCGTGATGCCATCGATGTCGAGCCCGCGCGCAGCGATGTCCGTCGCCACGAGCACGCGCACGCGGCCCTCGCGGAACGCCTCGAGTGCGCGGATGCGCTGGTTCTGGCCCTTGTTGCCGTGGATCGCCTCGCTCTTGATGCCGTGCGCGCGCAGGCGCTTCATGACGCGGTCGGCACCGTGCTTCATCTTCGTGAAGGCGACCACGCGCTCCATGCCCGGATCCCTGAGCAGGTGCACGAGCAGCGCCACCTTGTGCGCCTTGGGCACGTGGATGAGCGACTGGGTGATCTTCTCGACGGTGGTGGCCACCGGGGTGACGGCGACCTTGGCGGGATCGCGCAGCAACTGGTTGGCCAGGTGCTGGATCTCGCTGGGCATCGTCGCACTGAAGAGCATCGTCTGGCGATCCTTGGGCACCTTCGCGGCGATCCGCTGGATCGGCTTGATGAAGCCCATGTCGAGCATGCGGTCGGCCTCGTCGAGCACGAAGATGCTCACGCGATCCAGGTGCACGAAGCCCTGGTCCATCAGGTCGATCAGGCGGCCCGGCGTGGCGACAAGAACATCAACGCCGGCCTTGAGCGCGTTGACCTGGGGGTTCTGGCCGACGCCACCGAAGATCACGGCATGGCGCAGCGCCAGGTGCTTGCCGTAGGTGGCGAAGCTCTCGCCGATCTGGGCGGCGAGTTCGCGCGTGGGCGCAAGGATGAGCGCACGCGGGCGACGGCCCGTGCGCAGTTCGCCCTGCTCGCCCGACTTCATGCGGTGCAAGATGGGCAGCGCGAACGCGGCGGTCTTGCCAGTGCCTGTCTGCGCGATGCCGAGCAGATCGCGGCCAGTCATCCCGATGGGGATCGTCTGCGTCTGGATTGGCGTGGGAACGGAGTACCCCTCGGCCTCGACGGCCTTCAGGATCATGGGGTGGAGTCCGAGCTGGGTGAAGCCTGCAGTCGCAGGCACGGTCGAATGGGTCGATTCAGTCAAAAGAGATAACCAAGTCTGATTGCAGCCTGAGCACGGATGCTGCAACCGGGATGAGGCTTGTTCGCGATTCCGGGGGCGCTCCGGCCATGGCCGGCGGGCGCGGAAACGGGAAAGGCCAAGAGCGACGCCACCCACCGCTTCCGTTGCGATTCATGGCGTTGCCGGCGCAGTCCCAGAGGTTCGCAAGCGTGGATCGCTCGCGCTGGTTCACCGGCTGAAGGGGCGCATCATAGCGCGCACCCCGCATCAACGCAATGGCATCGCGATCGTGACCTCGAACTCGAACGGATCCACGCGTTCCTGGCCATTCACGATCGGATTCGCCACTACCGTTCCCTCGTGAGCGGCCCAACCGATTATGTCCTCGGCACACACGATCCCGAAGCCGATCGCCTGCGTGTGCAGCACGAACTCTGGCTCGACGAGGCCTCGCGCGCGTGGGACGCGATCGGCGTGACTTCCGGCGCACGCGTGATCGATCTGGGCTGCGGACCGGGACTCGTCACCGAGGCACTTGCTGCGCGCGTCGGTCCGAGTGGACGCGCCGTTGGCATCGAACTCTCGCCCGCGTTCGCTGCTCAAGCTCGAGCCCGCTGCGCGCGCTTCGGCAGTGCCGTCGCGATCGAGGAGGTCGATCTGTCCGCATCCCAACTCCCCCGCGACCTGCGCACCTGCTTCGACGCCGCGTGGATTCGCTGGCTCCTCATGTTCTTGCCGGATCCCGGGCGCGTGCTCTCACTCGCTCACCAAGCGCTCCGACCTGGCGGCATGATCGCGATCCACGAGTACATCCACTATTCCACCTACGGGCTGCTCGACGGCGGTCCCCGCATCGCCGAGTTCGTGCAGCACGCCATGGCAAGTTTCAGAAAGAGTGGCGGCGATGCCAACGTGGCTCGACGCTTGCCAGCGCTGCTCACCAAGCACGGCTTCGAGCTCGTGCAGGTTCGACCCATCGCGCGCGTCGCACGGCCGAGCGATGCACTGTGGCAGTGGCCCGCAGGATTCGTGCGGACCTACGCGCCGCGCCTGGTCGAGCTCGGCTACTCCGACCACGAATGGCTCGAGTCCACGCTTGCTGAACTCAGCGCTGCGGAGCGAGATTCATCGAGCGTGCTCATGTGCCCGACCCTGCTTGAAGTCGTTGCGCGCCGGCTCTGATCACCACACGATGCCTCACCCGTTGTGCACAAGGTCGCCGTCAGCGCAGACCCCGTTCGACCGATCGTGCTCCGAGACGGAACCTGCGGGGTTCGCGCGCGATCGATAGTCTCTTGGCATGGGAACTCGGTTGCCGCTTGCCAAGATCCTCTCCTGTTCGGTGTTCGGTCTTGCGCTCGTCACTGGCCACTCCTGGACCGAACTCGGCTGGGTGGATCAAGCGCTCGCCGCCACGGGCTTCGGCTTGCTGGTCATCGCGATGGCCGGTCGGATCTGGTGCGGCGTCCACATCGCAGGCCGCAAGACCGTCGAACTGGTGACCGACGGCCCCTACTCCATCTGCCGCAATCCGCTCTACTTCTTTTCGTTGCTGGGCTTCATTGGCGTCGGCCTGAGTTTTGAGTGCATCTCGCTCGCCGCGATCTTCGGCGCGGTCTTTTTCCTCACGCACTGGCGGACGGTCCACCTGGAAGAGCGGGTGTTGCGCGAGCGATTCGGTGCGGCGTTCGATGCGTACCAGGCTCGGGTCCCGCGACTGATCCCGCGGCCTTCGCTCTACCACTCCGAGCCGTTCCACAGCGTGGGCACTGCGGCGTTCAACAGGATCCTCCGCGAAGCGTTGCTCATCCCATTGGTCTATCTCGCGGCGCAGGGCATCGAGTTCGCGCACGATCGCGGCGCGATTCCGATCCTGCTTCACCTGTACTGAGCATCGAGGACGGCGCGCAGCGCGCACCCTTCCTCAGCATCGAGCACGCCGCCCACGCGGCAACTTGAGTGCAGATCGCTCGACACGCGCATGAATTCGCGGGCATTGCTGGAGCGAACGCCGCCCCCGGGCACGATCGTCACCGTATGCAGGCCTCGTGAGGCAGCGTATTCATTCGCGATCTGCGCATCGCGCATCAGGCGCTCGACCCGCACATCGATCGTTGCGACCGAGGCATCCCAGCCCAGCACCCCTGCCGTCACCACACGCTCCATGCCCAGATCCACGAGATCACGCATCGCCTGATCCCTGTTCCGAACCAGGTCGAGGCTACGCAGGAAGGCCACGCCCATGCCCGCCGCACGGGCTGCACCGGCAAGCCGCTGCATGGCCTCGACATCAACCGAGGCGTCCTTGCGCAACAACCCGATTGCCACATCGTGCGCGCCTGCCTTCGCCATGGACTCGATCTCCCGCATGCACGCTTCGACGACGGTCGGCGTGGCGATGAAGGCCTCGAGCACTGGCGCGACGACGGCTCCGGCGACCCGAGGCCGGATCATGGCCACGACACGCGCTCCAGTGCGGCCATCCTGGTCCCTCGCAGCCCGCACGCCGCGCACAAGCTCCGGCAGCGGTGTCCAGCCTTCGGTGGAAAGGTCATCGCAGACCTCCAGCCGGTCGGCAAACGCCAATGAACGCAGGGCGCCCTCGAGGGTCTCAATGGGAACTTCAAGGACGGGATTCAACCGATGCTCCTTTGGACTGGGCCAAGCCCCGGACCGTCCGCAGAGCCTTGCTTGAGGGACACAAGGCAAACTTGGCTCGTGCAACCACAGTTCGGGCTTGATCTAACCCATTATGGGGCTAAAGTCCGTCATGCGGCAGAGCGTCATCCCCACTTGGGCTGTTTCCTCGCCGCCAACAGACCACGCCCCGCGGAGAATCAACACCATGTCACGACTCGCCATTCCGGCTTCACTCACCCTCGTTGCCTGTGTGCTCGGTGCCCCCACCGCCCTCGCCGCCGACGATGGTGTCGATGGCCACTCGGCCATCGGAGTGCAGCAGCCTGCGCAGGAGCCGACGCCGAGCTTGAGCGAGGTCTACGGCATGGAGTTCGTGCCGATCCCCCTTCACGCGCTGCCGCCGCAGGACAACGAGTTCTTCATGACCGAGGATGTGATCCTCGGCAACGGCAACGGACCAAACCCATTGCGATTCGCGATCCCGACCCCTGCCGGCCTCGAACTCGGCAGCGGCGAGTGGATCGATGTGGAGGGCGGACGCCTGTGGCGAACCCGCATCGCGTCGGCCAACGCCACGACCGCACGCCTTCACCTCAAGGGCATCGACCTGCCAGCGGGCCAGCAACTGCGCATGTCCGCCCCGGGCTGGGCCGACTCGGTCATCGGGCCGATCGAAGGCGTTGGTGAGTTCGGCACCGGCGAGGCGTGGAGCCTTTCGCTGCCGACCGCCGAGGTTCTGCTCGAGTGGTTCGTCCCGAATGGATCGACTGCCAAGCAACTTCCGTTTGCCGATGCCGACTACTACCACGGGTACCGCCAGATCTGGAAGCTCGATGAAGAAGGCAGCGACGGCGGGCTCGCGGTCGGCTCCTGCCACCTTGACCCGATCTGCTTCCCCACCTGGTCGACCGAGTCCAACGGCACCATCCGCCTCATCTTCTCTGGCGCACTCTGCTCGGGCCAGTTGACGGCAACCACCGCCCTGGACGAGACGCCGTACGTCACGACGGCGAACCACTGCATCTCGACGCAGTCCGTCGCCAACAGCTGCCAGTTCAACTTCTTCTATCGCCGCAACACCTGCGCTGCCTCGGCGACGGCCTCGGCGGGCACGAACATCAGCGGCGGCGACCTGGTCGTCACGTACAGCGCAAGCGACTGCTCGCTGCTCATGATCCGCCCGACGCTTCCGGCCAATGTCGGTTGGGTCGGCTGGACCAACAACAATGTCTCGACCAGCACGGCTTCGACCTGCCTGCATCACCCCGACGGCAGCTACCAGCGCATCTCGTTCGGCACGAAGAACGCCACCTCGTTCCCCTGCGGCAGCCCGCAGTCGAACTGGTCGAGTCTCTCTTGGAACTCCGCGACCCAGTACGGCGTGACCTCGATTGGCGTGACCGAGGGTGGCTCGTCGGGAAGCGCGATCTACCGCAACACGGACCGACGCATGTACGGCGTGCTGACCTGCGGAAGCAGTTCGTGCACCAACACCTCCGCCGACGACGGCTACGGACGCCTCGATGTGGCGATCAGCAGCGGCGGCTTCGCAACGCCGCTCGCGGCCGGCTCCGACGATGCGCAGGAACCCAACGACTCCTGCGCGGCACCGCGCGTCTTGGCCAACGGCACCTTCACCAGCCTCGTGGTCAAGCGTCTCGATGAAGACTGGTACCAACTCACGAGTGCGCCGGAAACGGTCGTCTCGGTCAGTGCGACATACACCCACGCCAATGGCGACATCGACATGGAACTGTTCAGCGCCTGCGGTGGGACGGCCCTGGCGAGCGATCTGGGCAACGTCAACAACGGGTCGATCAACTACACGAACACGAGCGGGAGCAGCACGCTGTTCCTCCGCGTGTTCCTCGGCAGCGATACCCGCAACGATTACTCGCTCACGGTCTCGACGTCTGCTCCGCCGGCCCCGGCCAACGACGAGTGCGCGGCGGCCATCGACATCACGGGATCGGTCGCCTTCTCGACCGTGGGCGCCACCAACAGCACGACCGGCACCATCCCGACCAGTTGCGACGACGGCTCGGGCACGAGCATGCAGCGGGACATCTGGTACCGCGTCTACTCGCAGTGCACGGGCACGGCGACGGCGTCGACCTGCGGCGCATCCTTCGACACGCGCGTGGCGGTCTACCAAGGGTTCACCTGCCCGACTGCGTCGTCCGTCCCTGTCGGGTGCGATGACAACACCGTGGGTTGTGCAGGCAGCGGTTCGCAGGTGATCTGGCAGGCCAACACCGGATCGGTCTACTACATCCGCATCGGATCTCCGATTGCAGCGAGCGGCACCGGTCAGTTGGTCTACTCCTGCGTCGAGACCCCGCAGTGCCCGGCCGATCTCGATGGCGACGGCATCGTCGGCGGCGCCGACCTCGGCGTGCTGCTCGGCGCCTGGGGCACGGCCAGCGCCGACCTTGACGGCAATGGCCTCGTCGACGGCAGCGATCTCGGCATCATGCTTGGCGCGTGGGGCAACTGCCCGTAACACGCGCGAAGGCTCGCATCACTCCAAGGCCCCCGCCTCGAGCGGGGGCCTTGTTCATTCAGCCCGTACCACGCGCTACATCACGAGGCGTCATCCCACCGGCGCACCGCACGCGACCGTCCCTGCAGCGACCACGCCACCCTTCATGAGCACGCTGCCAGGCTCAAGCCGCGCATCATGCTCGATCACCGAGCCGTAGAAGGTCACGGCGTTCTCGCCGGCGCTCGCGTCGTGCTCGATCCGAACATGATCGATCTTGAGGACGCGATCCTCGAAGGTGTGTGCCTGCGGATGGCAGGCGACTGCCGAACGATCACCGTAGGAGAGCATGTCAGGATCCACGATCTGCGTCGCACCGGGGCCGAGCATCACATCACGACCGATGCGCGTACCTGCTGCGCGAAGGCACCACGCCAGGACCGGCGTGCCATCCACGCGCCCAAGCGCCACACGCGCACTGAACCACCAGAGCACGTAGAGATAGTCCCATCGACTGCACCAACAGCTCCACAACCCGTGCTGTCCTGGTTGCACGCGACCGAGCAGGATCCACTTGGCCGTGATCCCGAAGGCCACGAGCCACGCCCACGCAGCGACGGCCGCGAGCGTTCCCCACCACGCCATCGAGGCCATGGTGCCATCCCCTTGTGCGGCGAGACCCAGCCAGATGGCGACCCCAACGATCGCAGGCACCACAGCGAGGCAACGCGCGGACTCCCACGACCAGCGGTTGATGCGCTGCAGCACACCCGGCTCATGCGTCAGGCGCCGATCGACCGACACGACCTCGCGACGCGTCAAGCGCATCGGCGGGATGCCGAACCAACCGTCGCCGTCATGCGAACCCGACGGTGCCACGGTCGAGACGCCGATGAACAGTCGGTCGGGATAGGCACGACCCGCCGGCACGACGGCATGGTTGCCCACGAAGGTTTCGTCACCCAAGCCCGTGTGGGCCACCGTCACCACGCCACGCGACCACTCGGGGCTCGCGAAGTAGATCCCATCGGCGAAGAAACACCCCTTGCCGATCGAGACGGTCTCGGGCAGCACATCGATGATCGAGCTCAACTCGGTATCACGCCCGATCCTCATGCCCGCGAGACGGAGCCACATCGGCCAGAACAGCGTGCCGCTGATCCACCGCCCTGCGGATTCGACCATGCCCGTGCGCCACCAGATCCGAAGCGCCGTCACGCTGAAGATGGCGTAGGTCCCGGGCATGATGGTGCCGGTGCAGCGCAGCGCCAACGCAGCCGCGAGCAGCCAGAGTGGCACGGCCAGCACGACCGCACCGCAGGCAGCGGCCAGCAGCGACCATGAGCCGGACGGCGATCGAAGCCAAGCGGCCAGTGCACCACCGAGCGCGCGATCCACCACGATGCACGAGAGCGCCGCGATCGCGCCCATCCCAACATAGACGAGCATCCGGGCAGCGCATGAGACAGCCGCGTGGCCGACCGGCCCCAGGTCGTCACGCACCTCATGCGGGTTCGAGGACGCAGAGCCGGCCACGCCGCCCGGGACGCCGTCCCATCGCGCACCAGCCGGCACGCTGGCGCCAGCACGCACCGTCGCGAGCGGCGCAAGGTCTGCACCCGCCCCGATCGACACCCCCGGTTCGACGGTGGCTCGCACGCCGATCGTCGCACCCTCGCCGATGCAGATGCGACCATGCTCGATGCCCCCGCGATCGATCCTCGACACCAGGACCGCCGCGTCCTGGCAGAGCGTCACCCCATCGCCGAGTTCCAGGAGATCCCATCCGCTGCGCAGGACATTCACGCCACGATGCAGGTGCACGCGATTCCCCACGCGTGCGCCCAGTCGACGCAATCCCCACGAGGTCGCGGCGGTGCCATCGACGATTGACCATGGGATGGTGCTGCCGACCTGCTCGACCATCCACTCGCGAACATGGCGACTGCTCCACACGGGTACCCAACCGGGTTGGTAGCGACCGATGAGGACGCGCTTGATGATCACGGTGCACGCGATCGATGCAGGGAACCACATCAGGCGCGTCAAGCCCCAAGCGACCGGCGCCATCAGGGCCGCGCCAAGCACGCCGATCGACTCGATGGCCGAGGGCGCGCCCCGGAAGGCAAGCCATGACACCACGGTGCTTGCAAGCACCACACCAAGACCGAGCGATCCTGCCTGAACCAACCACGCCACGAGCTTGCGTCGCATCGGCGCGATCGCGGCCATCGGCGGCTCGGCCCGCCTGGCCGCCACAGCACCCTGCACCCTCCGAGCCAGGCCCGCCATGGTCGGATCGTCGTACACCATGCGCACCGTCGCCTCCAGGCCGATGGACCGACGGATGCGGAGCACCAGGTCCACCGCTCGAAGCGAGTCGCCGCCGAGATCCTCGAAGAAGTGGTGTCGACCACTGGGCAGCTCGCGCGCAGCGACCGCAGCGGCCGCGCAGGCTGCCACGCGCTCGGCGATCGACCGCGATGGATCGCGCGCGTGGTCATCCCAACGCGAGGCATCGACCGATCCCTGCGCGAGCATGTCGGCGACTGCACGACGATCGATCTTGCCGCTCACCATCCTCGGCAGCGAAGCAGCCTTGCACAGGAAAGAGGGAAGCATCGCCGGCGGGAGCTGGAGCCTCGCGTGGGCGAGCACCGCATCCATGTCGATGGCCTCCCCGACCACGACCGCGCCCAGCCGCGCACCACTGCCTTCACCCACGAGCGCACACGCAGCCTCGCGCACCCCGAGCACACGGACCAGGCACGCCTCGACGGCACCGAGTTCGACACGGTGGCCGCGCACCTTGACCTGTGCATCGATGCGACCGAGGTACTCGATCGCGCCACGCGACCGACGCACGAGGTCCCCGGTGCGGTACACGCGGCCATGGCGCGGATGGGTGACGAAACGCTGCGCGGTCAGGGCTGGCTGTCCCAGATAGCCCTCGGCAAGGCACATCCCGGACATCCAGAGTTCGCCCTCCTCGCCATCGTTCGTCTCGGTGCCGTCGTCCCGCACGATGATCGCCCGGCTCCCGGGAACTGCATCGCCAAGATGAACCGGCACACCGGGCTGCATCCGCCCTCGGGTGCAGGTGACCGTGCACTCGGTCGGGCCGTAGCCATTCTCGAGCCAGAGCGTGGCGCTCCACAGGTCACTGAGATCCTGCGGCAACGGTTCGCCTCCCACATAGACGAAACGAAGCGCCGGCAGTTCTCGCGCGGGATCCTCGACCCCCATCGCACGCAGCAAGGTCGGCGGCGGGCAAAAGACCGTGATCGCCTGCTCACGAAGCCACGCGGGAAGATCGGGCCCGGACCGTACGACCTCGTCATCGACCGGCACGAGCGTGGCGCCCACCGCGAGCGCCAGCCAGGTCTCCTCGATGGAGCTGTCGTAGGCGTTGCTTGAGCACTGTGCCACGCGATCGCCGGGGCCAAGACCGAGTCGAGCGCGATCGGCCTCGACGAGGGCGGCGATCGAGGCATGACGCACCAAGACGCCCTTCGGCGCGCCCGTCGTTCCACTCGTCGAGATCAGGTAGGCCAGGCCATCGGGTTCCGATCCGGCCACGGTGACCGCGCCATCCCGTGGTTCGATCGCCTGCGCCTCGAGTACGGGGATCGCTCCTGCCAACGCCCGCAATCTGGCACCATGTCGCTGGTCGGTGATGATCAGGACCGGCGACACATTGGCAATCGCCGAGGCCAGATGCCCATCAGGATGACTGGGGTCCAGGCAGCACCACGCACGCCCGCTGCGGACGATCCCCAACTGTGCCGCGTACACCTCGATGCCGTCGCGCGGCAGGACGCAGACCACGATCTGCTGGCCTGCACCGCTGCATCTGGGCGAGGGACCGGCCACGGCATCGATCGCCAGGCTTGCCCCCGTCGCACGAGCGTCGAGTTCCGCATAGGTCACCCGGACGGCTGGACGGCCTCGCCCCGCAGGCACCTCGATCGCCGTGCGGTCGCCATGCGCCGCGACCGATGCGGCAAAGATCGCATCAAGTGTCTTCATGGCCCAGGCGCTCGACGAGATGCCCGGCAATCCAGCTCCGCCGACGCTCGACCCACCACGCGACAGGTCGGCGCACACGAGTGGTTCAGGAAGCGCCACTGGGATCGCGTCGGCTCCGCTCCATCCGCCGCGTCGTCGTCAGGATGGATGTGCCGGTCGATGCCGACCTGCACGCTGTAGCGCGTTGGGGCGTGACGCACGACACCATCGAACCAGAGCACGACGCAGCCCGATGGGATGCCCTCATCGCACCACACGCCGCTTCCGGCCGAGGATGACTTGACCAAGATCCTTGGGCTGCGCTGCGCGGACATCGCACGGAGGATACGGGCTTGCCTGCGGTCCTCCGCCCGCACTCCCGACCGGCGTCGCGCTCAGGCCACGCCGTCCTTCTTGGCCATCATCGCCAGCATGTCCACGCAGCGGCTGGCGTAGCCGAACTCGTTGTCGTACCAGGCGACGACCTTGAAGAAGCGGTCGTTGAGCTGGATGCCGGCCTTGGCGTCGAAGATCGAGCTGTGCGGATCGCTCACGAAGTCACTGCTCACGACCTCCTCGTCGGTGAAGCCGAGCACACCCTTCATCGGGCCGGCGGACGCTGCCTTCATGGCGGCATTGATCGCCTCCAGCGAGGTCGGCTTCACGCTGCGGAAGGTCAGGTCCACGCAGCTCACATCGGCCGTGGGTACACGGAAGCTCATGCCGGTCAGCTTGCCCTTGACCTCGGGGAGCACGAGGGCCGCAGCCTTCGCGGCGCCGGTCGAGGCGGGGATGATGTTCATGTACGCGTTGCGCCCACCGCGCCAGTCCTTCTTGCTCGGCCCATCCTGCGTCGGCTGTGTCGCGGTGGCGGCGTGCACGGTGGTCATCAGGCCCTCCTCGAGGCCACAGGTGTCCAGAAGCACCTTCACCAACGGCACGAGGCAGTTGGTGGTGCAGCTCGCATTGCTCAGGACCGTGTGCTTCTGCGGGTCGTACGCGCTGCAGTTGACGCCGTACACGAAGGTCGGAACCTCCTTCTCGCTCTTGGTCGGCGCACTGATCAAGACGCGGCGCGCACCGGCGGCCAGATGCTTGCCGGCATCCTCGAGCGTCGTGAACAGCCCGGTCGACTCAAGCACATAGTCGCAGCCAAGCTGCTTCCACGGCAGCGCCGCGGGATCCTTCAGGGCACTGCAGGCCGTGCGCTTGCCGTTGATCGTGATCGAGGTCTCGTCAGCCTCGACCTTGGCATCGAAGCGGCCGTGCATGGTGTCGTAGCGCAGCAGGTACGCCAGGTTGTCCGCAGGAACAAGATCGTTGATCCCGGTGACCTCCATGCCGCGCGAGGTGGCGATGCGGCACACGAGGCGACCGATCCGACCGAAACCGTTGATGCCGAGGCGAATGGCCATGGGTGCTCCTTGGATCCCCACAGGGCGTGCCAAAAGCGGCCGCCGACGGGCGGGAAGGATAGCACCCTCGGCGAGCGCGCCGCGCCGCGGCGGTACGCTTGGGGGAATGACCGCGTTCAAGCATCCCCGGGCCCTGGTGGGCATGGTCCATGCGCGCGCCCTGCCCGGTTCGCCGCGCGCTGCGCTCCCCGTCGCGCGCATCGCCGAGATCGCCGTCAGCGAGGCCCGCACCCTTGAGTCCGCGGGCTTCGATGCCTTGATCGTCGAGAACATGCACGACGCCCCCTACCTGCGGGATGCCTCGGTGCCCGAAGTCGTGGCGGCCATGACCTTCGTCACCGCCGAGGTCGTGCGGGCCGTGCGCATCCCGGTGGGCGTGCAAATCCTCTCGCACGCAGCCACGGCCACGCTGGCCGTGGCGCATGCCGCGGGAGCCGGCTTCATCCGCGTCGAAGGCTTCGTCTTCGCCAGCGTCAGCGACGAGGGACTCCTGAAGGATGCCTGTGCCGGGCAACTGCTGCGGGACCGTGTGCGCCTGGGGGCGACCGGCGTCCGCATCTACGCCGATCTGCGCAAGAAGCACTCGAGCCATGCGATCACCGCCGACCTGTCGATGGCCGACTGGGTCGAGGCCGCGCACTTCTTCGGCGCCGACGGCGTGATCGTGACCGGGACCGCCACCGGCAAGCCCGTGGACGGGGCGGAGCTCGCAGCCGCCCGCGCGGCATCCCCGTTGCCGGTGTTCGTGGGCAGTGGCGCCACGCCCCATTCGCTGCCGGCTCTCTTCGCCCACGCCCATGCGGTCATCGTGGGCAGTTCGATCAAGCAGGATGGGCTCTGGTCGAACGAACTCTGCCCCGAGCGCGTGCGCGCCATGGTTGCCGCGCGCAACGCAATCCGCTGAGGAAGGCCTACGATCAGGCACCCATGCAGGTCTGGCTGAACGGACGCATCCTTCCTGCCCACGAGGCCACGCTGAGCCCCTTCGACCGGGGTTTCCTCTTCGGCGACGGCATCTACGAACTCGTGCGGTTCTTCAACGGGGTCGGTGTCGGGATCGATGCGCATGTCGCCCGGCTCGAGCGCAGCCTGGCCCTCACGCGCATCGGCGGCTTCGATGCGCGGACCTTCCCCACGCTCTGCGGCGACCTGCTCGCCGCGAATGGTCTGCGGGACGCTGCGGTCTACCTGCAAGTCACGCGTGGCGTGCAGCAGCCGCGAGCGCACATGCCCACGCACGGCCTCGCTCCCACGGTCTTCGCGTGTGCGAGCGCGTGCGGATCGATCGACGAACTCGCCACGCTGCACGCCGGCACGGCGATCGCCTGCGCCGATCCGCGCTGGTCGCGCTGCGAGATCAAGACGACGAGCCTCCTCGGCAACATCCTCGTCCTCCTCGATGCGCAGGATGCACGCGCCGACGAAGTGCTGCTCACGCGCCACGGCCTCGTTGGCGAAGGTGCCTACAGCAACATCTTCGCCAACCTCGGCGGCACGCTCGTGACCCCGCCGGTGGACGACGACCCACCGATCCTGCACGGCATCACGCGATGGCAGCTCCTCGAGGAAGCGTCGCGTGCGGGGATTCCCACTGCGGTCAGGCCGATGGGCCTCGATGAACTCGCCGCCGCGAGCGAGGTCTTCATCGCTGCCAGCCGTCGGCTCGTCACGCCCATCCTTGCGATCGACGGACGCCAGGTCGGCAACGGCGCGATCGGGCCGGTCACGAAGCGTGCCTTCGCGCTCCTGGCCGCACGCATCCGACGCGAGTGCGGGCTCCCGCCCGGCTAGACTCGTCCCGTGCCCACCCTCCTTGCCCTCAGCGTCGGCAACACCCGCACCGCCATCGGCTCGTTCACCGCGAGCGAGCTGACCGCGGTCACCCGCCTCGACAACACCGACCCCATGGCGGTCGCCGCCGCCGCAGTGAGCGCCTGGAAGATGCTCGACGGCGCCGGGGCTCCCATCGTGATCGCCTCGACGAACGACCCGGTCGCGAGCCGGATCGCCGACGAGATCGAGGCCCGTACCGGCGCCGAGGTCCTGCGCATCGGTACCGATGTCGCACCGGCCATCGGCACACACCTCGATGCGCGTGCCAAGACCGGCGAGGACCGGCTGCTCAACGCCGCCGCCGCGTGGTCGTGCGTGAAGCAGGCCTGCGTCGTCGTGGATGCCGGCACCGCTGTCACCGTGGACTTCGTCGATGGCGTGGGCACCTTCCAGGGTGGCGCGATCGCACCAGGCGCGCAGATGGCCCTGCGCGCCATGCACGAGCACACCGCAGCACTTCCCTCGATCGACTACCGAGCGCCTGAAGCGGGCAGCTTCGGCAAGAACACCGAGCAGGCCATGCTCCAGGGCGTGCATGTGGGACTGCAGGCTCTCGTCTGGAAGCTCGTCGAGCAGTATGCGATGCAGTACGGCGCGTTCCCGGTCGTGCTGGCCACCGGCGGGGATGCAGCCACGCTCTTCGCCAACGACGAACTGGTCAACGCGATCGTGCCCGACCTCACGCTGCATGGCATCCACGAGTCATGGCGCGCCGCGCACGAAGCAGAGTCGGAGCCGAGCCGCCCTGCGGTGCAACGCGCCACGGCCGATGTCCGCCCCGGTGGCTGCGGTGACGGCTGCGGCTGCCACGCCAAGCACGACGACGCATGAGCCGGCTGCGATGGGCCTGGTCCACGCCGATGCAGCCGGGCGCCATCGCGCTCGTCACGATCCATGGCGAGCCTGCTGCGCTCGATGCCCTGCTCGCCAACTGCTGCCGCCGCGTTCCCGCGGATGGTGCCACGGCACGATGTCACTTCGCTGACCCGCTCGGCACGATCGACGACGGGGTCGCCGTCCGTGCCTCGTCCACGACGGCCATGCTCATGCCCCACGGCGGGGTCCGCATCGCCCAGCGCCTCCAAGCGTGGCTGCGCTCCCATGGCGCCATCGAGGACCCGCTCCCCGATCACGCGCTCTTTCCGGAGTCTGGCGATCGGCATGCCGCCGCCGCCGCGCGCATGGCCGGTCGCTGTGCCAGCCGGCGCGCCCTCGGACTCCTGCGCGATCACGCCGCGCGAGTCGAACGATCAGGTCCGATGACCGCTCGCGACCGGGCGCGAGCAGAACGACTGCGGGTCCTGGTCGATCCACCCACCGTCGTCATCGCCGGTCCCTCCAATGTGGGCAAGAGCACGCTCACCAATGCGCTGGCCCGCCGCACGGTCTCGGTCACCGACGGCTCGGCCGGCACCACGCGCGATCCGGTACCGGTGCGCCTGGACCTGGACGGCGTGACCGTCGACTGGATCGACCTCCCGGGTTCGCTCGATCGACCGAGCGCCATCGATGCCTCGGCTGCCGCCATCGCCTCACGCATCGCGGCCACCGCGCGTGTGATCGTGCTCGCCACCGCGCCCGGGCGTGGCTGGCCCGTGCTGGCATCCCCCACCCACTCCACCGTCGTGCGCATTCTGCTGCAGGACGATCGCCCTGAGGCCGCAACATGCATCGAGCGCGGACAGGCGCTGATCACCTGCAGCGCGCAGCAGTCCATCGGCCTCGGCGAACTCGCGCTCGCGATCCGCAGGGCGCTCGTCAGTGACGATGACCTCGATGACCCCCGCGCGTGGGCATTCGACGGCGATCAGAGTCCGATCGTCGAGTAGCCAGCATCGACATACACGACCTGGCCGGTCATGCCCGCGCCGAGCTCGCTCAGGAGGAACGCAGCGCAGTCGCCGACCTGACCGCCGGTGATGTTGCGGCGCAGCGGGGCCTTTCGCTCCATGTGGTCGAGGATGTCGGTGAACCCACCGACCGCCATCGCGCTCAGCGTGCGCAGTGGACCGCCGCTGATGCAGTTCACGCGCACGTTGCGGGGGCCAAGATCCATCGCGAGATACCGCGTGGTCGCTTCGAGCGCGGCCTTCGCCACGCCCATGACGTTGTAGCCGGGCACGGCCTTCTCGGCGCCGTAGTAGGAGAGCGCGATCATGCTGCCGCCATTGGGCATCAGATCGACGCATCGATTGGCCATGGCCATGTAGGTGAATGCGCTGATGTCCATGGCTTGCGTGAAGACCTGCCGAGGCGTACCCGTGAAGACCCCCTGGTCCATGCGCAGCCAGCTCTTGTCGGCGTAGGCGATCGAGTGCACCAGGAAGTCGATCGTGCCGAACTCGGCCTTGATGCGATTGAAGACCGCGTCGAGGTCGGCATCGCTTGCTGCGTCCATCGGGGCGAGCCAGGGATCCTTCACGCCCAGCTCATCGACGGCCATGCGGCAGCGCCGCTCCATCTTCTCGCCCGGAAGGTGGGTGAACAGGCACTGCGCACCCTCGCGCACCAGGCTCTGCGAGATGTACCAGGCGTACGAGTGGTCGTTGGCGATGCCGGTAACGAGGCCGCGCTTGCCCTGCATGAAACCCATCGGGATGGCTCCTTGGCTTGGGGTGAAGCGCACGCGGAGGGATTCGAACCCCCAACCCTCGGTTCCGAAGACCGATGCTCTATCCGTTGAGCTACGCGTGCGGGTGAGCAGGGATGGTAGCGCAACCTCCTGCCGTACACTCTGTTGGTGTCCACACCACTGGGCGATCAAATCCTCGACCGGCCGCGCTCGATCCTGCTCGTGGACGACGAGCCGCTGAACCGCGACATGCTGAGCCGCCGGCTTGGCAAGGCCGGCTACGAGGTCGCCACCGCCAGTGACGGAACCGATGCGCTGACCCAGATCCAGACGAAGCGGCCTGATTTGGTGCTTCTGGACCTCCTCATGCCCGGCATGTCGGGGCTCGATGTGCTGCGCGAGGTCCGCCGCACCGTCGATCCCACGGAACTCCCCATCGTGGTCGCCACGGCACTGCACGAGACGAGCTTTCTCGTCGAGGCGATGGAAGCCGGCGCCAATGACTTCGTCGCCAAGCCGCTGGATTTCCCAGTGGTGCTGGCGCGCGTGGAATCGCAGCTTCGTGCCAAGCGGATCGCCGATCGCAACCGCACGCTTGCCTCGCGGCTCGAAGTGGCGCGCACCCGGCTCGAAGTCGCCAATCGCGAACTCGCCCAGATGTTCGGGGACCTCGAGCGCGAAGCCGACATGGATCGTCGGTCGCGCGACACCGCACGGCAGCGGCTCCACAGCATGGCGGTGCTCGGTGACCGCGCTTCCAAGGGCATCGACCAGGACATCGTGATGCAGGATCTCCTCCTCGGGGGCATGGTCGCCATGCAGGCCACGAGCATCGTGCTCTACCGCGTCGATGGCGATGTGCTCCGCCGGCAGTACGCGGTGCCCAGTGCTGCAGAGATGCCCGAGGAACTGCCGATCGACGGCCAGACCATCCTCGCACGAATCGCGCACGGCCACTCCGTGCTCACGGAAACCTGCAAGCCGTTCGGCACGGGCACGGGGGTCCCCGCGCTCGGCGCTCCGATGGTCGATCCCGACGGCGAGGTGCAGGCCGTCGTCCTGCTCATGCGTGGCCGTTCGAGCCCGTTCGCCCGCGAGGATGAGAACGCCGTGGCGAGCCTTGCCGCCATCCTGGAAGGTGCCCTGCAGCGCACTGCACTGACGCGAACGAACATCGAGCGCATGATCCGCATGGCCAGCATGCGCGATCCGAGCGAGACCTTCTCACACACCAATCGCGTTGCCGGCATGTCGCTGGTCCTCTTCAACGCCTGGTGCGACCGGCACGCGATCCCGGTGGAGCGCCGCCAGCGGGAGGGCGACCTCCTGCGCACCGGGGCCATGCTCCACGATGTCGGCAAGGTCGCCATCCCTGACGGTATCCTCAAGAAGCCAGTGTCGCTCACCCCCGACGAGCACGAGACCATGAGGGGGCACACGATCGAGGGTGCCGCGCTGTTCAGCGGACACCGCACGCCGTTCGACCGCATCGCGCACGACATCGTGCTGCACCATCACCAGCGTTGGAACGGACGCGGCTATCCGCAGGTCGCCCAGCCGGATGGCTCGGTCGCTCCGCTGTGCGGCGAGCAGATCCCGCTTTCGGCCCGCATCGTGGCCATCGCCGATGTGTACGACGCCCTGCTGAGCTCACGCCGCTACAAGCGCGCGTGGAGTCGCAGCGAGACGGTGGACTACCTTCGTCAGCAGGCGGGCGAGCACTTCGACCCAGAACTGGTCGAGCTCGCCATCGGCCTGCTCGATGAACTCGACGCGGCGCGCGCGGAGTTCCCCGAAACCAACGCCGCGGATGCGCACGCATGATCCGCCGCGCAGCCATCGCAGCACTTCTGGCCATCCTGGGTGCCGCGGGCTGCGGTCCACCAACACATGTGCTCGATCGCGTCCCGGCGCCTGTCCGTCCAGCATGGGTCGCCGCACAGCCTGAATCCGCAGGGCTCACGCCCAAGGCACTCACCATCCTCGATCACGACCATGACCGCTACGGAGCTGCGATCCTCGCGGTACGCATGAAGCGACTGGCTGAGCTTGCGAATGCCGTCCGGGACATCGACGCCCGCTCGGTCGATCCCGAGGCCTTGCGCCGCTGGATCGCCGATGCCCGCGCCACCCGAGCCGATCTCGATGCCGCCGACGCCTCCCTCTGGGCAGACCTGGCCGCGACAGGTGTGATCGACGCCGAAGTCGCAGAGCGTTGGAGCCTGCGACGCCGCGTCGAACGCGAGCTCGATCTGCTCGACCAGGCCGGCTTCGGTTCGCCACCCAATGCCATCGAGGCCATGACCGCGCTGCCACCGCCAGGGTGGGATGCAGCCCGCATCAGTGCTTGGGCCGATGATGAACGCGCATGGCTCGCTCCGCGACTCGCCTCGCTGAACGATGCCCTGCTCGTGCGACCGCTCGATCGCCGGCTCGCGCCTGCACCTGCACCGAATCCCGATGGTTCACCGGGCAAGGACCCGATCGACCAATCCTTCAGCGAACGCATGCGTGCACTGGGGGCCGAGTGCACTGCGCGCGCGCTCCGGGCTTCGGATGACCCTGCCTGGCGCACAGCGATGGAGGAGCGCCTCAAGGGCATCGTGTCCTCCCCGCCTGCACCGAAGGGTCCCAATGGTGCCCGCTATCCCGACGATGCCGGCATCGTGACCCTCTTCCTGCCGCCTCCGCCGACCGATGCGGAGTGGACCGCGCTCGCCAACGCCGCGTCGATCGAGCAGGGTGCGATCTCGCCGCTGCGCACGGCATGGGAATCAACATGGACCGCGGCGGCCCAACCCATCGCCGAGTTCGCCAAGTTCGAGATTGACCGTGCCCAGGCTTCCGCAGAGGATCCATCGAGCGGCTCCCCGCGCCAACTCGCGCAGCGCGTCCACGGTGCACTCGAGTCCGCGATCCGCGATGTGCAGCAGGCCGAGTCCTATGCCGATGACCAGTTGTTCGCAGCGCTCGGTGACGGCGGCTCACCCGAGGTCATCGCGTGGTGGCGCACCATGCGTGCCGCACCGCCCCGCCCGAGCGATGCGCCGGGCACTGGCCTGGCCCGCGCCTTCGGCATGGGCGCCTGCAGGCGCGACCGCGCGCTCGTCGAGCTCGCGGCACTCACCGTGGCCACGGCGCACCAACGCCATGCCGTGCTGCGCACGATGGCCGAGTCGGCTGCCGACCGGATCGCGCTCACCCGTGAACTGGACCGGGCGCGGCTCGCCGCGTGGAAGTCCGTCTTCGAAGCCCTCGTCGTGGTGCAGCGCGATCCGCTTGCGCTCAATCCCACGCAGCCGCGCGCAGCACTCGCTTCGAGCGCCGACATGTCCAACCGCTTCGTGGCATCGCAGATCGAGCTTGCGCGAGCGTGCGCGAACGCGGTGCCTGAGCTGGCGCGACCGATGCGCGACGAACTTCGCGCGCTGGCCTGGCCCGAGTTCTTCGCGCCCCGCGGCGCCGATCCCATCGATCAGCAGCGACTCATCAGCGCGCGCACCATGCTGCCCGCGACGTTCCAAGCAGAACCGCTCGATGCGGCAATCGAGCGTGAGCTCGAGCGCATCGATGCCCAGTCGGGTCGCACACCGTGGCACCCAGGCATGCCATTCTTCGATCCGGAGGGGGATTGGGCGGCGATTCTTCGGCGCGATCCACCGCTCTTCGGTGCCGTGTGGGCGCGCACGGTCACGACCGACCGCGCGGTGCGCGACGCGGCGCTCGATCCATCCCACCCCGACCGCGCGGCGCTTCGGGAGTGGCTTGAGCGCGCGGCGCACCCGGGCGGTCGATGACCTTCTTCATGATGAAGAGGTAGTTGAAGCCCCGGAGGAAGAAGTTCTCCTCCTGGGCGACCTTGTGCCAGTTGCCCTTGCCGAGCTTGGCGTTCTGGCGGACCACGGTCACGATGTCGACTGCCTCGAAGGTGCGTCGCATGATGGAGAAGAGCTCGAACCCGATGGGCATGAAGGTCCCCGCCCCGCTGCCCTTGGGTCCGCCCTTGCGCTTCTTCCAGGAGTCGCTGACATACAGCGCCAGGTAGCGACGGTTGCGCAGGACCCTGAAGCACTCGCCGAGCACTCGCTCCATCGCGCCGTAGTACGCCCGCCCGCCGTCATCGCCCGCAGCGCCGAGCTTGCCGATGCAGCGCGGGTCGTCGCTGTAGTCCACATGCGTGGAGTACGGCGGATCGATGAAGATGAAGTCGACGCTTGCATCGGGAAGTCCAATCGCGCGAGCATCGCCCTGCCGAATGTCAGGGCGCGACGGCGCCAGGTCGAACCCGATCCCCTGCCGGCCAAGGTCGCGGCAGACATCGAGCGTGGTCCCCGAACCGCACATGGGATCAAGCACCGAGTCGCCCTCGCGTGTGTAGCGCGTCAGGACCTGCCAGATCACCCACGAGGGCGTTGCACCCAGATAATCCTTATCGCCCTGCATCCGCGAGCCGTCGCGGGCGTCGTAGTGCTGGCTCGGATACTCCCAGAGCGTGGTCGTCATGACCCGAAGCGGAGGGCGTCGCATGGCATCAGGCTAGCCGCTCGGCCAGTCCTGTCCTTTGACTTGGGCCGATTCCGGCCTAGACTCCCCGAGCCGTGACGCGCGTGCGATCCATCCTTGCCCTCTGCACCGTGCTTGCGTTGGCCACCCTCCAGCCCACGCACTGGGCGGCACACGCGCTTGGCGCTCACCGGGGGTGCGCTGACGCACAGGTCGTCCACGCGTGCTGCGAGCATGACCATGGCGACGAGCCGGTCACGCCGTCGGAACGGACCCCCGATCGCCACGGCGGCGATTCCGAGTGCGAACTCTGCGCTGCCATGGCAGTGCTCCACGCCGATCTGCCCAACCTCTCGATCATCGCGGTGATCGATCTGACCCCTGACCAGGATGCACCGTCGCTCGCGCAAGAGCCGACGCTCGCCCCGGCCCACGCCGCACTCGGGGCCCGCCCGCCCCCGCACCACGCCGCCTGACCCCGCGTGGTGTCCGGTCCGTGCAGGACCCCGGCACCGTCCTTCCCCAGTCAGCACGGTTCATTCCATGCAACGACCCCGTGTCGGCCCCCGAGCCTTCACGCTGGTCGAGGTGCTCGTCGTCATCGGCGTCATCGTGATCCTGCTCGGCATCCTCCTGCCGGGACTCGCCTCGGTCCGCCGTGAGTCGCTCGCCTCGTCCTGCCTGTCCAACCTCCGCCAGATCTCCATCGCGCACCTGTCCTACATGACGGTGCACAAGGAGCGCTTTGCGGATGTCGGGCTGCCGCATGGCTCGCTCGGTACGCCTGAGCGTTCATTCGTGAACACGCTCAAGCCCTACAGCGACGAGCCGCTCATGTTCAGAAGCCCACTCGACACGAGCCCGCACTGGCCGGCCGATCTCGGGGGCGAGGGCGAGCCCATCAACACCGGCCCGACGCCGCTGTACCGGCTGACGAGCTACGGCATGAACAACTATCTCTCGCGCACCTTCTCGCCGTTGGCCGCGCTCGAGGGAGCCGGTGCCGGAGCCGACGCGCTCAGCCGCGTGCGCAGCCCGGAGTCGACCATCTGCTTCCTCCGCATGGTCGATCGGGGACTCTACGCCAGCAGTGACCACCCCCATGTCGAGGAGTGGGATCCTGATCCATCTTCAAGTGCTGACAGCCCATCGGTCGCCGCATCCCAGGTGCAGGTGAACTCGATCGACCAAGGCAAGCCGAGCGAGTCAAGCCGCAGCACCTGGTCGTTCGTCGACGGCCGCGTCCAAGCCATCGAGTTCGGACGCCTCTTCGAGACATCCACCTCCAACAGGTTCGATCCCGCGATCTCGACTTCGATGCAGTCGGGCCTTCAGTGACCACCACCATGACCACCCAACTCCGATCCTCACCTCAATCCCCGAGCGTGACTCCGCGACTGCTGCTCCTCGCGACCCTGCTCTCCAGCATGATCGTTGGATCGGCTGCGGCACAGCACGCCGGCGACATCGGTCTCACCCTCGATGCCGGCGAGATCACGACCCGCGCCATCACGGCCTCGGGGCTTGCGGAACCGCTGCGAGTCTTCCCGGGTGCCTTCGCGGACACCGGCGTGCCATGGTTCACCGCCAATCCGGGCTACGACGCACCTTCGGGTGAGTTCCCCGTCGGCACTCGCCTGGGCGTCCGCTTCATGGGGCCGATCCGGGTCTGGGACGGCGACTCCTTCGAACTCACCTCGCCCTCGGGCGCGTTGGCGGGCGAGCGACTTCGGCTCTCGTTCCTCACGGCGAACGCCACCAGCGGCGATGGTCCCGCTCCCGGCTTCGACCTGGCTGTGCAGTCCGATGGGGGCTGGCACCGTCACCTCAACATGACGCTGCTCGCCGCGCCGGGTGCGTCTGCGCCTGAGGCCGGCACCTACCTCGTCCCGCTGCAGCTCTATTCAACCGCAGAGGGAATCACGGCCTCCAAGGAATTCTGGCTCGTCCTGAACGGCGGCAGCGATGCGGCCTCGTTCGCTGCAGCGCTCAGCGCGGCCATGGATGCCATGGATCCGCCGTGCATCGGCGACATCGATGCGAGTGGCACCGTCGATGGCGCCGATCTCGGAGCTCTTCTCAGCAGTTGGGGTTCGAGCGGGCCCGCCGATCTCGACCTCAGTGGCATCGTCGACGGCGCTGACCTCGGCACGCTGCTCAGCGCGTGGGGGGTCTGTCCGTGAGCCGCTCACCCTGCACCAACGATCATTGGCATCTCCAGTGCCATCCCGTCCCCTCTAGGGGTCTTCCCTTTCTCCCCAATTCTTTTCAAGGAGTCATCATGTTTCGTTCACTGTTGATCACCACCGTCGCTTCGGCGACATTTGCCATGCCCGTGCTGGCCGAAGAAGAGCACGAGGACATCTGGGTCAGTTCATCAAACGGCATGCTCTACACCGGCGGATGGGACCATGACACTGGCGAGATCACCTCGCCGTTCCTGCGCGTCTTCAAGGCAGATATGGGCGAAGACCCCGACTTCCCCTTCAGCATCGACGAGCCGGGCATCGGGTCAGATCTCATCGGGTCCACCATCAGCTTCCGCATGCTCTCGGGACTTGGCGCATGGAATGGAAACGGCTTCAGCACCTCAAGCCAGGGCTTGACCGTCGAGTACGGCGGCACCAGCTTTAACTCGCTCCTCGGTGGGGCCTTCGACTTCTCGGTGACGCAGGGACTCGACCTGCATGCCGGCTTCACGCTCTTTGGCTCAGGTGGCGCCGATCCGGCCAACGGCATCTACCTCTCGTCGTTCGTCTTCGATTCTGCCGGGCTGCAGTCGAGCGAGGTCTTCTACATCGTCTGGAACCTCGGCATGTCCGAGGAGGATCACGACGCCGCAATCGAGTGGGTCAGCAATTCCATCCCTGCACCCGGTGCGGTGGCGCTGACTGGGCTGCTCGGCCTGGGCGGCCGGCGCTCGCGCCGGCGAGACGCCTGAGGCCCACGCTCGGGCCCAGAACTGCGGGGGGCTGACCATGAACCAGGGCGCTCGGCACAGGCCGGGCGCCCTTTTTCATGTCAGGCTCCTGCTTCCGTCCCCAGATCGCTGCAAACAGATCGACGAATCCCAAGGCATGCGGTCGACGAAACTGCCGCGAGAGTACCGTGCCACCATGATGCCCCGTTTGCTCGCCGTCGTCGCCCTCCTGCTGTGCACCGCATGCGGCGATGCTCCCTCAAGGACGCCGGGATCCAAGCTGCTGCGCGTCCAACTCGACTGGGTTCCTGAACCCGAGTTCGGTGGCCTCTATGCCGCGCAGCAGGATGGCCTGTTCGCCGCCGCAGGGCTCACCGTGGAGATCATCAAGGGCGGCGCCGGTACGCCCACGCCCCAGCTCACCGCCGACGGCGTCTGCGACATCGGCCTGATGAGTGCCGACCAACTGCTGCTGTTGCGCGCGCGCGACGGCGCGCTCGTGGGCTTCTACGCCACCTTCATCGACACGCCCTATGCACTGATGGCGCATGAGGCGAATCCCGCCCAGAGCCTCGAGCAGCTCTGGACCGGCGGTGGCACGATCGCCGTCGAGCCGGGGCTTCCCTACGTGCGGCTCCTGCAGGCGAAGTACGGGCAGGACAAGGCGAAGTTCGTCACCTACAACGGATCGCTCTCGCTCTTCGAGTCTGATCCGACGGCCGCCACGCAGTGCTTCGCCACGGCCGAGCCGGTGACCATGAAGCTCAAGGGTGTTCCGTGCAAGAGTTTCAGCCTGCGCGAGATCTACAACCCCTATGTCGCGGTCTACGCCACCACCGAGTCGACCCTTGCCTCGCGTGAAGCCGACCTGCGCGCCTTCGTCGGCGCACTCCGTGAAGGCTGGGCACGCTACCTCGCCGAGCCGGCCAAGTACAACCCCGCGATCGCCGCCCTCAATCCGAGCATGACCGTCGAAGCGATGAATGTGGCAGCGGAACTCGAGCGTCCGCTCATCGCGCCCGGTGGCAGCGAGTCGCTCGGACGCATGGATGCCGTCCGCTGGCAAGCCGTGCTCGATGCCCTCATCGAGACGAAGCAGCTGTCGGAGCCGCAGGACATCCATGCCGCATTCCGCAACCTCGAGCCAGCGGCACCTGCCGCGTCGATGCCAGCGCCATGATCGCGCGGCAGCACTGACCGCCCCAATCTCGACCCAGTGATCGCTCCGCAGCGCCAGCCCCCGCCCAAGCGCAGTTCAGCGTGCACTCACTGACGGACTCTCGGCATCCGCGGTGGTGACCGGCCCACGATCCAGCAGCGGTGGCTCCACTTGTCCTTGAAGTCCTCGCTCGTCGTCCGGGCGGTGACCTCAAGCGCGTGCAGTCCTGCGGGAATCTGCGCCGCATCGAGTTCGAAGCGCTTGGAGTTCGTGCTGAACCAGAGTTCGCCCTCGGGTGCGAGCCAGGGCTCGATCAGCCGGAAGAGTTCCGGCCAGTCCCGGTCCACGCTGAAGGAGTCAACCTGCATGCGCTTGCTGTTGCTGAAGGTCGGCGGGTCGCACACCACCAGATCGAACCGCTCCCCAGTGGGCCGCGCCAGGAACTGCAGGCAGTCCTCGTGGATCAGCCCATGCGCAGCCCCGACCTGGAACCCGTTCAGCCGCAGGTTGCGCGCGGTCCACTCTTGGTAGGTGCGGCTCATGTCGACCGTGAGTGTGCGCCGCGCACCACCCGCGGCCGCGTAGCAACTGAACGACCCCGTGTAGGCGAACAGGTTCAAGAGCGACTTCCCCTGCGCTCGCTCGCGGATGGAGTGGCGCGTCTGCCGGTGGTCCAGGAACAGGCCGACATCCAGATAGTCGCTCAGGTTCACCTCGAAGAGCAAGCCCTGCTCGCGCACCGTGCGCACCGATGCTGCCTCGTCGAAGCGCTCGTACTGATCGAGCCCCTTCTGCCTCCGCCGGAACTTGCTGTGCAATCGATCGGGTGGGATCGCCAGGCCCTCGAGGATCTCCTGCGTGGCGAGCGCCTCGAATGCACCGCGCTTCTCGTGCGTGTCATCCTTGGTGCGGTCGTAGAACCACGCGACCACATCGCCGTCGTACCAGTCAACGATCAGCGGGAACTCTGGGATATCGCGCTCATAGACACGGAAGCACTCCACATCGAATCGCCGCGCCCATTTGCGCAGGTGACGGAAGCGCTTCTCGAGCCGGTTGGCGAGCATGGCGGTCAAGCAACGGTATAGCATCCCAAGCATGGCCAACATCGGGTGCCCTCCTGCCGCAGGCATCTCCTTCAAGGGAGCGAGCATGACCTTCGCGGGACTGCGGGCCTTCGAGCCGGTCTCGATCGACATCAAGGCTGGTTCCTTCGTGAGCATCGTCGGCACCTCGGGTTGCGGCAAGACCACGCTGCTGCGCATCGCTGCAGGGCTGCTCACACCAAGCGAGGGCTCCGTTGACCTTGGCGGGGCACGACCCGGCATGTGCTTCCAGGATCCTCGGCTCCTGCCCTGGCGCAATGCGATGGACAATGTCACGCTTCCGCTCGAGCTGGCCGGGGCCAGCCCCGACGAGTGCCAGGACCGCGGCATCGAGATGCTCCGCATGGTCGGCATGGGCGATGCCTGGAACCGCATGCCAAGCCAGCTCTCCGGCGGGATGCGCATGCGGGTGGGACTGGCGCGCGCCCTGATCGAACGCCCACCGGCGCTGCTCCTCGATGAACCCTGCAGCGCGCTCGATGAGATCACCCGAGAGACGATCAACGAACTTCTGGCCGACCTCTGGAAGGAACTCGGCATGACCGTGGTGCTCGTGACGCACTCGCTCGCCGAGGCGGTCTACCTGGGACGCCAGGTCGTGGTCATGACGGGTCGCCCTGGTCGCGTGGTGAGCGTTCACGGGATCCACCTTCCCAGTCGCCAACCCGAGGTACGCACCACCGTCGAATTCGCGCGGGCATTGCAGTCGATCTACCGCGACATGACGCTGCCACGCCCCCCCGGTGGGATCGCGCCGAGCAGCCTCGCCAAGTACGCCGGGGGCGAGCCATGAAGCGCGTGATCCACTCGCTTTGGCCACCGTTGGCACTCGTCGCCGCGCTGCTGCTTGCATGGGAACTGCTGATCCTCGTCTTCCAGATCCGCTCGTTCCTGCTTCCCGCGCCCTCGGCGGTGCTGCGCGCGCTCATCGAGAACGCCGACTCGCTCTCGCGCTCGCTCGGGCTGACGGCACTGGCCGCGGTGGGCGGGCTGGTCGTCGCTGCGATCGCAGGCACGGTCGTCGGCAGCATCGTGGCCAGCAGCCGACTGCTCTACCGTGGCGCCTACCCGATCGCCACGCTGCTGCAGATGGTGCCGCTGGTCGCCATCGCGCCGCTGCTCGTCATCTGGTTCGGCTATGGGGTGAAGAGCGCGCTGGCCAGCGCGGCGATCGTCAGCGTCTTCCCGATCATCGCCAACACCGTCGACGGCCTTCGCTCGACCGATCCCAACCTGCGTGAACTCTTCAGGCTGTACGGCGCCAGCCGATCCACCACCTGGTGGAAGCTCGCGCTGCCGTGGGCGGTACCCAACATCGTCACCGGACTGCGCATCGCCAGCGGCCTCGCGGTGATCGGCGCGATCGTGGGCGAGTTCGTCAGCGGTTACGCCGGTGCCGATGCACCGCTGGGTGTCGTGGTCCTTTCCTCGATGCGCGAGGCACGGACCGACCTGGTCTTTGCCGCCGTCGCCCTGGGCGCACTCGTGGGGTTCACGCTCTTCGGCGCGGTGAGCGTGCTGGGTTGGCTGCTCATGCGCGGTCGTGGGTGAACCCGCGCACCAGCGGCACCGGATGCTTGGAACGGCTTCACGGCCCAGCCACACAGGGGTTGACGGATGATCCGCCCGCTCAGGCCTGGGCATCCAAATCGAACACGCACTCCATCGCCGACCACCACTCCCCGTCGCGTGCCGCCGGCGCACGACGCTGGAAGGTGCGCATGAGTGCCTCCCACTCCTGCACGCGCGGCTGCGATGCATAGCGCTGGTAGTCGCGCGCAGGATCGAATCCCTCGGGCGCGTCGTATGTCATGAAGAGCCTGGTACCACTGATCCAGATGCGCATGTTGCACAGACCGAGTCCCCGCAATCCTGCCGCCACCTCGGGCCAGATGCGCTCATGCAGCCGCCGGTACTCGGCGATGCGTGCAGCGTCATCCACCAAATCAATGCACTGCGCGAAGGTCGGCATGCGGGCAGCGTAGTGATGGCTGCACCATGCACCCGTTGGCGTGGCTCCGGTATCCAGACGGGTCATCATCGCGCCGGTCCAGCGCGACCTCATGCCCTCGACCGTGGCGCTCGGGCGAACGGTCGGCTTCATGCTGCTGGTCGCGAAGGATGCCCACCCCGCCGCCCGCATCAAGGATTGCTGGCACCCTCGCCAGCCCTCCCCGAGTGCACAAGTGGTCGACCTCCAGATCGCCCCACGCGGGCCCGATGTCACCGTCCTATAATCTACTCACTTCACTCCTCGAAACTTTCCCCAAGTCATCAGCCCCCACCACCATGCGGGTTCGTGCCAATCGTCACGAACCCCGTCCTTCCTTCCCGATGCGTTGGATCCCGTTACACTCCCCCCCTCAAAAATGCGGCACCCCGTGGGTCCGCCACCCGCCCCGAACCCGGAAATCACGAACCAATGAAGCTCTCATCGATCATCGTTCCCGCCTTGGCGGCCCTCGCTGCCACTGCCTCGGCCATGGCCGGCGAGGCCGACCTCAAACTGCCGGTTGTCAACACCGTGACCTTCGGTGGCGACGTGACCGGCAAGCAGCTCATGATGGGTGGCCTCCTGGTCGCGGTCCTGGGTTCCCTCTTCGGACTCGTCCAGTACAGGCAGACCGTCGCGCTGCCTTCCCACAAGAGCATGCTCTCGGTCTCCAACATCATCTGGGAGACCTGCAAGAGCTACATCATCCAGCAGGGCAAGTATCTGGCGGTGCTGTGGATCCTGATCGCCGGGGCGATCATCTTCTACTTTGGCTACCTCGAGCACAAGGGATTCCGTGATGTGGCCGTGATCTTGGCGGCGTCTGTGCTCGGCATCCTCGGCAGCTACGGCGTCGCGTGGTTCGGCATCCGCATCAACACGCAGGCCAACAGCCGCGCCGCGTTCGCCAGCCTCAAGGGCTACCCGCTGCCCGTGCTGGGCATCCCGCTCAAGTCGGGCATGTCAATCGGCATGCTGCTCGTGTCGGTCGAGCTCTTCTTCATGATCTGCATCCTCTGCTTCCTCCCGCCAGAGCTCGTGGGGCCGTCCTTCATTGGCTTCGCCATCGGCGAATCGCTCGGCGCTTCGGCCCTGCGCATCTGCGGCGGCATCTTCACCAAGATCGCCGACATCGGCGCCGACCTCATGAAGATCGTCTTCAAGCTCCCCGAGGACGATCCGAAGAACCCCGGCGTGATCGCCGACTGCACCGGCGACAACGCGGGCGACTCGGTCGGCCCGACCGCCGACGGCTTCGAAACCTACGGCGTGACCGGCGTGGCCCTGATCGCCTTCCTCGCCTACTCGCTGGGCAACATCGGCAACGCCGGCGAGATGTGCGGCAAGCTCATCGTGTGGCTCTTCGCCATGCGCGCGCTCATGATCGTCACCTCGCTCGCGAGCTACTACATCAACGAGGCGATCAGCAAGGCCCGCTACGCCACCCTGAAGGACTTCCACGAGGAAGCGCCGCTCACCTGGCTCGTCTGGATCACCTCGATCATCTCGATCATCGTGACCTTCGTCGCCAGCAAGTGGCTCCTCGGTGGCATTGAGTACAACGGTCAGAAGCTGGAGAACCTCTGGTGGGCGCTCAGCATGATCATCAGCTGCGGCACCGTCGCCGGCGCGCTGATCCCTGAGTTCACCAAGGTCTTCACCTCGACGACCTCGGGCCATGTCGATGAAGTCGTCAACGCCAGCAAGCAAGGCGGCGCGTCGCTCAACATCCTGTCGGGCTTCGTCGCGGGCAACTTCTCGGCGTTCTGGAAGGGCCTCGTCATCGCCGGCCTCATGGCGATCGGCTGGTACTTCTCGACGAACAAGGATGTCGCGGCGCTCATGCCCGAGGCGTACTCGTTCGCCGGCCCGATCTTCGCCTTCGGCCTCATCGCCTTCGGCTTCCTCGGCATGGGCCCCGTCACCATCGCGGTCGACAGCTTCGGCCCGGTGACCGACAACGCCCAGTCGGTGTACGAACTCAGCCGCATCGAGGCGCAGCCCGGCATCAAGGACGAAATCAAGCGCGACTTCGGCTTCACGCCTGACTTCGAGAGCGCCAAGCACACGCTCGAGAAGGGCGACGGCGCCGGCAACACCTTCAAGGCCACCGCGAAGCCCGTGCTCATCGGCACAGCCGTCGTCGGTGCGACCACGATGGTGTTCGGCATCATCCTGGCGCTGATCAAGTCGGTGGCCCCGGTGGATGCCACGGTCGCCCAGCTCAAGGAAGCGTCGACCTTCGTGATCGGCAAGCTCTCGATCGTGACCCCTGAGATCCTCCTGGGCCTCCTCATCGGTGGTGCCGTGATCTACTGGTTCACCGGCGCGGCCACGCAGGCCGTCGTCACGGGTGCCTACCGCGCGGTGGTGTTCATCAAGGAGAACATCAACCTCGACAAGGCCGAAGCGAGCATCGATGACGCCAAGAAGGTCGTCGAGATCTGCACCGTCTACGCGCAGAAGGGCATGACGAACATCTTCATGGTCGTCTTCTTCTTCGCGCTGGGCCTGCCGTTCTTCAACCCCTACTTCTTCATCGGCTACCTCGTCGCAATGGCGTTCTTCGGGCTCTACCAGGCCATCTTCATGGCCAACGCCGGTGGCGCCTGGGACAACGCCAAGAAGATCGTCGAAGTGAACCTGCGCGCCAAGGGCACCGACCTGCACGCGGCGACCGTCGTCGGCGACACCGTCGGCGACCCCTTCAAGGACACCAGCTCGGTGGCGCTGAACCCGGTCATCAAGTTCACGACCCTCTTCGGCCTGCTCGCCGTCGAGATCGCGATCGCGATGAAGGATCACCCCGCCAAGATGTGGATCGGCGTGGGCTGCAGCCTGATCGCCTGCTTCTTCGTGTGGCGCAGCTTCTACGGCATGCGCATCCCGACCGGCGCGAAGTGATCGCAACGGACCAACCTGCCTGACCTCGAAGGCCGCCCCCACGGGCGGCCTTCGTTCCCTTCTGCTGAACGCCCCATCCCTATACTCCTTCCGTGCGTGCTGCCCTGCTTGTCGCCCTTGCCTGCGCCGTCCTCCCCGAGGCCGACGCCGCGTCGGGCGGCATGCTGCGCGAGGCCGGTGCGTGGCTCGCGAACCACGGCGCACTCGCCATCTTCATCGCCTTCGTCCTCTGCGGCATCGGCCTGCACCTGAGCGAGGACTTCATCCTCATCCCCGCGGGGATCGGCACGGTCTCGGCGGCCGGCACCGTCGACTGGCCGCTCTTCGCCGAGTACGGCATCGCGGCGTGGGCGGGCATCATCGTCGGCGATGTCGGCTGGGTCTGGATGTGCCGGCACTTCGGCGCGCGGCTCATCGGCAGTCGCCGCGTGCTCAAGCTCATCGGCCCGCGCACGCTGCTCGAGGTGAAGTGGCAGATGGA
>Ga0194131_10002298_pt1 | contig 31529 bp, 26 predicted proteins | sample TA2KigO120mmetaG_FD_148631 | JGI IMG/M metagenome (GOLD analysis project Ga0194131, IMG submission 148631) | Freshwater microbial communities from Lake Tanganyika, Tanzania - TA2015053 Kigoma Offshore 120m | ecosystem: Environmental > Aquatic > Freshwater > Lake | place: Tanzania: Lake...
AGAATCTCCTGCGCCTGCGCCGGGGTGATCGACTTGGCGAACTCGGCGTTCAGCGACAACGAGTGCCCGGAAAACACCGGCACACGCACGCAGGTGCCCGACACCTTGAGGTTCGGGATGTGCAGGATCTTGCGCGTCTCGTTGCGCAACTTCTTTTCTTCGTCGGTCTCCAACTCGCCATCGTCGACCAACGAACCAGCGAACGGCAATACGTTGAACGCGATTGTGCGCGCGAACTTACTCGGCGGCGGGAACGACACGGCTTCTCCGTCGTAGGTGAGGCGATCGATGCCGTCGGCAGCAGCGACTTGTGCGTCGAGTTCGGCCACACCGGAGACGCCGCCGCCGCTCACTGCTTGATACGTGCTCGCCGTCAGTCGTACGAGCGTGGCGGCATCGTGCAGCGGCTTCAACACCGGCATCGCCGCCATCGTGGTGCAGTTCGGGTTGGCGATGATGCCCTTCTTTGCCAGCCTGATGTCTTCGGGGTTGACTTCCGACACGACGAGCGGAACTTCAGGGTCCATGCGCCAACAGGAGGAGTTGTCGACGACAATGGCCCCGGCTGCCGCGAACTTCGGGGCGAGTGCCCGCGATGTGCTGGCGCCCGCAGAAAAAATTGCGACATCAAGCCCCGATGGATCGGCGGTCGCGGCGTCTTCAACGAGGATCTTTCGTCCGCCAAAATCGAGTTTGCTGCCGGCTGAGCGGGCCGAGGCAAAGAACCGGAGTTCGGCGTGTGGCACATCGCGCTCGAGCAACAGCGAGCGCATCACGTTGCCGACCATGCCGGTGGCACCGACGACGCCGATGTTGGGTTTGCGACTCAAAGGCACCGCGTCAGGCTAACCGCGCGAGCAGCCACCAATGGCTGGGGTGCACGCGGCGCACCGCAAGTTTCCGTACACCATCGGCCGAGACCTTCACACGTCGGCGCGGCGAATGGATGATCGTGACGTCGCGCAATCGCGAACCGATCAGGTCGAGGCCGATCGACGCGAGCACATCGTCGGGGCTCAGACGATTGGCCTGCCATCCCAGGCGCGTTAGCGCACGCACACGTGCCATGTACTTCGCCACCTTTGGTGCGCGCCACAACACCCGCACCACTCCACCGAGTGGCACGAGCGCGGCATCAAGCGGTGTCCACGTGCGGAAGTTGAGGGCGACGAGACCACCGCCCTTCGTCACGCGCACGGCTTCACTCACCAACGACTGTGCGTCAGCGGCGCTGCAATGCTGCAGCGTGATGTAGGAGAACGCAAGATCGACGGAGGCCGACGGCAGGTCGAGCGTCCGCCCGTCGGTCACATGCAATGTGCGTAGTGCGGCGGGCTCACCATGGTGGAACACGGTCTCGCGACAACGCTCAAGAAACGCAGCATCAACGTCGGCGGCGTACACCACGCGAAACCGCTTGCTGAAACCAGCGGTCATCCGACCGATACCGCTGCCGATCTCCACCATTGAAAGTTCCGTGGTGGAACCCTTCGGAAAGCCGAAGATCTTCAGATACCGACGCACTTCATCGTCGCCACTCGCAGCGAATGACTCGAGCGACACGTCACCCGTCCTGTTGTCGAACACCCAGCCAGTGCTGCGCACGGCCTCGTCGGCACTCAGTGTCTCCGTGCGCAAACCGGCACTGCGCCACGGCACGCCCTGCGGGCGCCGCAGACGTTCCGCAGCGCGACGCAGCAAGGTCATCGGCTACTTGCGCTCGGGCAGCGGTGCCGAATAGTCGTCGCCACTGTCGAGGCCGAACGCCGTATGCAACGCCTGTACGGCTTTCTGCATCATCGCCGCGCGAACGACGACCGACACACGAATCGTTGAAGTGGAGATCATCTCGATGTTGATGTCGTTGTCGGCAAGCACACGGAACATCTTGGCCGCGATGCCCGGGCTGGTCTTCATCCCCGCGCCGACGAGTGAAATCTTGGCGATGTCTTCGTCGTGCGTGACGCCGCCCGCACCCAACTCCTTGCCGATGCGGCGGACGATTGGCTCGGCAGTCTTCACGTCGGCCTTCGGCACGGTGAAGGAGATGTCGGTCGTGCCTGCGTTCGACGTGTTCTGCACGATCATGTCGACGTTCACGTTCGCCGCGGCGAGCGCCTCGAACAGTGCGGCCGAAACTCCGGGACGGTCGGGCACGGCGAGGATCGTGAGTTTGGCCTCACTGGCATCCTGCACCACCCCTGAGATGACCGGCTCTTCCATGTTCTTCATCCTTTCGTGATTGCGACCAACGATCCACGTGCCTTCTTCCCACGTGAAACTCGACCGCACGTGAATCGGCACGTCGTGATTGCGGGCGAACTCCATCGAGCGCAGCGCGACCACTTTGCTGCCCGCACCGGCCATCTCCAGCATCTCATCGAACTGCAGGACGGGAATCTTGCGTGCCTGCGACACAACGCGCGGATCAGCGGTGAACACGCCCGTGACATCGGTGTATATCTCGCACGAGTCAGCCTGCAGTGCCGCTGCGAGCGCAACTGCCGTCGTGTCGCTGCCACCGCGACCGAGCGTGGTGATCTCCTTCGCGGTGCTGATGCCCTGAAAACCAGCGACCACCGCAACCTTGCCCTCGGCGAGGGCCGCGCGCACACGATCGCCCCTTACTTCGATGATCTTTGCCTTCGTGTGCACCGTGTCGGTGATGATGCCGACCTGCGAACCCGTGAAACTCATCGCGTCCACACCCACGTCGTGCAGAGCCATGCACAACAGCGCCATGCTGATGCGCTCACCGGTGGTGAGCAACATGTCCATCTCGCGGCTTGGCGGATTCGTCGACACCTGGTGGGCCAGCTGCACGAGGTTGTCGGTGGCCTTGCCCATCGCCGACACCACGACGACGAGATCGTGCCCGGCGGCGAGGGTCGCCGCAATATGGCGTGCCACATTGCGCATCCGCTCCGGGTCTGCCACCGATGTGCCGCCATATTTCTGCACGATGAGCGACATGTCGATGATTAACGCTACTCGTGACCAACATCTCGGTCGGTAGCATTTCCCCCTCGTGGGTACCGAAAAACGCGAACGCCAGAAGAAGAACCGTGATGCTCGGCGATCGGAGTACGAGCGTCGTGCGCAACGCAGCAAGGTGCAAAGACGTGGTGCGCGAATCGGCGTGGTGGTGCTGGTGGTCGTGGTACTCGTCGGCCTAATCCGCTGGAGGAGCAACAACACCGATGAAACCGGTGCGCCGGTAACCGAAGAGACGACGCAAGACACCACCCCGACGCAAGACACCACCGCCCAGGTGCCGGCGGGCCCGTTCGAATACGGCACCAGTGCGTGCCCGCCCATCGACGGCAGCGCCGCACAGCAGCGCGAGTTCAGCGATGCCCACCAGTTGTGCATCGACCCCGCCAAGCAGTACGTCGCCAACTTCGACACGACACAGGGTTCGTTCAGCGTGCGTTTGTTCGCCGATCGTGCGCCCGGCACGGTGAACAATTTCGTTTCGCTTGCACGTTGGAAGTACTTCGATGGCACCAAGTGCCATCGCGTGATCGAAGACTTCGTCGTGCAGTGTGGCGACCCGACGGCTACCGGCTCGGGCGGCCCCGGTTATTCCTTCGCTGATGAACTGCCTGGCACCGGCGAGTACCGGGTCGGTTCGCTGGCGATGGCGAACTCCGGCCCGAACACCAATGGCAGTCAGTTCTTCATCATCACGGGCAACCAGGGTGTGTCGTTGCCACCGCAGTACTCGTTGTTCGGCGAGGTCACCGCTGGTCTCGACACGGCCGTGAAGGCGATGGGGGCACTCTTCAACCCAGACCCATCCGCCAACGGCGTGCCGCCTGCAGGGGAAATCGTGCTGAAGAGCGTGACGATCAGCGAGTCGTAAGCAACTTCAGCGAGTCACAAGCAAACTGCGCGCGAGCGCATCGACAGCGTCCTCCTCGACACCGATTTCACGCACGTAGTTGCGCACCGAATCGTGCTGCGTCTTCATGTCTCGGAGAATGATGGTCATCGCCCTGGGGTCGGCGGCGGCGAAACGCACCGGCATTTTTGCATACAGGTCAGCCAACTCCGGCTGATGTTCACGCGCCCACACGATGAGCCGCTGCGTTGCGCGTTCGGTGAGGCCGTAGTCGGCGGCGATGATCTGCTCATCCACACCGAGTGACCCGAGCACCAACGCCGAAAGAATTCCGGTGCGGTCCTTCCCTGCCGCACAGTGGAACACCGCAGGCAGTACCTCCTGCTGCGCCAGCAGACGAATCGCGTCGGCGAACCGCGGCGCTGCCTCGGCGAGCATTCCGCGATAGGCAAACACCAAGTACTCCACGACATCCTCAATCTCGGGGGTGGACGTCTCGCCCCACGTTGCGTCGATGATCGGCAGACGGTGGTAGGCGACATCGAAGTCGTCGACCGGAAAGGTGCCGCGCGTCTTCACCTCATTGTCGGTGCGCAGGTCCAGCACGGTGCGCACACCGAGATCCACCACCGCACGAGCGTCGCCGGGGGTCAGGCGATACAGGCCATCGGCGCGGTACAGCGTTCGCCAACGGGTCTCGCGACCGTCACTGGTTGGGTAACCACCGAGATCACGGAAGTTGTGCACCGCAAACAGCGGCACCACGCGTCGGTCGTCGGCGACGAGTGTGGCAACATCGACCGCGGACATCGCCTGTACGGTACCGAGTCAAAGTACGCTCGGCGGGGTGAGCACTGCCCTCAGCACCTCTTCGCTGACTGTCGGGGTCGTCGGCTCGGGCATCATGGCTGGTGGCATCGCCGAGGTAATGGCACGCGGTGGCATACGGGCCATCGTGCGGGCACGCTCCGAGACTTCAGCGGTGGCGGCCGTGAAACAGGTAGCGAGTGGGCTGACTCGTCAGGTGGATAAGGGCAAGCTCGACGCCGTCGAACGCGACCGCATCCTCGCCAACATCACGACGGCCACCGACCTCGGCGCGCTCGGTGCATGCGACATCATCATCGAGTCGGTCGTGGAGGATCTCGCCACCAAGCAACAGGTGTTTCGCGATCTTGACACGATTGCTGCGTCAAGTGCGATCCTTGCCACCAACACGAGCACGTTGCCCGTGGTCGAGATGGCCAAGGTGGTGCGGCAACCGGAGCGTGTGTGCGGCATTCACTTCTTCAACCCCGCGCAGGTGTTGCCGCTCGTCGAGGTCGTGCGACCAATCACCGCAAGTGACGACACCATCAATCGTGCCGTTGCGTTCGTCTCGGCCATCGGCAAAGACTGCGTGCACGTGCTCGACCGCGCGGGCTTCATCGTGAATGCGTTGCTCTTCCCCTATCTGAACAATGCAATTCGCATGTTGGAAGACGGCACCGCATCCATGCAAGACATCGACACCGCGATGAAGGGCGGCTGCAACTTCCCGATGGGGCCGTTTGCGTTGCTCGACCTGGTTGGTCTCGATACATCGCTCTCGATTCTCGAGACCCTGCATGCGTCGTTCGGCGACGAGAACTTCGCGCCACGACCGATGCTGCGCAAACTCGTGAGTGAAGGTCGGCTCGGGCGCAAGACCAAGGCTGGCTTCTACGTCTACTAGAACGTCTCAGTGCAATTCGAGTTGGGGTGATCTCTCGCTCTTGCGCGCGACATCGGGTTGGGATCGCCGGCCGCAACCTGTCGATGACTGCTTGTTTGAGTGGCCGCCAGTGTCGTCCTGGCCGCCCGACGACGACCTCATCGGTCAGGGCGCCGACCTCGACGTCGCCACGGTCATCGACGGCTACAAGCATGGCGTGTTCGCGATGGAACGCTCCAGCGATAACGGCACGCTTTTTTGGTGGTCGCCCGCCCAGCGCTGCATCATCCCACTCGACGGACTACGCGTCACGCGTTCGATGCGACGCAGCGCGAAACGATTCAGCCTGCGCGTGAACACCTGTTTCGAGCGCGTGATGCTCGGCTGCAGTGCGCGACACGCCGAAGATGATCGCTGGATCACCCCGCGCTTCATACAGCAGTACTGCCAGTTGCGTGCACTCGGTTGGGCGCACAGCGTGGAAACGTTCAACGAGGACGGCGTGCTGGTGGGCGGGCTCTACGGCGTGCGGATCGGCAAGTTCTTCGCCGGCGAATCGATGTTCCACCTCGAGCGTGACGCGTCGAAGGTGGCGCTCATGGCGTTGGTCGACATCATGCGCTCGGCCAAGATGACCTTGCTTGACGCGCAGTGGAGCACACCGCACCTGCTCAGCCTCGGCGGTGTGGAGATTCCGCGTCACGAGTATCTCGCCATGCTCGCCGTCGCCACAGCGGCTTAGCCTTATTTCTGTGAGTGATTCGCACCCACGTCGCCGGTGCGACGAGCCGTGGTTGATGCGCACGTACTCCGGTCACTCATCGGCGCAGGCCTCGAACGAGTTGTACCGCACGAACCTTGCCAAAGGGCAGACGGGGCTGTCGATTGCGTTCGACCTCCCGACACAAACGGGTTACGACTCCGATCATGTCTTGGCGCGCGGCGAAGTCGGAAAGGTCGGCGTGCCGGTCGTGCACCTCGGCCACATGCGCGCGCTGATGCGCGAAATCCCGCCCGCCACGATGAACACGTCGATGACCATCAACTCGACGGCCGCGTGGTTGCTCGCACTCTATGTTGCGAACGCCGCCGAGCAGGGTGTGGCGAGCACCGAATTGCGCGGCACCACGCAGAACGACGTTCTGAAGGAGTATCTCTCGCGCGGCACGTTCATCTTCCCGCCGCTCGCGTCACGACGCATCATCGTCGACATGATCGCTTGGGCAAGCAAGCACGCGCCGGAGTGGAATCCGATGAACGTCTGCTCGTACCACTTGCAAGAAGTCGGCGCCACGCCCGTGCAGGAGGTGTCGTTCGCGCTCGCCAATGCCATCGACGTGCTCGACGCAGTGCGAGCAAGCGGGCAGGTCAGCGCCGATGCATTCCCCGGCGTATTCGCCTCGATGTCGTTCTTCGTCAACGCAGGCATTCGTTTCGTCGAAGAAGTATGCAAGCTGCGTGCGATGGGCGACCTTTGGGAGGCAATCGGTCGCGAGCGCTACGGCATCACCGACGACAAGGCATTGCGTTTCCGGTACGGCGTGCAAGTGAATTCACTCGGTCTCACTGAAGCTCAGCCAGAGAACAACGTGCAGCGCATCGTGTTGGAGATGCTGGCCGTGACGCTCTCCAAGCGGGCCCGGGCCCGCAGCGTGCAGTTGCCCGCGTGGAATGAAGCGCTCGGTCTGCCCCGCCCGTGGGATCAACAGTGGTCGCTGCGCATGCAACAGGTGCTCGCGTTCGAAACCGACCTGCTCGAGTACGGCGACATCCTCGATGGGTCGCATGTCGTGGAAGGCATGACCAAGGACATCCGCGATGCTGCGCGGGCCGAACTCGACGACATTCTCGCGCGTGGTGGCGCTTATGCATCGGTGGAAGAACTGAAGCGTCGGCTGGTGGCTTCGATGTCCGAACGCATACGGCGTATTGCAAGCGGCGAACAAGTGGTGGTGGGGGTCAACGCCTTCACCGAAACCGCACAGTCGCCACTCGGCGGCAGCGACAACATCCTGCGCGTCGACCCTGCGGTCGAGACCGCGCATGTGGCCGATGTGCAGCAGTGGCGCACGAGCCGAGACTCGTCGGCAGTTGCTGCGGCGTTGCGCGATCTGCGCGATGCGGCAGTCGGTTCGCGCAACATCATGGAGCCGTCGATCGCGTTGGCGCAGGCCGGTGGCACGACCGGTGAATGGGCATCCACGTTGCGTGAGGTGTTCGGCGAATATCGGGCGCCGACCGGCGTCGGTGGCGTTGCTGCCCCACGCGGCGAGGACCTGGCGGCAGTTGCGCGGCGGTCGAGTGGGCTGGCTGGCGGCCCGCCCCGTTTGCTGGTCGCCAAGCCCGGTCTCGACGGGCATTCGAGCGGTGCCGAACAGATTGCGATTGCCGCGCGAGACGCCGGAATGGAAGTTGTATACGGCGGCATCCGGCTGACGCCACGGCAGATTGCCGAGTCGGCACGCGACGAAGACCCGGATGTGATCGGGCTTTCGATTCTCTCCGGCTCGCATCAAGCGTTGGTGCCCGAGGTTCTGCGCGAACTCCGCGATGCTGGTGTGCTGGCGCCGGTCGTCGTCGGCGGCATCATCCCCGATGATGACCGCGCAATGTTGCTCGCGAGTGGGGTCGCCGCGGTGTACACCCCGAAGGATTACGCCGTAGCGCGCATCATGGGCGACATCGTCGACATCGTCGAGCGACATCGGCACGCCGCGTTGAACTAGCGCAGTTGGGCATCGGCGTGCCGCGTTGAACTAGCGCGACTGATCTACGGCAACATCGTCGTGGAGGGTGCCACCGGCACGAAGCCTGTCGCGGGTGGCATGACGAGTTCGTCACCAGCCTCGACATGATCAGGGTTGGTGATGTCGTTCAGATTCATCAATGCCTGCATGTCAACCTGAAAGCTTTGCGCGATGCCGAACAACGTGTCCCCCCGCTGCACCACGTAGGTGATCGGTGGTTGATACACCGTCGTCGTGGTGGTGGTCGTGGTGGCGGTCGTGGTGGTGGGTACGGCTTCGACACCAGAGTCGTTGCGCTGTGCAAAGACGAACGCGAACGCGCCACTCACGATGGTGATGGCAAACAGCGACCATTGCAGTCGACCGCGCAGAAACATCGTGGTCATGCTAGATGTGCAAGGCGTAGCCGGTTGTATCTCGCTACCGCGATGCACGGCAAGTTGACCGCGAATCCGAATCCCAGCGTGACGAGCACCCACCAACCGCGCGTCCACAGCAGGGTGCCGGCAATCGTCGCCGCGTACGTGAAGTGCACCCGTTCGGCACGTAGCGACTCAGCCGCAAAACGCGGCAGCCCACCCTCGGCACGGGTCGGCAGTCGGCGTTTACTGATGCCGCCAAACCACGTCCCGGCCTCCGGCATCAGGTCCTTCCACGCACGCACACGCAGAATCTGCTCGTACCGCTCGCGGGATTCCCAACTACGCAGGGTGGTGAACGGTCCTGGCGTTACGAACGACTCCCATCGTCGGCGGGCGAACAGCCAGCCAATCAGTGCACCTGATACAACCCAGCACGGCACATTCACCGCAACGAACTCTGCAAGGTTGGCCACAGCGAAGTCGGCCACAGCAAGATCGACCATCGCCGTCGCTGCGTTCAGCGACGCGCGTCCATGAACATGCCGCGCAGCGCCTGGTAATTCTCGATGCAGTGACCAGCCCCGAGCACCACGGCTTCGAGCGGTTGCGGCGACATCATCACCGGCACCTTGGTGTCCAACTTCAGGCGGTCGGCCAATCCATGCAGTAGTGCCCCACCACCCACCAGGTAGATGCCGCGCGTCAACAAATCTTGCGCCAACTCTGGCGGTGTCGAACCTAGACATTCCTTCACCGAGTCGATCATGCGTGTGACGACTTCGTCGAGCGCCTTGCGAATCTCGACGGCGGTGAGCACGACGGTCTTCGGCAACCCGGTGACGAGGTCGCGACCCTTTACTTCAGCGTCACGATCGGCGGAAGACGGTATCGCGCTTCCAATTTGGATCTTGATTTCTTCGGCAGTGCGCTCACCAATCGCCAGACCGTGCTCTTTGCGCACCCAACCTTGAATCGCCTCGTCCATCGTGAAACCACCAACGCGCTCGGCGCGCAACGTGACGATGCCGCCGAGGCTGATGACTGCCGTCTCCGTCGTGCCGCCGCCGATGTCGACCACCATGTTGCCGACCGGCTCTTCAATCGGTAGGTCGGCACCAATTGCCGCCGCCATCGGCTGCTCCAACAGTTGTGCGTCGGCCGCGCCAGCGCGACGCGTGGCCTCGGTGACGGCACGACGCTCTACTTCGGTGATGGCCGACGGCACGCAGATGAGCACCTTCGGGCGGGCGAAACGCGACACGCCGGCCCGCTTCAACAACAGACGGATCATCTGCTCGGTGGTTTCAAAGTCGGTGATCGCACCACCACGCAACGGTCGCACGGCAACGATGAAACTCGGCGTGCGACCGATCATGTCCCAGGCTTCGTGGCCGGTGGCGAGCACTTCGTTGGTGCGTCGGTTCTTGGCGATCACCGTGGGCTCGTTCATGATGATGCCTTCGCCCTGTTTGTACACGAGCGTGTTGGCGGTGCCGAGGTCGATGGCGAGGTCGCGGGCCATTACTCAACGTCTCCCGTGTGTGATGCCGTCACGCCGGAGGACCCTGTTGTTGTGATGCTTGCCGACTGTGCCGTTGGCGGGCCTGCCGGCCCTGTCGTTGTTCACGGGCAATTCGAATTTGTTCCCTCAGGTGTTCGCGCGAGTCATCCGATAACGCGTTCAGGTGCCGACGAAATTGCGTGGCACCGTCAACGGGCCGCGCGCGGCGAGTGTCGGTGGCGACGAGGTATGCGAGCGTGGCCGCCGCAGAAATTGAGATGGCGGCGAACACGAGACTGCCGATCGAGGTTGCCGCAATCACTGCCGCGACTCCGCGCCGCCGACGGCGACCCCTGACTCTGCGAACTTCTCCGACGAGACGTGCTCTGCCGCCACCGGTGTGGACGCATTGGTGCCCCAGTCACTGCCCGTTGCCCACATCTCTTTCTTCCAGATCGGCACGCTTTGCTTCAGCGCATCGATGCAGAATCGCGCGGCATCGAAGGCCTGTGGTCGATGGGGGGCAGAGACCACCACGACCACGCTTGCCTCCGAGAGATGCAGCTCACCGATGCGGTGCACCACCGCAACACGACCAGCGTCAGGAAAGCGGCGTCGCGCCTCGGCCACGACATCACGCATCTTCTCCACCGCCACATCGCGGTAGGCCTCGTAGGTTAGGGCGGTCACACCGCTGCGACCCTGGGCATGATCACGCACGATTCCCGAAAACACGACGACTGCACCGAACTCGGGGGCGAGCGCCCACTCATAGAGCTCGCCGATGTGCAGCGCGGTCTCGCTGAGCTCGACTCGGTCGGCCTTCATTGCGTTTCAGCGTACTTGCGCACACTCATAGCCTTGGGCTGCGTGGCTGATGACGAAGCGGCGAACCCGTTCAACAATCCGTTGTTCGCACAGTTTCAGCGCGCGATGTCTGCGCAGGGTCCACTGCACTGGGATGTCGCCCGACAAACTGCGCTCATGGCAGCGACGCAGGGCGTGGCCGAGCACAATGTCGAGCCGGCGAGACGCATCGCCGTGGAGAACCTGGCCCGCATCGTGAGCATGCGGGTGTCGGAAGTGATGGGGCGTGAAACCGTCGACCCATCGCAGGGAGAAGTCGCCAATCGCGCGACGTGGGTGCAGCAGACGCTCGATGCATGGAAGCCGTACTTCGACGCTCTCGCGACGGCAATCAGCACTACTTCCGCCGACCAGACACCCAACGATGATGCACAAGACCCGATGTTGTCGATGCTCAGCAACGTGAGCAAGATGATTGCGCCGTCGATGCTCGGAATGTCGGTTGGCAATCTTGTCGGTCGGCTCGCCGTGCAGACATTCGGTCAGTACGACCTTCCGCTGCCACGCGAACCGCACGGTCGCTTCGTCATCGTCGTCGGCAACGTCGACGCCTTCGCCGACGAATGGTCGATTCCGCGTGATGATATGGCGATCCATGCGCTCACGCACGAACTGGTGAGTCACACGATGTTTGCCGCGCCGCAGTTTCGCGCGGCGGTAAGCCGCTTGATTGCAGAATTCGCCGGCGGCTTCCGCACCGACCCGGGTTCAATCTCCGAGGGGCTCACGCGCATCGACGTGTCGTCGGGCGACCCGATGAAAATGCTTGATTCGTTGTTGTCCGACCCGACCGTGCTGCTCGGCGCGAGTCGCTCGGCGGCACAAGATCGCACGGCGCCCGTGCTTGACGCGACAATTGCCGCCATCATTGGTTTCGTCGATCACTATGTGGATTCGGTGACGGCGCGCATTCTCGGTGATGCAGGGCGCATCGCAGAAGCCGTGCGTCGCCGACGCGTTGCACAATCGACCGACCGCGTCTTTGTCGAACGCCTCTTGGGAATCGACCTCACGACGGAGCGCGTCGCGCTCGGTCAGCGGTTCGCTCGGGGTGTGGTGGAACGCGCCGGCGAGGCGGGGCTCGTGCAACTCATCGATCGCGAGGGGTCGTTGCCGACGCCAGCCGAGGTGGCGGCACCCGGCTTGTGGTTGGCCCGCCTCGAAACAACCAGCTGATGACCGCTACGGCGCGAACCGTCAGGCCGTCGGCGCGGTCAAGCTGGTCGCTCGAACTTGTAGCCGAGTCCGCGAATCGTGAGAATCGCGACAGGAGTGCTGGGGTCGATCTCCACCTTTGAGCGCAGCCGCTTGATGTGCACGTCGAGCGTCTTGGTGTCGCCGTAGTAGTCACTGCCCCACACCCGGTCGATGAGCGTGTCGCGCGTCATGACACGACCAGCGTTGGCCATCAACACGTACAGCAATTCGAACTCCTTCAACGGCAACTTGGTCAGCCTGCCCCGCACCATCACGATGTGCTGGTCGGGATCAATCGAGATGTCACCGACCGACACACCGGCACCGGCGTCAAAGTCACCGTCGGACGACACCGAACTGCGGCGCAATGCGGCACGAACACGGGCAACGAGTTCGCGAATGCGGTACGGCTTCACGATGTAGTCGTCGGCACCGACTTCGAGGCCCACCACCGTATCGATTTCGGCACCCTTGGCCGACACCATGATGATCGGCACCTGACTCTTCTTGCGAATCTCCCGACAGACATCGGTGCCCGACACCTTCGGCAGCATCACATCCAACAGCACGATGTCGGGGTTCACCTTGTCGAAACTCACCAGCGCTTCTGCGCCGTCGCGCGCCACCTCGACACTGAAACCCTCCCGCTGCAAGCCGACGACGAGAGCGTCGATGAATGCTTCTTCGTCCTCGACGACCATCACGGTTTGTTGGGCGGTGCTATTCATGGTGTGGCGTCCGCTTCTGACGTTGCAGTGGCAGAGTCACGCATCGCCGCGGCGGTGGACACAGTCGCAGCGGTGGACACAGTCGCAGCGGTGGACACAGTCGCAGCGTCGCTCGATGCAGCTGCACCGATGCCCGACGTCGGCGCAGCCGACGAAAACTCTTCGCGTGGCAACACGATCGTGAAGGTGGAGCCGCGACCCTCTTCGGAGACGACCGAAACCGTGCCACCGTGGTTCGACACGACGTGTCGCACGATGGAAAGCCCGAGCCCCGAGCCACCTGTTGCACGCGAGCGAGCGCGATCGATGCGATAGAAACGCTCGAAGATTCGGTGGTGGTCTTTCGCGGCGATACCGATTCCTTGGTCAACGACTACGACGCTGACGAGTTCGGCGGTGGCCTGCACTTCGACGAGCACCTTCTTGCCGTCGCCGCTGTACTTGACGGCATTCGACACGAGGTTCTCCAACGCCGAGACGAGTTGCATTCGATCGCCGACCACCCGCACACCCGGCAGACTCTTCGTTTCGATCGCCACACCGGTGCGCTTTGCCTCGTGCTGCATGCGGGCCACAACCTCACTCACCACGTCGGAGAGCGCGACGGGCTCCCAGCCGTCGGCACCACCGAATTCGATACGCGACAAATCGAGGAGGTCATCCACGATGCGCGAAAGACGATACGACTCATCCACGATGCGTGAGGTGAGTCGCTCGATGACCTGGGGGTCGGTCTCCCCGATCATCGTGTCGGCGAGTGCCGCAATACCCCCGATCGGGGTCTTCAACTCATGGCTCAGGTTGGCCACGAAGTCGGTGCGCACGGTGTCGATGCGCGACTGCTCGGTCACGTCTTCTATGGTGGCGATGATGCGACCGTTCGCCAGACGCCTGGCGCGAATGTCGAATGCCCGCGATGGCGAGCCAGCGGTCTCGAAGCGACGTTGCTGCACTTCGGCGTGCACCGCCGACCCCACCATCGACTCGACTGCCTCTTCGACGAGCACGTCGACATGCCGAACACCACTAATGGCCCGCGCCGCAGCATTCTTGAACATGACCGACCCGTTCGCATCGCCGATCACCACTCCGCTAGGTAGGGCGTCGAGCGCCGCAACGAGGACGTCGTCAACTGTTCCCACCTGTGCGGCGATTGCACCAGCGGCAGCGACCACACGTGGGGCGGCAGCCCGCGCAGTCACAGGCGAACCGGTTGGGGCGACTCGAGGCTCCGTCGCAGCGGTTGTTGCATGTTGACCAATGCGACGTCGCGCCACCGACACCCCGAGTGCTGCGCCGACCAAGAACGTGATGATGGCCAGCGAGTACGACACTGCCAACCCGCTCACCCTTGCGTGATTGGAAACTCGCCGCTCGCATCGCGTTGACGCTGACGGGCGATGGCACGCAACTCGGGCTTCCAACCAGTGAGTGCGAAACGCACCCGCTCTCCGACGTTCACCGCGTGGTCGCCGATGCGCTCGTAGAAGCGGGCGACAATCGCCAACTGCACGGCGAGTTGCAGGTCCATCCGCTCCCGCGCATGGGTTTCGAAAATCGCCTGAACGAACTGGCGATGCAACGCATCGAGGAACGAATCCATGTCTTCGATCGCCGCCGCCATTGCCGCATCGTTTTCGGCGAACGAGTTGATCGCCGCCTGAAAGAGCTGCTCCGCCTGCTCGCTCATCTTGGAGATGAGCCCACGCAGCACCGGATCGATTTGCTTGCCATATATACGTCGGGCGGCCTTGCAGATGTTGACGGCCAAGTCAGCAGAGCGCTCGAGGTCGCTGGTGATCTTGAGAATGGAGACGAGTTGGCGCAATTCACCGGCGACTGGCGCCTGCAGGGCGAGAATTTCGAAGGTGCGATCTTCGACATCATGCGCACGGGCATCAATTTCGTCGTCAGACTGCACGAGATAGTCGGCACCCTCCAGGTCGCCGCTCAACAGCACGTTCGTGGCACGCGGAATCGCCTCGATGACGGAGGCCCCGAGGCGCACGACCAGCGAGCGCAATTCCTCAAGTTCGGTGTGATACGACTTTCGGGTTTCTTCCATGGTCTCTACGGTACGAGACGCTACGGCGCGCCACCGCTGTGGCGACGACCAAGAGGTAAATGGTTGCCTACTCGAGGCTGAACAGTGCGTTAACGAGGATTTCGTGAAAGCGAGCAATCAGCGCGACTGCGTGGCGACCACCCACTCGTGCAGTTGACGTTGCGCATCGTTCGACGTGTGGTGCTCGCCGACCTGTGTCCACGAGTCGTCTGCCCCAAGTCGGAAGTGCACGTTGGCGTCGTCAAGCAAGAACGACAGCACCGTGTCGAGCCAGGCGCGGTGCTTGGGGTGGGTGAGGCGAACCAGCGTTTCCACGCGACCCGCGAGGTTGCGAATCATGAGGTCGGCAGAGCCGATGAGATGTAGCGGCTCGTCGCCGTCGTGCCCGTGTGCAAAGCGATAGATGCGGGAGTGCTCGAGATAGCGGCCGAGCACCGAGCGCACGGTGATGTTGTCGGAGAGCCCTGGCACGCCGGCTCGCACGCAGCAGATGCCGCGCACGATCACGTCGATCTTCACGCCGGCCGCACTCGCCGCGTAGAGGGCGTCAATCACCAGAGGGTCTTGCACGGCGTTGAGCTTCAGCGTGATGCGACCTTCGCTGCCGAAGGTGGCCTCGTGATCGATCAGTCGAATGATCTCTTTCTTCAACTGATGCGGCGCCACGATGAGTCGTTGGTACTCAGGCTCGCGACCGTAACCGGTGAGGTAGTTGAACAATTGTGTCGCGTCACGACCAACGGCTTCTTCGCAGGTGAAGAAACCGATGTCTTCATAGATGCGCGCCGTGACGGAGTTGTAGTTGCCCGTGGCGATGTGCACGTAGCGACGAATGTTGCCCGCCTCCTCGCGCACGACGAGGATGCACTTGGCATGGGTCTTCAATCCGACGAGACCGTAGTTCACGTGCACGCCTGCCAACTCAAGTTCGCGACCCCAACTCACGTTGCGGGCCTCGTCGAAGCGCGCTTGTAGTTCCAGAACGACGGCGACCTGCTTGCCAGCCTCGGCCGCACGGATGAGGTGACGCGCAATCTGGCTGTCGCCCGAGGTGCGGTACAAAGTCATCTTGATTGACAACACCTTGGGATCGCGCGCCGCTTGCTCGACGAAGGTCTCCGTCGAAGACGAGAACGATTCGTACGGATGATGCACCAGCAGTTGTCGCGACCGAATCACCTCGAACACCGACTTGCCGGCTTCGGCTGCTGCGGCGAGGCGACCCGCGGTTACCGACGACCACGGCGTGAAGCGCAGCGCAGCGCGGTCGAGATTCGCGAGTTGGTTGAGCGCCGAGAGTTCGATGAACGACTCGTGGCGAATCACGTCGACGGGTTCTAGTTCGAGTTCGGTGCACATGCGGGCCAGCACGACCTCCGGGATGTTCGACTGCACCTCGAGGCGCACCGCGCGACCGAAGCGGCGGCGGCGAAGTTCCATTTCGACGGCGGCGAGCAGGTCTTCGGCGTCTTCATCCTCGAGCGACAGGTCGGCGTTGCGGGTAACACGGAACCTCGACACGCTGACGATCTCCATGCCCGGGAAGAGTTGGTACAAGTGGGCCTCGATCAGGTCTTCCAACAGGATGAAGTCGTCGGAGTCGGGCACGGCGACAAACCGCGGAAAGTTGCGGGGGACCTTGACGCGCGCGAAACGCTCGTCGCCGCTCTCAGCGTCACGCACCACCACGGCGAGGTTGAGCGCCAGATTCGAGATGTACGGGAAGGGGTGCGACGGATCGACCGCCAGCGGCGTCAAAATCGGGAAGATACGGTTCTCGAAGTCGGCCGTCAACGCTTCTTTGGCGCGCTTGCTGAGCCGCGCCCACCGCAATACCCGAATCCCTTCGCGCGCGAGCGACGGAAGCAGTTCGTGGCTGAGCAGACGCTCCTGGGCGACGATGAATTTCTGCACGCGTGCCGAGATGTCGCTGCGTTGCTGGTGCGGCGTCAGACCGTCGACACTCTTCTCGGTGATCTCGGCCGCGATTTGGTCGTGCAATGCGGCCACACGCACCTGATAAAACTCGTCAAGGTTCGAGCCGCTGATGGCGAGAAAGCGAAACCGTTCGAGCAGCGGCACCTGCGCGGTGGTCGCCAGCGACAGCACTCGCTCGTTGAAGTCGAGCCAACTCAACTCACGGTTGATATATCGCGCGTCAATGCTCGAACCGTAACCGCCCGCCGCGAGGTCGGTGGCGGAAGGACGGCGAATTCCTCGGTTCGTCACGGAAGGTTCACCCGCGGTTCAAGCGCACACGCTGGGTCGGTCGAGCCCTAGTTGTTGACTTCGGGTGGAAACCATTCGACACTGATGTTTTCGTTCTCGGCGTCTTTGTTGATGCGCTCACGGTTACGGCGGAACTGACTGTCTTTCATCGGGATGTACAGCAGTCGCATGTACGCACGTCGCGCAAACTCGTCGATGAGATCAGGGTCGCCGTAGTCGCCGATGATTTCCCAGTGGGGGTAGACCGGACCCGTGAACGTGATGCGGATGTGGGCGCGCGGCGGCTCTTTGGTGACGTCAGACATCGGAACTCCTGGGAATCAGAGAGGCTATCGTCAGAAAGAGTGAGTGATCTCGTAGCCGCGCTCGACATCGGCACGAACAGCTTCCACCTCGTCGTTGCCAAACCAGTTCCGGGTGGCTTTGAAGTCGTGACCAGGGAGAAGGAAGTCGTGCGGCTGGGTCACGGTGGTGGCGATATGAAGGAGCTCTCCGACGAGGCGATTGAGCGCGGCGTCAAATGCCTGGTGCGGCTGGTTGCAATTGCGGAGTCACACGAGGCCGAGGTGCGCGCGGTCGCCACGAGCGCCGTGCGCGAGGCAAAGAACCGCTCCGACTTCCTGAAACAAGTCCGCAAGGCAGCAGGAATCGACATCGAAGTCGTGTCGGGTGTCGAAGAAGCGCGACTCATCCACCTCGGCGTGCTCAACGCGATCGGCATCCACGACCGACCGATGTTCGTCTTCGACATCGGTGGTGGCAGCACCGAAGTGATGGTCGGGCTCGACGACGAGGTGTTGTTCGCCCGCAGCTTCAAACTCGGCGCCGTGCGGCTCACCGATCGGTTCTTTGCTGGCAACTCGTTGCACCCGAGCGCCGTGCCGAGTTGTCGGGCCTTCATTCGCTCGACCCTCTCGGTCGTTGCGCCCGAGGTGAAAGAGCTCGGCTTTGAGGTCGTCGCCGCGTCCTCGGGCACCGCGGAGACGATTGCCCGCATGATCTTGGGCATCCGTGGCGGCAGCGAACCCAAGAGCATGAACCGCTTTGAGTTCAGCGGCGACGAGGTTCGCGCCGTCGTCACTGCGCTGCAATCGGCGTCCACCGTGGAGGAACGCATCAAGCGCTTCGGTCTGGAGTCGAATCGCGGCGACATCATCCTGGCTGGTGCCCTCATTCTCGAGGGGCTCGTCGACATCTTTGAGTTGAAGTCGATCATGTTCTCTGACTACGCGTTGCGCGAGGGCCTGCTGCTCGACACCTTGCGGCGTGAGGGGCTCATCGAGGTGGACCAGGACCATGACGCAGCGCGGCGCAGCGTGCAACAACTTGCCGACCGCTGCGATGATCGCCCCGATCACTCACAGCACGTGGCAGAACTGGCGGGTCAACTCTTCGATGCACTGGAAGAGACGCTCGCGCTCTCAAGGAAGAGCAGGCAATACCTCGAGTTTGCGGCACTGCTCGCCAACGTGGGCGTGGTGGTGTCGCACGCCAAGCACCACTTGCACACGTATTACCTCGTGCGCAATGCCGAGTTGATGGGGTTGACCGATCGCGAGGTGGAGATCATCGCACAGGTTGCCCGCTATCACCGCAAGAGCGTGCCGAAACCCGAGCACGTTGAGTTTTCGGCCCTCGCGGCGGCGGATCAGCGCCTCGTGCGCAGCCTCGCTGGCATCTTGCGGGTGGCCATCGGGCTAGACCGCACGTACGACGCCCGCGTGAAGTCGGTATCCGTGAAGGTGACGGCCAGCGACCTCACGGTCACCGCCAAATCTCGCGGAAAGAGGGCCGATATTTCGCTGAATCTCTACGCGGCCAACGAACGCAAGGGACTACTCGCCGACGTGAGCAAACGACGCGTGAAATTCAGCGAAGCCTGACTGACTATGCCTGGGGCGTCGAGCCGGTCTCGGGCTTGGCGTCCTTGTTCACTTCGGCGTGGCCCTCGGCGAGGCCCTTCTTCAATTCGCCTTGTGCGCGTCCGAGGTTGCGCGCGATTTTCGGGAGTCGCGAACCACCGAACAGCACGACGACGAGGGCAATGATGATCCAAATTTCTGGGCCGCCGGGCATGCCCGCACCCTATCAGGCGAGGGTGAACGGCAAGATTGCGGCGCGACTAGGCGCTGGCAGAGCCGCGGTTGGCTTGGGCGCGCTGCCGGCGCAAGCGACGTCGCTCACGCTCGGAGAGCCCGCCCCAGATACCGAATTTTTCGCCGTTGGCAAGGGCATATTCGAGGCACTGCACGCGCACTTCGCATCCTCGGCAGACTTCTTTGGCCTCACGGGTGGACGCACCGCGCTCGGGAAAGAACAGATCGGGATCGACACCCAGGCAATTCGCCTGGTCTTGCCATGCGCGGTCGTCGCCTTCCGCCACATCCATTCGTTGACTCACTATCCCCTTCTTCCTACCCCGCCCAAATAACAGCCTTGTCATTCTGGCAGGTTCGGAAATCCTTTGCAAGTCGGACGGATGGTCGGGTCGCGCGACGGTCTAACTCGCGCGACGGCCACCGGTGCGACGCAGCGACCGCTTGTGCTCCAAAAAATCGACGATCACATATTCACCGAGCGTCTCTGGTGTGGTGAAGAACGCCCGCCCCTTGTTGATCTGCGTCAATTGTTCGACGAAGCCGCGCAGTGCGCCGGTGGCATCCAACATGAACGTATTGATGCGGATGTCTTCGCGGGTGCAGCGCAACACTTCGCGCAGCGTGGCCTCGATCGTGAGGTAGGTCGGCGGATAACTGAAGAAGACCTCGCCGTCGTCCTGGATGTGCGCCGTCGGTTCACCATCGGTGATCATGATGATCTGCTTGGTGCCGCTCTGGCGCGCGAGCATCCGCCGCGCCAAGGCGAACCCATGCTGCATATTGGTGCCGTAGACGAAGTCCCACGACACCTCCGGCAGTTGCTCGGCCCGCAGTTCGCGGGCTGTTTCGCTGAACCCTACCAGCCCCAGGTAGTCGCGCGGAAACTGCGAAGAGATCAGCGAATGCAGTGCCATCGCTACCTTCTTCGCCGGCAGGAAGTTGTCGCGCATCGGCATCGATAGCGAGAGGTCGACCATCAACACGGTGGATGAGCGGGTCATCTGTTCGGTTTGGTCGATCTCGAAATCGTCGGGATGCAGGCGCAGCGGCAGCCCGCCGCCCTGTCGGCGCAACGTGTTGCGCAGTGTGGCCTGCAGGTCGAGGTGGAACGGGTCTCCATATTCATAGGCCTTCGTTTCGTAGGCCCGCTCGTGGCCGGCCCCGATGCGCTCGATGCGGTGCTGCCCGAGGGCGTCGCGCTCGAGACGGCCGAACAGGTCGCGGAGGGCCTCTTTGCCGATGCTGCGCAGCCCCCGCGGGGTGAGCTCGAGACGGCCATCCTTTTGGTCGATGAGTCCCGCCTCGCGCAGGGTTTCGGTCAGTCGCGAGAGCCGGTCGAGTGACTCGGCCGACACGTCGCCGAGCAGGCGACGCACGGCATCCATGTCGACTTCTTGCAGCGCTGCCGGCGACGACGCATTCTGCAGAAACTGCTCGAGCGCATCAAGGTCGTTCAGTTCTTGGATGCGTTGCAGCGCCTCGCCGAAGGGCATCGGTTGATCACCACTGAACTGCTGCTCGAAGTCCCACCCCATGCCCGGATATGCGCTTCGCAGATTGTTCGACAGGCGATTCATCTGCCACTGCAGGTCGGCGTCATCCAGCATCTGCGACATGAGGTCTTGCAGTTCGGCACGCTGCTCGGGGCTCATCGAGTTGAGCATCGCTTGGGCGGCGGCCATGCGGCGTGCCAGTTGTTCGAGCAGTTCTTCGAGTGACTGCGGGTTCTCCGGGAAGAAGTCACCGAAGTTCTTCATGAATCGCTCGAACTGCGGATCTTCGCCGCGCTCCTTGCGCTCGATCATCTCGTTGAGCGCAGCCATCATGTCTTTCATCCGGGCGATGTCGGCTGGTGTCGTGTTCTTGGCCGCGCTCGACACCTGCTCGAACTGTCGCTGCACCACTTGCTGCTTCAGGCGTTCGACCAGTTGCTCGAAGCGACGTTGAGCGTCGGGCGACTGAAAGTCGTAGTGCGTGAGTTCGTCCACCTTGCGGGCGAGGTCGTCGGGCAGCATGTCGAGGCGCAGGCGACGATCGGCGGCGGCATCGCGCGCCACCGCTGCCCGACGCTCGTCACCAGAGTCGCCCGCCTTGCGCTCGGCGTCGTCGACGGCAAGACGTTCTTCGTCGACGATGTCGTTCAGTTCTTCCGCAACGCCATCGAACTCGCTGCCAATGCTGCCGCTTTCGCGAATCTCCTTGCGTCGCTCACGCAGTTTGCGTAGCGTGTCGCGCAAGCCCTCGATCTCGCGCCCGTTGCGATCGCGTAAGCCTTGCTGCATGATGCGACGCAACGCGGCGTTCGGGTCGCCGTGATGGATGAGTTCGTCGGCGACTTCCTTGATCAACGAGTCGGCGTCGAGCTCGAAGCCTTGCTGTGTGCCATCCCAACGCGAGTAGCGGAATCGCACGGCCATATGCGAACCGTAGCATTGGGGGCACGATGCGTTATCCGCGCACGATTTTGTTCGTCGACTTGTCGGGTTTTACTGCATTCATCCAGCGCACCAGCGACGACGACGCCAAGGCGATGCTGAAGGACTTTCGCGAAGTTTCCCGCGACCTTGCGTCAGAGCTGGGGGTGCGAATCGACAAGTTTCTCGGCGACGGCTTCATGGCAATCGCTACCGAACAAGACCGAGGCGTCATCTTTGCCATCGAATTGCAGCGGCGGTTTGCCGAGCGCCTCGGCGACCTGCGGCTGCGTATCGGCATCGCGACGGGTGACATCATCTTGTTTGAGGGTGAGGACTACATCGGGGATGCCCCCAACCTCGCATCTCGTCTCTGCGACGAGGCGGCGAATTACGGCGTGCTGATTCCCACCGAGCAGGCGCTGCATCTCCCCGAGGGCATCACGGCGCATCCGGTCGGCAAGTTCACGTTGAAGGGCTTTGAATACCCGATTCATACGTCGCGCCTGATTGGTGTCGCCCCGTCAGAATTTCGCAATGACACCGAGGAGAATTGGACTCGCACACCCTTCGCGGTGTGAGACTGCGCTAGACGTTCGCTGAGCGCGAACGGTACACCGCTCGCCCGCCCGAAGCGTCTTTGTTCAGGCGCTTGGCGAGGTGTAGGCCCTCCAGCACGAATTCAACGGCGCTCGCCACTGCGGCGGGCGATTCGTCACCGTCGACGAGGGCGAGTGCGAGCGTGCGCAAGGCCGGCACTTCGGTCGCGAACTTGACGAGTTCGCCCGACGAGACGTCTTCGCCGGTGTTGGCTATGGCACCAGCCTCAAATGCGGCAAGCACATCTCTGGTTTTGTCGCCGGACACTCGCCGCTTGTATACCTGCAGCACGGCACCGCGCAGGATATGTTCGAAAACGGCGGCGTCGCGACCTTCGTCGATGCTTTCAATCTCAATCTTGCCGGCGGTCGATGCCACGAGCGCATCGAGGTCGCACACACGAGGCGCGACAACCGACTCGCCCGCCAAGAGACCACGCCGTATCGCATTGGCAGCGAGCAACTCGTGGTTGCTGACCGAGAGCCGCACGCTCACACCGCTGCGTTGACTGACGTTGGCGTTACTGCGCGCGAGATGTGTGATCTCTGCGACGATGTCTTCCATGAACGATGGGAAACGCACCTGCACATTGCCGATGGTCGCAGGGCGAGCCTCTTGGCGCACGATCTGCACTTCGGTCGGGACATCGAGCGGATAGTGCGTGCGTATCTGGCTGCCGAAGCGATCCTTCAGTGGTGTGATGATGCGCCCACGGTTGGTGTAGTCCTCGGGGTTCGCCGAGGCCACCAGCAACACATCGAGCGGCAGGCGGATTTTGTAGCCGCGCACCTGCACGTCGCGCTCTTCCAATAGGTTGAGCAGACCGACCTGAATTCTTTCGCTGAGGTCGGGCAACTCGTTGATTGCAAAGATGCCGCGATTCGTGCGGGGCACGAGGCCGTAGTGCAGCGTGAGCTCGTCGCTGAGGTAACGACCTTCCGCAACCTTGATCGGGTCCACTTCGCCGATCAGGTCGGCGATTGACGTGTCGGGTGTGGCGAGTTTTTCGCCGTAACGATCATCGCGGTGCACCCACTCGATTGGTGTGTCATCGCCGCGGTCATGCACGAGGTCGCGCGCGTACCGCGACACGGGGTGATACGGATCATCGTTGATCTCACTCCCCGCTAGAACGGGCATCCACTCATCGAGCAACCCAGTGAGCGAACGGATGATGCGCGTCTTGCCCTGACCGCGCTGACCGAGAAACACGATGTCGTGCCCAGCGAGCAACGCGTTCTGCACCTGCGGCAGCACGGTGTCGTCGTAACCAAGGATGCCGGTGACCAGGCTCTCGCCAGCACGAATCACCCGCACGGTGTTTTCGCGAATCTCATCCTTTACCGAACGTGACCGCCAGCCGGCGGCCTTGAGTTGGGCGAGTGTGGTGGCTTGCGGTTTCATCGCCCAACACCGTAGACCGTCGCGGGGCCACGACGCCGAGTGGTGCGGGTTACTCGTGGCGTAGTCCGCTGCTGATTCGTCTAGTTGCGCGGTTTCACCGTGTCAGCGGTGGAACGCTGCCTAGCCTTGCCACCCGACGACTTACCGTTTGACTGCGGGCCAGGCTTCGCGTTCGCACCAGGCTTCGCGTTCGCACCAGGCTTCGCGTTCGCACCAGGCTTCGCGTTCGCACCAGGCTTCGCGTTCGCACCAGGCTTCGCGTTCGCACCAGATTCCGAGTTGGGTTGTGCAGCCACGGTGGTCGGCGTTACTTCCACGGTGGTCGGCGTTACCTCGCCACGCGAGGCGCCATTCTGGTCGCCCGATGCGTCGCTCCGCTCACCCGACGATCCACTCTGTTGGTCTGCGGGCACCGGTGTCGACATCACTTCTCCGGTGCGAGTCACCACCACGATTTGCACGGCATCGGTGGTTGCTCCGCCTCTGCTGTTGCCAGCAGGAATGGTGAGCGACTTCGCCTCCTCGGGGGTCACAGAACGCACCAACTCGCCGTCGCGATAGATGTGCACGAGGGCACCCTTCGGTGCATTCACCTCAACACGCAGGTTGCGGCCCACTGCTTGCACGTTTGCCGCCACCGGACGAACATTCATTGCCAGAGCAGGCGGCGGAGTTCCGGGGGCCGGACGCTCACCGACACGCGGTACGGGCGGGCGCAGCAATGTGGTCTGCGGCACAGCGGCAACCTTCGTCGGAACCGGAAGGGCAACCGTCGTCGGAACCGGAACGGCAACCGTCGTCGGAACCGGAACGGCAACCGTCGTCGTGGAAGTAGTTGAAATTGGACTAGTCGGTATGGTCGTCGTCGGCGCGATGATCGGCAACGTCGTTGATGTCACGATCGGTCGAAGTGTGATTGGCGAGCTTCCGCCACCGCCACCGGAGCCACCGCCACCGGAGCCACCGCCGCCGGAGCCACCGCCACCACCGCCGGAGCCACCGCCACTGGAGCCACCGCCGCCGGAGCCACCGCCACCGCCACCGGAGCCACCACCTGACGGCACCGTGGTGGAAGTTGATGTCGTCGACGTCGTAGAAGTCGTCGACGTCGTAGAAGTCGTCGTTGTCGGTGTGTCGTCGTCAGCATTCAGCACTGGTGTGAGCAGCGAGTAGACCATGCGATTCAGCGAACCAGTGCCCGGGTTCGTCACAGCGTTTCGCGTGGCAGATGATGCAATGGCCGAAGCCACCTGCGCAGGCGTCAACGCCGAGTCCTGTGAGAGCGCCAAGGCTGCAACGCCGGCCACATGCGGTGCGGCCATCGACGTTCCCGACAGTGTGCGCGTTGCGCTGTCTGACGAGTGACCTGCCGACACGATGCTCGAACCAGGGGCAAACACATCGAGGCACGAGCCGAAGTTGGAGAACGACGAGCGCGCATCGGTGGATGTCGTTGCGCCGACGGTGATCGCACTCGGCTCGCCGGCAGGCGACACGTTGCAGGCACTCACGTTCGAATTCCCCGCTGCGACGACGAACGTGACCCCGTCGGCGACGCCACGCGACACTGCGAGATCAAGCGCCGCAGATCGTGGGCCACCGAGGCTGAGGTTCGCCACCGCCGGAACTCCGGCTTGGTGATGCGTGATGATCCAGTCGATACCGGCGATGATGTTGGAGGTGCTGCCCGACCCGTTGCAGTTCATCACCCGCACTGGCACGACGAGCGCGGCTGGCGCGACGCCGTAGTTGGAGCCGGCAATCGTGCCCGCCACGTGTGTGCCGTGACCGTGACAGTCTTCGGTGCCGTTGCTGTCGCTGATCGTAGAGAATCCGGCGGCCACTCGACCGGACAACTCGCTGTGGGTCGATCGCACGCCGGTGTCAACCACGTATGCAGTTACGCCAGAACCAGATTGTGTTCGCGTGTAGCGACTGTCGAGCGGCAGCGCACGCTGGTCGACACGGTCAAGACCCCACGACAGCGGCACCACACCATCATTCGAGTCGCTGCGCGGTGTGACGGCATCCGAAGCGGCCGACGGACCACTGATGCCCGCGCTGTTGGATGCCGTCACCGTGAAGGTGTAGGCAGTGCCATTGGTGAGACCCGACACCACACATGTCAAGGCACCAGCGGTTGCACACGTTCGCCCACCTGGTGAAGCCGTAGCGGTATAGCCAGTAATCGTTGCACCACCGTCGTTCTCCGGCGCGGTCCAGTAGACATTTGCGAGCGCATTACCGGCGACGGCTCGCACACTACGTGGCACGCTCGGCTTCAATATGGGTGGCGCCTCAGTGAAACGCCAGTTGAGAACGACCGAACCCTTCCTGCCGCCGTAACCATCGATCGCGAAGTAATACGTGGTGCCGACAACGGGCACCACTTCGACTCGGCTCCAGTTGCCGCCGCTCGCGTCATCATTGGTGATCACGGTGGTGAGCGCGTTGACCGCAGACCCGGTGTACACGCCGAGCAACGTGTCGAAGTCGCTGCCCATCGTGTCGATCACGACGGTGCCGGCGCGGCCGAGCATGAACGAATACCACAATGATGCCGAGGCACCGTATCCGCCGTGGTTCGGCTCGCCGGTTTCGCGAGTTGCCGAACGCGTAGAACTCGTCAGTCGTACGGAGGTGCCCGTCGCACAATCGACACCGCACGCGATCGGCGTCGCGCCGCTGAACGCATCGTTGGCAAGCGCTGCGAGCGGCGTGATCGCCGACGACGATGCCGACGGCAGACCGGTGCCAGCCGAGTTCACCGCGCTCACGCGGAAGATATGTGGCACGCCTGCGGTCAACCCGCGCAGTGACGCCAGCGTCGCGGTGTTGGTGCCGTCGGCGAACGTGGTCCACGTCGAACCGGAGTTGGTCGAGTAGTCGATGACGTAATCGGTGATCGGCGCGCCGTTGTCGTTGGCCGGCTCGTCCCAGTCCAGTTCGACGATCGCCGGCGTCGCGGTGCCGGTCACGTTCAGCGGCTGGCCTGGTGCCTGCGGGGTGAGCGGTGTCATCGGATCGGTGGATTCCGACGGCTGACTGACGCCGACCAAGTTGTAGGCCTTGATGCGGAAGATGTGCGCGACACCGTCGGTCAGATCGGTGACGGTGCGGGCCATGTATTGACACGTGCAGCCAATCACGCCGGTGTCTTGCGGCCACGTGGTCCATGTCGAACCGTTGTCGGTTGAGTAGTCGATGGTGTAGCCGCGCAACGAGACTCCGCCGTCGGAGGTCGGGCGTTCCCAGCGCAGCGAGATGCGTCGCGCTCCGGCGCTCACCGCCCGCACGTCTTCAGGCTCGCTGGGCACGCCGGGGGCTCGTGGTGCAGTTGCCGTCGACGGTTCGGAGTTGCCGGCCGAATTCGTGGCACGCACGCGGAAGCGGTAGTCACGCCCCGACACGAGGTCATACACCGTGGTGAACCAAATGCCACCAGCACGACCGCCCGTGCCCGTGACGACCGATGTGAACCACGTGGTGCCGCCGTCTCCCGATTGTTCGACGACATAGCCGGTGATGAATCCACCGCCATCGGACGTCGGGATTCGCCATTCGAGCGTGATTGACATTGCCATCACTGCGGTGATTGTGAGGTCGCGCGGCGCACTCGGCACGTTCACCTGCCACGGCACTGCGGTGACCCAACTCGACACGGCTCCCGTGCCGATTGCGTTCGTCGCACTCACACGGAACGTGTGCGTGACGCCGTTCGTCAAACCAGTGACGATTGCAGAAGTTGCAGTCGACGTACCATCGGCGAAAACAGTCCACGAACTTCCGGAGTCAACCGAAAACTCGACGACATAGTCGGTGATCGCTGATCCACCCGTCTGGCTCGGGGCAGTCCACGTCAGTGTCACTTGCGCTGCACCCGCGACAGCATTGAGACCTGTCGGTGCGCTCGGCACGCCGACCGCGGCACGAACGACGTCGCTGGTCGGGCTGGTGCCGGCTGAGTTCACCGCGCTCACCCGGAAGGAGTAGGTGACGGCGTTCGTGAGACCCGTCACGGTGGCGCTCGTCGCCGTAGAGATCCCGTCGTTGAAGGTCGACCATGTCGAACCGTTGTTGGCCGAGAACTCCACGACATAGTCGGTGATCGCGCCACCCCCGGTCTGGGTCGGTGCGGTCCACGTGAGTGACGCTTGCGCGACTCCGGCAACGACGGTCAACGCTTGCGGTGCGCTTGGCGCTTCGGGTGCTGGTGGTGTCCAGCGGGCGCGGGTGAAGAGCAGCAAGTTCGGCGAGCCCGATCCGGGGTTCGTCACGATGTCGGGCGTGGCGTACGAGCGCAGGTCACTCGCCACCTGGGCAGGTGTCAGATTCGGGTTTTCCTCCAGCAAGAGTGCTGCTGCACCCGCGACGTGCGGGGCCGCCATCGAGGTGCCCGACAGCGAGCGAAGAGCTGACGACGAAAGGTGGTACGACGATGTGATCGACGAACCAGGCGCGAACACATCGAGCAGCGAACCCCAGTTGGAGAACGACGAGCGGCCGTCATTCGACATCGTCGACCCGACCGTGATCGCCGATGGTTCGGAGGCCGGTGAGTACCCACTCGCATTGCGGTTGTTGTTGCCGGCTGCGACGATGACAGCGATGCCATCGAGCACTGCGTTAGCGACCGCCTGGTTCAACGAGGTATTACGGAAACCACCGAGACTCATGTTCGCGACGGCGGGCACTCCGGCAGCGTGGTCTTCGACCATCCAATTCACGCCATAGATGACGTCGAACATGCTGCCGCGACCAGTGCACGAGAGCACACGAATCGGCACGATTGTGACGGCTTTGGCGACACCGACGGTTTGCCCGCCGACCGTGCCGGCCACGTGCGTGCCGTGACCGTTGCAGTCTTCGGTTCCGCGACCGTCGATCACCTGTGTGCGCCCGGCTACCACCCGACCGCCGAACTCACGATGGTCTCTGCGCACGCCGGTGTCGATGATGTACGCGCGCACCCCTAAGCCGGTGTAGTTGTACGAGTAGTTCTGGTTCATCGGCAGCGAACGCTGGTCGATGCGATCGAGACCCCACGAAGGTGGGCTCGCCTGGTCCCCTTCGACCCCGACCACCGTGTTCTCTTCGATCAGCAGCACATTCGGATCGCTGGCGAGTGCGGAGAGCTGCGACTTGCTCAACTTGGCGCCGAAGCCGTTGATTGCCGTGCTCATCGTGCCGAGAATCATCGTGCCGCTGTCGGCCTGTGCGGCAGCGAACGCGGTCACACCGACATCGGGGCGAAGCATGACGATGTACTCACCCGGGATCGCGTCACCGATGCCGAGTTCATCGATGCTGCGAGGCACGGTGGTGGTTGTCGTCGGTGCAACCGTCGTTGTGGTCGTCGTGCTCGATGTCGACGCAACGGTTGTCGTCGGCGCGACTGTCGTCGGCGCGACTGTCGTCGGTGCGACTGTCGTCGTCGGATCCATCGTGTCGATAACCGACATGGTCGAGTCGGGCTCAACCACCAACACCTGACTGTCCTGCTTCAGTCGGCGCACGTCGGCGTTGTCCAACTCTGCAACGAAACCCTTCACGTTGCTCGAGAACACGTTGCTGACGTCGTTGCCGAGCGACTCCTCTTTACGAACTTTGGCGGCGACACTCGCCGAATCATTCAGGATGACGATGTAGTCCTTGCCAGAGGCACTCGCATTGGTCGGTGACGACTGCACGCGTGGCGCGACACCGCGGCTCGCAGCGGCCGGCGCTACCGGCAGCAGCGCAACGACGACCGGTGCTGCGATAAGAAGGCCGAAGGCCCGACGATTGACCACCTCTACCCAACGGAAGGGTACCCCCTCTCTGTGACAGGAATCTTCACATTTCCTGAAGTTGCCGCAGCAACCGTCGCAGACGCCGCCAGCGGCGGTGCCAGCTCCCGCCTCGCCTACGGTTGACCCATGCCCGACTCACCAGACAGCGGCACTCGCGCCACGCCCGAGGCACCGACCACCCCTGTCTGCGTCGTCACAGGTGCCAATTCGGGCATCGGCCGGGCCACCACGATTGCCTTCGCCCAGGCCGGATACCGCGTCTTTGGCACCGTGCGCGGCCTCGCCAAGGCCGACAAACTGATGGCCAGAGCGCGGGACACTGGTGTCGCCGACCGCCTCACCCTTGTGGAAATGGACGTTGCAGATTCCGCCTCGGTTGACGCCGGCTTCCGCGAGATCTTCGCCGCCACCGATCACATCGACGTGCTGGTGAACAACGCCGGTGTCGGCGGCAATGCGGTGACCGAAGAATGCCCCATCGAGACCTACAACGAGGTGTTCAACATCAACCACAACGGTTCGGTGCGCTGCATTCAGGCGGTGTTACCCGGCATGCGCGCGCGTAAGGGTGGCGCGATAGTGAACGTGTCGTCGGTGGTCGGCAAGATCACCGCGATGGCGCAGTCGCCGTATTACGTGTCGAAGTGGGCGGTGGAGGGTATGAGCGAAGGTCTCGCACAAGAGGTCGCACCGTTCAACATTCGCGTTGCAATCGTCGAGCCGGGTGTGACGCGCAGTTCAATCTTCGGGAAGAACATCGACGCGCCGAATCAGTCGGGCGCTTACGACGCGCACTACCGGCGACTCTTTGCCTTCTACGCCGAAGGTATCGCGAAGGCGACACCTGCCGAAGAGGCAGCCTCGACGATTCTCGAAGCCGCCACGACGAATACGCCGCGTTTGCGTTGGCGTTGCTCGTGGGGCGCCGACGAACTCATCACCGCGCGCGAAGCAATGAGTGATGAACGCTGGGTTGCGCTCGGTCGTCATCTCGATGACGAGACGTACTACGCCGAGTTCGCGCAATTGTTCGGGCTCGACATTCGCCCGAAGTAATTCGGCATTCGCCCGAAGTAGTTTGGGGGGAGTGAGTACCCCCCCTCCCCCCACGAACACCACCACCTTCGTCGCCGCAGCCCGCGCGGTTGGCGCCAAGAAGTTCTACGGCTCAGGCGACAGCGAGGTGCATGCCCTCGACGGCGTCGAAGTGCAATTCGAAAAGGGCAAGTTCACCGCGATCATGGGCCCGAGTGGTTCGGGAAAATCCACGCTCATGCACTGCATCGCCGGACTCGACTCGTTGACGAGCGGCGCGGTGTACATCGGCGACACCGATCTTTCACAACTCAACGACAAACAACTCACCGAGTTGCGCCGCGAGAAGGTCGGCTTCGTCTTCCAGGCCTTCAACCTCATCCCGACCCTCAACGCACTGGAGAACATCATGCTGCCGCTCACGCTCGGTCGCAGCAAGGGCGACCAGGTATGGATCGACCGTGTCATCGACAACCTCTCCCTGCGCGACCGACTCGACCACCGCCCGAGCGAACTCTCGGGCGGTCAGCAACAGCGCGTCGCAATCGCCCGCGCGCTCGCCAGCCAACCCGACATCATCTTTGCGGATGAACCGACCGGCAACCTCGACTCGAAGACCGGCACCGAGGTGCTCTCGTTCATGCGTCGCGCCGTGACCGAACTGGGGCAGACGATCGTGATGGTCACCCACGATGCCGTCGCGGCGAGTTACGCCGATCGCATCGTGTTCTTGGCCGATGGCAAGATCGCCGGCGAGATGTTCGCGCCGACTGCGCAGAAGGTGCATGACTACCTGAAGCACCTCGGCGAGTAACGCCCATGTTCCGTCTCGCCGTCAAGATGACGCTGGCCCGCGCCGGACGGCTCGTGCTCACTTCGCTTGCGGTGATTCTCGGCACGGCGTTTCTTTCGGGCACGTTCGTCTTTCGCGACACGATCAACCAGACGTTCG
>Ga0194131_10002301_pt1 | contig 31506 bp, 23 predicted proteins | sample TA2KigO120mmetaG_FD_148631 | JGI IMG/M metagenome (GOLD analysis project Ga0194131, IMG submission 148631) | Freshwater microbial communities from Lake Tanganyika, Tanzania - TA2015053 Kigoma Offshore 120m | ecosystem: Environmental > Aquatic > Freshwater > Lake | place: Tanzania: Lake...
TCGGTAAAGGTGGTGTCGGCGCCGATAACGACGTTGTCGTTGTAGGTCTGGTTGGAGTCGGTGCGGACGCTGCCACCGTTGAGGGTCGTCGTTCCACCGCCGCCGGTGAAGGCGAGGGTGTTAAGCTGCGTGCCCGCGCCCTCCCCGATGGTGCCCTGGACGGTGGTGTTGCCGCCGCCGTCCGTGAAGGTGAGGTTGAAGTCGCCGGCGATGTTGTTGTTGACGACGATGTTCGCGTTGCCGGTGGTGAGCACCGAGTTGGCGGTGAGGGTGACGTTGCCGTTGAGGGTGATGCCGGTGCCTGCGGTCAGTGCGACGGTGATGTTGCCGCCGAGGCTGATGGTGCCGCTGGTGGCGCCGGTGGTGTTCAGGGTCACGCTGGCCTCGCCAGTGCCGGTGATGGTGTCGGTGGTGACGACGGAGCCGCCCATGCCGTCCGCCCGGATGACCACGGGATCCGTGAAGGTGCCGGCGGCGACGGTGACGGCGGCGGTGCCGTCCGTGCGGCCGATGGTGATGGAGGAGTGCTGGTCCGCGATGAAGGCGATCTCGGCGGTGGTCAACAGGAGCGTGCCGGCCGCGCCGAAGACGCCGACCGTGGTGCCCGCCGCGCCGCCCTGCAGGGTGATGGCGCCGGTGCCATTCACAGCGTCGGCGAAGTCAATGCCGTCGGCGGCGATGCTCAGGTTGTTGGCGCCGCCCGCGATGGTGGACACGAAGGAAACCGTGCCGGTGCCGGCGGTGATGGTCGTATTCTGCGCGAGCGTGGCAGCTTCGTTGTAGGTCTGGTTGCCGGTGGTGGCGACGGTGACGGGGGCGGAGCTGCCGAAGGTGACGGTGCCGCCGGCATCGGTGGTGATGGTGGTGAGGGGCGCGTTGCCGCCGACGCTGCCGCCGAAGGTTGTGGCGCCGGTGGTGTTGACGGTGAGGTTGAACGCGCCGTTCACCGTGCTCTGGAAGTTGATGGCGCCGCCGCCGGTGCTGGTAAGCATCGCATTGCCGGCGAGGGTGACCGCGCCCTGGAAGGTCTGGTTGGCCGTGCCGCCGCCCGTGGTGCTGGTGGTGATGTTGTTGGCGATGCTGGCCGCGCCGGTGACGGTGAGGAACTCGAGCGCCATGCCCGCGCCGACGGTGCTGGCGAAGGAGCCGTTGCCGGTGACGGTCAAGGACTGCCCGCCATCGGTGGTGCCGTTGACCGTGTTGGAGAAGGTGACCGTGCCGGTGCTGGAATCGAGGTTGGCGTCGCCCGTGATGGTGGCGGCGCCGGTGTAGGTCTGGTTGCCGGTGGTGAAGATGTTGTTGGCGATGCTGACGGGGCCGCTGACGGACAACGTGCTCAGGCGGGCACCGCCCGCGCCGACGGTGGAGCCGAACGTGGTGGTGCCGGCGGTCCCTGAAATGGTGAGGGAGCGCCCGGTGCCGTCGTCGCTGATGGCACCGGTGAAGTTCACATTGCCCGCGCCCGCGTTGATGGTGACGTTGCCGGTGAGGGAGGACGCGCCGGTGAAGGTCTGCGTGCCGGTTGAGGTGATGGAGCCCTGCCCGAAGGTGGTGCCGCCGCTCACGGTGAGCGTGCTCAGGCCGGTGACGACGAACGGGGTGATGGCATCGCCGATGAAGGAAGCGTTGCCGCTGACGTTGAGCGAGGGCGACGACATGCCGGTGACGGAGGTGAAGCTGACCGTGGTGCTGCCGGAGCCGAACGTGGTGTTCTGGTTGATGGTCAGGGGCGAGTTGAAGCTGATGGTGGCGCTGGCGTTGACGGTGGGCGTGCCGCCCGTGGCGATGACCACGCCGCCGGAACCACTGTTCAGGAAGCTCACCGAGAAGGTGTTGGCCGCGCCAATGTCGGCGTCGTTGATGGTGATGGTGGCGGTGGGGGAGTCGATGCCGCCGACATCAGAGGCGATGAAGCTCAGGTTGCCCCCCGCCGCCGTGGTGATGGAAACGCCCGGGCTCACGGTAATGTCACCGCCGGCCCGGAAGGTGCCGGTCTCGCCGGTGCCCAGGTTCCCGAGGACGAGCGACTGGTTGATGGTGATGCTGTCGCGGGCCTGAATCTCGAAGCTGCCTGTGAGCGCCTCGATCGCCTCGTCGGAGATGGTGATGGTGGACGTGGTGTCGGGGACGCTGAAAAGCACGCCCTCGGGGCTCTGCGGGCTGGTCATGACATTGGCATCATCGGGTCCCGCGTCGGCGATGATGACATGCAGCGGGTCGAGCAGGACGGTGCCCGAGCGACCGGGGGCGACGTCGGAGCCTGAGTTTATGGACCCGCGGAGGGTGGCGGAGGAGGTGACGTCGGCGGTGCCGTCGAAGATGAGGACGTTGTGGGAGGAGATTTCGGCAAAGCCGCCATCGCCGCCGTTGGCGCCCTGGGCGCTGATGTGGCCGTAGAAGCGGGTGACCTCGTCGGACCAGACGATCACCGTGCCGCCGTTGCCGGAGGTGAGGGCGTCGGCGAGGAGCCTGACCTCGCTGCCGACGAAGGTCGCGCGGGCGTTCTCAACGTCGGGGTTCGCACCCTGGAAACCACCACCTATATATATGGTGCCGCCGCCGGCGTCGCCGCTGACGGTGACGAGCGCGTTGCCGGCGAGGCCGACCTGGCCGCCGGTGACCTGGACGTGACCGCCGGTCGCGCCGGGAGCGGTGCCGGACGCGTCGAGCGTTCCGGTGTTGATGACCGTGCCGCCGGACGAGCTGAGGAAAATCCTGCCGCCGTCGCGGACGACGGTCTGCGCGCGAACGACTCCGCCGTTGTTGATGGCGAGCGCGTAAATATTTCCGCCGGCGGCCTTGAGCTCCGCGGTGACGGCGGAAATGGTTCCGGAGTTGATGACGCCGTCGTAGCTGTCCTCGGTGGACTGACCCGCGATGACGGAGATGCGCTCGCCGCCCGAGGCGACGATGTTCGCGGGACGGAGCTCGACGACGTTCGCGGCGACAAGGCCGACGTTGTCACCGGAAATATTTCCGGAGTTGCGGACGGTGTGCGCGATGAGGAAGACGTCGCCGAGGGCGGAGATGGTTCCCTGGTTGTCGATGCCGCTGAGGGAATTTCCGGAGAGGGTGAGCGTGGACGCGTTGAGGAAATTGGCGTTCGCGGAAAGCCGGTCGAGGCCGAGGTCAAACGTGGAGCCGACGAAGGAGCCGACGTTGATGACACCGCCGGGGCCGACGACGATGCCGCTGGGGTTGATGAGATAAACCGTGCCGCCGACGGAGCCGTTGCCGAGTTCGGAGCGGAGCGTTCCATAGATTTGCGAGAGGCCGCCGGCGGCGTCGACACGGTTGAGGACGGCGGAGTTCGCGCCCGCGGAGCCGAGGAACTTGAAGAGGGCGGTGTGGCCCGCGCCAATGTTGAAGGTGCTCCAGTCAATGATCGCGCGGTCGGCGAATTGATTGACGGTGGTGACGCTGCCTGCGGTGCCAATCGTCGCGTTGGCGGCGCCCCCGGCGACGATGCCGCCGGTGGGTTGCGCGTGTGCGACGAGTGGCGCGAGGAGGAGTGCCGCAGCGGCAAAAATCCTAACGCAAATGATCTTCATGGCGTTGCTTTCTGAAATGGAGGCTTCGGTAACCGCGCGTGTTATCTGTGCAGGTGGCTGGCAGGTCAAGAACTTAAACGCTTTTTTTTTGCGGATGTAAACCTCATCACCGGGCCCGAAAAGACAGTGGATTTCAACGGCTGGCTCCTGCTCTCGCCCGACGAATCGGCGCGGTCGCCGGGCGGGTGCGCGTCATGCATGGCCCGGGTGTTTCCGGGTGGTTCTGCGCGTCAGACCGGGCGCGCCCGGGCCGGCGCGGCGCGACGGATGGGCGGGGTTGACCGCGGCGGCGCGTGTCGGGGCGGCGGGGCTTTTCACTTGCGCGGCCCAAACGCGTCGGCTTAGCTACGGGGCACCGGGCGAGACCTTCCAGCAGGCGCCGGAGCGACGCAGCCCGCGTGGCGGAATTGGCAGACGCGCTAGATTCAGGTTCTAGTGAGTAACATCGTGCAGGTTCGAGTCCTGCCGCGGGCACGGCGCGACGGGCAACAAGGAAGGCCAAGGTCCCGTCACACGCATGCCGGCCACGATCCGAAAAGCAAACGCCGCGGATGCGCCCCGATGGCTCGCACTTCTTCGCGCGACGCTCGGCGACGCGCACCCCGCGCCGCATGTCTACGACGAGGAGTGGATCAAGACCCATCTCGAACCCGCGGCCGTTCCCGGGGGCGGTGAAAAAGATCCCGAGAGACTTTACCGCGCGACGCGACAGTGGCGTGCGGACGATGCCGAGACGTGGGTCGCGGAGACGGACGGCGAACTCGCGGCGACGCTTTCCGTGCTCAACCCGCCATCCCCCACCGAGACACCGGTCGCGAATCTCGGACGAAATCTTTTCCGCGAGTCGAGCTTCGCGAACGGCGCGGCGGATGCGCTGCTCCAAAGCGTGCTCGACCTCTGCGAACAAAGAAAACAGATGGTCGTCGCGCGGGTGCTCGCGTCGGACAACGCGCAACAGGTGCTCTTCGAAACACACGGTTGCGTGTGCGTCGGGTTCCAGCCGCTCAAGCACGTGCACAAGGCGCGCGAGGAGATTTTGTTTTATGCGAGACCCGCGCGCGCGAGGTTGAGCCAGCGCGCGCCGCTCTCCGAATCGCTTCCGCAAATCGTCGATCTCGCGGGCGCGGCGCTCGCGAACCTGAACATCAGCGGCGCGCCCAGCGCGCGCGATGGCGCGACGGGCTACCCGTTGAAGACCGAGGTGGCGTTCGCGCCGGCGACGAGCGCGGAGTTCGAGGCGGAACTTCACGGCGCGAAATCGAGCAACCCGCCGGTGGAGATTTCGGGCTCGTTCAACTGGGGCTTCGGCTTGATGCGCATCGCGACCAGCCCCGACCCGCTGAAGGCCACGATCGCCCGGCGCGCCGGCATGGTGGTGGGCGGGTTGCGGCACTATCTCGATGACATCGACAGTTGCGTGCGGCTGGTGGACGGCTTCAGCACGGACGACCTCACGATGGGCGCGCTGCTGGCACACGTGGTGGATGCGGCGCACCGCGAACCGGGCGTGGCCTACGTGGAGGCGGACATCCTGACGACCGCACCGCGGCTGCTGAAGAGCGCGGAGCAACTCGGCTTTGTGCCCGTGGCCTACCTGCCCGCGTTCCACGTGCGGGACGGCGCGCACACGGACGTGGTCAAGATGGTCAAGCTGAACGTCGTTTGCACGGTGCAGCAAAACCCGGTGACGAGCCACGCGCATCAGATTGTGCGCGTGATCGAGGGCAGCCTCGCGGATCACCGGCTGGGCGTCGCGCTCATCAACCTGCTGCGGGGCCTGACGTTCTTCGACGGGCTCGGCGATGGCGAGCTGCGCAAGGTCGCGCGGCTCTTCGTGCAGAAGCTCTACCGGCCGGGCGAGCGCGTCTTCGGGCGGGGCGACTCGTGCGACGAGGCGTTCGTGGTCATGCGCGGCTCCGTGAGCATCGCGCTGGAGGACAACACGGAGCCCATCGGCGCGGTGTCGCAGGGCGAGTTGTTCGGCGAACAGGCGTTTCTCGACGGCGCGGCGCGGGTGGCCACGGCGACCGCCACGCAACCGACCATCCTGCTCACCATCCGGCGCGCGGCGTTCCAGGAACTGGCGCAACGCGAGCCGCACCTCGGCATGGCCGTGATGCGCAACTTCGCGCTCGGCCTCTCGCGAAAGCTCCGGCGGATGAACGTGATTTCCACCGGGACGAAGTGAGCCGGGCCGCGACCCGCGCACTGCCAACCCGTCGAGGGAGGAACCCATCCGGAATTCCAAGCCGGCAATCACCACCACGATCACGGGACGGAGACGGACCACCACCACTTCGCCACGGACCACGAGTCCAAGTTCCTCGCCAAGCGCGACGCGCTCCACGTTGCACCGCCGTTCGACGCGCAGCGACGGTCCGAATGGATGCCCCCTTCGCTGGCTCCGCACATCGAGTCGCCGCGAGCCAACAACGCATCACCGCCCGCAGATACCTCCGCGCCCGCCGGTCCGCGCGCTCCGCCGCTGGCCTGAGCTTTCCCCATCCCACTCCTCGCCCGCATCGAATCGCTGCGCGACGCGCATCTTGCGTGGGCGCGGCTGCGGCCGTTGCTCAAGTGATGGGGGCGTCCGCGCCTGCGTCCGCAACAATCGGATACACGTGCGCGCCGTTCCCATGGCCGCGCACGGGTGTGGACGCGCTGAATGACGCCCGATACGCTCGCCGCATGAACGCCGCGCACTGGCATCTCGTGCTGAACCACGTTCCTGTGGTCGGCGCGGTCTTCGCCGCGCTCCTCCTCCTGTGGTCCCTGGTCCGGCGCAGTGACGAACTCAAGCGCACAGCCTTGGGCGCGGTGGTGCTGGTCACGCTGTCGTGCTTTCCAGCTTACTTCACCGGGGAGTCCGCGGCGGATGCCGTGAAAAACCTGCCCGGGGTGAACGCGGCTTGGATCGAACCGCATGACGAGGCTGCGGCAAAAGCCTTCACTGCGCTGTTCATCGCCGGCGTGGCCGCACTGGCGGGACTCATTTGGAGACGGCGGTCGCCGCTCCCGAATTGGATGTGCTGCGCCGTGCTCGGGCTTCTGTTGACGGCTGTCGCGCTGATGGTCTGGGCCGCGAACCTCGGCGGGAAGATTCGTCACCCGGAATTGTCCGAAACGGCGGCCCGATCGCAGTGAACTCGCACTGAACGACGCCGCGCGTCACGGAGATCGCGGCTGCTTCATGAATCGAGTTTACGCATCCCCCGCGGCCGAGTCCTGCCGCCGCCACACGTAACGAAACATCAGCGTGCGAAGCGCCGCGGTGAGTGGAATCGCGAGCAACCCGCCGAGCACGCCGCCGAGCAGCGTCGTGCCGACCATGAGCGCGATGATGATGCTCACGGGGTGCAGTCCCACGCGGTCGCCGATGATCTTCGGCGAATAGACGAACCCCTCGAGCAGCTGCACCACCACATAAACGCTCAGCACGCCGGCGAACTGCGTCCAGTGCGTGAACTGCACCGCGGCCAGCACGAGCGCCGTCACCAGGGTGATCGTCGCGCCGATGTAGGGCATGATGCAGAGCACCGCGGCCATTCCGCCGAGCACGACGGCGTAGTTGAGGCCGGCGAACGACCAGCCAATCGCCAGCAACATGCCCGTGCACATCGATACGAGAATCTGTCCGCGGAAGAACACCACGATGCAGTCGTTGACGGATTGCAGCACGAAGACCAGTTCCTTCTTCAACTTGGATTCGCGGACGGGAAGGTATTCGGTCCAGCTCTTCGCGATGCCGGCCTTCTCGAACAGAAAGTAGAAAACATACACCGGCACCAGCGCGAGGCCGATGACGTAGCCCGCCCACGAGGCGACGCGAGAGAGATTCTCGATCAGCCACGCCGACGCGACCGGCACGGCGTTCGTGAGCCATTTCTGAACATTCTCGCCGGCCTGCAAATCCCACACGTGCTTGGCCTGCGAGCCGAGTTTGGACTGCGCGAGCCATTCGCTGAATTTCTCGCGGAAGTCCTTCGCATAGCCCGGCAGCTTGTCGAGGAGGTCGCCCGCATCGACCACGATCTTCGGCACCACGAACGCCAGCAGCATCAGCACCAGCATCAGCGCGAGGAAGAACACAAGGATGATCGCCCGCACACGCGGGATGCGCAGCGCGCGCTCGAAGAAATCCACCGCCGGGTCGAGCAGGTAGGCGAGGATGCCCGCGATGGCGAGCGGCAACAGCACGGGCGTGAGCTTGTTGATCACGAAGCCGAGCCCCCACAACAACAGCCCGAGCAGCGCGAGCAGCACGGCCACCGCGAGGGCGGTCAGGCTGAACCAAAGCACGCGGCCTTGCTTTTCAGTGGGTGTGGGAAAGGCCATCTCGGTTCCGGGTTGGGCGCGGTCGAATTCGGTTTCTGAATCCGGGAAATCAGGACTGCCCGAGCTTGCGCGACTTGTCCGCGGCCGCGCGCACGGCGCTGATGAACGCCGAGCGCACGCCGGCGCGCTCCAGTTCGTGCAGCCCCTCGATCGTCGTGCCTCCGGGGCTCGTCACGGCGTCTTTCAACGCGCCGGGATGCTGGCTGGTTTCCAGCAGCAGCTTGGCCGCGCCGAAGACCGTCTGGGCCGCGAGCTTTGTGGCCGCGTCGCGCGGCAGGCCGGCGGCCACGCCGCCGTCGCTCAAGGCTTCGATCACCGTGAACACATACGCCGGCCCGCTGCCGCTGAGCCCGGTGACCGCGTCAAGCAGCGTCTCTTTCAACTGCATCGCGACACCGACCGAGGAAAAAAGTTTCATCGCAAGCGAGGCGTCCTCGCCCGTGGCGTGGCGCCCGGGTGCGAAGGCTGACGCCGATGCCCCGACGAGCGCCGGGGTGTTGGGCATCACCCGTATGACCCTCGACCCGGCCGGGAGAGCGGATTCGATCCTCGCGGTGGGAATGCCCGCGGCGATGGAGATCAGGAGGTGTTCCCTGGTGAATGAGGGCGCGACCTCGCCGAGAACGGGGGCGACGTGGTCCGGCTTCACGGCGAGCACGAGCACGCGCGACATGCGCACCACGTCGGAGTTCGATGCGGTGACGCGCGCTCCGACCTCGCGCGCGAACGTCTCCCGGGCCGCCGCCACGATGTCGCTCGCCACGACGCGCCCGGCCTCGGCGAGGCCGCCGCGGATGAATCCCTTCGCGAGCGCGGCGGCCATCTTGCCCGCGCCGAGGAAGCCAAGCGTCAAGTCGGGCGACATGCGCGGGTTGTAGCAGGCGACGAAGCACGGCGGAAGGGCAAACCTCGGAAGTGGAACGCAAGGCGCGGACTCCGCGGGGCAACGCGAAGTTCCGGGGTTGAAGTTCACGTTGGGCGGAAGTGGAGCGCGCCGCCGCGCCCCGCCAAAACGCCCCTTGCCACGGGACTTGGCTTCGCCCCATCCTTTCGCGCGGAACAAATCTGCAGCCATGTCACTGCTCCAGGGCAAACTCGGAATCGTCTTCGGCGTCGCCAACAAGCGGTCCATCGCGTGGGCCATCGCGCAAGCGTGGCACAGGGCCGGCGCGCGCCTCGCCTTCACGTATCAGGGCGAGCGCCTGAAGGAAAACGTCGAGGACCTCGCGGGCGCGTTCGGCCCCGACACGCCGATTCTCGAGTGCGACGTCACCAAGGACGATCATATCGAGCGCGTGTTTGCGGAGGTCGGGCAGCGGTTCGGCCGGCTGGACTTGATGCTGCACTCGGTGGCCTTCGCGCCGAAGGAGGCGCTCGAAGGGACTTTCGTCGGCACCAGCCGCGAGGCGTTCCGCGTGGCGCACGACGTGAGCGCCTACTCGCTCGTCGCGCTCGCGCGCGGGGCCGCGCCGCTCATGACCAACGGCGGCAGCATCATCGCCATGAGCTACTATGGCGCGGAGAAGGTCGTGCCGCATTACAACGTGATGGGCGTGGCGAAGGCCGCGCTCGAAGCCTCCTGCCGCTACCTCGCCTACGATCTCGGCCCGCAGAAGATCCGCGTCAACTGCATCAGCGCCGGCCCGGTGAACACGCTCGCCGCCCGCGGCATCGCGGGCTTCAGCGACATGCTCAAGCACTACGAGGCCCACTCGCCGCTCAAGCGCAACGTGCTGCCCGACGAGCTTGGCGCCACGGGGGTCTTCCTCGCCAGCGACGGCGCGGCCGCCACGACCGGGCAGGTCCTCTACGTGGATTGCGGCTATCAGGTCATGGGAATGTGAGGTCTTCCCCCGTGCCCGAGGGTGTGAAGTATCGCACGACGGTGCCGTGAGATGTCGTCCACGGCGCGCGGCCCGGTTCCTTAAAATCCCTCGCCGATGGCCGCGCAGCGCGGCATACTCACGGCGTGCTCGTGTTCCTCCGCAAGCTGCTCGCCTACGCCCGGCCTTACCGGGGCCGCATGGCCTTGGGCATCGCGTGCGGCATCGGCTTCGGCCTGTGCAACGCGGTGCTGATGTTCGTGGTGAAGTTCGTGGTGGACTGGGTTTTCCCCGGCTCCGGCGCCGCGCCCCTCGCCGAGCAACTCGCCAAGGCGCCCGCGTTCTTCCGCGGCCTCGTGGACTGGCTCACGCCGATGCTCCCGGAGTCGGGCTCCGCCACGACGACGGGCATCGTGGTGGCGGTCCTGTCGATCCCCGTGGTGATGCTCGTGCGGAGCACGTGCGCCTATCTGAATTTCTACCTGCTGCAATGGGTCTCGGTCCGCGCGCTCATGGACTTGCGGTCGGACCTCTTCGACCACTTGCAGAACCTCTCGGCGGGATTCTTCCACAAGACCAGCACGGGCGATCTCATCTCGCGCATCAGCAACGACACCACGCAGCTTCAGCGCATGCTCAGCATCACGTTGCCGGTCATGATCAAGTCCCCGGTCGCCGTCGCCGCGCTGCTGCTCGTGCTGCTGGCCCAGCAGCCGAAGCTCACGCTCATCTCGCTCATCGTCGTGCCGGCGGTGGCGGTGCCGATCATCGTCTACGGCCGCAAGGTGCGGAAGGGTTCCGAGGCGATCTCGCAAAACTTCGCGGAGCTCACCAGCCACATGCAGGAGACGTTCACGGGCAACCGCGTCGTGAAGGCCTACAATCTCGAGCCGTCCATGCTCGCGCGGTTCCGCGAGACCAGCGCCCGCTACATCGCCCAATACATGCGCGTCATCCGCTCGCTGGAGATTCCCGGGGTGCTGATGGAATTCCTCGGCGCGGTCGGCGTGGCGATGCTGCTGCTTTACGTCGCGCTCGTGTCGCGCAGCACGCCGGGCGACTTCCTCCAGTTCGTGCTCGGCATCTTTGCGATGTATCAGCCGATCAAGGAAATCAGCCGCCTGCCCGGCCAGCTCCAGCAGGCGCGCGCCTCGACGCAACGCGTGTTCGAGCTGCTCGACGTCGCCCCCGCCGTGCGCGACCCGGCGCAGCCCAGGCCGCTCGCCGCCGCGGGCGCGGAGATCCGGTTCGAGGACATCGAGTTCGACTACGAGGAGAAACCCGTGCTGCGCGGGATCAACCTCACCGTCAAGCCCGGCCAGCTCGTCGCGCTCGTCGGTGCGAGCGGCGCGGGCAAGACCACGCTCACAAACCTGCTGCTGCGTTTCTACGACCCGCAACGCGGCGCGGTGCGCATCGGCGGAGTGGACGTGCGCGATGTTTCAATGCGCGAGCTCCGCAACCAGATTGCGCTCGTCACGCAGGAGACCATCCTCTTCAACGACACCGTCCGCCGGAACATCGAGCTCGGGCGCGCCGGCGCGCGCAACGGCGAGGTCGAGGACGCCGCGCGTCACGCCCACGCGCACGAGTTCATCGTCGACAAGCCGCAGGGTTACGACACCGTCATTGGCGAGCGCGGCGTCACCCTTTCCGGCGGCCAGCGCCAGCGGCTCGCCATCGCCCGCGCCATCCTCAAGGACGCGCCGATCCTCGTGCTCGACGAGGCGACGAGCGCGCTCGACAACGAGTCGGAGCGAGCCGTGCAAGCCGCGCTCGAAGACTTGATGAAAGGCCGCACGACCATCTGCGTCGCGCACCGGCTCTCGACCATCCAGCGCGCGGACCTCATCGTGGTGATGGACCAAGGGCGCATCGTGCAGACGGGCACGCATGCGGAGTTGGTGGAGAAGGACGGCGTCTATCGCAAGCTGCACCAGTTGCAGTTTCAGGTGTGAGGTTGCGCGACGCTCCAGCAGCCTTCTGTTCCTGATCTTGATCCTGATCGCCCCGTGGTCCCCTGCCGGGTCGAGTTTTCAGCGAAGGACTAGGAGCGCGAACGGGAGTCACTTCACCGGCTGCACCACTCCTTCAAGCTGCGTCTTGAACGGCCCGAGCGTCGCGCGGTGCGCCTCGACCATCTTTGCGATGGACTCGATCGGCCTGGGATTCTGCTCGGCGACGTTGTGCGCTTCGCCCGGGTCCGCGTCGAGGTTGTAGAGCTGCGGCGTGGCGTGTTCGTCGGCCTTGGCCTGGCCGTAACCCGCGCGTGTGAGGAAGTGCGCCTTCCACGGACCCTGCCGCGCTGCGTAGAGCCGCTCGCCGCGATAGAACAGCCACGAGTCGCGCTTGCCCGGCCCCGTGCCAAAAAGGACGGGCGCCATATCCACGCCGTCGAGCACACGTCCCGCGGGCAGCGGCGCGCCGGCGAGCGCGAGGCACGTCGGGAACAAATCCACCATCCCCGCCAGCTCGCGCGTGACGCCGGGCTTGATCTTCCCCGGCCACCACGCGATGCCCGGCACGCGCATGCCGCCCTCCCACGTCGAGCCTTTGCCCTCCTTGAGCAAGCCCGCTGAGCCGCCGGCCAGCCCCATGATGAGCCACGGGCCGTTGTCGCTGGTGAAAAACACCAGCGTGTTGTCGTCGAGCTTCTCCTTGCGCAACGTGTCCAGCACCTGCCCCACCGACCCGTCGAGCTCCTCCACCACGTCGCCGTAAAGCCCGCGCGCGCTCCTGCCGCGGAACTCCGCCGACGCGAACAACGGCACGTGCGGGAACGTGTGCGGGAGGTAGAGAAAGAACGGCCGCGCCTTGTTCTCGCGGATGAACCGCACGGCCTCCTCCGTGTAACGCTTCGTCAGGCGCGCCTGGTCGGCGGGACGCTCGATGATTTCCTCGTTGCGATACAGCGGCGAATTCCACCACTTCGCGTCCTGGTCGAGCCGGCCCGACACGCCCTTGGGATTGCCGGGGTTCGCGTCCATGTCGTTCGAGTGCGGCAGGCCGAAGTTGAAATCAAACCCGTGCCTGCGCGGGTGGCCCTCGGGATTGATGGACCACACGCCGAGGTGCCACTTGCCGATGACGCCGGTGGCGTAGCCCTTCGCCTGGAGCGCCTCCGCGAGGGTGATCTCGTCCGCGGGCAGGCAACCCGTCGAGCGCGGGCGCAGCACGCGAAACTGCTCGCTGCACATCCCGCTGCGGATGGGCAGCCGCCCCGTGAGCAGCGCCGCCCGGCTCGGCGTGCAGACCTCGGCCGCGGAATAGAACTGCGTGAATCGCATCCCCTCCGCCGCCATCCGGTCGAGGTTCGGGGTGCGGATGCTCGGATGCCCGTAACAGCCGAGGTCGCCGTAGCCGAGGTCGTCCGCTAGGATGATGACAATGTTCGGCGCGCGCTGGGGCGCGGCGAAGACGGCTGCCGCAAAGAGCATGGCGGCAGCGGCGGGAAGCGTGGCGCAAGCGTGACGAAAGCGTTGGTTCATGGCGCCGGAGACTAATCCGCGCCGCGCCGGGCGCAAGCGCCGCGAACGTCAGCCCGCCCTACACGCCCTTGGGCACGGCCCAATGGCCGCCTTTGCGGTAGTCGCGGGTGACGAGTTTGTTGGCCTCGGCGTCCCCGATGAATTTCTCGGCCACGGGGTCGAACTGGAGCGTGCGGCCGAGGCGCGTGGCGATGTTGCCGAGGTGGCAGAGGCACGCGGAGTAGTGGTGGATTTCCACGTCGGCATTGGGCCGTTCGCCGCTCTTGATGCAGTCGAGGAAGTTGCGGTTGTGCGCTCCAAGGTTCGGCCGGCCCTCGCCTTTTTCGAGGGACTTGTTGCGCTCGCCGAACAGTTCCCAGCCGCTTTCCTTGCCGCCGACGATGTGGCCCTTGGTGCCGAACCACGCGTCGCCGTTCTCGAAGCCGTGCGCCTTGTAGGGCGCCCAGAGCCGTTGCTCGTAGATGAGCTGCTTCTTCTTCCCGGCCGGCAGGTCGTATTCGAAGATGCACGTCTGCGTGTCGGCGAACTGCTGGTCGTCGTCGAAGAAATACTTCCCGCCGAGCGCGGTGACGCGGCTGGGGTGGATGTCGCCGGCGCCGAGGCCCCAGCGGCCGATGTCCAGGTCGTGCACGCCGTCGTTGCCCATGTCGCCAGTGCCGAAGGCGTATTGCCAGCGCCAGATGCCGTGGAGCAGCGTGGCCTTGTAGGGGACCATCGGCGCGGGGCCGATCCACGTGTCAAAGTCGAGGTGCTCGGGCGGTTGCGAGGGCCCGGCCTTGCCGATGTTGCGGCGAAGCTGGTTGTTCCACACGCGCACGGTGAGCACATCGCCGATGGCGCCGCTGCGGGCCTTCTCGGTGGCGGCCATCATGTGCGCGGAGCTCCGGCTCTGCGTGCCGACTTGCACGACGCGGCGGTTGCGGCGCGCGGCCTCGATCATCAGCCGGCCTTCGCGGATGTTGTGCGAGCCGGGCTTCTCGACGTAGACGTGCTTGCCGGCGTCGCACGCGAGGATGGTCGCGGGCGCGTGCCAGTGGTCGGGCGTGGCGATGACGACGGCGTCGATGGACTTGTCCTCGAGCACGCGGCGCAGGTCGCCGACGCCCTTGGGGGCTTTCTTTTGGGCGTCCTCGACGTTTTTCTGCGCGATGGCGAGGCGCTTGGAATCCACGTCGCACACGGTGGCGATGTTCACGTCGGGAAAGCTTGCGAAGGACTTGAGCAAGTTCGTGCCCATGCCGCCGGGGCCGATGATGCCGAGGGTGAAGGAGCTGTTCGGACTTTGCGCGCGCAGGCCGGTGGCGATTCGAAACGTGGCGGCGCCCGCGGCGAGCGCGGAGGCCTGGCGGAGGAAATGACGGCGGGTGGTGTTCATGGTGGCGAAAAGAGTTTCCCGTGTCCGGAACCGCAGGTGTGACGTTCAGAGACTAGCCGGAACAGAGGATGTTGAACACTGAATACTACGAGGGGAGGCGGGGCGGACGCCGCCGCTCAGGCATCCTTGGCGAGGATGCCCTCGACGAGGGCGATGAGCGCGGCGGGATAGAACGGCTTGCGGAGGAACATGTCGGGTTTGAAACCGTGGGTGCGCACGTAGCTCTCGTCGATCTGCCCGCTGAACAGGATGGTGCGGATGCCGGCGGTGTTCTTGCGGCACAGGGCGATGAGCTGCATGCCGTTCATCGGCTCCATGCGGAAGTCCGTCAGCAGCAGGTCGGGCTTGGGCTTGGCCGCGGTGAACGCCTCGGCCGCGATGCGCGGGTCGCTGAAAAGCTGCACGCGATAGCCCGCCGGCTCGAGGATGCTGCCCACCATCTCGCAAATCATCCACTCGTCATCCACGACGTAGATCAACGGGCTGCTCTCGGCGGGCTTGGATTTGGCGGCCTTGCTCATGCGAAACCCATCACGAACCTCGCCGTGACGCTAGGGAGGCGTGCTGGCGATGGCAAGGTTGTTTCTCCGCGCGATGCCCCGCGCCGACCGGCGCGCCGCGCAGTGTTCACTTGCCGTGCTGTTTGCCGCGCCGCTACGCTCGCGCGCATGTTCAGCTTGAAGGAAAAGGTCGCGCTCGTCACCGGCGCGGGCTCGGGCATCGGGCAGGCGATCAGCGAGACCTTTGCGAAGGCGGGCGCGTTCGTGTTTGTCACCGACCGCGACGCGTCGTCCGGGGCGGAGACGCTCGCGCGCATCACGGCCGCGGGTGGCCAGGCGGAGTTTCTCGCGCTCGACGTGACGAAGGAAGCCGATTGCGAAGCCGTGGCAAAAGCCGTCCTCGACCGCCGCGGCGCGCTGGACGTGCTGGTGAACAACGCGGGCATCGGCCATGTGGGCACGATGCTCACGACCACGGGCGCGGACCTCGACCGGCTTTACTCCGTCAACGTGCGCGGCGTGTTCAACGTCACCCGAGTTTTCATCGCGGGCATGATCGGGCGCAAGCGCGGCTCGATCGTGAATCTTGCGTCCATCGGCGCGGTCGTCGGCGTGAAGGACCGGCTCGCGTATTGCACGAGCAAGTTCGCCGTGGCCGGCCTCACCAAGGCGATGGCCCTCGACCACGCGCCCGACGGCGTGCGCGTGAACTGCATCTGTCCCGGCCGCGTTGAGACGCCGTTCGTGACCGGGTGGCTCAGGAAATATCCCGACCCGGAGACGGCGTATCGCGACGCGTGCGCGACGCAGGCGGTCGGGCGCATGGGCCGGCCGGAGGAAATCGCCGCCGCGGCGCTCTACCTCGCGAGCGACGAGTCGGCGTTCGTCACCGGCACGGAGTTCATCATCGACGGCGGCTTCAGCGCGGGGAAGTAGCGGGCCACCGCGGCTCCGCGTCAACGCTTCGGGCCCGTCAGCACGGGCAGCGGCGTGGCCGGTTCGCCGTAGCCGGGCGGCAGCGGCGGCATCTGCGTGAGGAGCCTGCGGAGGACATCGCGTTCGCCCTCGGAAAGCTTGGCCCAGCGGTCGGCGTTCGAGAAAAACTGGAGCTGCTGGTCCGGCGTCATCTTCGAGAGGCGGTTGAGCGCGTCGAGGCACATCGTGCGCTGCTCGGCGGGCAGTTTCTCAAATGCGAGCAGCGTCTTCTCGACCTGATGGCGCTCGATGCCGGGCACGGTCTTGACGATGCGCGCCCTTTCCCTTTCGTTCAGCTCGAAGAACTGCTTGAAGTTCGCGAGCATGCGCTGGCGTTTGTCGGGACTGAAACCGTTCCAACGCGCCAGGTCGCGTTCGATGCGGCTGCGGCGGTCGGCCGGCATCGCGTCCAGCATTTCCTTCTGCTGCGCGGGCGTGCCGGACTGAAACCCGACGACGTTCTGCACGAACCACTCGTTGTCGCGGACCTCGCGTTGCAAGGCGGACGGAAGCTTGTCCCACTGCTCGAGGCGCTCCTCGACGAGCCGGCGGTCCTCCGCCGGCATGGCGTCGAGCCGGGCCGCGCGTTCCTCGGGTTTCTTGTAAAGCAGCGGCGTGAGATAGAACCGCAGTTGCGTGACGCGCAGGCGCAGCTCGCGGTCCGCGGGCCCGAGCGCGTCGTATTCCTTCAGCTTGGCCGCGAGGAAACTCCGCTGGCCTTCGGGCTTCTCCGCGAGGGCCGCCTGCCGTTCCCCGGGGCCCATCGCAAGCAGCTTGCGGAAGCCGTCGAGCGGCGAGCCGTCCGCGGACGCATCGAAGATTCCAGATGTCCAGCGCCCATTGCCATTGCCGTCGGAAGATCGCGGGCAGGTCTTTCCAAGGGCCGGCGCTTCAGCAACAACGGCTGCACCGACGAAACAACCGAGGATGGCGAGGCGCGCGCTCATCCGGAATCAATTCGGGTCGCGGTCGAGGGCGTTCAGCAGATCGACGTCGGCGGAGGGCGTCAGCGAGCCGAGGCTGTTGATCACGTCGAAGTCCTTCAGCATGTCGACGCTCGGCAACTTGGCGACGGACGACACGGCCTGCAGCGCCGCGGCGAGTTCAAACCGCGACGACTGGTCGTAGTGCCGCTGGCTCATCACAATCACCGCGGCGGCGAGCGCGGCCATCGAGCCCGCGCGCGCCCATTGCGTGCCGCGCAACCACGCGAGGCAGGCTTCCCAATTGAAGATCGGCGCACCGGACCGCTGCTCCGGCGCGACGCGTTCCAGCACCCGCTCGGTGAAATGGCGCGAGAGCGGCGCATCCGGCAGCCGCCCCAGCATCCGGCTCAGCGCCAGGTGTTCCTCCCAGGCGGCCTGCGCCCCGGGGTGGAGCAAAAAGTGCGCGCGCAGCCGCGCCTCATCGCCGGCGTTCAACGGCCGGCGCCTCGCCGCGTCCATCAAGTCTTGGATCTCGCGTTCGTTCATCGTCGCCTACAAGTCATCACCAGTGGCCTGCCAAAGTTGCCTTCAATCCCGCTCCCGCCACTCGCCCGTCCGCAAATACGGCTTGAGCCGCGCCCGCAGCGTCTCGCGTCCGCGATGGATCAGCGACTTCGTCGCCGAGAGCGAGCACTCGAGGATCCGCGCGATCTCCTCGTAAGCGAGATCCTCGCGAAACAGCAGGATGGCCGTGCGCTGCACCTCGGGCAGGTCCGTCAACGCCTCGCGAATCTTCTCCTCAAGCTCGCCGTGCAACACCGAGTCGGGCGGCGCGAACATCCGCACGTCCTCGAACTGCCGCAACGGCTGGTCGTCGTGCTCCGGGTGCGTCACGTCCAGCGAATCGGCCGGGTGCCGCGTGCGCCGGCGGATTTCGTTCAGGCAGAGATTACGGGCGATCGTGAAGAGCCACGTGCTGAACCGCGCCGACACCTCGTAACGCTCCCGCGACTTGTAAACCTGGATGAAGACGTTTTGCGTCAGGTCCTGCGCCTCGGTCGCATCCGGCAGTGTCCGGTAAATGAGGTTCGCCACCGGCTGCTTGTATTTCTCCACGAGCGCCTCGAACGCCTGCCGGTCCCCGCGCTTGACGCGCAGCATGAGGGCGGCATCCGGATCGTGCGGCACCGTGGGCATGGCGGCGGCAATCTAGCAGTCAAGCGCCGCGCCACAAGCGGAGATTCGCCGCGCCCGGCCGGCGCAACGCCGCGCGGCCGACTTCCCCTTGCCGTCCCGCGCCCGCGCGACAAAGATGAGCGCCGTCAACCGTGCTCACCACGCTTCGCATCAAGAACCTCGCGCTCGTCGCCGACCTCACGCTCGAGCTCCAGCCCGGTTGCGTCGCCATCTCGGGCGAGACCGGCGCGGGCAAGTCCATCCTCATCGGCGCGCTCGGCCTCGTGCTCGGCGAGCGCGCCGACCGCACGCTCCTTCGCGCGGGCGCGGATGCCTGCACGGTCGAGGCCGTGTTCGACGTGTCGGGGCTTCGCGCACCGCTCAAGGCGTTTCTCCACGAGAACGGCCTCGAACCATGCGAAGACGGCCAGCTCGTCATCAAGCGCGCGTTCACGGCCGCGGGCGCGAACCGGCAGTTCGTCAACGGCTCCCCCGCCACGGTCGCCGCGCTCGTGACGCTTGGCGAGTGGCTCGTGGACATCCACGGCCCGCACGACCACCAGTCGCTCCTGCACGCGCCGCGCCAGCTCGCCATCCTCGATGCGTTCGGCGGGCTCGTGCCGCAGCGCGACGCCTTCGCCGAACTCGTCCGCGGCCGCGCCGCGCTCGAAGCGGAGAAGTCCGCGCTCATCGTGGACGAGAAAACCTACGCGCAGCAACTCGACCTGTTGCGGTTCCAGGTGAAGGAAATCGCCGACGCCCGGCTCCAGCCCGGCGAGGACGAGCAGGTCGGACAGGAACACAAGCGCGCGAGCAACGCCGCGCGGCTGCTCGAACTCGCGCGCGAAGCCTCCGCGCGGCTTGGCGAAAACGACAATGCAGTGGTCACCCAGTCCGGCGCGGTGGGCCGGCTGCTGATGGAGCTCCAGCGCGTGGATTCCACCGCCGCGAATCTCGCGGCGTTGCACGGCCAGGCCACCGCCGCGCTGGGCGAGTTGCAATCGGAACTCACGCGCTACGCCGACGGCGTCGAGGTGGACCCCGGGCGACTGGCGCAGCTCGAGGCGCGGCTCAACCTCCTGCATTCGCTGCGCCGCAAGTTCGGCCCGACGCTCGCGGACGTGCTCGCGTTCGGCGACGAGGCGCGGCGCAAGTTGCAGAGCCTCGAGCAGCGCGACGGGGAACTTGCCCGAATCAACGCGCAACTCGCCCGGCTCGACACCGGGTTGCTCCGCGCGGGAGAGGAGCTGACGAAGTCGCGGCGCAAGTTGATCCCGCGGCTCGCGAAGGCCGTGACCGCGCAGCTCAACGACCTGGGCTTCAGCCAGTGCTGCTTCGGCGTGGCGCTTGCCGCGGCGTCCGCGCCCGGCAGCACGGGACTGGACGCCGTCGAATTCCAGTTCGCGCCGAACATCGGCGAGCCCGCGCGTCCGTTGCGGGCCATCGCATCGAGCGGCGAGCTCGCGCGCGTGATGCTCGCGCTCAAGACCGTGCTTGCGGCCGAGGATGAAATCCCCGTGCTCGTGTTCGACGAGGTGGACGCGAACGTCGGCGGCGAAACCGCGCGCGCGGTCGGCGAGAAGATGCGGGCCATCGCAAGGCGGCGGCAGGTGCTCGTCATCACGCACCTCGCGCCCGTCGCGGCGGCGGCGGCGGCACACTTCGTGGTGGCCAAGCAGGTGAAAGCCGGCCGCACGCTCACGGAAATCCAGCGGATCGAGGGCAAGGAACGCGTGGTGGAACTGGCGCGCATGCTTGGCGGCCAGAGCGAAGCCGCGCGCCGCCACGCGGAGGAATTGCTGCGCGTGTAGCGCGGCGACGCGGATTCAGGCGCGGATGGAGCGGTGGTCCGCGCCACTTGCCATCCTCAATCTTCCGTCCTGGCTCACAGCTCGTTCTCCTTGTCCTCATAAAAGAGCCGGTGCGCGCGGGCGTGGTCGGCTTCGGGCACGAGCACGCGGGTGGGGCGGTTCAAGTCGCCGTCGTCGGGGTGTGACGGGTCGACGAATTCCTGCGCCGCGGCGATGCCGTGCTTTTCAAGCATCGTGACCATCAACTCCGCGTTCACGAGCGGGCCAGTGTAGAGAACTTTCACGTCAGCGGAACAAGCCCCACGCGAACATCGCCGCCAGAACGACTGCGGCCACCCACCACAACCACGACATGCCCGCGGGCCGGGCGGGTGCCGCGGGTTCCTTCCCGCCGAATTCCTCTTTCACGAACTCGTCGTAATCAAACGCGTCGCCGGGCAGGCCGAGGTTTTGCGATTGGGCGCGGTCGTTCCAGCCGGTGGATTCGTCCGCGCCGCATTCGGGACACGCGAGGGCCTTGGGCGGCACGTCGGCGCCGCAGTTGGGGCAGGTCTCGGGAGCCACGGGAATTCGCGCGTGACGCTTTTGCGACTCCGCCGGGACGCGTCATGGACGGCCGCCCGCGCTCGCAAATCGAAGTCGCCTCAACCCATCCCCGCGTATTCCTCGTCGGTGACGAGGTCCTGGCCCATCAGCACGTAGGCGTGCGTGACGGCCTGCATGTCTTTGACGTAGTCCGGCAGGTTCACGAGCTGCGAGAAGCCGAGCAGGCCGAACATCTTCATCGCGCCCTCCTGCCCGCCGATGAATTCCGCCTCGACCCTTTCGAGGCCGCACGCGCGCGCGACCTCGACCGCCTCGTGCACGAGCGCCTGCGCGAGGCCGCGCCCGCGCGAGGACGGATGCACGTGGACGCTGACGCGACCGATGTGGCGTTTCCAGCCGCCGAGTTGCTGGTGCAATGTGCTCACGCCGATGATGCGCGTGTCGGCCCACGCGAGCAGCGGGAGGTTCCGCCCGTAATCGATCGCGTCGCACCATTCCTGAATCACGGGCAGCTCGGTGACGCGGTGCTTGATGAAGATGAGTTCCTGCCGCGGCATGCCGACGAAGAATTCGTGGAACGCGCGCGCGTCGCCGGGTTCGAGCGGCTTGACGCGCGCGGCGAGGCCGGACTTGAGGAGGAGTTCCTTCGGGAATTCGTCGAGGGCGGATTCGAGGGACATGATGCAGCAGGTGGATGGGTTGGTTGCGCGCCGGCCAGCGTTCAGAACGGATGTGAGAGGGAAAACTCACCGGTCATGCCCGGGCCCGCGCCGAGCCGGCGGTCGTCAATCGCCGCGGGGTCGAGGCTCCACCGCGCGGCGAGCGCGGCGACCTTCTCGGTGTTGAAGGCCACGGGCGCCTGGTCGGTGAAGTCCGCGCGCGTGGCCGCCGCTGCGTAGCCGAAGCAGTGCAACCCGAGCGCGCGTTCCTCGGCCGAGACGCGGCCCTGATTCCAGACGGTGTGGCCCGCCCACGCGTAGGCCCGCTGCACGCGGCCGTCTTCCATCCGCACCCAGGCGTGATGATGCAGCACGCGGTTGAGGCTGAAGAACTGCACCCGGCCCATCTCCCGGCTGAGGTGGCGCAGGAAGTGGAAACACTTGTCCACGTCGTCCGACGGGTCCGGGAGTCCGGAGCCGACGACGAGGATCCAGTCGCCGACGGGCGGGGAAATGAACAGCCGGCGGTCGCGGGCCTCGGCAAGTCCCTCGTGCCAGGAGCACTCGGTGGCGTTGTGAAGATGCAGCGCCTCCTGCACGGCCTGCGCGTTGCCGCTGCGGATCGCCAGCCAGCGGCAGGGTGATTCGAACAACGACGCGTGCCCGTCGTGCGTGAGCGAGGCAGCCTGCGCGATGGCCTCGAGTTCGGCCCGGCGAAGTCGCGCCTCGCGGACGTGCCGGCGCACAAGGGACATGAACAACAACCCGAGCGCGATGGACGACACGAGCAGCAGCATCAGGGAAGTGATGATCGTCTCGCTGAGGGAGCTTCCTGACGCGAATTCCAGGAGGTGGTTCATCTTTCGCGAATGTAGCCACGCGAAAACCGAGTGCAACCGCAAAACGGGTCGAGCGTGTTCCGCCAGCGAGTTGAACCCGCTTGTCCCGACGCGCCTTTGCTGCAATAACTCCGCGAACGCATGAACCCCCTCCTCGCCGCCGGTGCGGTTGTTCTTTTGCTCCACTCCGCCGCGTCCGCCGCGGACTCGCGCCCCGGCTGGCCCGGCCGCCAGCCCGACGGCTCCGTGCTGCTGCCCAACATGTGGTCGCTCCGGCCGGCGGGCAGGCAGGTGGACCTCGGAGACTTCCCCATCAACATCGCGATGCATCCCGACGGACGATTCGCCGCGGTGCTTCACAGCGGCCACGGGCCGCACGAAGTGGTGATCGTGGACACGCTCAAGGCCGGGGTCGTCGCGCGCGCGCGTGTGGACGAGGCGTTCTACGGGATCGAGTTCTCCAATGGCGGTCACCGCCTCTACGCGAGCGGCGCGGGCTACGAGGTGGTGCGCTACTTCGACTTCGACGCCAAGGCCGGCACGCTCGGCCCCGAGCGCGAGATCAAGCTGCGCGACGCGAAGGAGCGCGGCATCCCCGCCGGTCTCGCGCTCACGGGCGACGCGCAGCATCTCTACGTCGCGAACGTCCTCGGCCAGCGCGTGGCCAAGGTGGACCTCATCGCCAAGTCCAACGTGCTCGACATCGCGGTCGGGCCCGCCGGGGAGATTCAAGGTTCGAACTTCAAAGTTCAAACTCCGGGCAAGGCAGTCAGTGAGGACGAGGCGGCGGTTTTGAAGCGCGCCGAGGCCGCGAACGACCCGCAGAGTCCCGGCGCGCCGTTTCCCTACGCGTGCCGGCTCGACGAGCGGCGCGGCCGGCTTTACGTGAGCTTGTGGGCGCAGTCGCAGGTCGCGGTCGTTGACCTCAAATCCAACGCCGTCATCGCGCGCTGGCCGACCGAGGAGCATCCGAACGAAATGCTGCTGACGAAGAGCGGCAAACTGCTCTACGTCGCCAACGCCAACCGCAACACCGTGACCGTGCTCGACACCTCGCTCGGCCAGCCCGTCGAGACGATTTGGGCCGCGCTGTATCCGGACGTCCCGCCCGGCGCCGTGCCGAACTCGCTCGCGCTCTCGCCCGACGAAACGACGCTCTACGTCGCGAACGCGAACGCCAACAACGTGGCCGTGATCGATGTGAGCGTGAAAGGCAGAGCCCGCTCGCTCGGCTTCATCCCCGTGGGCTGGTATCCGACGAGTGTGCGCGTGACTTCCGACGGCAGGCGCCTGCTCGTCGCGAACGGCAAGGGACTGACCTCGCTCGCGAACCCCGGCGGCCCGCAGCCCGGCAAGGCTTCGCCGCCCGGCGGCATTCGCGAATACATCGGCGGCTTGTTCAAGGGCACCCTCAGCATCATTGAACTGCCGGCGAAGCGCGCGGACTTCGAGAAGCTCCTCGGCACGCTCACGTCGCAGGCCTACAAGTGCTCGCCGCTCCGCCGCGACTCGGGCGTGACCGTCGCGAACGCGCCCGGCTACCCGATTCCCAACAAGGTCGGCGAGCCGAGCCCCATCAGATACTGCATCTACATCGTGAAGGAAAACCGCACCTACGACCAGGTCTTCGGCGACATGAAGGAAGGCCGCGGCGACCCGAAACTCTGCCTCTTCCCCGAGCGCGTCACGCCCAACCACCACAAGCTCGCGCGCGAGTTCGTGCTGCTCGACAACTTCTACGTCGAGAGCGAGGTCAGCGCCGACGGCCACGAGTGGAGCATGGGCGCCATCGCGACGGACTTCGTGGAGAAGTTCTGGCCGCTGAGCTACGGCCACAACAAGCAGAAGAAATACACGTATCCGGCCGAGGGCAACTTCCCGATCGCCGCGCCCGCGGGCGGCTACATCTGGGACCGCGCGAAGGAAGCCGGCGTGAGCTACTACAGCTTCGGCGAATGGGTGCAAAACGGCCGCACACCGAACGACCCGCGCAAAGCCAAGGCCAAGGCGCTCGAGGGCCACTTCGATCCCGGCTTTCACTCCTTCGACATGGACTACTCCGACCTCAAGCGCGCCGAGCGCTACATCACCGTGCTGCGCCAGTGGGAGCGCGCAGGCGAGATGCCGCGCCTGCAAATCGTGCGCCTCCCGAACGACCACACGTCCGGCACCACTCCGGGCAAGCTCACGCCCACCGCGTTCGTCGCGGAGAACGACCTCGCGCTCGGGCAGATCATCGAGGCCATCAGCCAATCAAAATTCTGGAGCAAGACCGCCATCTTCGTCGTCGAGGACGACGCGCAAAACGGCCCCGACCACGTGGACGCGCACCGCACCGTGGCGCTCGTGGTGAGCCCCTTCACCAAGCGCGGGGCGGTGGACTCCACGATGTATTCCACCAGCTCGATGCTGCGCACGATGGAGCTCATCCTCGGCCTCAAGCCGATGACGATGTTCGATGCCGCCGCGACGCCGATGTTCAACTCCTTCACGCCGGAGCAGAACGTCGCGCCCTACATTCACCTTCCGGCGAACGTGGACTTGACCGAGACAAACACCCGGCTTGCGTGGGGCGCGGAGAAATCGCGCAAGATGGACTTCACCAAGGAAGACGCCGCGGACGACCTGCTGCTCAACGAGATCATCTGGCGCAGCGTCCGCGGCGCCAACGCCCCGATGCCCGCGCCCGTCCGCGCCGCGTTCGTCTACACGAAGGCGAAGGGTGACGATGACGACGACTAGTCCGCGCCGCCGTCGACTTCGTCCTCGACTCCACCGCTTGCGCGAACGTGTTCAGCTCGCGCCCGCATTTTTGCCGGCCGCTGGAAGCCCGGGCGCGAATATTGCCAATTGACTCTCCCCTGCCCGCTGCGAATTCTTCCCGCGCTCTATGCCACGCATCGAACGCGCGCTCCTTTCCGTTTCCGACAAGAATGGCCTCGTCGCCTTCGCCCAGACTCTCGCCGCCGCCGGCGTCGAACTCATCTCCACGGGCGGCACGGCCAAGACGCTCCGCGCCGCGGGGCTCGAGGTGAAGGACATCTCCGACCACACCGGTTTTCCCGAGATGCTCGATGGCCGCGTGAAGACGCTGCATCCGAAAATCCACGGCGGCCTGCTTTTCCTGCGCGGCAACTCGACGCACGAATCCACGGCGCGCGAGCACGGCATCGCGCCGATTGACCTCGTGGTGGTGAATCTCTATCCGTTCGAGGCCACCGTGGCCAAGCCCAACGTGCCGTTGCACGAGGCGATCGAAAACATCGACATCGGCGGCCCTTCGATGCTCCGCAGCGCGGCCAAGAATCACGACAGCGTCACGGTCATCACCGACCCGGCGGATTACGACGAAGCCGACGCGCAGATCAAGTCCTCGGGCAACACCACGCTCGAGTTCCGCCGCAAGCTCGCCGCGAAGGTGTTCGCGCGCACGGCCGCCTACGACGCCGCCATCGCCGCGCATCTCAACGCCGAGTTCGGCAAGCGCACGGCCGAGTCGCAGCGGCCGTTGCCCGGTTCGCTCGCCATCGCCGTGCCGCTCGCGCAACCGCTGCGCTACGGCGAGAACCCGCACCAGCGCGCCGCGCTTTACGGCCGATTCCACGAGTATTTCTCGCAACTTCACGGCAAGGAACTTTCCTACAACAACATCCTGGACCTCACGGCGGCGGCGGCGCTCATCGGCGAGTTTGGCGCGGAGGCGCCGACGCTCGCGATCCTCAAGCACACGAACCCGTGCGGCGTCGGGCAGGGCGCGAGCCTGCGCGAGGCGTGGGACCGCGCGTTTGCCACGGACCGGCAGGCGCCGTTCGGCGGCATCATCGCCGTGAACCAGCCGCTCGACCTCGAGTGCGCCGAGGCCATCGCGGAGATTTTCAGCGAGGTCATCGTCGCGCCGGACTTCGCGCCCGAGGCGCTCGAGCTGTTGCAGCGGAAGAAAAACCTGCGTCTGCTGCGCGTGTTGAAGAATCCCGCGACGGTCGCGCCGTGGGACGTGCGGAGCGTCGGCGCGGAGTCGTTCCTGCTGCAGGAGCGCGATCTCAAGGCGGTCGGCGTTGCGGATGTGAAGGTTGTCACGCGCCGCGCGCCGGGCGACGCGGAGTTGCGCGCGATGCTCTTCGGCTGGCGCGTGGTGAAGCACGTGAAGTCCAACGCGATCGTGTATGTCGGCGCCGACCCGGCGACCGGCCACGCCCGCACGCTCGGCATCGGCGCGGGACAGATGAGCCGCGTGGATTCGAGCCGCATCGCCGTGTGGAAGGCGGGCGAAGCCGGACTGTCCTTGAAGGGAAGCGTCGTATGCAGCGATGCGTTTTTCCCGTTCCCGGACGGCCTGGTTGCGGCGGCCGAGGCGGGCGCGACCGCGGCCATCCAGCCCGGCGGCAGCGTCCGCGACGCCGACGTGATCAAAGCCGCCGACGAGCGCGGCGTGGCGATGGTGTTCACGGGCGTGAGGCATTTCAGGCATTGAGGGATGAGGATTGGGATCAAGAGCAGGAATAAGATTGCGATGACGTTGAAGCTGGCCGACGCGCGGGCCTCGGGTCCCAATCCTAATCTTCATCCTGATCCCAATCTCCTCCCGTCCCTCCCATGACGCGCATCCCCTACCTCGACCTCAAGGCGCAGTATCAGTCCATCCGCAGCGAGGTGCTTGCGGCGCTCGAGGCGGTCTGCGAATCCACGCGCTTCGCGCAGGGCCCGGCGGCGGCGGACTTCGAGCGCGACTTCGCGGCGTTCTGCGGCGCAAAGCACTGCGTCTCGCTCAACAGCGGCACAAGCGCGCTGCACGTCGCGCTGCGCTGCCTCGATGTCGGGCCGGGCGACGACGTCATCACCACGCCGTTCACGTTCATCGCCACCGCGTGGGCCATCAGCTATTGCGGCGCGAAGCCGGTCTTCGTGGACATCGAGCCCGTGCGCCGTTGCCTCGACCCCGCGCGGCTCGAAGCCGCCATCACGCCGCGCACCAAGGCCATCCTGCCCGTGCATCTCTACGGCATGCCGGCGGACATGGACCCCATCCTCGCCATCGCCGCGCAGCACAAGCTGCCCGTGGTCGAGGACGCCGCGCAGTCGCACGGCGCGCGCTACAAGGGCCGGCGCTGCGGGCAATTCGGCTGCATGACGGGCTTCAGCTTTTACCCGGGGAAGAATCTCGGCGCTTACGGCGAGGGCGGGGCGCTCGTGACGAACGACGACGGGTTCGCGGCGCGCGCGAAGGCGTTGCGCGAACACGGCTCGCGCACGCGCTACTACCACGACGAGGTCGGCTACAATTACCGGATGGACAGCTTTCAAGGCGCGGTGCTCGGGATCAAGTTGAAGCGGCTCGATGCGTGGAGCGCGGCGCGGCAGGCGCGGGCGCGACGCTACAACGAACTGCTCGCGGGCCGCGGGCTCGGTCTGCCGCAATGCCCCGCGGACAGCGAGAGCGTGTGGCACTGCTACGTGGTCGAGGTCGCGAACCGCGACGCCGTGCGGCGAAAGCTCGAGGATGCAGGGATCGACACCGCCATCCACTATCCCGTGCCGGTGCATTTGCAGAAGGCTTACGCGTCGCTCGGTCACAAGCGCGGCGATTTCCCCGTGAGCGAGGCCCTGGCGGACCGCTGCCTCTCGCTGCCCATCTATCCCGAGATGACGGACGCGCAGCAGGACGCGGTGGTGGCGGCGCTCAAGTAGCCCGACATTCCAAAGTCGGGTCGGGCGCTTGCCGGAAGTCCATGCTTCCGCCACTCTCCCAGCATGACCACGCGCGCTTTCGTTTCGGTGCTGCTGCTTCTCGTCGTTTCGGGTTTCAACGCGCGCGCTGCGGAGCCGGTGGTGGACCTCGGCGCCATCCGCGAGGAGCACGTGATGATCCCGATGCGCGACGGCAAGCGGCTCTCGGCGTGGCTCTATTTCCCGCCCGGCGACGCGAAGCTTCCCGCGCTGTTCGAGCAGCGCTACGCGGACGTGCGCGGCGCGGCCACGCGCAAGGCCGCGGCGAACCTTGCCGGGGCGGGATTCGTCGTCGCGCTGGTGAACTTCCGCGGCACGTGGCAGAGCGAGGGCACGTGGGTCGGCTACCGCGCGCTGGCGTGGGGCGGGTTGAAGGACGGCTTCGACACGTGCGAATGGCTCGCGGCGCAGCCGTGGTGCACGGGCAAGGTCGGCACATTCGGCAGCTCGCAGGGCGGTTACGCGCAGAACTTCCTCGCCGTCACGCGCCCGCCGCATCTCGCGGCGCAATACATGGTGGACACGGGGCTGAGCCTCTTCCAGGAAGGCTACCGCATCGGCGGCGTGACGCGGCCGGAGCGGTTCAAGGCGATGGACAAGGTCGCGCGCGAGCCCGCGCACAACCGCGCGCTGATGGAGGAGTGGTTCCGGCATCCGCACTACGACGACTACTGGCGCGACGAGGACTGCTCGCTGCACTTCGCGGAGATGGACGTGCCGTGCTTCACGATCGGAAGCTGGTATGACTTCATGTGCCAGGGCTCGGTGATGAGCTTCACCGGCCGGCAGCACGCGGGCGGCCCGAACTCGCGCGGGCGGCAGCAGCTCCTCATCGGCCCGTGGCTGCACGGCCGGCTCAACAAGGGCAGCAAGGTCGCCGAACTCGAGTATCCCGCGAACGCCGCGTGGCCCGAGGTCGAGCACATGGTCCGGTGGTTCAACCACTGGCTCAAGGGCGAGCCCAACGGCGTCGAGAAGGACCCGCCCGTGCGCTATTACGTGATGGGCGCCGCCGGCGAGAAGGGCGCGCCGGGCAACTTCTGGAGGAGCGCGCCCGACTGGCCGCCCGCCGTGCGCACGAACTATTTCTATCTCCACCCCGGCGGCAAACTCGAGCGCCGCATCCCGACGGTGCAAAGTTCCACGACGAGTTACGCGAGCGACCCGCGCCAGCCGATGCAGATTCCCGGCACCGGATTTCCCGGCGCGAAGGACGCGCGCCCTTTCGAGCAACAGTCCGAGGTCCGCACGTTCACGAGCGAGGAACTCACCGCGCCGGTCGAATGGACCGGCCTCGTGAAGGTCGAGCTGTGGGTGAGCAGCACCGCGCGCGACACGGACTTCATCGTGCGCCTGAGCGACGTGTATCCCGACGGCCGCTCGATGCTGCTGATGGATTACCCGCGCCGCGCGCGGTATCGCGAGGGCTTCGACCGCGAGGCGCTGCTCACGCCCGGGGAGCCGGTGAAGCTCGCGTTCGACCTCGGCTGGACCAGCATCTTCTTCAACGCCGGTCACCGCATCCGCGTCACGGTGGCGAGCACGGGCGCGCCGCTTTACGAACCGAACCCGCAGACGGGCGGCCCGCAGACCATCGAGTTCCCCGCGGACGCCGTGACGGCGACGAACACCATCCATCACGAGCGCCTGCGGGCCTCGCGCATCCTCGCGCCCGTGCCGGTGGTGGTGCGCTGAGCCCGAACGATTCCACCGAAGATGGGGGGAGCGCGACCGTCCCGGTCGCAGCAGTAGGCGTCCCGCCGACTGCTTCCGGCGCGCTGCGCTACACTAAAATGTTCACTGCGCGTGGGCGGAAAAGTTTTCGGCCAGAGGCCGAAAACCGCGGGCGCGACGCCCGCGCTCCCCAACTCCATTGAGGTGCTGGCAAAGCTACGCCTCCTTTGCCCCGTGGCCGTTGCCGTTGCGGTCGCGTTGCGCGACAAGGCGCGACACCCTGGCCACGTTCGCCTCGATGCGCTGGACGTATTCGTTCGGCCCGTCCGGATACGGCGAGTTCAGGAACTTGTAGAGCCCGATGAAGTCCTTGGTGATCTTCGGCAGCACGTAGTATTGCCAGAAGCCCGGCGTCTTGCGCATGAGATCGTCGGCGCCGGCGAACATGCCGAGCGCGCTGCCCTTGCTGCCGTCCTTCTCGTAGCGTCCAGCCTCGTCGAACTCGCTGTAAAGCCTCGACAGCTTTTCCACGTAGTCCTCCGCCGCCATCTGCCCGAGCAGGTCGCCCGTGCTCAGCGCGAAACCCACGATGCGCTCAAGCCGGCTCTCGAACGGGATCGTCTTCAAGTCCACGTTCACGCCCGTGCAATGGATCATGTCCTGCACCGCATGGATGTCCGCCTTCGAAAAGCCGCGCGCCCGGAGGAACTTCGCCGCGAACTCGCCGCTGCGGTCCACGTGGATGAGCGTGTATTTGGCGCCGGTGCCCTTGTTGTCGCCGCGCCGCTTCAAGTAGCCCGTGTCGTGCAGCAGGATCGCGAGCAGCCCGAGCTCGAACATCCGCTGGGTGAGCCGCGGGCGCGCGTTCTTCACGCGATGCCGCCCGCGCAGGAGCCGCACCATGCAGAGCGTGACTTGCAGCGTGTGCTCGAAGTCGTGGTAGCGCGCGTCGTTCGCCTGATAGCCGGGATACCGCCCGTTGAAGCACTCGTCGGCCCAGCCAAAGGCGCGCGAGATGAAGCCGGAATCGCCCGCCGGAAACATCTCGCGGTATGCGGCCTGCACTTCGGCAGCCACAGCCTGCGGGTCCTTCGTGTCCACCCGGGCGAACATCGTTGGGGGCGGATGCTAGGCGCGCCGGGCCGGGTTGGGAATTGGAAAAAATGCCGGCACGCGCTTGGTTGCCTTCAAGTGTCCCCGCACGCAGGCCGGCGGCGGCTGCCGCGGGCAAACCCGTCACTTCGCCGCCTTCAGGAACGCGAGCAGGTCGGCGAGTTCCTGCTTCGTCAGGATGGTGTCCATGCCCGCGGGCATCAGGCTCACCGCGCCGGGGCGGACGGACGCCACATCGCCACGCGGGATGCGCTGCTCGGTCTCGGGGCCGGTGGCGAGCACGAGTTCGTCGGGCGCGTCCTTCTTGAGGATGCCGCTGTGGTTCTCGCCGTCCTTCGTCGCGACGATGAACGACTCGTAGCTGCGCACGAAGCTCGCGTTCGGATAGACGATGCTCTCGAGCAGGTCGCGCTCGGTGCGGACCTTGCCGAGGTTCGTGAGGTCGGGGCCGAGGCGTCCGCCGAGATAACCCGTCGCGTGGCACGTGGAGCACGCGGCTTTCGAGCTGAGGAACACGGCGTGGCCGCGGTTCGCGTCGCCGCCCTTGAGTTGCGCGAGGAGCGTGTCGAGATGCGCGGCCTGCTTCGCGGCGTCCACGTTGAACGCGTCGAGCAGCGAGGCGGCGGCGTCCTGCACGGACTTCGGATACTTCGCGAAGAGCGGCTTCAACAGGTCCGCGCGCAGGCCGGGCAGGCCGGCGGAATCGCGCAGCGCGGCGACAAGCCGGAGGCCGAGCGCGACGTTCGGGCCGCGCTCGAACACGGGCAGGAGCTTCGGCGCTTCGAGCGGGCCGATGACTTTCATCTGCCCGGCGAGCGAGAGCTGCTGGTCGGGCGCGAGCTTTGCCTTCGCGAGCACGCTCGCCGCGGCGCTGCGGACGAGCATCGGCTTGGCGCCGTCAAGGTTCGCGCAGAGGAAGTCGAAGAGCGGTTCCTCGACGGTCGCGAGCGCGGGCGCGGCGGAGAGCGCGTCGAGGCGCACCGCGGCGGCG
>Ga0194131_10002302_pt1 | contig 31498 bp, 30 predicted proteins | sample TA2KigO120mmetaG_FD_148631 | JGI IMG/M metagenome (GOLD analysis project Ga0194131, IMG submission 148631) | Freshwater microbial communities from Lake Tanganyika, Tanzania - TA2015053 Kigoma Offshore 120m | ecosystem: Environmental > Aquatic > Freshwater > Lake | place: Tanzania: Lake...
GTTTTGCAGCACGGCGGCGGCGACGCGATCGGGCGCCTGCTCGATGGCCTCGAAGCAGTAGCTGCCGCCGATGCAGCCGCCCATGACATGGAATTTCCTGAAGCCGAGATGGTCCATCAACGCCAGTTGATCGGCCGCAAACGTGTGCCAGCCGTGGTCGGGTTCGACATCGGCGATCGACCGGCCGGCATTGCGCTGGTCCATGGCGACGACGGTGTGATTGTCGGCCAGCGCGACCCGCGGATCCATCCAGGGAAAGCCGTTGGGGTAGGCGGGCGACGCGCCGCCCCACATCTTGGCCTCCGACTTCAGGCCGCCCGGGGCGTAGAGCAGCACGGGAAAGCCCGATCCGTAGACCTCGTAGTGGATGTCGGCGTCGGGGCGTTTCAGCATTGGCATGTCGACTTTCTCCTTCTGTTAGCAGCCGGCTGCCACGGCGTCGTCCAGCGTTCCGACGAAGGCTCGTGCGACCGGTTCGAGAATCTCCGGACCTGTCGCGGCGGCCGAGTCTGCCGGGGTGTGGAAGAAGGTGTGCGATCCCGCCATGCCGAAGAAGCGCGGATAGCCCGCGGCCAGCACGTCGCGCAACTCGCCGATGCCGGCGCGCGGCCCGCTGAGCGGCGTGCCGGCATCGGCGAGTTGCGCGACCGTCGTCTCCATCGCCGCCGAGCTCAGGATCAAACGCAGCCGCGTGTCGACCTTGCGATCGGTCACCCAGCGGCCGCCGTCGCGCCGCCATTCGTAGCAGGCGAGGGATGCGCCGAAATGCGCCCAGGCCAAGGTGCTGTCGGGTGGCGGTGCGCCATCGCGCAGGAAATGCTCCATGCCGCCGTGGCCGATCTCATGGCCGGCGGTTGCCACGAAGACCAGGTCGACATCGGGCCATCGCTTGTGTGCCAGCCGCGCCGTCGCCAGGAAACCCGCGATGCCGGGGCCGCGCTCGCATGTGCTGGTGAACCAGCTCGTCACCGGCGTCGAGACGGCGAGCCAGCGTCCGCTGCCGCGGTTCAGCCGGCCCACGACATTGTCGCCCGGTACCTGCTGGCGGAGGGCTCCTTCCACGGAGACGCTCACCGGCCGACCGGCCTGTCGCGCACTGTCGAGCAGGCCGCGATCCTTGGGTGCCACCAGGATCACCGGCACCGGCCAGGGTGCCTCGTTCTGATCGACGTTGTAGGTGAAGATCTCGCCGCTCGGATGATCGATGACGAGCAGCACGGCGGCGGGTTGACGCGCGAAGGCGGCCGCCAGAGTGGCGCGATGGGCGCTGTCGAGATAGGCGCCGCGATCAAAGGCAAGGGTGGTCAGCACGAAGGCACCGGGAGCTGGACCGCTGTCGGCTGGCGCAATCGGCGCTGTGAGCGAGAATGTTGCCGCGGTCGGCGGAAGCCACCACTGTGGCACGATGGACAGGTGCTGGCCTTCGACAGCAAGAGTGCCAGCGCGAAAGTCATATTGCCGGTCGAGCGTGAAAGGCTGCCGCGAGACGCTCAACCCGGCGCGGTCGAGTTCCTCGGCAATCCAGGCCATGGCGCGCTCGGCCCCCGATGAGCCGTACCGGTGCGCGCCGAAGCCGTCATAGCGGACGACGTCGGCATAGAGGGACGTGCCGGACAGAGGGTCCGCGGCGGCAGTTGCGGGTGACATGATGGGCAAGAGTGGCGATGGTCAGCCGAGTCCTGCAAACACGGCGCCTGCAAGTGTCCGACCGGGAGAGACCATGCAGGGCATGGCGTAGGTGACCGACCGACCGCCGTCAACCGTCCCATACGTTCTGCGGCATCGGCAGGTTGGCGAAGTCCGCGGCAACCAACGGTCGGTGATGGGCCACGCCTTCCTTCTCCAGAAGCATCATGTACTGGCGCACATGCTGGCCGCAGTGCCAGGTGGTGCGCTCCATGAGTTCGTGCAGGCTTTGCGGTCCGTAGTAGGTCTGCAGCATCCTGGACGGCACGGTGTCGCCGTCGCGCCACCAGGCCTGGAAGCGCTCGCGCACTTTCTCGCCGTAGCTCACCAAGGAGGCGATGTCGGCATCGGGTGCGGGCTCCTCGCGGAACATCTCCTGCACCAATACGGTGCCCCGATTGGCGTCGAGGAAGGCGTCGACAACTCGAAACAGGTGAAACGCGAGGGCGCGATAGCTCCGCGGTCGTCCAGGGACATGATTGTCCAACCGGTCGGCCGGCATCAGCGGGATGAGGTCCAGCGCTGCAGCCATGAATTTGTCGGCGCGGGCGGCCAGTGTCATGGTCGAGAGTTCGGGTCCCGACTTCTCGACCAATCCGAGGAAATCGACGATCTGCTTGGTGCTCTGGCCGAACGTGTATTTGTCGCCGCGCGACAGGACCGGCACCGAGCGCACGCCGAGCTTCTGCAGCTCCGCCATGCCGGACGGGTCCTTGAGCACATTCACCGAAACGAAGTCGATCGCACGGACCGATAGAAACTCTTTGAGTCTCAGGCAGCTGGTTCAACCCGGCTGCCAAAACACCTTCAGCAGTTCAGCCATTTCCTCGACCTCTCTCCACACCGCCTCGCTAGGAAGGCTTGACGCCGAGAGAGTCGAGCATTTTCTGCCAGCGCACAAGGTCGGACGCCAGCCGGGCGGCACATTCCGCCGCAGTCGAGGTCTCGACGTCGAGTCCGAGCTGCTGCAGCGACTCGGCCGTATCGCGCCCTTCGAGCGTCGCCCGCAACTCGCCTTCCAAGGCTGCCGTGACATCGGCCGGCAGGCCGCGCGGCCCGAAGAAGGCGTACCAGTTCTGCATTTCCAACATGGGATAGCCGAGCTCGACCACGGTCGGCACGTCGGGCGCGGCGGCGCTCCGCTTGTCGCCGGACGAAACCAGGATGCGGACCCGGTTGCCACGATGGTGCTGCAGGAAGGACGTGAGGCCACTGGTGCCGGCCGGCATCTTGCCTTGCGTCAGGTCGGCGACCAGCGGCGCGGCGCCCTTGAAGTAGACGGCGTCCAACGGCCGGCCGAGCGTCTTGCCGATCAGCAGGCCGAAATAATGGGTGAAGCTTTCCAGCGACGTCGTGCCGAAGCGGGCGTCTTCAGTGCGCGCCGTCTTCAGCCACCGAGCGTACTCGTCGAGAGTCGCGACGCCGAGCTTGGGCGAGACGGCGAACGTCGTCGAGTAGGTGCCCGCCAGAGTGAGCGGCGCGATGTCGGTCTGTGGGTCGAACGGAAAGGTCTTGGTCGTCAGCTTGCCGATCAGGGTCGCGGTCGGCATGAAGGCCAGCACCGATCCGTCGGTCGGCGCTTTCTTCAGCACTTCACCGGCGCTGGCGCCCGCTGCTCCCGCCCGGTTCTCGATGGTCACCGGCCGCGCCAGGCGTCGTTGCAGAGCTGCGGCGACGACGCGCGCCATCTCGTCGGTGCCGCCACCCACGGGATAGCCGACGACAATGCGGATGCCGCGCGTCGGCAGCACACCTTGCGCGTGCAACGGGGCAACGCCCGCCAGGGCGGGCGCTGCCAACACGAGGCGGCGCGACAGTCGGCTCATCCAGGTGAATCCTCCTGCGCGGCTGGCCGACCTGCGTCATGCAGGCTTGTGGCAAACGACGCAGATCTTGTTGCCGTCGGGATCTCTCAGGTAAGCGCCGTAGTAGTTGGGATGATAGTGCGTCCGCAGGCCGGGCGCACCTTCATCCTTGCCGCCGGCAGCCATGCCGGCCTTGTAGGCTGCGTCGACGGCGGCGCGATCCGGCGCGTCCAATCCGACAGTGATGCCGTTGCCGACGCTTGCCGCTTTCTTGTCCAGCGGTGTGGTGGCCCAAAGCTGCGGACGGCCGCCTTGGCGGCCCCAGCCCACGGCATTGGGATAGTCGGCCAATCGGACAAGCCCGAGCGGCTTGGTCAAGCCGTCGAAGAAACTCTTTGCCTTGCCAATGTCATTAGTTCCCACGGTAACGTGACTGAACATGATCGAACCTCCATTCACGGCTCATGACGCGGCCGGTGCGTAGACCGCCGCCAGTTGACGCGACACCAATCGCGCATAGAGACCGCCCTTGGCCAGCAGCGAGGCGTGATTGCCGATCTCGGCGACCCGACCCTCGTCCAACACGACGATCACATCGGCATCGCGCACGGTCGACAGGCGATGGGCGATGACGATGGTCGTGCGGTCGGCCTGCAGTCGGTCGAGCGCGCGGCGCACCGCTTGTTCGTTCACCGCGTCGAGATGCGAGGTCGCCTCGTCGAGCACGAGGATCGGCGCATCCTTCAGGAAGGCGCGCGCGATCGCCACGCGCTGGCGCTGGCCGCCCGACAGCGCCGTGCCACGCTCGCCGACCGGTGAGTCGAGGCCGTCGGGCAGGGTCGCGAAGAGCTCGCTGAGGGAGGCGTGCTCGATGGCGGCTTGCAGCTCGGCCGGCGAGGCGTCGGGCCGGGCGATCAGGATGTTGGCGCGCAGGCTGTCGTTGAACAGATAGGTGTCCTGGGCGACCAGGGCGATCAACCGGCGCAGCTCGTCGAGCTTGTAGTCGCGCAGGTCGGAGCCGTTCAGGGTGATGCGGCCGTCCTGGGGATCCCAGAACCGCATCAGGAGTTGCGCCGTCGTGGTCTTGCCGGCGCCCGACATGCCGACCAGCGCGACCGTCTTGCCGGCGGGGATCTCGAAACTCACGTCGGCGAGGGCGCGGCGCATCTGGCCGGGATAAGCGAAGCTCACCTGCTCCAGCGCCAGCGCCGCGGCGCCGCGCCGTGCCGGCACGCCTGGCCCGTCGCGCACCGGGATCGGCTCGTTGGCCAGCGCATAGACCCGGCGCGTCGCGCCCAACGTGTCGGCGAGCTGCCGGCCGATCTGGGCGATCTCCGACACAGGCAGGAAGGCCGCCATGGCGAGCAGCGTGAGCAGCGGCAACAGTCCGGGATCGATGGCGCCGCGTTGCGCCAGGGCGGCGCCTACCACCACGACGGCGAGGCCGCCGAGACCGGTCAGCACCTCCAGGATGGCGTGCTGCAAGGTGAGCTCGCTGAAGAACGGCAGGCGCAAGGCGATGTGCTGCTGCGAGAGCCGGTCGAGCTTGGCGCCGCGGTTCGCTTCTTGTTGGAAGGCCACGATCTCGCCCAGGCCTTGCACCGCATCGACGGCGAAGGCGCCAAGTTCGCCCGCCGCCTCGCGCGAGCGGCTGCCCAGTCGGTCGACCCGCTTGCGCATCAGGAAGGGGCTCAGGCCCACCGCGATCAGAAACGGCAGCAGTGCCGCTGCGACCCAGAGGTTGGTCGAGGCCAGCACGGCGATCACGGCCGCCGGCACCAGGATGGCGACGAAAGCCGGCGCCACGGTGTGGGCGAAGAAGTACTCGACCAGCTCGATGTCGTGCGTCGCCAACGACATCAGATCGCCGGTGCGGCGCCGCACCAGATAGGCGGGGGCGAGTGCGTCGAGCTTGCGGAAGGCGTCGATGCGCATCTCGGCCAGCAGCCGGAAGGCCATGTCGTGCGCCAGCCAGGATTCCAGCCAGTGCAGCACGCCCGACAATGGCGCCACGACGGCGAGCGCGATGGCGTAGCCGGCGTAGGGCTCGTGGTGCTTCAGCGCCAGCACGATCAGGGCGGACAGCACGCCGACGCCGACGAAGGCCACGACGCGCAGCACGCCCAGCAGGAAGGTGGCGGTGAGCTTGCCTTTCCACGGCAGGATCACCTTCATCAGCGCGATCACGACTTGATACCAGGTCAGGCCTTCCGCCTTGATGATGCCTTCGGTGACGGTCTGGCTGGGCAACCGGGTGTCGTCCTTTGGCGCGCGGACCTCCTGCTCCGTGTCGCGCTTGTGAACGGACCCGGAGGTCCGCGCGCCCTCATGGACCTGCTCGGCCATCAGACCGGCATAGACGCCGCCTTGGGCCATCAGCGTCTCGTGTCGGCCCTGCTCGGCCACCTTGCCGCCGTCCAGCACCAGGATGCGGTCGCAGTCGATCACGCTCGACAGGCGATGGGCGAGGATCAGCGTGGTGCGGCCCCGCATCAGCCGGTCGAGCGCTTCCTGGATCACCGCCTCGTTTTCGGCGTCGACCGCCGACAGCGCTTCGTCGAGCACCAGGATCGGCGTATCGCGCAGAAGTGCGCGAGCGATGGCGACGCGCTGGCGCTGGCCGCCGGAGAGCTTGATGCCCTTCTCGCCGATCACCGTGGCGTAGCCCTGTGGCAGGCCGAGGATGAAGTCGTGGATGTTGGCGGCGCGGGCGGCATCTTCCAGTTCGCGCTGCGACGCATCGGGTCTGCCGAGACGGATGTTCTCCTCGACCGTGCCGTGGAACAGGAAGGTATCCTGGTTGACCACCGAGATCAGCGAGCGGATCTCGTCGAACGGCAGCGTGCGCAAGTCGCGGCCGCCGAGCAGGATGCGGCCGCGGTCGGGATCGTAGAAGCGCAGCAGCAGGCGCACGATCGACGACTTGCCGCCGCCGGACGGGCCGACCAGGCCCAGCCGCTCGCCGGCTTCGGCGCGGAACGACAGCCCGTCATGCACCGCACGGCGCGTCCCGGGATAAGCAAAACCCACGTCCTCGAAGGCGATGGTCGGTGCCAAGACCTTGTCGAGCCGCGCTGGAGGCGCGTCGACGACGTTTGGTCTGTCGTCGAGGATGCGGTAGATGCCCTGCGCCGCCGACAGCCCGACCATGCCCTGATGCAGCACGGCGCGCAGCTCGCGCATCGGCCGGAAGATCTCGATGCCCAGCATCAGGATGATCAGCAGCGCCGACAGCGACATGGCGCCCGCCTCGACTCGCGAGGCGCCGTAGATCAGCGCCGTTGCCGCGCCGCCGGCGATGGCGATGTCGGTGATGCCGCGCGCCAGGGCGTTGGAGCCGAGCACCCACATGGTGCGGCGGAACAGATCGCGCGCCTCGACTTCGAGTCGGTCGGCGCGCGTCGTGCTCTGGCCGAACGCCTTGAGCGTGGCCAGTCCCTGGATCGAATCGAGGAACTCGGCGGCGAACGAGGCGTAGGCCTTCTGCCGCCGCATCGAGTTCCGGGCGTCCCACTTGTGCCACAGCGCGGGGGCGAACAGGGCGACCAACGCGAAGCCCAGCATGACCGTCGCCACCGGCAGATCGACGAAAGCCACGACCGCGAAGATCAGCCCGGGCGAGATCAGCGCGATCAGGAACTGCGGCAGGAACTGGCCGAAATAGGTCTCGAGCTGCTCGACGCCGTCGGTCAACGACAGGGTGAGACCGCCCGAGCGCTGCCGGCCGATCGTGCCGGGGCCGAGCGCCGCCACCTGGTCGTAGAGGATGCGGCGCAGCTTCTTCTGTACCCGCGCCGCCGTGCCGTGCGCGACCACGGCCCGCCAATGCTCGGCGCCGCCGCGCAGCACCATCACCAGCGCGATCACCAGCACCCACGGCACCAGCTCGGCGAGCGGCCGGCCGGCGAACACTTCGCCGATCAACCAGCCCAGCAGCGCCAGGCGGGCGATGCCGAGGCCGACGGCGAGCAACCCGATGGCGACGGTGCCGGCAATGCGCCCGCGCACGCCTTGGGTGAAGACGAGAAGTCGTGGCTCGATATGCACCGTGCCATGCTAGGACGGAAGCCGTCCGATCGTCAGGCGACAAATTGTAGGAGCGCACCACCGTTCAGCCGGTGGTTCTCTGTGACGGCGTCAAACCGCGATCATTGATTGACGGCTGTCGGCGCAAGCGCCGTCTACATCGTCGTCTGCAGAATCCCGCCGCGCGGCTGGCCAGCCTCTATGTTGCGCCACAGGATTTCGTGGCCGGCCGGCAATGGCCGGTTGTTGGCCATGGTGAGCCATAGCCTGAGCAGCAGCCGGCTCTTGCTGGCGGCGAAGTCGTCCTCGAACGGCGTGCGGCCATGATAGGTGACGTGGCTGTTGATCAGCTGCAGGTCGCCCGGCTCCAGGGTCATCTCGAAGCACAGCTCTTCGGCCGTCGCCATCAGGACGTCGATCGCCTCCTTCTGCTTGTCCGTGAGCTTGGGCACGCCCGGCGCCATCTGCGCGGCTTCGATGAAGGTGAGCGAATAGTGCGAGGTGAACTTGCCGTCGCGCAGGCCGAAGATCGGCAGCGGATAAGCGGTCTCCTTGGTCGTGCCTTCCTCGCCGAACCGGCTGCGCCAGTAGTCGGTGAACAATGCATCGAGCAGGTCGGGACGCTTGGCGAGGATCGCGTTGTGGATGGCGGGCGTCGAGGAGAGTGTGCTGACGCCACCCTTCATCGCCTGCCGCACGCACAAAAGACCGACGACGTCGGTACGGTCGGTGTGGAAACGCAGGCTGCCGTTGGTGAGCGTGCGGGCGTAGGAGGAGAGGAACGTGCTGCCCTTCTGGTCCTTGGTCTCGCCGTAGGTGCGGCCAACATGGGCGCCCTCGTCGCGGATGGCGCGCATCAGTTCGCCCGAGCGGTTCTGGTAGACCGGCGTGCCGAGGTGGCAGCCCAGCCCGAAATAGATGCGTCGCAGGTCGTCTTCGTCGTAGCGATCGACCGGGAAACCGCGCAGCTTCATGATGCCGCAACCGTTCTCCAGCTCGTCGGCAATCTCGGCGAGTAGCTCGCCCAGCCTGCCGATCGGAAAGTCGGCGCGCGTGACTTGCGACCAGGCAAGGCCCCTTCTCTTGACGTGCGCCAACGCTGCGTCGAGGTCGGTGATCGCGGCCGTGGGGAAGTCGCGAATCCACCGCGTCGAATGCCTGATTTCCTCGCCGCGCCAGACGGCGGGGCCGGTGAGCGGTGTGCGGCTTGTCATGACCGCTCCACTATAGCGCCTTGCGCATGTTTATCGAAGTCGGGTGATCGAAGCCCTCGTGCGCCTCGCGCGAGATCTCGACATAGCCCAGCGACTGGAACAGCCGCTGATTCTCGATCAGCACGACACGCACGCCCAGCCGCACGCCCGTCAGGCCGCGCCGGCGCGCCTCCTGCTCGACCGCTTCGACAAGGCGCCGAGCGACACTCTGGCCGCGCGCCGCCGGCAGGACCGACAGCCGGCCGAAATAGAGGTCGCCCTCCAACGGCTTCAGCATGACGCAGCCCAGGACGTGTCCGTTCCGCTCCGCGACGATGGCGCTCGCGCCGCCTGTCAACTCGGCGGCGATGGCGTCGGCCGTCTCGCGGAAGGCGCCCGACTCGGGCTGCAGCCTGCCGCGATACTGCTCGAAGGCCGCGGCGATGGTGGCCGCCACCGCCGCGGCGTCCGCGACGCTCGCCGTGCGCAGGACAAGATGGTCGCTCATGCCGTCTTTCTCGCGTAGGCTCGCGTCAAACTCGGGGAAAGGCAATGGGCTACCAGACCATCGAGGTGCGCAAGCTGACGCCCGGCATCGGCGCGGAGATTTTCGGCGTCGACCTCGCCCGGCCGCTCGGCAACCAGGCTTTCCAGGAGATCCATGATGCGCTGATGGACAACCTGGTGATCTTCTTCCGCGACCAGGAGCTCGACCACGAGCAGCACAAGGCGTTCGGCAGGCGCTTCGGCGAGCTGCACATCCATCCCACGTCGATCGCCACCGCGAAGGACCATCCGGAGGTTCTGACCATCAAGGCCGACAAGCACTCCAAGTACGTCGCCGGCGAGGAGTGGCATTCCGACGTCTCGTGCGATCCCGAACCGCCGATGGGCAGCATCCTCTACATGAAGGAGCTGCCGCCCGACGGCGGCGGCAACACGTTGTTCGCCAACATGTACCGCGCCTACGACACGCTCTCGCCGCCGATCCAGCGCCTGTGCGAGGGCCTGACCGCGATCCACGACGGCGCCCAGGTCTATGGCGGCCGCTTTGGTCAGAAGCCCAAAGAGGGCGGCTTTCCGCGCAGCGAGCATCCGGTCGTTCGCACCCACCCGGTGACCGGCCGCAAGGCGCTGTTCGTCAATCGCAACTTCACGACGCATATCGCGGGCCTGCGGCGGGCCGAGAGCGATGCGTTGCTGGAGATGCTCTATCGCCACTGCGAGACGCCGGAATTCCACTGCCGCTTCGCCTGGCAGCCCAACTCGATCGCCTTCTGGGACAATCGCGCGGCCATGCACCATGCGATGTGGGATTACTTCCCGCGTCGCCGGCTGGGCTACCGCGTCACCGTCAAGGGCGACAAGCCGTTCTATCGTCCATAGGGAACAGACATGGCGCTCATCACCTACCTGACGCGCATCCAGTTCGATTTCGGCGCGCTGAAGCTCTTGGAATCCGAGCTGCAGCTGCTCGGCATGCGCCGGCCGCTGATCGTCACCGACAAGGGCGTCATCGCCGCCGGGCTGTGGGCCAAGGTGAAGGAGCGCCTGCCCGGCAACATGCCGATCGCCCTGTATGACGGCACGCCGGAGAACCCGACCGAGGCCGCCATGCGCGAGGCGCTGGCGGTCTACAAGGCCGAAGGCTGCGACGGCATCATCGCGATCGGCGGCGGCTCGCCCATGGACCTCGCCAAGGCGGTCGGCCTGATGGCGACGCATCCCGGCAACGCGCTGCAAGCCTACGCCGTCGTCGAAGGCGGCGGCGCCAAGATCACGTCGGCGATGGCGCCGATCGTCGCCATTCCCACGACCTCGGGGACCGGTAGCGAGGTGAGCCGCGGCGGCATCATCATCATGGACTCGGGCCGCAAGCTCGCGATCGGCAGTCCGCATCTGATCCCCAAGCTCGCCTTGATCGACCCCGAGCTCACCCTCGGCTTGCCGGCGCATCTGACGGCCGGCACCGGCATGGATGCCTTCACCCACAACATCGAGTGTTTCCTGTCCAATGCCTTCAACCCGCCGGCCGATTCGATCGCGCTCGACGGGTTGGAGAAGGCATGGCGTTATGTCGAGCGCGCCACCAAGGACGGCTCGGACCGCGAGGCGCGCTACAACATGGCGATGGCCGCCATGGAAGGCGCCATGGTGTTCCAGAAGGGCTTGGGGGCGGTGCATGCGCTCAGCCATCCGACGGGTGGATTGCAGGGTTATCGCCTGCATCACGGCACGCTGAATGCCGTCTATCTGCCGGCCGTGCTGCGCTTCAACGAGCCGGTGGTCGGCGAGAAGTACCGCAAGGTTGCCCAGGTCATGGGCCTGTCCGAGCGCGAGGCCAATGCGGCAGGCGTGGCCGATGCCGTGAGTGCACTCAATGCGCGACTCGGCATCCCCAAGGGACTGGGCGCCATGGGGCTGGCGCAGGACACGGTCGAGAAGATCGCCGACGGGGCGCTCGGCGATCACTGTCATCTGTCGACGCCGCGCCAGCCGACCAAGGCGCAGTATGTGCAGTTGATAGAGGAGTCGTGGGGATGAAGGTCAAGGACAAGGTCTGCGTCGTCACCGGCGCGGCAGGCGGCATCGGCGAGGCGGTCGCGCGGCGCTATGCCAAAGAGGGCGCCAGGGGCGTGGTCGTGGCCGACCGCGACGCCGGCCGCCTCGAGGCGGTCGCACGCGACATCGGCGGGCTGGCGGTGGCGGGCGATGTCGGCAAGGAGGCCGACATCAAGCGGCTGGTGGCGGAGGCCGAGCGGCGCTACGGGCCGGTCGACGTCTTCTTCTCCAATGCCGGCATCGGCCGCGGCGGCCACGAGGATGCGACCGACCAGGACTGGGCCGACAGTTGGGCGATCCATGTCATGGCCCATGTCTATGCCGCGCGCGCCCTGGTGCCGGGCATGCTGAAGCGCCGATCGGGCTACCTGCTCAACACCGCCAGCGCCGCCGGCCTGCTCGCTTCGATGGGCTCGGCGCCCTACGGCGTCACCAAGCACGCCGCCGTGGCCCTGGCCGAGCATCTCGCCATCCAGTACGGCGATCGGGGCATCTGCGTGTCGGTGCTCTGCCCGCAGGCGGTCGACACCAATATGCTGCGCATGGCCGGTGCCACCGCGGCGTCGGTCGACGGCGTGCTCAATACCGACGCCGTCGCCCAGACCGTGGTCGAGGCCATGGACGAGGAGCGCTTCCTCGTCCTGCCGCATCCCGAGGTCAAGGAGTACATGGCGCGCAAGCTCGATCGCGACCGCTGGCTGCGCGGCATGCGTCGCTTGCGCGACAAGACCGGCGAGGGTCAGAAGCGCTCATGACGGATCGGTCGGACAACCCCGTCCGGCGACGGTGATCCCCTACGTCGAATCCTTGTTCGCCGGGGTCGGCATGTGGACGGCGATCGGCGTCACGCTGGTTGCCGGCCTGATGCGCGGCTTCGCCGGTTTCGGCTCGGCCATGCTGATGGCGCCGATCTTCGCCATCCTGTTCGGCTCGGCCGACATGGTGGTGACGGTGGTGGCGATCGAGCTGGTGGTCTCCCTGCAGCTCTTTCCGCAGGTCCGCCGGCACGCCGACTGGCAGGTGCTCACACCCATGAGCATCGCCGCCTGCGCCGCCATGCCGGCGGGTGTCTGGCTGCTGGCCAGCGTCGACAAGAACATCATCGTCACTGCGGTCTCGGCCGTGATCGTGGCGTTCGTGATCCTGATGTGGACCGGCTGGAAATACACCGGTCGGCGCTCGACCGTCGCGACAGTCGCGGTCGGCACGGTGTCCGGCGCCATGATGGCGACCACCAGCGTCGGCGGCCCGCCGGTGCTGCTCTATCTCCTGTCGGGCAACGATCCGCCGCAGGTCAACCGTGCCAACATCGTCACCTACTATTTCCTCACCCAGTTCCTGCTGCTCGTCATCGTCCTGGCGACCGGTGTCGCCGGCCTCGACGCCCTGGCGCGGGCTGTCGTGCTGTTTCCGGTCATGACGCTCGGCGCCTGGCTGGGCGGCCGCGCCTTTCATGGCTTGGCGAGCGAGCGGCTCTACCGCAACGTGGCGCTCACCATCCTGTTCGCGACCGGCTTGTTCGGTTTGCTGCGCGGCTGGCTGATCGGCTGACGCTGCGCGACGGCGGGCGTTTCTGATATCATTTCGGCCTTCTGGGAGGAGTTCATGCGGTTCGTCTTTCGCATCCTTGGCGTCACCTCCGTCACGATCCTGGCAGCCGGCCTCGCCCTGCCTGCCCAGGCTCAGGACGCCTTCATGCAGGTCTGCTTGCAGACCACGCCGCAAAAGATGTGCGAGTGCATTTCTTCCAAGCTGCCGGCCGACAAGCGGCAAGCCGCCATCGAAGGCCTGCGCAAGTCCAACGCCGCCATGCGGCCGGGCGGCAACCTGCTCGACCCGGCCAACCTCTCGCAGGAGCAGATGCAGGGGTTGGATGCCGTGGTCATCGCCCAGGCCAACTGCACCTGAGCCGTCCGCGCTCCGACCCGCCGCCCCGGCCACCAAAGGCAAACGGCGCGCATCGCTGCGCGCCGTTGGTCCCGATTGGTCGGAGTGAGAGGATTCGAACCTCCGGCCCCTAGCTCCCGAAGCTAGTGCTCTACCAGGCTGAGCTACACTCCGTCGAAAAACAGAGCGACCCCCACTCGGGACGCGGGGTTATAGCGGTGGCCCCTAGCGGTCGCAAGGGCCGCACGGCGCCGCTATAGTGTGGTCTTCGCGGGCTTCACGGGGGACGCATGGCCAAGAAGAGAAAGCGGCTGAAGATCGCCTTGATCGGTTATGGCGCCATCAGCAAGACCTTGTTCGATGTCTTCCGGGACAAGAAGCCACCGATCGACATCGTGGGCGTGCTGGTGCGGCCGGGCCGCGTCAGGGAGACGCAAAAGAAGGTCGGCCGCAAGGTCGCGGTGGTCGACTCACTGAAGGCGCTGCTCAAGCTCGAGCCCGAAATCGTGGTCGAGGCGGCGAGCCAGCAGGCGGTTCGCGAGTGGGGCGAGACCATCCTGAGGAAGGGCTTCGATCTGATGGTGATCGCCACCGGCGCTTATGGCGATCCCAAGCTCTACAAGAAGCACATCAAGGCGGCGGAGAAGAGCGGCGCGCGGCTGCGCCTGCCGTCGGGCGCCATCGCCGGTCTCGACGGACTCTTGGCCATGCGGCTGGGCAAGCTCGAACGCGTGAAGTACGTGTCGATCAAGCCGCCGCACGCTTGGAGCGGCACGCCGGCCGAGACCGAGTTCGACCTGCCGGCGATCAAGCAGCCGACCGTGATCTTCCGCGGTACGCCGGCCGATGCCGGCCGGCTTTACCCGAAGAACGCCAACCTTGCGGTGACGGTGGCGCTGTGCGGCGCGGGGCTCGATCACACCGACATCGAGCTGGTGGCCGACCCGACCTTACCGGCCGGCACCAACGCCAGCCGCCTGGAAGTGGTGGGCGATTCTGGCGAGCTCAAGATGGAGCGGCTGGGGCGCGCCATGCCCGACAATCCCAAGACCGGCGTGCTGACCGCTCTCACCATGGCTGATGACCTGATGAAAATCGTGCGCGCCAGCGATTGGTAGCGCCGTATGGTCCTCACGCTTACTGTGCGGCGCGGCCTCAGCGCGGCCCGGACGGTGGCCCCATGGTGCCGCGCATCGAGCCACCCATCATGCGCGCGCCGTCGAGCACGGTTTTCTGCTCGGCCGACAGCGTACCGTACAGGGCCGCCAGGCTCGGCTTGACCGCTTCGATGCGGTCGAGCTGGGCCTTCATCGCCGCCTCGCGCATGGTCAGGCGCTCGATGTAGCCCGGCCGCTCCTTGAGTTCGGTCGGCAGGGCCTTGCAGCGCGCTGTTTCCTTGACGTCGGCGTCGTCGGCCGCCTTGGTGAAGGCGCTCCACGCCGTCATCTGCTCGGGCTTGAGGTCGAGGCGGATCCGCAGGTAGGTGCGGCCACCGGCGCGGCGCGCGACATGGTCGAGGCAGATCGACTGGGGATTGAACGTGGTGCGGCCGCGATCCGTCGTCGGAAGGGCCGGAGCGGCTTGTGCAAGCTCGAGCGGGTCCTCGCCGACTGCGCCGTCGAGCGCGAGGGCGGGCGCGGCGACCATCAGGCCGGCGATCACGGCGGCCGTCGATGCCGCCAGGGTGCGGGAGAAAAACGTCATCGTCGTACCTCACCGAAGAGCGGATGCTGTACCGATGATACGGCCGAACCGGGGCAAACGTGCCCGGCCGTTTGGTTAACTTATGTAAAGTTCGGGCGCTGCTCGGCCATCCATCGTGCGAATGCCTCGCGCTCGCCCGGCGTCATGTGCAGGCCTTCCTTGGTTCGCCGCCACAGCACGTCGTCGGCCTCGGCCGCCCACTCCTCGCGCATCAGGTAGCGGACCTCGGTCTCGTACAGTTGTCCGCCGAAGTGGCGGCCGAGGTCGCCGACGGTGCGCAGGCCATCGAGCAGGTCGTCCAGGCCCGAGCCGTGGCGCCGCGCCAGCACCCGGACAAGTTCCTTGGGCAGGTCGGGCTTGACGGTGCAGGCCGCGGCAACAAAGGCGTCGAACGCCTCCTCGAAGGTCCTGGCGTCGGCCATTTCGCCGTCCGCCACGGCACGGCCGGCCGTCCATTCGACGCCCATATGGGGAAAGTGCGGCGCAAGATCGCGCAACGCATGCTCGGCCAGCCGCCGATAGGTGGTGATCTTGCCGCCGAACACCGAGAGCAGCGGCGCCGTCCCTACCGCACCATCGACCTCGAGATGGTAGTCGCGCGTCACCTCCGACGGATCGTCGTCGCCGTCGTCGAACAACGGACGCACGCCCGAGTAGGTCCACACCACGTCTGCCGGCTGCACCGGTTTGGCCATGTAGTGACTGGCGATGGCACAGAGATAGTCGATCTCCTCCTGGCTGCAGGTCGGCTTCTCGCCCGTCTCGACCGGGATGTCGGTCGTGCCGATCACCGAGAAGGAACGCTCGTAGGGGATGACGAATACGATGCGCTGGTCGGCATTCTGCAGGATGAAGGCGTGGTCACCCTCGTAGAGTCGCGGCACCACGATGTGACTGCCCTTGATCAAGCGGACCCGCTTGTTGGTCTTGATGTGGGTCTGCTCGTCGAGGAAGCGCTTGACCCACGGCCCCGTCGCATTGACCAGGCCGTGCGCCCGCAGCTTCACATGCGCGTCGCCGGGGCCTGCCAGCTCGATCTCCCACCACTTGCCGTCGTCGCTGCGCCGGGCGGCAAGACAGCGGTGGCGGGCGAAAATGCGGGCGCCCATGGCGCGCGCCGACTTCAGGTTGGCGACCACCAGGCGGGCATCGTCGACCCAGGCATCCGAGTAGACGAAGCCGTTCTTGAACGACGGTTTCAGGCCCTTCCCGAACTTGGAACTCGGCAGGTCGACCGCGACCGACTTGGGCAAGGTCATGTGCCAGTCGAGATGGTCGTAGAGGAAGAGGCCGAGCCGCAGCATCCAGCGTGGCCGAAGATGCGGCTCGTGCGGCAGCACGAAGCGTAGCGGGAAGGAGAGGTGCGGCGCCTTGGCCAGCAAGACCTCGCGCTCCTGCAGGGCCTCGCGCACCAGCCGGAACTCGTAGTGTTCGAGATAGCGCAGGCCGCCATGGATCAGCTTGGTCGAGGCCGAGGAGGTGGCGCTCGCGAAGTCGTGCATCTCGCACAGCCCGACCTTCAGCGCCCGTCCCGCCGCATCGCAGGCGATCCCCGCGCCGTTGATCCCGCCGCCGACCACGAACAGGTCGAGCGGCGCCTCGTTTGCCTTCATGGTTCCACCGTATAGCGCGCTTGACCGGGCGATGCAGGGTCCTCAAATGGCCGCATGGGGCTGCTGCTCAAGATCATCCTGTTCGGCGTCGCCGTCTGGGCCGCGTGGAAGACCTTCCATCGCTGGAAGAGCCTGTTCGACCGTTTCGTCGGCAAGCCAGATCCACCGCCGGCTGCCCCGCGCCCGCCGCCGGCCGAGCCTCTGCCGGTGCGGCGGGGTCCGGTCGAGGACACCGTCCAGTGCGCCGGTTGTGGCGCCTATCTGCCGGCCAGCGCCGAAAAATGCAGCCAGTGCGGCCGTCCCCAGCCACAAGGCCGCAGCTCGACCTGAGGGTGGCCGGCGCGCTTGACCGGGGTGGGGGTGGCACCTATTTTGCCGCACCGCAAAAACGGCCTTAAGTCGCGGAAACACAAGGCCTTCTGAGCTTCGGGGAATACCGGTGTCCGAGCCCGCCGCACGCGCCAAGCCGACGTGCTTCCAAGAACTTATTCTGACCTTGCAGGACTACTGGGCCGGCCAAGGCTGCGCGATCCTGCAGCCGTTCGACATGGAGATGGGCGCCGGCACCTTCCATACCGCGACCACGCTGCGGGCACTGGGGCCGAGACCGTGGTACGCCGCCTATGTCCAGCCCTCGCGGCGGCCCAAGGACGGCCGCTACGGCGACAATCCGATGCGCCTGCAGCACTACTACCAGTTCCAGGCGATCCTGAAGCCCTCGCCGACCGACATCCTGGAGCGCTATCTCGGCTCGCTCGAGGTGATCGGCATCGACACCTCCCTGCACGACATCCGCTTCGTCGAGGACGATTGGGAAAGCCCGACGCTCGGCGCCTGGGGCCTCGGCTGGGAAGTGTGGTGCGATGGCTCGGAGATCAGCCAGTTCACCTATTTCCAGCAAGTGGGCGGCATCGACGTCGACCTGGTGTCGGGCGAGATCACCTACGGGCTCGAGCGGCTGGCCTGCTATCTGTTCGACAAGAAGTCGATTTTCGACCTGCCGTTCAACCGTGCCGACTCGGAGGTGCCGCTGACCTACGCGGATGTCTTCCTGCAGAACGAGCGTGAGCAGTCGGCCTATAACTTCGAGCACGCCGATACCGACATGCTGTTCCGCCACTTCGCCGACGCCGAGAAGGAATCGGGTCGGCTGATCGAGCGCAAGCTGCCGCTGCCGGCCTACGAGCAGTGCATCAAGGCCTCGCATTGCTTCAATCTGCTGGATGCGCGCGGCGTGATCAGCGTGGCCGAGCGGCAGAGCTATATCCTGCGGGTGCGCGACCTCGCCAAGGCCTGCTGCGAGGCCTGGCTTGCCACCCAGAAGGCGGCGTGAGCGATGGCCGAGCTGCTTCTCGAGCTTCTGAGCGAGGAAATCCCGGCGCGCATGCAGACGCGTGCGGCCGGCGATCTCGAGCGCCTAGTAGGTGACGGGCTGAAGGCGGCTGGCCTCGCCTTCGCGAGCGCGCGGGCGTTCGCCACGCCACGTCGATTGGCGCTTGTCGTCGATGGCCTGCCGGTGGCGCGGGCCGATGTCACCGAGGAACGGCGTGGCCCGCGCGTCGGCGCCCCCGACCAGGCGGTGCAGGGCTTCCTGAAGGCGGCCGGCCTTGCCTCGCTCGATCAGGCCGAGAAGCGCGACACCGGCAAAGGCGAATTCTGGTTCGCCGTCGTCAGCAAGAAGGGCGGCCCGACCGCCGAAGTGCTTCCGGGCATCATCGAGGCGGCGATGAAGGCGCTGCCGTGGCCCAAATCGATGAAATGGGGCAGCGGCACCATGAGCTGGGTGCGGCCGCTGCATTCGATCGTGGCGCTGTTCGACGGTCAGGTGCTGGCGGGCGAGGTGGCGCCTGGCGGCACGATGGCGCCGATCTGCTTCGGCGATACCACGCGCGGCCATCGGTTCCTGAGCAACGGGGCGATCAAGGTCGCGGGCTTTGCTGACTACGCGGCCAAGCTGCGGGCGGCGCATGTCATGCTCGACCCGGCCGAGCGCAAGAAGGTGGTGTTGGACGGTGCCGAGAAGCTCTGCGCCGCGGCCCAGGTCTCGCTCAAGTCCGATGACGGGCTGTTGGAGGAGGTCGCTGGCCTGGTCGAATGGCCGGTGCCCATGCTCGGCACCATCGACAGTCAGTTCATGGATGTGCCGCCCGAAGTATTGACCGTCTCGATGAAGACGCATCAACGCTACTTCGCCACCAGCCGCCCCGACGGCGCTTTCGCCAACCGTTTTGTCGTCGTCGCCAACAATGTGGCGCGTGACGGCGGCAAGACCATCGTCGACGGCAACGAGCGTGTGCTGCGCGCGCGGCTCTCCGATGCCAAGTTCTTCTGGGATCAGGACCGCAAGGTCCGGTTGGAGGATCGCCTGCCGGCGCTGGGGGACGTCGTGTTCCACGCCAAGCTCGGTACCCAGGCCGAGCGGGTGATGCGCATCGAAGGCCTGGCCGACAAGATCGCGGCGTACGTGCCGGGCGCCGACGCCGCACAGGCCGTGCTGGCGGCGCGGCTCTGCAAGGCCGACCTGGTGAGCGGCATGGTGGGCGAATTCCCCGAGCTGCAGGGCGTGATGGGCCGCTACTACGCACTCGAGGAGAAACTGCCGGTGGCCATTGCCGAGGCGATCGGCGACCACTACGCGCCGGCTGGCCCTGCCGACCGATGCCCCGGCGCGCCGCTGTCGATCGTCGTGGCACTGGCCGACAAGCTCGACACGCTGACCAGCTTCTGGTCGACCGGCGAGAAGCCGACCGGCTCGCGCGATCCCTTCGCCTTGCGCCGCGCCGCGCTCGGCATCATCCGCATCCTGGTCGAGAACGATATTCGCCTGCCGCTCGGCACGTTCTTCACGGCCGACGACTTGATGGGCTTCTTCGCCGAGCGCCTGAAGGTGCAGATGCGCGAAAAGGGCGTGCGGCATGACGTGGTCGATGCGGTGTTCGCTCTCGGCGGCGAGGACGATCTGGTCCGGCTGCTGGCGCGCGTCGAGGCCGTGCAGTCGTTCCTCGGCAGCGACGCCGGCCGGAACCTGCTGGTCGCCTACGGCCGCGCGGCGAACATCGTCCGCGCCGAAGAGAAGAAGGACAAGGGCCTGACGGCGAAGATCGTCGGCGCGCCCGAGGCAGGGCTGTTGGAACAAGCCGAGGAGAAAGCCGTCGCGGCGGCCTTGGCCGAAGTCGAGCGCCAAGTCACGCCGGCATTGCAAGGCGAGGATTTCGGCGGCGCCATGCAGGCGCTCGCAGCGCTGCGGGCGCCGATCGACGCTTTCTTCGAAAAGGTCACGGTCAATGTCGCCGACAAGCCGGATTTGCGGCTGAACCGTCTGAAATTGCTCAACCAGATACGCGCCACCATGGATTCGGTGGCGGACTTCTCCAAGATCGAGGGCTGAGATGGCCAAGTGGGTCTACAGTTTCGGCGACGGCAAGGCCGAGGGCCGTGCCGAGATGCGCAATCTGCTGGGCGGCAAGGGCGCCAATCTGGCGGAGATGTCGAGCCTCGGCTTGCCCGTGCCGCCGGGCTTCACCATCACCACCGAGGTCTGCACCTGGTACTACGCCAACGGCAACACCTATCCGGCCGAGCTGAAGGACGAGGTCGACAGGGCGCTGGCCAGGATCGAGGCGGTGGTCGGCGCCAAGTTCGGCGACGCCAACAATCCGCTGCTCGTCTCGGTGCGGTCCGGCGCGCGGGCCTCGATGCCCGGCATGATGGACACCGTGCTCAATCTCGGCCTGAACGACCGTTCCGTGCTGGGGCTCGGCAAGTCGTCGGGCGACGAGCGCTTCGCCTGGGACAGCTATCGCCGCTTCATCCAGATGTTCTCCAATGTCGTGCTCGACGTGGGGCACCACTATTTCGAGGAAGCGCTGGAACTCAGGAAGGAGGAACTCGGCGTCCACATGGACACCGACCTCAAGGCCGACGACTGGCGCTCGGTCGTGGGCGAGTACAAGAAGATCGTCGAGAAGCGCACCGGCAAGCCTTTTCCGCAGGAACCGCGCGAGCAACTGTGGGGCGCCATCGGCGCAGTGTTCGGCTCGTGGATGAACCAGCGCGCCATCACCTATCGGCGCCTGCATTCGATCCCCGAGAGCTGGGGCACCGCGGTCAACGTGCAGGCCATGGTGTTCGGCAACATGGGTGAGGATTGCGCCACCGGTGTCGCCTTCACGCGCGATCCTTCGACCGGCGAGAATCTGTTTTACGGCGAGTACCTCGTGAACGCCCAGGGCGAGGACGTGGTGGCCGGCATCCGCACACCGCAGCTCCTGACGGTCCAGGCCAAGGTGGCGCAGAAATCCGATGCGCCGGCCATGGAAGAGGTGATGCCTGCGGTCTTCAAGCAGCTCGACGACGTCCGCCGCACCCTCGAGACGCACTACAGCGACATGCAGGACATCGAGTTCACTGTGCAGCGCGGCAAGCTCTACATGCTGCAGACGCGCAACGGCAAGCGCACTGCCAAGGCCGCCCTCAAGATCGCCGTCGACATGGTGCGCGAGGGCCTGATCGATCGCAAGGAAGCGGTCGCGCGCATCGTGCCGGCGTCGCTCGATCAGCTCCTGCATCCCACGCTCGATCCCAAGGCGCCACGCAAGGTGATCGCCAAGGGCCTGCCGGCCTCGCCGGGCGCGGCCTCGGGCAAGATCGTCTTCACCGCCGCCGATGCCGAGCGTCAGGCGCGCGGTGGCGAAAAGGTAATCCTGGTGCGCCGTGAGACCAGCCCTGAGGACATCCACGGCATGCATGCCGCCCAAGGCATCCTGACCTCGACCGGCGGCATGACCAGCCATGCCGCGGTGGTGGCGCGCGGCATGGGCAAGCCCTGCGTGGCGGGCGCCGGCGACGTGCGCATCGACGGTCGCGCCGGCACGCTCTCGGTGCGCGGCACGACGGTCAAGGCGGGCGAGTTCATCACCCTCGACGGCGGCACCGGCGAGATCATGCTGGGGGTCGTGCCGACGGTGCAGCCCGAGCTCTCGGGCGACTTCGCCGAGCTGATGCAGTGGGCCGACGAGGTGCGCCGGCTCGGCGTCCGCGCCAATGCCGAGACGCCGACCGATGCCGCGACGGCCCGCAAGTTCGGCGCCGAGGGCATCGGGCTCTGCCGCACCGAGCACATGTTCTTCGAGGGCGATCGCATCGTCGCCGTCCGCGAGATGATCCTGGCCGACGACGAGAAGACCCGACGCGCCGCGCTCGCCAAGATCCAGCCGATGCAGCGCAAGGATTTCGTCGATCTGTTCGAGATCATGGCGGGCCTGCCGGTGACCATACGGCTGCTCGATCCGCCGCTGCACGAATTCCTACCCAAGACGCAGGCCGACATGGAGCAGGTCGCCAGGGACCTCGAGGTCTCGGCCGAAGAGGTCGAGGCGCGCGCCCACAAGCTGCACGAGTTCAATCCGATGCTCGGCCATCGCGGCGTGCGGCTCGGCATTTCCTATCCGGAGATCTACGAGATGCAGGCCCGCGCCATCTTCGAGGCGGTGGCCGAGGTCCAGAAGAAGGCGGGCAAGACGGTGATCCCCGAGATCATGATTCCGCTGGTCGCGACCCGCAAGGAACTCGACCTGATGAAGGCCGTGGTCGACCAGGTCGCGGCCGAGGTGAGCCAGCTCACCGGCCAGAAGCTCGACTATCTGGTGGGCACCATGATCGAGCTGCCGCGCGCCGCGCTGCGCGCCGGCGAGATCGCCGAGGCGGCCGACTTCTTCAGCTTCGGCACCAACGACCTGACGCAAACCACGTTCGGCCTGAGCCGCGACGATTCGGCGTCCTTCCTGGAGAAGTACCAGCAGCGCGGCATCTTCGAGCACGATCCCTTCGCCTCGCTCGACGTCGAAGGCGTGGGCGAGCTGATCGAGATCGCCCGCGAGCGCGGCCGCAAGGTGCGCAACAGCCTGAAGCTCGGCATCTGCGGCGAGCATGGTGGCGATCCCGCCTCGGTTTTCTTCTGCCACAAGGCAGGCCTGGACTACGTCTCGTGCTCGCCCTACCGCGTGCCGATCGCCCGGCTTGCCGCCGCTCAGGCGGCCCTCGGCGGGCCGCTCAAGACGGAATGAGCCTCGGCGCGCTGCGTGGCGGCGGCAAGCGCGCGCTGGCCGCGGCACTGGCCGGGCTGGAGCGCGATCCCGCGGGCGAAGCGGCGCAAGCCTTGCTCGATGCCGCGTGGCGCTCGCCCAAAGCCCATGTCGTGGGCGTCACCGGCCCGCCGGGTGTCGGCAAATCCTCGCTGTGCGCCGCCCTGGTCGCGGCCTGGCGCAAGGCTGGTTTCACCGTGGGCGTGATCGCCGTCGATCCGTCGTCGCGGGCCAGCGGCGGCGCACTCCTCGGCGATCGCGTGCGCATCGTCCACGATTCGGCCGACGAAGGCTCGTTCGTGCGTTCGATGGCGGCGCGCGACCGCTTGGGTGGCCTCGCCGACCAGACGCTCGCCGCCATGGTGGTGATGCGCGCCCTGTTCGACCGTGTGTTGATCGAAACCGTGGGCGTCGGCCAGTCGGAGACCGACGTGGCGGGAGTGGCCGATACCGTGGTGTTCTGCGTGCAGCCCGGCTCGGGCGATTCGCTGCAGTTCATGAAGGCGGGCATCGTCGAGATCCCGCATCTGATCGTCGTCACCAAGGCCGACCTGGGCGCTGCGGCCGAGCGGGCGCGCGCCGACGTGGCGGGGGCGTTGTCGCTCGCCTCGGCGGGCGACGACTGGACGGTAAAGACGCTGGCGGTCTCCTCGCGGACCGGCGCCGGGCTGGAGGCGCTGACCGCCGCCCTCGACCAGCATTGCGCCCATCTGGCGGCCAATGGGCGACTGGCCGTTGTTCGTCACCGCCAGAGCGAGGGCTGGGTCGTGGAATCGCTCCGTGAACGGTTCGGCCGCGAGGGCATTGCTAGGCTGGGCCGTCTCGGCTTCGATCTCGCTTTGACGCCGGGCACCCAGCCCTTCCAGCGGCTCGGCGAGCTGGCAAAAGCCTTGGAGGCCGACCGATGACCCATCCCACCGATGGCACGTGCATTTTCTGCAAGATCGTCGCGGGCCAATTGCCCTGCTTCAAGCTCTACGAGGACGCCTCGACCATCGCCTTCATGGACATCAATCCTGCCAACGCCGGCCATGCTTTGGCGGTGGCCAAGGGCCACTATCCGACGATCGATGCCACCCCACCCGAGGTGGTGGCGGCGGTGGCGCAAACCGCCCAGCGCGTGGCGCGCGCCGTGATGAAGACGTTTAACCCGTTTGGCCTCAATCTCGTCCAGGCCAACGGCGAGGGCGCCGCCCAGAGTGTGCCGCACCTGCACGTCCACGTCATCCCTCGACAGCGCAACGACGGGCTGGCGCTCAACTGGCAGGCTGTTCCGGGCGATCGCGCCGCGATTGAAGCTGCCTACAAGCAACTTCAAACCGCCCTCTCGTAGTCCGCTAATTGGCCGTCCGTCCCACGATCTTGCGTCGCTGCATCAGGGATTGTGTCGCGCCAAGTGGTTGCAGCTACCAGCCGAGGTGCCGATGGACAAGTCTGTTGCCGCGCACTTCGTCGATGCCATCTTGGCGCTCGAACGTGACTTGACGGTGTTGGATGAGCTGTCGCATGAGGTCGCCGATTCGGGCGAACGGAAAGCTATCCGCAAAAGCCTGGCTCAGATAATCGTCATGTATACCGACATGCTCATCTCGGTGATCGACCAGCACCCCGACCTGGATCCGGATAGATCCGACGGTACCGTCGAGGGCAACGAGAAATAGCCCTATGCGGCCGCCATCGGCATGCCGCGCACGGTGGTCGAGAACCACTCCCGCTCGTCCTGGCGGAAGCGTTCGCGCACGTAGTCGATCACGGTGCGGATGCGCGCACCCTTGTTGGTCTCCTCGTGGCTCACCAGCCAGATGTCGCGCACGATCTTGAGGTCGATCGGCGCGGGCACCAGGTTCGACGACTTGGTGACGTAGTCGGGAAACACCGAGATGCCGTAACCGACCTGCACCGCTTCGACTGCGGCGTAGGACGAGTTGGTGCGCAGCACGACCGACGGGGCCTGCTCCACGACCTCGCTCCACGGCTTCATCGCCGGCAGGCTGTGCAGCGTGGTGTGGTCGACGATATGGTGCTCCCGCAGATCGTCCAGCTTGCGCGGCAAGCCGTAGCGTTCGATGTAGGAGGGTGCCGCGAAGATCGAGAAATTGACCTGGCCGACGCGGGCGGCGACGAGCTGGTTGGAGGTCGGCCGGAAGAAGCGGATGGCGAGGTCGGCTTGGCGGGTCGCGAGGTCGAGCACCTGATCCGAGGCGATGACCTGGACGATGATGTCGGGGTGGCTGGTCCTGAGCTGGCCGAGCCGCGGCACCAGCCAGTGGGCCGCGATGCCCTCGGTCGCCGCGACACGTACGATGCCGGCCATCTCGCGGTCGAGCCCGGCGAGATGCCGCTCGATCGAGGTGGCATTGGCCAGCATCGATTCGGCCTGGACCATCACGCCGCGGGCGGCCGGAGTCACCTCCATGCCGTGGCGGTGGCGGTCGAACAGCTTGGCACCCAGCCGGCGCTCCAGCGCCTGGATTCGACGCCCCACGGTTGTCTGCTTGGTGTTGAGCTGGCTGGCGGCGGCGCTAAAACTGCCGGTTTTTGCAACCGCGAGGAAAAAACGTACGTCGTCCCAGTCGCCAAGAATATTCGGGACCTTCGTCTTGCGGGGCGGATTAGTGATCATCGTAACAATCGATACAATAAGGTTGCCGGCCTGAAGTTTACTTGCCTATGGGCACAGCCGGGGTGCCGGTCGCCCGCGAGGCTTTCCTGGTGCTGGGCTTCCTACTCGGCGCCCTGTTCTTCGGAATTGGCTTGCTGTCGGACCTGCGCTCGGTGCTGGCGCCCAAGGGCGGCGTCGGATTGTTCCTGGGCACCTTCAATCCGTTCCACAATTCGCACCTGATGATCCTGCGGCGGGCGCTCGAGGAGCGTCAGCTCGATCACATCATCATCCATCCCACGCTGATCCTGCGCCTGCATGCCGATGCCTTCCGCAAGGGCGAGATCCGCGTCGGTCGACTGGAGGACGGCTTCCAGATCTACGAGAAGACCGACAAGGCCGATGCCAACGTCGACTACTTCCCGACCGGCAACAAGTTCCTGCCGCCCGAGACGCGCAAGGCGCTGATCGAGATGGCGCTGCGGGAAGCCGGCCTCGACAACAAGGTCGAGGTCGCGTTCTACCCCGAGGTCTACAACACCAAGGGCTTCCAGGGCGTGATCGGCGAGATCAAGCACCGCTATCCCGGCGCCCGGCTGCACACGCTGCACGGTACGGATTTCGGCGGCATGCTGGTCCGCCAGATCAGCGACGAATGCGGCTGGATTTATCCGTGGCGCATCCTGCGCCGGGACAAGGTTTCCGCCACGGCGATCCGAAAGGGCGCCAAGGGCATGACGTCGTCGGCCGTGACCGACGCGCTTTCACAGATTTCGCGGAATCTTCCCGAAGTGACGGCTGGGGGCCGGCGCTTCCGGAACGACAACGGAGTACTGACCGAGGGGGGCTAGCATGACGGAAGCCAAGACGACCGCGATGTCGAATCGGCCGGTCGTGACCATCAAGCTCGCGACGACATCCGACGAGCTCATGCAGTGTTACATGCTGCGCGCCGCTGTCTTCATGGGCGAGCAGCACTGCCCGTATTGGGAGGAGTTCGACGGCAACGACTACACCGCGAGCCACCTCATGCTCTATGTCGACGGCGAACCGGCGGCGTCGATGCGGGTGCGCTGGTTCGCGTCGTTCGCCAAGCTCGAGCGTGCCATCATCCTGAAGCGTTATCGCTCGTTCGGGCTGTTCATCCCGTTCGTCGACTGGGCGCGCGAGTTCTGCCGCAAGAAGGGCTACCGCAAGGCCTATCTGCACGCCCAGCGCCGGCTGTGGCCGATCTTCGAACGCATGGGCTTCCACAAGGTCGACGAGCGGATCTTCCATTTCTCGGACCACGAGTACGGCGCCTATGTCTGCGATCTCGCAGTCGACGAGCAGACCATGCCGACCGTGTTCAGCGATCCAATGGTGCTGAACCGGCCGGAAGATCGCCTCGATGTGTCGGGGATTCTCGAAGCGTCGATGGAACGGGGTGCGTCCAATCCGCATGCGGAGTGGACCGAGCGTCGCGCGAACTAGAGGGGGGAACGATGAGCACGATGGCAGTATCGATCGACGGGAAGTCGGTTACGACCAGGCTGGCCATGAGGATGGAAGACTCGCTGCAGGCCTTTGCGGTTCGCGCCGCTTGCTTCATCGGCGAGCTCGATGTGCCGTATTCGGAGGAGTTCGACGGTCACGACTTCGGTGCCACGCACATCATTGCCTATATCGGCGACGAGCCGGTGGGTACGCTGCGGGTGCGTTGGTTCCAGTCCTTCGCCATGCCCGAACGGCTGGCGGTGATCCAGCGCTACCGCGGCCATGGTATCGGGCAGCTCCTGATCGAACGCTGCCGCAAGCTGGCCGAGAGCCGCGGCAGCACCATGCTCTACGCCCAGGCGCTGCCGGGCGACGTCAAGTACTGGGAGAAGCAGGGCTGGCGCCGCCTGGTACCCGAGGAGACGAGCTCCGGGACCAAGCGTATCGTCGCCATGGTGCGGGCGGTCGACCCGAGCAAGCCGTTGCCCGAGCTCGATGCGCCGCAGGCGATCGTCTTGCGTCGGGAGGCCCAGCTCGATGCCTCGGGCCTGCCTCTCGGCACGGCGTCGAACTGACCGGCTGTCGGCGCCCATCATAAGGGAGGACACCTCCAGCGGACGTCGTGTAGGATCGACCCGCCGTCAGGTCGTTTCGCGGGGGAACGGCAGAAGGCTGGCGGTCCATCTTGGGGTGGCACGATGTCCCGCGCCCATCCGCGCGCCGGCCTCGACCGGCGCGCGGATGCGGCTGCGCAATATGGGGGTTGAGTCGGGCGATATCATCGTTGAACCCAATGTTCGGCGGCGGCGGAGCCGCCAACCGTTGTCCGGCAGGAAGAAGGCCGCGGCATTGTTCCGGGTATGGCACGGCGTGCGCGAGCTGATCGAGCAGGCCGAGCGGCTGGGCGACAGTGAGCTGGTTCACTTCCTCGCGGTGACCCAGCTTCTGGTCGAGGAGCGCGCCACGGCGCTCACTTCAGGCGTCGCCGCCTTCGATCAGGTCGATACCAGCCTGCCGAATTAGAGCGGCTTGCGTTCAGTCGGAACCGCTTACGGTTCCGACTGAACGCAAACGCGCAGGCTTCGATAGAATGCTTTAGCTGCCCTCTGTCGGCGCTATTTGTGCCGGGGATCCAGGGCGTCGCGCAGGCCGTCGCCCAGGAGATTGAACGACAGCACGGCGACGAAAATGGCGAAGCCCGGCCAGAACGCCATCCAGGGCGCCTGGGCGATGAAGCGCTGCGCCGAGTTCAGCATGCTGCCCCACGACGGTGACGGCGGTTGCTGGCCCAGGCCCAGGAAGGAAAGCGCCGCCTCGGCGATGATGGCGCCGGCAATGGCGAGCGAAGCTTGCACGAGCAGCGGCGGCACGATGTTCGGCAGCACATGGCGCAGCGCGATGCGCCAGTGCGGGTTGCCGACGGCGCGGGCCGCCTCGACATAGTCCTCGACCTTGGCGGCCAGCGTCTGGCCGCGCGTCAGCCGAACGAAGATCGGTGTGGCGGTGACGCCGATGGCGATCATGGCGTTGCTGAGGCTGGGGCCCAGGAAGGCGGCGAGGGCGATCGCCAGGATCAGGAAAGGGATAGCGAGCATGGCGTCGACGATGCGCGACAGCGCCGAGTCGACCCAGCCGCCGGCATAGCCGGCCAGCAGACCGAGCGGCACGCCGACTCCCAATGCGATGCCGACCGACACCAATCCGGCGCTGAGCGAGGCCCTGGCCCCCCAGATGACGCGGCTCAGCACATCGCGACCGACCTCGTCGGTGCCCAACCAATGCGCCCACGACGGCGGCTTGCGCACCGTGCTCCAACTCGTGGCGATCGGGTCGTAAGGGGCGATCAACGGCGCGAAGGCGGCCATCAGCACGAACAGCACGACGACGACCAAACCGACCATCGCTCCCTTGCGCCGTTTCAGCCGTCGCCAGGCGCGCGCCCAGGGGTTTTCCTCGCTGGCGCCGGCAAGCGCCGTGTCGGGAAGGGTGGCGGCGGTCATCCGCGCAGCCTCGGATTGACCAGCACATAGGCCACGTCGGCCAGGAGATTGAGCGCGATGTAGGTCGTCGCGGTGACCAGCACGACGCCTTGGACCACCGCATAGTCGCGATTGAACACGGCATCGACGATCAGCTTGCCGAATCCCGGGATGGTGAAAATCTGTTCGGTCAACACCGCGCCCGACAGGAGCGTACCGAACTCCAGCGCTCCGAGCGTGATCACCGGCGTCATGGCATTGCGCAAGGCATGTTTCAGCACGACGCGGCGCTCATAGAGGCCCTTGGCGCGGGCGGTGCGGACGTAGTCGGCGCCCATCGCCTGCAGCATGGCGCTGCGCGTGTGGCGCATCAGGATGGCGGCGATGGCGTTGCCCAGCACGAAGGCCGGCATGATCGTGGTGGCGAGACTCGCCCGCCAATCCTCTCCCAACCGCACATAACCCGAGGCCGGCAGCCAGGCGAGCGTCACCGAGAACAGGAAGATCAGCAGGATGCCCAGCCAGAAGTTGGGCGTGCTGATGCCCCACAGGGCGAAGATGTTGGCGCCATAGTCCCAAGCGGTGTCCTTCTTCACCGCCGAGACGATGCCGGCCGGGATGCCGATGCCCACCGCCACGACGATGGCCATGGCGGCAAGCTGCAGAGTGACCGGCAGCTTCTCGGCGACCAACGAGCCGACCGAGGCCTTGAGCCGCATCGACTCGCCGAGGTTTCCCGACAGCACGCCCTTTATCCAGTAGAAGTACTGGATCGGGATCGGCTCGTTCAATCGGTACTGCTGGCGGATTTCCTCCAGCACCGCCGGATCGCGTTCCTCGCCCGCCATGATCAGCGCCGGGTCGCCCGGCAGGAGCTGCTGCAGGCCGAAGATCAGCATCGACACCACGACCAGTGTCGGGATGACCTGCAGCAGCCGCTGAGTGAGGAAGGAGAGCAAAACCCTACTTCAGCTTGACGCCGACCACGCGCACCAAGCCGTCGGGCATCTGCCTGTAGCCTTCGACCTTGTCGGAATGCGCGACCAGCACCTGCGTGTGGTAGAGGTAGATGATCGAACCTTCCGCCAGGAACTTCCGGGCCACCGTCTCGTAGGCCTTCTTGCGTTCGGCCGGATCGCTCTTGGCGCGGGCCAGGGCATGAGCCGCGTCGACCTCCTTGTCGCAGTATTTGGCGTTGTTCTGCGGCGCGCCGCAGGTCTGGAAGACGAAGGAGTTGCCGTCGGGATCGCTGCGGCCGCTCCAGCCGATCAGGAAGACCTGAAAGTCGCCATCCTCGGCCTGCTTCAACGACGTGGCGAACTCCGTCACGCGAATCTTCAGATCGAAGCCTGCCTCGGCGGCCATCGACTGCACGACCTCGGCGACGGCACGAGTCTCGGGGCCGTTGGGCACCATGAAGTCGAGGGTGAGCGGACCGCTGACGCCGGCTTCCTTCATCAACGCCTTGGCCTTGGCCACGTCACGCTTGGGGATCGGGAAAGCCTGCTGGTAGTACGGGTTGGTCGGGTTGATCCACTGATTGCCCGGCACGAACTCGCCGTTGAACACCACCTGGTTCAACGCCTCGCGGTCGATCGCCAGTTCCAGCGCCCGGCGCACGCGCGCGTCCTTGGCCAACGGCGTGTTGGCCTTGGCCCCGTTGGCCAGATTGATGGTGAGGCCGAGATAGCCGAGCTGCACCGCTTTGCTCAATCTCAGTCTGGGATTGTCGCGCACCGTCTTGATGTCGGTGGCCAGCACGCGCTCGATCAGGTCGAGGCCACCCGACCTCAAATTGGCCAGCCGCACCGTGCCGTCGACGATCGGCAGGTAGGTGATCTTGTCGACGAAGACTTGGTCCTTGTTCCAGTAGTCGGCGAACTTCTCGACGATGATGCGGTCCTGCTGGACGCGCTCGACGAATTTGAAGGGCCCGGCGCAGACCGGCTTCAGGCCGAACTTGTCGCCAGCCGCTTCGGCCGCCTTGGGCGACACCATCATGCCGGCGCGGTCGGTGAGCTGGGCGAGCAGCGGCGAGAACGGCTCCTTCAGCACCAGCCTGATGGTCATCGGATCGACGATCTCGACGGCGTGGACCGAGCCGATCTCGGGCCGGCGAAACGATCCCTTCATCGTGAGATGGCGGTCGAGACTGTACTTGGCGGCCTCGGCATTGAACGCCTCGCCGTCGTGGAACTTCACGCCTGGCCGGAGCTTGATCGTGACCTGCTTGCCGTCGGCCGAAACCTCGTGGCCGAGCGCCAGCTGCGGCACGATGTTAAGCTTCTCGTCGATATCGAACAGCTTGTCGCAGATCGACGAGAACACGATGCGGCCGACATAAGTCCGCGCCAGCGTCGGGTCGAGCACGTCGGGATCTTCGGCCAAGCCGATACGCAAATGGCCTTGAGCCAGGGCGCCGCCGCTCGTGAGTGCGGCCAACGTGAGCGACAGCGCGATGCGCTTGAACGTCTTCCTCATGAAGCCTCCATTTGCTTGCTTGCGACGAACGCCGCCTGCAGGCGGGTAAGCCGGACGCGATCCTGATCCGGCCCGGCGGCGCCGACAAGCGCCGCCGCCGGCGGAAATTCCGGCCAATAGGGACAGGCGGTGGCATGGCCGGTTCCGTCGGCCACCAGAGTCGGTTCGTCGTGACGACAGGCCTCGTGGACAAATCCGCATCGCGTGTGAAAACGACAACCCGCCGGCGGGTTGATGGCGCTCGGAATATCGCCCTCGAGCAGGACGCGCTCTCGTGCGGTTGCCGGATCGGGCAGTGGCACGGCGGCGAGCAGGGCGCGGGTGTAGGGATGGCGCGGATTGCGGAAAAGCTCGTCGGTCGTCGCCGTCTCCACGATCTTGCCGAGATACATTACGGCGAT
>Ga0194131_10002317_pt1 | contig 31402 bp, 26 predicted proteins | sample TA2KigO120mmetaG_FD_148631 | JGI IMG/M metagenome (GOLD analysis project Ga0194131, IMG submission 148631) | Freshwater microbial communities from Lake Tanganyika, Tanzania - TA2015053 Kigoma Offshore 120m | ecosystem: Environmental > Aquatic > Freshwater > Lake | place: Tanzania: Lake...
ATGAACCCGAATTGCCCGCGCTGCGGCCGCCGGCTGCCCGATCCGGCCCAACCCTGCCCGACCTGCCTGCTCGAGCGCGCGCTCGGCGGCGGCGGCTCGGCGCCCTTCGTCGCGACCGCGGCCGGTTCGAATGATGCGGCCGGCGAGCTGCCCGATCCGGCCGAGCTCGCACGGCACTTTCCGCGCCTCGAGATCGGCGCGCTGCTCGGCCGCGGGGCCTCCGGCAGCGTCTGGCGCGCGCGGCAACTCGAGCTGTCGCGCGACGTCGCGCTGAAGATCCTGTCGCCCGAGCTGTCGCGCGAGCCGGCCTTCGAGGCGCGCTTCGAGCGCGAGGCTCGCGCGCTCGCGTCGCTCGACCACCCGCGCATCGTCAAGGTCCATGACTACGGCAAGGCCGGCCCGTACGCGTTCCTCGTGATGGAGCTCGTCGAGGGCGCCAGCCTGCGCGATCTGTTGCGCGAGGGCCGGCTCGAGAAGGACGAGATCCTGACGCTGGCCTCGGACATCTGCTCCGCGCTCGCCTATGCGCACGCACGCGGCGTCGTGCACCGCGACATCAAGCCCGAGAACCTGCTCGTCGACGCCGACGGGCGCGCGAAGGTCGCCGACTTCGGCCTGGCCAAGCTGGTCGGGCCGGCGGCCACGCCGAGCCTGCGCTCGGCCGGCGGCGAGCGCGTCGGCACGCCGCTGTACATGGCGCCCGAGCAGCTCGAGAAGCCCGCCAGCGTCGATCACCGCGCGGATCTGTATTCGCTCGGCGTGGTGCTCTACGAACTCCTGACCGGCGAGCTGCCGATCGGGCGCTTCGACGCGCCTTCGAAGCGCGGTTCGCCGGACGCGCGCTACGACTCGGTCGTGCTGCGGGCGCTCGAGAAGGACCCGGCTCGGCGCCAGCAGGGCGCCGCCGAGGTGGGCAGCGAGCTCGAGGCGGCGAGCCGCGCGGCACTGGAGTCGACCCGCGCGAATTCGACGTCCGACGCCGCGGATCGCGCGCCGGAACGGTCGCCGACGCCGCTCGTCGCGGCTGCGCGGCTGCCTGGCTCGGCCCAGGCGCCCGGATTTGCGCTCTACTACCTGCTCAGCCTCGTGTTCGTGGGCCTGTCGCTGCTTCCGGTCAGCACCGCGCTGCGCAACGTGCTGACGGTCGTCCTGATGTTCGGCGTCGGATTCTTGGTCCTGCAGGCGTTGCTCGCGCACCGAGGCAGCACGCGCGGCCGCGCTCTGCTCGCATCGATCTCGGGCGTGCTGGTCGGCGGAGCAACCGCGATTCTGCTGACCACTGCAGCATTCCTGCGCACGCTGTACGTCGACGTGCGCGGCATCCAGCTCGCCGACATCCGCTTCGTGCAAGCCTGTTCGCTGCTCGCCGTGCTCGGAGGCGCGTACGTCTGCCTGCGCTCGGTACGCCGTGCGCTGCGAGAGAACCAGCAGCGGCGCGCAGGGCGGCTGTACGGCGGCATCTTGTTCGTGATGCTGTACGCCTTCTTCGGTACGTTGCGCTTCGCGGACGGAGAGTCGCACGCGCGCTCGATGTGCTTCGTGATCGGCGTCGCGTTCGCGGTCGTCGACTTCTGGATCGGGAGGCTGGACGCCCAGATCCAGGGGCCGCTTCTGTGCGGACCGCGCGGCGCACGGGGTTGGAGTGTCGTGCTCGAGGCCGGCGGCAAGCGCGGCGTGAACTGGATCCGCGCGCTGCGCACCGCGACCGGTTGCACGCTCGCGCAGGCGAATGCAGCGCGCCGCACGAATGCGGAGTGGAAAGCACTTCTGGGACTCGAGGAAGCGCAGGCGCGCTCGATCACCGAGCAACTCGTCCGCGCGGGCTTGGCTGCGCGATTCGAGCAGCCGGCGCAGCATCAGGATCAGGAATCGGAATCCGCAAGCAACGCCCGCTGAGCAACGACATGGAAGAGCGCGCCTGCGGCGCGACGTCCGAAGGCGTCCGTGACTGCGCTTGGCTGACCGTGACCCGCGATTGCACGGCCCTGTGATCGGATCCAACGACGACCCCGCGACAGTGGCCACGCCGACCCGTCTCGGGACGGCCGTCGCGATCCTCAGCGACGCCGGCGCGAGCGCAGATCGATCTTGCCGGCCGCGAGATCGGCCTCGAAGCCCGCGACCACGCGCGCGAGCGCGTCGGCGAAGCTCGCCGCCTGCCACGGCAGCACGCTGGCCAGGCCGCGCACGGCCTCCGGCGTCGAGAGCCGGCGCGTCGCGATCGCCTCCAGCGCATGCCGGTTCAGCACGAGCGCCGAATCGAGTCCCAACTTCTCCGCCTCGACCTTGCGCCACTGCTTGAGCCGATCCGTGAGCTCGCCCTGCTCCTCGAACGCGCGCCGCTCCTCGTCGCTGTAGCTGGGGAACGGATCGCGCTCCAGCGGCCCGGCCGCCTGCGCGCGCGCGATCGCGGCGAGCACGGTGCCGCCGTACTGCCCGGCCTGGCGCCCGTAGAGTAGGCCGTTGCCGGTCAGCAGGCGCGGGTGATTGGGCAGCGCCTGCGCGAGCCCGAGCAATTGCTCGTTGTTCAGCACCTTGAACGGCGGCACGTTGCGCCGCGCCGCCTCCTGCTCGCGCCACGTGTACAGCTCGCGCAGCGCGCGCAGCCCGAGCGGCGACAGCGTGCGCGCGCCCTTGAGCTCGAACGCGTCGTCGGCACTGGGCGTGCGCGGCGTCGGCTCCAGGCGCTCGAGGCGCAGCACCTCCTCGCGCACGATGTGCTCGCGCTCGCGCTCGCGCAACAGCTCGAGCTGCTCCTGCATCAGCCGCTCGAGGTAGTGCGTGTCGCAGCGCGCGTAGGCGAGCTGCTGCGGCGACAGCGGCCGGCGGCTCCAGTCCGAGCGCTGCAGCGACTTGTCGAGCTCGACGCCGAAGTGCTCGTTCAGCACCGCGGCAAGGCCCGGCGACTTGTGTCCGAGCGCGGCGGCCGCGATGCGCGTGTCGAACAGCCCGCGGAACGAGAAGCCGTACTCGCGGCGCAGGATCAGGATGTCGAACTCGGCGTCGTGGAAGAGCTTGAGGCGCGCCGGATCGGCGAACAGCTCACCCAGCGGCGCGAGGTCGAGCTCGGCCAGCGGGTCGACGATCCAGTCGCGGCCCAGCGCGCTGATCTGGACCAGGCACACGCGCTCGCGGTACGAGAAGAACGAGTCGGCCTCGGTGTCGACCGCGATGTGCGCGGCGCGCTCGAGCTCGCGCAGCATGCGCTCCAGCCCGCCCGGATCGACGACCAGCGTCGGTGGGGACAGCGGCGGCGGAACCTCGGGCATCGGGCTGCTCGGTTGCGAACAGGCCCCGCGGATGGCGGACCCGCGAGGCCTTGAAAGATGGCGAGGACGACGGGACTCGAACCCGCAACCACCGGCGTGACAGGCCGGTACTCTAACCGATTGAGCTACGTCCCCGCGTTGTGGGCGGCAGAGTATAGCGGCGCCTTTCGGCCCTTCAATCCCAAGCAGCAATCCCGCGCATCCGGCCCGCGCGGCGCGGATTCAGGCGGTGCCGGTCGAGCGCTTGGCCCGCCCCCAGGCCGCCATCAACTCCGGCAGCGCCTTCCCGCGCACGCTGCCGCCGAGCTCGCCCTCCATCGCGCGGAAGCGCAGCTCGAATCGCCGCAGGGCCTCGCGAGCCGCGCGCTCGGGATCGATCCCGAGGTAGTTGCCCAGGAAGGCCGCCGCGACGAGCACGTCACCGAGCTCGGCCTCGATGCGCTGCGCGCGGCGCGTATCGCCGGCGGGCAGCGCATAGGCCTCGCGCAACTCGGCGCACTCCTCGTCGAGCTTCTCGAACGCGCCGCCCTCGTCGGTCCAACGGAACCCGGCCGAGACGGCCTTGGCGCCGATGCGGTGCGCGCGCTGCAGCGCCGGCAGCGCGACCGGCACGCCGGCCAGCGCACTGGCGTCTTCGCGCTTCTCCTTGCGCTCGGCCTCCTTGATCTTCTCCCAGTTCGCGATCGCGTGCGCGGAGCCGCGGACCGTCGCATCACCGAACACGTGCGGGTGCCGGCGCACCAGCTTGTCGGCAACCGCCTCCCCGACCGCGGCGAGGTCGAAGCGGCGCTCCTGCTCGGCGATCTTGCAGATCAGGACGACCACCATCAGCAGGTCGCCGGCCTCCTCGACCGCGCCGCGCTCGTCGCCGCGCTCGATCGCCTCGAGCAGCTCATAGCCCTCCTCGATCAACGACGGCGCCATCGAGCGCACGGTCTGCTCGAGATCCCAAGGGCAGCCGTCGGCCGCGCGCAGGCGGTCGACGATCGCGAGCAGCTTGGCGAGCCCGTCGAGGCGCGCATCGCCGGTCGGGCGGAGCGGTTCGAGCGGGCGGGTGGGACGCGTGCTGGCGGCGGGCTCGCTCATGCGCGAACCTTAGCACGCGGCGGTCGGCTAGCGACCTCGGCGCTTGCGCGGCGCGCTCGCGCAGGCGAGCGCGTGCGCATGCGCGGCCGTGAGCGCGCGCCGCACGCTGGCGGCACGCGCGTTGGCGAACACGATCATGGTGGCGCCGCCGCGCCCCCAGGCTCCGGCCGCGGGCGCGTAGGCCTCCGGCTCGGACGTGACAAAGAGCGCCTGCTGCGCGGCATCGAGCTTGACCATGCCGCGCTCGCCGTCGGGTGTGATCGACGCGAAGATGCGGCCGCCGACGCGAAAATCGGGATGCGCGTGGTGCGCGCCTTCGATTGCGTTCGGCAGCGCGAGCACGAGACGACGAAACTCCTCTGCGTTCAAGCAACCTCCTTGGGGTCCGCGTACGCGATCGGATCCTGCGCATCCGCGGCGCGGAAACCGGCCAGCCGCAGCCGACACGCGTCGCAACGCCCGCACGCGAGCACGCGGCCGGCGCGCTCGAGCGGATCGTAGCAGGTGTGCGTGAGCCCGAAATCCACGCCGAGCGCGAGCCCGCGGCGCACGATGTCCGCCTTGGACAGCTCGAGCAGCGGCGCGCGCACGGCGAAACGCTCGCCGCGCTCGGTGCCGGCCGCGGTGGCCACGGCCGCCAGTTGCTCGAACGCGCGCAGGAAGGCCGGCCGACAGTCGGGATAGCCCGAGTAATCGACCGCGTTCGCGCCGATCCACAGCTCGCGCGCGCCGAGCACTTCCGCCCAGCCGAGCGCCAGGGACAACAAGAGCGTGTTGCGCGCCGGCACGTAGGTGCTCGGCACGCCGCGGCCGATCTCGTCGTGCGCGCGGTCCTTCGGCACGTCGATCGAATCGGTCAGCGCCGAGCCGCCGAGCGCGCGCAGGTCGAGCGTGACGACGCGGTGCTCGCGCGCGCCGAGCGCCGCGGCGACGCGCGCGGCCGCCGTGAGCTCGACCTCGTGGCGCTGTCCGTAGCGCACCGACAGCGCGTGACACTCGCGTCCTTCCGCGCGCGCGATCGCGAGCGCAACGGCGGAGTCCATCCCCCCGGAGAGCAGGCAGACGGCGCGCGCGGGAGCCATCGCGGCGATCCGCTAGCGCCCCAGCAGCTCGGACTCGAGCTCGCTCAGCACCGTGCGCGCGATGGCGAGCTCGCGCGTGGTGTGTCGGGCCAGTGAGCGGCGCACAGCATCCTCGACCGTGCCGCGCGTCTCGCGCACGATCGCGGCCCCCTTGGCGGTCGCCCGCAGCTCGACGCTGCGCTGGTCGCCCGGCCGCGCCTTGCGCAGCAACAGCTTGCTGCGCTCCAGGCGCTCGAGCACGCCGGTCAACGTGCTCGGGTGCACGTGCATCGCCGCGGCGAGATCGCCCGCGGACATGCCCGGTTGCAACAACAGCAGGCGCAACGCGAGTCGCTGCGGTCCGGTGATGCCGCGCTCACGCAGCATGCGCTTGGAGCGCCGCTGCAGCGCGTGGTCGACGGCCCACAACTGGCGCAGGAAGTCGAGCACGCCGACGTGGGAGTCGGCGGGCGATGCGGACGGGACACGAGCTCTGGCGGGCATGGAGGAGGGCGATCGTAGCCGCACCAGCAGGTCGATCAAGCGCGCCAGCCAGGCGCGTGAAGGAAGGTGTACCGCCCACGATCCAATCTCGCCGCCGCCGTCCTGTGCAGGCGGTTCCGGCACCGCGGGTCAGTCGTCGCTCACGTCCCGGGCTTCGTCCGAAGCCGGTTCATCGCCCGCGCCGGCGCGATCCGGCTCCAGCGACTTGAACCTCTGGCGCGTTCCCAGTCGATGAATCTCGAGCGCCGGGCCGCTGGCCTGGGCTCGCCATGCGGAGAACCAAAAATCGGGTTGCCAAAGGTCGAGCCCCCATGCCGACTGTCCCCCTTCCGGATCCGGGAAGCGCGCGACCAGGGCCGCGTCGTCCGCCAGGGCGGAGAGCAGGATCGCTGTCTCCGGCGCGTTCGACACGGCGCGGATGACGAGATAGTCCGCCCGCCGACTGAGGACCACGTTGCGCACGCGCTGCAACTCGGCCGGGCCGCTTCGATCCGACAGCCCGTCGAGTTCCCGCTTCCCGAGCGGGCGGGTCTGCCAGCCCGCCTTGAAGTTCTCATCCAGGACCTGCCGGGCGACATAGGCATTCCAGTACGGCGGGAACACGGCGTCGAGAACGCCTCGGGCCTCCACCGAACTTCGAATGGTCGCCATCGGGAGAGTCAAGCCGCCGTGCACCAGCAGCGTCGCGTCGCCTTGTGGGTGCTTCGACGCCAGCCACGCGGCCGCCGCTGCGAGCGTGTTCGGCATGGCGCGCAGGCGCGCCAGTTTCACGACGACGAAGAACGGGACGATCAGCAGCAAGAGCAGCGCGCCGAGCGCACACGGCGCGACGATCGGCGTTCGAGCCGCGCGCGCAAGTCCGTGCGCAGCGAGTTGCGTTCCGGCCACGCACAGGACCGCGAGCGCAGGAAAGAGCGGCAGCAGGAAGCGCTCGAAGCTGCCGGTGTAGATTCCGATCACGAGTCCATACGGCAGCGCGAAGGAGAGCATGACCAACGCCGCGGCGCGCTGCTCCGCGTTGCGCCACCACGCGATCGCGCCGTAGAGGACGGCCACCGCTCCGAACAGCGCGAGCCAGCGCAGCCACGGATCGTAGGAACCCATGGCGTGCCACAGCTTGAGGAATCCGCCGCCGTCGAAGCGGTCGAACAGCACGACGTGGGGGAAGCGCCCGGAAACAGATTGACCGAGCTTCGTGACCTCCGATTCGACGGGCGCGAACAGGAACGGATAGCAAGTAGCCAGCGCGATGCCGAGCGCGACGGCGGTCGCCGCGAGCGCGTGCCACCAGCGCCGGGTCGCGTGCCGCGGTCCCAACCAGGCCGCCATCAACCCCATCGGCAGCAGGAACGCGCCCGTGTGCAGGCAACACAGGGCCAGGCACAGGGCGGCGCCGTACAGCGTCCAACTGAGCGCGTCGCCGCGCTCGCGCGCGCGCAGCGCAGCCACCGTGGCAAGCAGCGAGAAGCTCGTGAAGGCCGCGTGCGGTCGTGCCTGCTGCGCGAACACGAATGCGAGCATGCTGGCCGAGATCAGGAACGCGCACAGCAGCGCGGCCGCCGGCGAGAGCCAGCGCCGCGCGAGGAAGTACGTGCCTGGAATCGCGAGCACGGACAGCCACGCCGACAGCTTGCGCCCGCGCAACAGCTCCGAACTCGCGACCGCCAGGTGCTCCTCGAGGTGGTCGACATCGAGCCGCGCCGACGTGGTGCGCGCGGGCAGGATCGACAGGATCCGGCCGAGCAGGTGTGGATAGGCGCCGAGGGTCCGCCCATCGGGGGGTGCATCGCCGCGGAAGATCGCGGCTTGCTGCACGATCTGCGTATCAGGTTCGACGCGTTCCGGTAGCATCGCGCCGATGCCCCACAACCTGAGCCCGAGCGCCGAGCAGGTCAGGAGAACCAGTGCGATGGCAATGCGGACCTTCTGCATCTGTCCCGGCCGAGTCTATGCCAGTCTGCGCGCGATTGCAGCGTGGACGGCTGCCGGCATGGCCTGCTCGTTGCTGCTCGGCTGCGGCGATTCGACCGCGGTGCCTCCGCTCGGACGACCGCCGGTCATCGTGATCGTCTTCGACGCACTGGCCGCCGGGCACGTCGGGCACCTGGGCGCGGATCGCGACACGACTCCCGTGCTGGATCGACTCGCACGCGAAGGTGCGACGTTCACACAGGCCGTGGCGCCGGCTCCGTACACGCTGGCTTCGATTCCGAGCCTGCTGACGGGCCGGCTTCCGCTGCGACACGGTGTGGTCGACGAGCAGGCGGTGCTGGCCGATCGCGAAGTCACTTTGGCCGAGCTGCTGCGCACGGCCGGCTATCGAACCCATGCGGCAGTCGCGAATCCCAACGGGGGAGCGCGCCACGGATTCGGACAAGGCTACGACCACTTCGCGGAGCTCTATCGCGCGAGCGCGCCCGGCGGGGCGGAGGCCGGAGATCCCGCGAGTCTGCCCGCCTTGCGCATCCCGGATGCAGCCGAGTTCGTGCCGTTCGTCGCGCGCGTGCTCGCCGAGCACGAGCGCACGGCGCCGCTGCACCTGTACCTGCACGTGCTCGAGCCGCATGCCCCGTATGATCCGCCGGCTCAGTTCCGCAACCTGTTCCTCGATCCTGCGTACGAAGGCCCGTTCCTCGACGGCGATATCGAATCGACGCTGACCCGCGGGTTCCGCTCGCTCGCACTGCAGCAGAGCGACAAGGCCGCGGCGCGCGCACTCTACGACGCCAATGTCCGGCATGCCGATGCGGTGCTGGGCGAACTCCTGGATCTGCTGCGGAGCGCGGGGCTCTACGACGAGGCGCTCGTGATCGTCACCTCCGATCACGGCGAGGCGTTTTGGCAACACGGCCGCTGGGGACACAGCACGACGCTGTTCGAAGAGATGGTGCGCGTTCCGCTGGTCGTCAAACCGCCGGCCGGCAGCGGGGTCGCGGGTCGGGTGTGCAAGGAGCTCGTCTCACCGATGGACGTGCTGCCGTCGGTCTGCGAGTGGCTCGACCTCCCGCTCCCGGCAGCCCGGCTGGATGGACTGTCCTTCGCGGGTCTGGTTGCGAGCGGGAGCAGCACCGACGCGGAACGTGGTCAGGCGACGCGCAGCGGGCGCGAGTTGCTGCTGCGCACGGACGGGAAGCTCCACGACATCGGTTGCCGCACGCATTCCGCCAAGCTGATCGTGCGCCCGGCGCGCAAGCCGGATGGGAAGTTCGGCCGCCACGGGCAATTCTCGTATCACGACCTCGAGACGGATCCGATGGAACAGGCGAACACGTACGCCGCGCACGAGGCCGAACTCGCGGCGCTGGTCGGGCGGCTGAATGCGGCGTTCGAAGCGCACGAGGACACGCGAGCCGAGAAGGCCGCGCCGCTGTCGGAAGAGGAGCGGGCGGTGCTGAAGCGCCTGGGGTACCTGGGGGAATCGGAGTAGGCGCGCGGGGCGCGGCTCCTTCCCCGTTCCGGCCGATCACGGGTATGCTCGGCGCGTCCGGCCCATCCCACCGACCACGGAGGTCTCGCCATGCGGTTCGCCCACTCGCTGCTCGTCGCCGGCGCGTCGCTCGCTTCGCTCGCGCTCGCACAGTCCCCCACTCCCGACTTGATCGTGCTCACGAACGATCCGGTCGTGCTGATCGACAATTACGACCAGACGTTCCCGTCCAACTGCGCCGGCTACTCGCTGGCCAGCGGATGCTTCCAGACCATCCTCGGCATCTACTATCCCGCGGGTTCGGGTCCGACCGCGCTCGGGTATTCGAACGCGAAGCGCCCGGTGCTGATCCAACTGCGCGGCGCCAACGCGAACAACCAGGTGCCGACGCAGTTGTCCTGGTTCCAGACCTACGTGCTGCCGCACGGTTTCGTCGGAGTGGATCCAAACTACGCACCCGTGCTGCCCGGCGAGGACTACACGGTCTCGCTGGCCGACATACGCGTGCTCGTGCAGTACCTGCGCCACTACCACGAGTGGTTCAACATCGATCCCGACAAGATCTTCGTGTTCGGCCGCTCCTTCGGGGCGATCATGTCGATGGGCGTGGGACTGCGAGAGGACGCGCAGGATCTGAGTTCCAGCGCTCCGTTCGCCCACCAGTCGAGCCGGCCGAATTTCCTGATCCCGTTCTCGGGCATGGCCGACATGAACTGCCTGGCTGCGCAGGTGCTGTGGGGAGACCTGCTGCAGCTGTGGTTCCCGGTGTCGAGCGCGCCCGGCGCGACGGTCGCGCAGAAGAACGCCGACTCTCCGCTCTGGTGGCTCACGCACCCCGAGCTCTACAACCGCGCCTGGACCCCGCGCATCTGCCTCGGCTACGCGCCGCCGAGCGGACTGCCCTGCGGACAGTACATCGACCCTCACGACGGCGGGTACGCGGCGATCCTGCAGAACGGGATCGACGAGTTGGTGATGAAGACGAATGAAGCGCACGTCGGACTCGCGCAGCACCTCGTCACCAGCGCCGGCGACCTGTACGCGTTCGGCGAGGCGATGGCCGATGCGATGAACTGGGCCAAACAGCAACTCGTGCCGCAGACCGACACGCTGTACCTGGTGCCGCCGAAGACGCCGATCACGCCGCTGGGCTCGTCGCAGGCACTGCGCGTCGTCGGGGCCGAGCCGGGTGCGCTGGTCGGCTACTTCGCCGGCTTCACGACCGGAAGCGTGTTCGTACCCAACTGCTCGAACATCCAGGTCGGGCTGCTCGACTTCTTCCCGCTCGGCTGGAAGTTCGCCGACAGCTCGGGGCAGGCCCAGCTCAACGTGTTCGCGCCGCCGCAAGCGATCGGGCTGGACCTCGTGCTGCACGTGGCGGATTTCGCGCGCTGCGAGACCTCTCAACTGCTGCACAAGACGTGGAGCGAGTGAATCGGTCTCCGCGCAGTCCTCGAACCGGCCCGCTGCTCGCATGAAATTCGCGGCGCTCCTCACGGCTCTGCTCACGCTGTCGATCGCTCCCCGTGGGCAGGCGGCCTGCGGATTCCAAACAGCGCTGTTCGACGTGCCGTACGACACGCAGCACGCGCAGCAGGTCCTGGATTTCTTCCATCCCAGCCCGGGCGCCGCGGACCCGGCTCCGGTGGCGATCTGGTTGCCGGGCGGCTTCAGCGGCCTGCAGCCTGCGACCGCGGATCCCTGCCAGGTTCCGTTGCTGGCCGCGTTCCTGTCGCGCGGCTTCGCGCTCGTGCTGCCGGACATCCGGCCCAGCCTGACCCATCCCTTCCCGCTCCCGCTCTTCGATGGCGCGCGCATCGTGCAGACCGTGCGACACAACGCGGCCGCTTGGAACGTCGATCCGCAGCGCGTGTTCTTGATGGCCCGATCGAGCGGAGGATTGGTCGGCGGCGGCGTCGCCTTCGGCTTGGATTTCCAGGGGATTCTCGGCACGGACGCCGTGAGCCTCCAATCGAGCCGCCCCAACGCCGTATACCTCGCCAGTGCCGTTTCGAACGTGTTGGCGCTGGCGAACACGATCGAGGGCACGTACTTCGGGCAGCCGACCCTCGCGACGGTCCCGGACAGTGCCAAGCAATACGGTTCACCGAACTGGTGGGCCGCCGTGTCACCCAGCGTCCCGATCCCGACTTACCTCGTTTACAAGGGTGCGATCGGAACGCCGCCGCTGGCGGACAGCCACGACGCGTGGCTCGGGCTCGACTACGGACTCACGCTGCTCTCGCGCGGAGCGACGGTGGGGTTCCAGTACTTCCCGACCGGGGTCGATGCGACCAACTTCGACGCGGTCGCGACCTGGTTCCTGACGCTGTTTCCCTGACTCGGCGCCCCGGAGCGAACGGGGCGCGCGCGGTGCGGCCGCGCACCGTCACTCGGTCCAGGTCTTCGCGAGCAGGTTCGAGAACTTGCAGGCCTGCATGTCGAACGCGTGGAAGTACAGGCCGAGGCCGATGACGAAGGGCGGAGCGAAGGCCTGGAACGAGGCCTTGCCGTCGGCACCCGGCGTCGCGAACCCGAGCAGCAGCGCTTGCAGCAATCCCGTGCCCGAGTACGGGCAGGGGTTCAGAACGACCGGACCGGTGTTCAGCGCCGCGAAGTAGGCGATCGGGCTGCCGGGCAAGCCGCCGAGCACCTTGAACTCCTGCCACGAACCGGCGGCGGTGATCGCGGTCTTGGGCGGGATCAAGTACATCGATTCCACCTTCGGAGCGAGCTGCGCGACCGACCAGGCCAGCGCCTGGTCGAGCGCCACCTGGAAGGTCCACACGTCGCCGGCCTGGATCAAGGTCGTCGACAGGCCGAGCTCGTACTCGTTGAGTTGATCGGCCAACGCATCCGTCTGTTCGTGCAACACCGCTCCGAAGTACGGATCGTGCGGATCGACGATCGTTCCGCACGCCCCGGGTGCCGCGGCGCCGTAGCCGAGGCACATCGGCGGAGTGAACGCGCGACCGTACAGAGCGGGGTTCATCAGCCACCACACCGCGGAGTCGTCGAGTTTCTGCTGTGTCGTCGCGCTCGGCAGAGACGAGACCGGGAACCACAGCTTGTACAGCTCGTTCCACTGGATCTGGGGACCCAGGCACGTGATGTCGGACAGCGCGGAGAACGGCAGGATGTAGTTGGGCCGACTCGACTGGTGCAGCACCGGATCGGCCGAACCGAGATCCTGGAAATCGCCCTTCAATCCGACGGTCAGCGCCATGATGCCGCCGAAGGAGCGCCCGAACACGAAGATGCGGTCGGGATCGATGTTCAGCCACTGGTGGTGATGGCGCAGCCACTGCAGGAGCCGCGCCACGTCCGCCGCGGCGTCCATGTAGGTCTGCCCGGGCTGCACGCTCGGGTAGTTCGGATCCACGCCGACGAATCCCTTCGGCAACACGTTGGTGAGGAACCAGCCGTAGTTCTGCGGCGGGCCGACGCTGCCGTTGCCGATGCGCAACTGGATGAAGACCGGCCGCGGAGGATTCGTGTAGCCCAGCGCCTGGGGGCCGGAACCCGCGGGGTAGTAGACGCCGAAGAGCGTCTGCACGCAGTCGGGCTGCGCGCTCGGTCCCGCGCAGGTCGGCGGCTCGGCGGGATCGTAGTTGGCCGCCAGGATGACCGGGGCCGATTGAATCACCGCGTGGTCGGGAACGGGACCCTGGGCGCGACTCGGGTGGGCGACTGCGGTCGCGAGGACGCCTGCGGATGCGAGCCGCACGGCGTGACGAACGAGAGTTGCGAGCTGCATGGGCGCCTAGCGTACCTCTTCGCGCGCAGTGCGGCGCGAAATCGGTCCTAGCCGGCGAACGGCACGGCCGACAGCTCGATGTGCGGGTTGCGCTCGGCGAAATAGTCGAGCTGCCAGTCCTCCGCGAGCAGCAGCAGCTTGCCGCCGTCGGGATCGATCGCCTGCGCCGAGCCGGTCGGCCAGAGCGTCTCGGCGGCCGCCGCGCCGGGCCGCTGACGCCACCAGCGCGCCAGCCTCCACGGCTTGTTCTCGAGCCGCGACTCGGCGTTGTACTCGGTCTGCAACCGGTACTGCAGCACTTCGAACTGCAGCGGGCCGACGGCCGCCAGCAGCGGGATCTTCGCCATCGAATCCGCCAGCTCGTACGACTGCACGACACCCTCCTGCAACAGCTGCTTCAGGCCGTCGCGGAACTGCTTGTACTTCGCCGTCTGCGGGTTGTGCAGGAGCGCGAAGCACTCGGGGCTGAAGCGCGGGATCTCCGCATAGCGGATCGACGCATCGGTGGTCAGCGTGTCGCCGATCCCGTACTCGACGCCGCCGACGATGCCGATCACGTCGCCCGCCACCGCGTCGTCGATCGTCTCGCGCTCGCGGCCGAACAGCTTGTGCGCGTTCGAAATGCGGACCTTCTTGCCGCTCTGCGCGTGCGTGACGGCCGACTCGCGCTCGAAACGGCCGGAGACGACGCGCACGAACGCGATGCGGTCGCGGTGATTGGGATCCATGTTGGCCTGGATCTTGAAAACGAAGCCCGAGAAGGTCTCGTCGGTCGGCTGCACCATCCGCGCGGCGCCGCTCCTGTCGGTCGAGCGCCGCGGAGTCGGCGGCGACGAGTAGCGCAGGAAGTTGTCGAGCAGGAGCTGCACGCCGAAGTTGTTGACGCCGGAACCGAAGAAGACCGGCGTCTGTCGGCCGGCCAGCACGGCCGCCGGATCGAATGCGTGTCCGGCTCCCTCGATCATCTCGATCTCGCCGCGCACACGGCCGTAGACGGACGGATCGAGCTTCTCTCGCACGAGCGGATCGTCGAGCCCCGCCGTGACGGCGGGCGCGACGTACTTGCCGCTCGGGACGCGCTCGAACAGGTGCAGCTCGCGGGTCTGGCGGTCGTACACGCCGCGGAACGCAGCGCCGTCCCCCAGCGGCCAGTTCATCGCGCAGGCGCCGATCCCGAGCACGCGCTCGAGCTCGTCGAGCAGCTCGAGCGGGTCCTTGGCCGGCCGGTCGAGCTTGTTCATGAACGTGAAGATCGGGATGCCGCGACGCGCGCAGACCTCGAACAGCTTGCGCGTCTGGCTCTCGATGCCCTTGCCCGCGTCGATCACCATCACCGCCGCGTCGACCGCAGTGAGCACGCGGTAGGTGTCCTCGCTGAAGTCCTTGTGACCCGGCGTGTCGAGCAGGTTGACGCGATAGCCCGAGTAGTCGAACTGCAGCAGCGTGGAGCTGATCGAGATGCCGCGCTGGCGCTCGAGCTCCATCCAGTCGCTGGTCGTGGCGCGCTGGCCCTTGCGGGCGCGCACCGAGCCCGCCATCTGCACCGCGCCGCCGTAGAGGAGCAGTTTCTCGGTCAGCGTGGTCTTGCCGGCGTCGGGGTGCGAGATGATCGCGAAGGTGCGCCGGCGCGCGATTTCTTCGGCCAGGGAGGGCATCGGGGGGCGGGAGACTAAGCCAGTTGGCCGACCAGCGCCAGCCGCGGCGCGCGCGCCGGCTTGCCCGCTGCATCCGAAGGCCGCGCGCGTGCGAAGCACGGGAGTTCCATGACCAAGCGCAAATGGAGGCTGCCTCTCCCCCTGCTCCTCGTGATCATCGTGCTGCTGCTCGCGGTGTGGGGCCCGCTGTCGGCCTGCCGGTCGGTCCACCCGGCCCGGAAGCCGATCGGTGAGGCCTTTCCGAAGGTGACCGGCACCTCGCTGGCCGGCGCGGAGGTCGAGCTGCCGCCGCTGGGCCGACCCAGCGTGCTGCTGATCGGGTACGAGCAGAACGCCCAGTTCGACGCGGACCGCTGGCTGGTGGGACTCCTGCAGGTGCCGCTCGATGCGAGCATTCTCGAGGTGCCGACGCTTCCCGGTCTGTTCGCCGGCGCCGCCTCCGGCTTCATCGATTCCGGCATGCGCTCGGGCATTCCGAGCGAGGACTGGTCCTCCGTGGTGACGGTGTACGGAGCCGCGGCCGAGCAGATCACGCGCTTCACGGGCAGCGAGAAGACGCGCAACATGCGCGTGCTCGCGCTCGACTCGGACGGCCGCGTGCGCTGGATGCACGACCGGGGCTTCTCGGCCTCGAAGCTGCTCGAGCTCGCGGAACTGGTGCGATCGATGGAGCGTCCGCGCGGCGACATCCAGGCCGATCAGCCGGCGTTCTAGCGGCGCAACGGCGCGACACAGGCCTCGTGGCGGCGCTGCGCCGAGCCGGTTTCGTCCAGGAATTCGGCGGGTGCATTCGCGAACGGACGCATCCGCGCCGGCGAGCCTCGCGAAATCCCCGACGTCAATTCACTCCCCTTCCCTTTCTTTCAGGACTTCCTCTCATGCTGCTTTTCCAGTCCGTGCTGATCGCAGGCTCCCTGCTCTCCCCGACCCCGCTCCCCGGCGACACGTGCTCGGCGAAGGCCGCTTCGACCACCGCGTGGGCGGAGACGAAGGACATCGTGGACACGGCCGTGGCCGCAGGCTCGTTCAAGACGCTGGCCGCCGCCCTGAAGGCAGCCGACCTCGTCGACGCGCTCAAGGCCAAGGGCCCGTTCACGGTCTTCGCCCCCACCGACGAGGCCTTCGCGAAGCTGCCCAAGGGCACGCTGGAGCGCTTGCTCGACCCGAAGAACAAGGCTGAGCTTCAAGCGATCCTGACCTACCACGTCGTGCCCGCCTCCGTGATGGCGGAGGACGTCGTCAAGCTCAAGAGCGCCGGCACGCTCAACGGCCAGCGCGTCGACGTGATGGTCAGCGACGCGGGCGTCGCGATCGACGGCGCGAAGGTCATCAAGACCGACATCCGCTGCAGCAACGGCATCGTGCATGTGATCGACAGCGTGATCCTGCCCAACTCGAAGGACCTCGTCGCGACCGCAGTCGGCGCAGGCCAGTTCAAGACGCTGGCAGCCGCCCTCGAGGCCGCCGGGCTGGTCGAGGCGCTGCAGGGCAAGGGTCCGTTCACGGTCTTCGCCCCGACGGACGCCGCCTTCGCCGCGCTGCCTGCCGGCACGCTCGAGAGCCTGCTGAAGCCCGAGAACAAGGACCAGCTCGCCGCGATCCTCAAGCTGCACGTGATTCCCGCGCGCGTGGATTCGGAAGCCGCCGCGCGCGGCGCCTCGGCAGCCTCGCTCCAGGGTCAGACGCTGGTGACGAAGCTGGACGGCGGCGCGGTGACGGTGAACGGCGCGCGCGTCGTCGCCACGGACGTCGATGCCTCCAACGGCGTGATCCATGTGATCGACCGGGTGCTGCTGCCCAGCGCCACCCGCTGATCCGACTGTCCTTCGGCCGGTAGTCGCAGGCGAAAAGCTTGATTGCTACATTGACTACCGGCACGGCCCGCGCGGCGCGAGTCACGCCCGCGCGGGCCGTTCCCATTTCCTCCCGACGGATGCAGGCCACACCCCAGGAAGACGACCTGCTGCCGAAGATCGCCGGTGGTCAACCGCAGGCGGTCGAGGCCTGCATGGCGCGCTACGCGCCGCTGGTGTGGTCGCTGGTCCGAAGATTGTCGCGCGATGTCGCGACGGCCGAGGATCTCGTGCAGGAGATCTTCATCGAGATCTGGAAACACGCGGGCCGCTACGACCCGGCCAAGGCCTCGGAGGCCACCTTCATCGCGCTGATCGCGCGCCGACGGGTGATCGATCGACAGCGTCGCACGCAGCGCGAGCCGGTGGCGGAGCTGCTGGAAGAATCGACCCCCGAAGCGGTTGAGTCCCCCTTGGCGGCCGTGGACCTGTCCGACGAGGCTGGAAGAGCGCGGCGGGTGCTGGAGCGACTGCGTCCGGAGCAGCGCAAGCTGATCCTGATGTCGGTCGTCGACGGCCTGACGCACCAGGAGATCGCTTTTCGCTCGGGGCTGCCGCTGGGCACGATCAAGAGCCACATCCGCCGCGGCCTGGAGCGCGCGGCCGATCTGCTGCGCGAGCGCGAGCCGGGAGGCGCCTCATGAGCTCGAGGCTCGAGCGCTGGAGCGAAGCCGACTTCGATGCTGCCTATGCCGAGGCGACCGAGGGGCTGGGACGATCCGAGCGCGCGCGCATGCTGGAGCGGGTCGGCAGCGAGGAGTTCGAGGAACTCGAGCTGCTGCTCGCACAGGTGCACGTCGCAGGCCTCGGGCGGCTCGAAACCCCGCCTGCCGGACTGCTGCAGAAGCTGCGCGAACAAGCCCCGGCCGCGGCCCCGCACCGTGCGCCCAGGCGCATTTCCGCCGCGGGCTGGAGCGCCGCGTTGGGCTGGTCGATCGCCGCGGCGCTCGTGCTGTGGATCGCGCTGCGCGCGCCGACGGCGCCGCGGGAAGACCCCGGAGAATTGCGCGAACGGCTGATGGCGAGCGCGGCAGACCTCGTGCGCGCCGATTGGAGCGCGACCGCCGACCCGCTGGCGGGTGGCGTGAACGGCGACGTGGTCTGGAGCAGTTCCCGACAGCAGGGCTACATGCGCTTGTCTCGCTTGCCTGGCAACGACGCGCGCCAGCGGCAGTACCAGCTGTGGATCTTCGACAAGTCGCGCGCCGAGTGGGAGGCGCGGCCGGTCGATGGCGGCGTCTTCGACGTCCCGGCGGGCGGCGATGTCGTCGTGCCGATCTCGGCCAAGCTCGAGGTGCGCGAGCCCGCGCTGTTCGCGATCACGCTCGAAACGCCCGGTGGAGTGGTCGTTTCGAAGCGCGAACACCTGCTCGCGACGGCGGCTCCTTGAGGAGGGCCGGCCGAAATCAGCCGGCGGCGGAGAGCAGGCTCGAGGCGACCAGCGGCGTCGCTGATGCCGAGCGCGCGATCGCGTCGGCGCCGGTGCGCCGCCACAAGTCCTCGCTCCCGGCGAACGCCGCGCCGCCGACGATCACGCGTGTGAGCGGCGATTTTTCGCGCACCGCACGCACGGCGGCGGTGATCGCGGCACGGTGCTCGTCGAGCGTGCCGCCAAGCGCGACGACCTGTGCATGGAGCCGGCGCGCGAGTGCGGCCAGGTCCTTGATCGGAGTGTTCGCGCCGAGGAAGGCGATGCGCCAACCGGCGAGTTCGAACGCACAGGCGACGAGCTGCACGCCGATCTCGTGGCCGTCCCCCTGCAGGCTACTGACGATCACGAAGGGGGCGTCGGCGCGGGGCGGCTGCGAGCGAGCCAGCAGGCGGCTGATGCACTGGCGCGTGACCTGCGTCGCAAAGTGCTCCTCGGCGATGCCGATGCGGCCTTGGTGCCACAATTCGCCGATTTCTCGCTGCGTGTACGGGAGCACCTCGTCGAGCACCTGCGTCGGTTGCACCGTTCCCGCGGCCAGCGCCTCCTCGACCGCGCGGAGCGCGCGCACCTTGTCGCAATCGAGGATCGCCGCGAGGTAGTCGCGCGCGAGCGGCGATGCGGCCGGTGCCGGGCTTGCAGCCACGGTGCTCGCGGAGAGCTCGGCGCGGGCGAGATCCAGGCAGCGTCGCAACATCGGATCGCTCGCGCCCGGCAGGTGCTGTTCGAGCACGAACTCGAGCGCATCGAAGGTCGCGCGAAGCTGTTCCGGGGGCGTGCCGCGAGCGTCGTTCGCCTTGCGCAACCAGGCCACGTGTGCCGCGTAGCGCTCCGGGGCCTCGTCATCCAGTGCCGCGACGAGGGCTTGGATTTCGGAGCGGAAGTGCAGGCGCCATGGCTCGAAACCGTCCGCGCCCACCAGTTGCGGGGCCTGCTCGGTCAGTCGGGAGGCCGCCATCCCGGCGAGGCCTCCGATGCTGGTGCGCAAGATGGCGGTGCGGACTGAAGGTCCCATTTCGATCTGCAGGGGTCTTCGCGCCAACATACGGCGCGGATGCAAGCCAGCCAAGCAGCGGGCGGCGGTTCGAGCAGGCCGTTGCATCCGGAACGGGCAACGCATCGAATTCTCCGGCCATGGCCGAAGGTTCCGCTCGTGTGCTGCTCATCGGGTTGGTCTGTTGCAGCGCCCTGATGGCGGCCGTGTGGGCCTTCTCACGCTCCCGGCGCAATGCCGGCTGGGTGGACCTCGCCTGGACGATCTGCGTCGGCGGATTGGCGCTTTGGATCGCGGCATCCGCTCAGGGCTGGGCGCCGCGTCGCATCCTGGTGGCCGCCTTGGCCGGGGCGTGGGCGCTGCGGCTGGGAACCCACCTGGCGCTTCGGTTGCGCTCGGAGCCGGAGGACGGCCGGTACGCCCGCATGCGCGCCCGCTTCGGCGAGCGCTTCGACCGCAACATGTTCTGGTTCTTCCAGATCCAGGCGCTGGTCGCGGTCGCGCTGGCCGTGGCCTTCCTGGTCCCCTGTGCGGCTGCCCAGGCGGGCTGGCGCGCGAGCGATGCGCTGGCCGTGCTGCTCTACGTGGCTGCACTGGGCGGAGAGGCGCTGGCCGATCGGCAGTTGGCGGCCTGGCGGCGCGAGCCGGCCAATCGCGGGCGCACCTGCCGCTCGGGCCTGTGGCGCTATTCGCGACACCCGAATTACTTCTTCGAGTGGCTGCACTGGCTGGCCTACCCGCTGCTCGCGCTGGGCCTGCCCTTCGGATGGGTGGCGTGGCTGCCCGCCTTGCTGCTCTTGTTCCTCGTGCTGCGCGTGACCGGAATCCCGCCGACCGAGGAGCAGGCGCTCGCGAGCCGCGGAGAGGACTACGCCGACTACCAGCGCACGACGAACGCGTTCTTCCCCGGACTGCCGCGCGCCGCGCGCTGAACGAGACGACGAAACATGCAAACCGCGATACGGTTGGTCGAACGAGGCCTGATTCCCGAGCCGCTGCTGCGCCACGGCATCCGGCGTCTGTTGCGCGAGCGCCTCAGGGAACTCGAGGACAGGTTCGGTCCCGATCCCGAACGCGCGCTCGAGAGCTGGATCGAGCACATGCGCGGCGCGCCGGTCGCGCTCGTGCCCGAGTTGGCCAATGAGCAGCACTACGAAGTGCCACCGGCCTTCTTCGAACTCGTGCTCGGGCCGCGGCTCAAGTACTCGAGCGGCTACTTCCCGCACGAGCGCGCGACGCTCGCCGAGGCCGAGGAAGCCATGCTCGCGCTGACCTGCTCGCGCGCGGACCTGCGCGACGGCATGGACGTGCTCGAGCTGGGCTGTGGGTGGGGCTCGCTGTCGCTGTGGATGGCCGAGCGCTATCCCAACAGCCGCATCCTGGCCGTCTCCAACTCGGCGCCGCAGCGCGAGCACGTGCTGGCCGCCGCGCGCAGCCGCGGACTGACCAACCTGCGCGTGCTGACCCGCGACATGAATCACTTCGAAACCGACGAGCGTTTCGACCGCGTCGTATCGGTGGAGATGTTCGAGCACATGCGCAACTGGGAGGCGCTGTTGACGCGCATCGCTCGCTGGCTGCGCGACGACGGCGCGCTGTTCCTGCACGTGTTCGCCCACCGCGAGCATCCGTATGCGTTCGAGGTGCGTGACGAGAGCGACTGGATGAGTCGCTTCTTCTTCAGCGGCGGCATGATGCCGAGCCACGGACTCGTGTCGAGGCTCGCTGCACCTCTGTGCGAGCAGCAGCGCTGGGTCGTGTCGGGCACGCACTACGCGCGCACCTCCGAAGAGTGGCTGGCGAACCTCGAACGCAGGCGCGGCGCCGTGCTCGAGCTCTTCGCCCGCTGCTACGGCCCCGACGAAGCGCAGCGTTGGTACCAACGCTGGCGGGTCTTCTTCCTCGCCTGCGCGGAGCTCTTCGCCTACGACGGGGGCGACGAGTGGATCGTCTCGCATCACCTGCTGAAGCACGCCGCCGCCCGGCGCGGGGAGTCGCGATGAAGATCGCGATCGTCGGGACCGGCATCGCCGGCCTCGTGGCGGCGCGCCGACTGCACGCCGAGCACGAGATCACCGTCTTCGAGGCGGCCGACCGCCTCGGCGGCCACACGCACACGGTCCCGGTACGCGACGGCGCCGAGACGACCGCCGTCGACACGGGGTTCATCGTCTTCAACAAGCGCACGTACCCCGGCTTCACGGCGCTGCTCGACGAGCTCGGCGTGGCCTACGGTCCGTCCCCGATGAGCTTCTCGGTGCGCGACGACCGCACCGGCCTGGAGTACAACGGCACGTCGATCGACGGCCTGTTCGCGCAGCGCGGCAACCTGCTGAGACCGGGATTCTGGCGCATGCTGCGCGACATCCTGCGCTTCTATCGCGAGGCCCCGGCCGTGCTCGCGCGCGCGGAAGGCGACGAGGAGACGCTCGGAGCCTACCTCGACCGCAATCGGTACTCGCGCCAGTTCGTCGAACAGCACATGCTGCCCATGGGCGCGGCGGTGTGGTCCTCGCGACCGGATCACATGCGCGAATTCCCGCTGCGCTTCCTGGTGCAGTTCTTCCACAACCACGGATTCCTGGCCGTCAACGACCGTCCGCAGTGGCTGGTCGTGCGCGGCGGCTCCTCGAGCTACCTCGAGCCGCTCACGCGCCCCTTCCGTGACCGCATCCGCCTCTCGACGCCGGTACAGAGCATCGAACCGGGACCGTTGCACGTGCGCCTGCGCACGGCCGGCGGCAAGGAGGCGGTCTTCGACCGAGTCGTGCTGGCCTGCCATGCCGACACGAGCCTGCGGCTGCTCGCCGATCCGACGCCGCTGGAGCGCGAGCTGCTCGGGTCCTTCGAGTTCCAGCGCAACGAGGTCGTGCTCCACTCCGACGCCTCGCTGATGCCGCGCTGCAAGCGCGCCTGGGCGAGCTGGAACTACCACGTCACCGAACCGCGCTCCGAACTGCCCACGGTCACCTACTGGATGAACCACCTGCAGGGCCTCCCCGGTTCGACCCAGTACTTCGTGACGCTCAATCGGACGCGCGACATCGCGCCGGACAAGGTCTTGCGCGAGTTCGTGTACCACCATCCGGTGTACTCGCCGCGCGCGTTGCGCGCGCAGCGACGCCATGCCGAGATCGACGGCCTGCGCGGCGTGCACTATTGCGGCGCGTACTGGGGCTACGGCTTCCACGAGGACGGCCTGCGCAGCGCGCAAGCCGTGCTGCCGCGCATCCGCGCGCGCGCCCCGGCCGCGCAGCTGGAGGCCATCGCGTGACGCACAGCGCCCTCTACGAAGGCCGCGTGCGGCACTCGCGAAGCGTGCCGCGGCCGCATGCGTTCAGTTATCGCGTGTACCTGCTGTACCTCGACCTGGACGAGCTGCCCCGGCTCTTCGATCGCCGCTGGTTGTGGTCGTCCGAGCGACCGAACCTGTGCTGGTTCCGCCGCGCCGACTACATGGCGCCCGCGGACCGGCCACTGCGCGAGGTCGTGCTCGACCGCGTCGAACGCGAACTGGGACAGCGGCCGACCGGTCCGGTGCGCGTGCTGACACAGCTGCGCACGTTCGGTTACGTGTTCAATCCGGTCACGTTCTACTACTGCCACGACGAACAGGGGCAGCTCGCGGCGGTGGCGGCGGAGATCACGAACACGCCCTGGGGCGAGCGGCACACGTATGTGCTGGACGCCAGAGGTGTCGCGCAGGGCGATCTCACGCGCACCTTCCGCAAGCAATTCCACGTCTCGCCCTTCTTCGGCATGGATTTCGACTACGCATGGCGCTTCACGCAGCCGGCGCAGCGCTTGGAGATCCACATGCGCAACCAGGCGGGCGGCGAGACCGTCTTCCAGGCCTCGCTCGAGTGCGAGCGCCGGCCGCTCGACGGTCCCACGCTGGCGCTGACCCTGCTGCGGCATCCGCTGCTGACGCTGCGCGTCCACGCCGCGATCTACCTGCAGGCTGCGCTGCTGTGGGCGAAGCGCACGCCCTTCCATCCGCACCCGCGCAAGACCACCCCGCTCTCGAGCCCGCGAGCCTCATGAACGCCGGAATCGCAACCACCTTCGCCACGCCCACCCGCCTTCCCCTGCTCGCGCGAGCCGTCCTCTCGCGACTCGAGCAGATCGAGTCGGGCTCGCTTCGCCTGCGGATCGGAGCGGCGACGCACGAGTTCGGTCAGCGCGGCAACGCGGACCTCGCGGCCTCGATCGAGGTGCTGGATGCGCGCTTCTGGCATGCCGTCGCGCTGCGCGGCAGCGTCGGCGCGGGCGAGGCCTACGCGGAGGGCTGGTGGAACAGCGACGATCCCGGCGCCGTCGCGCGCCTCTTCGTACGCAACCGCGCGGTCCTCAACGGCCTCGACGGCCGCCTCGCTGCGCTGTCGCAGCCGCTGCTGCGGGTGTTCCACGCGCTGCGGCGCAACACCGAGCGCGGCAGCCGCGCGAACATCGCGGAGCACTACGACCTCTCGAATGAGTTCTTCGCGCTCTTCCTCGACGACACGCTGACCTATTCGTGCGGCATCTACGAGCGCCCCGATTCCACGTTGCACGAGGCATCGCTGGCCAAGATCGACCGGGTGCTCGCGCGGCTCGAGCTCGCGCCATCCGATCACCTGCTCGAGATCGGAACCGGTTGGGGCGCGCTGGCCGAGCGCGCGGCCGTGACGCGCGGCTGCCGCGTGACGACGACGACGATCTCGAGCCGGCAGCATGCGCATGCGGCACAGCGCTTCCGGAGTGCCGGACTCGATGGGCGCGTGACGCTGCTGGACCAGGACTATCGACGCCTGCAGGGCAGCTACGACAAGCTCGTCAGCATCGAGATGATCGAGGCCGTCGGCCGGCCGTACCTGGACGGGTTCTTCGCCAGTTGCGGAGCGCTGCTCGCCCCGCGCGGACGCATGGTGCTGCAGGCGATCACGATCTCCGACCAGCACCACGACGAGGCGCTGCGCTCGGTCGACTTCATCCAGCGTCACATCTTCCCGGGCTGCTACATCCCCTCCGTCTCGGCCTTGGCGAGTTCGATCGCCCGCGGCACGGATCTGCGCATCGTCGGCCTCGAGGACATCGGGCCGCACTACGCTCGCACGCTCGTCGACTGGCGCCGCAACCTGCGGCGGCGCTGGAACGACGCGCTGGCGCTGGGCTTCCCCGAGCGCCTGCTCAGGCTCTGGGAGTTCTACTTCGCGTACTGCGAGGGCGGCTTCGCGGAGCGCTTCCTGGGCACCGTGCAGTTGGAACTCGAGCGGCCGCTGGCGCGAGCGAGCGCGCACTAGCCTCCGCGTGCGCAAGTTCGCGAACTTCGCCCTGTTCCAGGTCGCCTGGTACGCGTCGGTCGAGGCGGCCTCGCGCGGCAGTGTGTGGATCGGTCCGCTGGCGGTCGCGTTGCTCCTGCTCGCGCACCTGGCCTGGCTCGGCATGCGTATGCGCGATGTCGGCATCGCGTTGCTGGTCGGCCTGGCCGGAGGTGCGCTCGACAGCGGACTGCTGAACGCCGGAGTGCTCGCGTATCCCGGATCGCACGGTTCCTGGCCGGACGTGCTGGCGCCGCCGTGGATCGCCGGGCTGTGGGCGGCCTTCGCGACATTGCCGCGCCTGTCGATGGCCTGGCTCGCGGACCGCCCGATCGCGGCCGCACTGCTTGGGGCCGTGGGCGGCCCGCTCTCCTACCGCGCGGGCATGGCCATGGGCGCGGTGGCGGTGCCGGCTTCGGATCTGCTGACCTACGGCGCGCTCGCCTTGGAATACGCAATCGCCACGCCGCTGTTGTTGCGGCTGCTGACGCGCGAGCGCGCCTAGCGCGTGCGCACGCTGAAGGTAGGGATCCCGCCGCGCGTCGTGCGCGGACCGAGCGCGGCGCGTGGCGCGTACTCGAGTTCCGCGCGACGCTTGAGGTTGCCGAGCGCGACGCGGGTTCCGCCGGCGCGATCAGCATCGTCGTCGGGCACGCCGCGCAGGTCGAATCCGCTGACGCGCACGATCAGCGTTCCGATCCAGTCGCCGCCCGCCGTCTCGACCGGTAAGCAGCGATCGGACCCGGCAAACCAGTAGAAATCGTCGCCCGAGCCGTACACGTGCGTCGCCAGCACGCCTGCGGGCTCGAGCGTGTGCAGGATTCCGAGGTCACAGTCGTAGTGGGAGAACGGGAAAGGCAGGTCGGAGCGCAGTTTCAGGCGCAGGGCCGCGAAGGCTCCCCCAGGTCCGTCGGCTCCGCGGAACAGCGAGGGCGGACGCGGATCCAGCCGCTTGTAGTTCGTCCCGGGATCTCGAAACGTCGAGCGATAGTCGTGCATCGCGGCCAGGATCGCGTCGAGATCGGCCTCGATCAGCACGGCCGCCTGATGCACGGTGCGCGCGCCGCGGCGCGAGCGCCAGGGCTCGATCTCGAACTCGCGCCGCTGCAGGATTGGCCCGAACCACAGGCCGTCATCCGGTAGATCCCGCGCGCCGTCCCAGCCGGACGAGCGCAGCGCTTCCGCGCGCCCGAGCTCGGCCAGCGCGGACTCGAGGTCCGGGACCTGCACCCGCGCGGAGCGCAGGTCCGTCAGCAGCGATTCGAGCGCCGCGGTGCCGCCGCCGCGCCTGCGCAACTCCGCCAGCGCATCCGCGAAACTCGCGGCCCAGGCCGGAGCCGCGCTGGACGGCGCGCGCGCGGCGAGCAGCGCCGGCACGCGCAGCGGCAACGCGAGCGCATCGTCCTCGGCGCGCCAGAGATTCCCGGGAGGGAGCCAGGCCTGCGCAAAGGACTGCGGCGCGGCCTCCGCCCAGGCGGACTCGCGCAACGCGAGTTCGCCGGGCGCGAGCGCGAGCAGGAGTGCCGCGAGCATCAGCGCGCTCCGCGCAGGAATTCCCGCAGCGCCCGGCGCACCGCGCCGATCCGCTCCTCGTGCGGATAGTGTCCGGCGCCCTCGATCACGGCCAGGCGCGAGCCGCGGATGTCCCGCTCGAAGCGCCGCGCCACGGTCTCGACCGGGTAGGCGATGTCCCGTTCCCCCCACACGAGCAGGGTCGGTTGAGCGATCCGCTGGATCTCGACCTCACGCGTGCCGTTTTCGTCGCGGCACAGCTCGGTCATCGCCTGCCAATTGGAGGCATTGTCGCAGCACAGGTACATCTCCTCGAGTTGGTCGGCGGAGATCGCGGCCTCGAAGTGCAGTTGCAGCGCCGGACGCAGGCGCTCGCGCGAGTTGAGCAGGTAACCGAAGCCGGCGCCCGGCCACTCGCGCAGCTTGTGCTCCTCGGGCAGCCACGCGTCGTCGGGGCGCCGGTAACCGGACGAGTCCATCAGCACGAGTCGCGCGACGCGATCGGGGGCGTCGAGCGCGGCGCGCCAGGCGAATTCACCGCCGTAGCTGTGGCCGACCAGCGTGACGCCGCGCAGATCGAGTGCGGCGAGGAAGCCGCGCACGTGGTCGGCGCAATCCTGGAAGGTCTCAGCGCGCAGGTTCGAGTTCGCGATGCCGTGTCCGGCGACTTCGAGCAGGTAGATGTCGCCCTCGCCTACGAGGCTCGGCTCGTCGGCCGCCTCGTACAGCAGCGCCGACCAGTTGTAGAGGGTCGAAGGCGTGCCGTGCACGAATACGATCGGCGGCGCGTCCTCGCCGGCGCGCGCCGGAATGCGAATGTAGGCATACTCGGCGTCCGCCGTCGCGGACGAGCGCTCGACTCCCAGCGCCGCCAACGGCGCGTTCTTGGCCAGCCCGGCGAGGCGCGTCTCCAATTCGGACTTGGACAGACCGGCGCAACCGACGCAGCTTGCGGCACCGACCAGCAAGGCTGCAGTCGCAAGACCCAGCTTGGCCAAGGGAGCAGATTTCATGGCCTTACTTTCGCGTGAGCTGTGCTCTCGGATGCGGCGTGGGCGAACGAACCACAGCCTACAATGAGCAGGGTTCAGAGCCTCGGCACCCGAGCCTCGGCACCCAGGGAGTGCTCCGATGGAGATCGCAATCGCGCTGCTGCTCGTCCAGTCCGCCCTGCCCGGTCCGGAACTCGCGCTGGCCCAACCGGCGCTGCTCGGCCAGCCGGTCGAGTTGCGCGTCGAGTCGCCGCAACCGGATGCGCTGGCCTGGCTGCTCGCGAGCCCGAAGGCGGGCTCGATCGCGCTGCCGTTCGGCGTGCTGGAACTCGATCCCGCCGGGCTGGTACTCCTCGCGGCCGGCTCGACCGGCGCGAGTGCCTCGCTCGCGCTGTCGTTCCCGACGCAGGCCGCGGTCGCGGCCGCCGAGGCCGAAGTGCATGCGCAGGCCGTCGTGCTCGACCCTGCCACCGCGAGCCTGAGCGTCACCAACGCGTTGCACTTCCGACTGCGCTCGAGCCGCGCCTACGTCGGTGTCGACGGGATGGCTGCTCCAGGCCGACTGCAGGCGTGGTCGACGACGACGCGCACGCTGATCTTCTCGGTCCTCGCGCCGATCGGTCCTGCGTCGGAAGACAGCACGGCCGGCGCGGATGAGTTGCCGCGCGTCGTCACGAGTCGCGACGGTCTGTTGGCGGCCTTCGTCAGCAACACACCGGCGCTGGTCGTGTTCGACGATTCGTTCGGAACGATCGAGCACGAGATCCCGTTGGTCGCGCCGGCGCGTCAATTGGCGCTAGACGCGAACGGCACGGGCGTGCACGTGCTACAGCCCGCGGCGGGACTGCTGTCGCGCATCGACCTGGCCGGCGGCACGATCCAAGCGACGCTGGCACTGCCGGGCCCGTGCACGAGCGAGTGGACCGTTTCGGCCGATCGCCGCACCGCGTACGTCGCGCTCGTCTCGGCCGCGGGAGCGCCGGCGCGCATCGCGCGCATCGATCTCGATGCGCTGGCACTGACCGACGTGACCGACGTGTTCCCCGCGCCGACGCCCGGAGCCAAGCTGACCGTCGACGATCTCGGCCTGTCGGGCGAGCGGCTCGTCGTGGTCGGCACGAGTTTCGAGTTCCTGCTCGGTCCGCAGTGGCACGCGTTCGGCGCGACCCTCGATTACGCGCAGCAGCCACCCTCTGTCACGAGCGCCAGCGAACAAGGCGCCGGCTGGACCGACCTGCTCGTCGCGCCCGAGTTCGGCGCCGCGATCGCCGTGCGCAATGCGTTCTTCCTGTACGGCCTGACCTACGTCGGCTTTCCGATCGCCAATCCAGGCGCGTTCGCACCGTTCGCACCATGGCACCCTTTCACGGCCAGCGGACCGCCGGTGCTGTGCCACGACGCCGACCGGCTGTGGGTGCTGAACGACGACAATCACGACTCGAACTACCAATTGTTCGAACTCGACTGGTCGAGTTGGGTCTGGAAGCAGCACTGGATCAACGGATGGTGCCTGCCTGGGCCCCACGACCTGGCCCTCGTCGCCGACGCGTACTCCGACCTGGTCGTGCTGATCGTCGAGTCCCACCCGCTCGCCTGCCCGCAGTACCAGGGTCAGGTCGCGTTTCTCGACGCGGAAACCGGCGCCACGCTCGCGCTGCACGGGGCCGGCGGTCTCCCGCGCTGGGTCGAGGCCGTCGTCGTTCCCTAGCGGGGCCGGCAACAAGCTACCCGCGAGTCCGCTGAACGCTGCGTGAGCGGCTTGGTGGACGCGCTCGGCGCGGACTACATTGGACCATTCCCCCCCACCTGCTCCCGCCACCCTCCGCCCTCCATGTCCAAGGTCCGTGAAGTCACCAAGGAAGACGTCCTCGCAGCCCTGAGCAAGGTCAAGGACCCCGATCTGGGCCGTGACATCGTCGCGCTCGGCTTCGTGACCAAGCACGCGGTGTGCGACGGCATCGTCGACGTCGTGATCAACCTGACCACGCCGGCCTGCCCGGTGAAGGACCAGATGAAGGCGCAGGCGGAGCAACTGCTGCGCGCGCTGCCGGGCGTGAAGACCGTCAAGGTCGAGATGACCGCGGTGGTCAAGGGCAACCAGGGGCCGAAGAGCCCGATCGCCCCGCAGGTCAAGCACATCATCGCGGTGTCGAGCGGCAAGGGCGGCGTCGGCAAGAGCACGGTGACGGTCAACCTCGCCACTGCGCTGCACCAGGCCGGTGCGCGCGTCGGCATCCTCGACTGCGACGTCTACGGCCCCGACATCCCGATGATGATGGGCCTGGGCGGCAGCCCCGAGGCGGTGAACCGGCGCCTGATCCCCAAGCAGCGCCACGGCATCAAGACGATGTCGATCGGCTACCTGGTCGAGGACGACAAGCCGATCGTGTGGCGCGGCCCGATGGTGCACAAGCTGATCGAGCAGTTCCTGACCGACGTCGAGTGGGGCGAGCTCGACTATCTGCTCGTCGACATGCCGCCCGGCACCGGCGACGCGCAACTGTCGCTCGCGCAGATCGTGCCGCTTACCGGCGCCGTGCTCGTCACGACGCCGCAGGCCGTCTCGACCTTCGACGTCGGCAAGGCGATTGCGATGTTCAAGCAAGTCAACGTGCCGGTGCTCGGCATCGTCGAGAACATGGCGGGCTACGTGATCGAGGGCCGCGTCGACGGCGGTGCCGAAGGCACGAAGCTCGAGCTGGGCGTCGGTTCCCAGCGCCAGGATCTGCGCCTCGGACCCGGCGGCACGTTCCGCGCGGTCGTGCACCTGTTCGGGCAGGGCGGCGGCGAGCACCTCGCCCAGAAGCACGGCTTCGAGCTGCTCGGGCGCGTGCCGCTCAATCCGTCCGTGCGCGTCGGCGGCGATGCCGGCGACCCGGTTACGATCGCCGACCCGGCGAGCCCGGTCAGCACCGCGTTTCGCGACGTGGCCGGCCGCTTCGCGCAGGCGGTCGCCAAGCGCGAGTACTTCGTCGCCGCGGGCGGCGGGCTGCCGATCCTGCAGTAGCCCGCCGCCGATCCGCACTTCGTCACGATCGCGATCGACATCGCGAGCGCTTGGCGCGTCTTACTTGCGCACGCGCACCGGGAACGGCGGTCGCTTCGGCTTCTTGGGCGGATTCGCCGCCAGCTCGGCCAGCACGACCTCGATCGCCTTCTCGAGCTGCGGGTCGCGCCCGGCTGCGACTTCCGCCGGCCACTGCTCGACCTCGATGTCCGGAGGCACGCCGACGTTCTCGACGCCGAATCCCTCCTCCTCGGTCCAGAAGCCGAGATTCGGCGAGGTGACGTTGCCGCCGTCCATCAGCTCGGGGAAGCCGAGGATGCCCACCAAGCCCCCCCACGTCGGCCGGCCGATCAGCTTCCCCATTCCGAACTTGCGGAACATCCAGGGCAACAGATCGCCGCCGGAGCCGGCGTTCTCGTCGATCAGCATCACTTTCGGGCCCCAGATCGCCGCCTGCGGCGTGGCGAAGTCGTCGCCGTAGCGCGTTGTCCAGCTCGCGACGTACGGCCGGCGCAGGATGTCGATGTAGTAGTCGGCGACCGAGCCGCCGCCGTTGTAACGCTCGTCGACGATGATCGCCTCGCGATCGGCCTGCGGGAAGAAGTAGCGCTTGAAGTACACGAAGCCCATGTCGGCGGTATCGGGCACGTGCACGTATGCAACGCGGCCCTGGGTGGCCTCGGTCACGCGACGAATGTTGCCCTCGACCCAGTCGCGATTGCGCAACGCGGCCTCGCTCGCGATGGGCACGACTTTCACGGTGCGCGAGCCGCTGCCATCGGCGTTCGGGCCGACCGTCAGCTCGACCTGCTCGCCGGCCTTCCCCTCGAAGCGCGCATGCACATCCTCGCCGGCGCGCAGGTCGCGCCCGTCGACCGCGAGCAGATACTCGCCGCTCTTCACGTCCACACCGGGCTCCGACAGCGGCGCGCGCAGTTCGGGCGTCCAATTGAGACCGCCGTAGACCTTCGCGAGGCGGTAGCGATCGCCGTCGAGCTCGTAATCCGCGCCCAACAGCCCGCCGCTCCGGCTCTCGCCGCGCACGAGCGTGTCACCGCCGCCCGAGTACGAGTGGCCGACCGCGAGTTCCGAGCACAGCCAGCGGATCACGCGATTCAGATCCGACCGCACGTTCAAGTGCGGCAGGAACTGCTCGTACTTCGACTTCATCGCATTCCAATCCGCGCCGTGCATGCCCGGGTCGTAGAAGTAGTCGCGGTTGATGCGCCAGACCTCGTCGAGGATCTGCGGCCACTCCACGCGCGGATCGATGCGCACTTCGAGCTCGTCCAGCGCGAGCTTGCCCTTGGACAGGTCGAGCTTGTCGCCGAGGCCGCAGATCCAGACTCCCGCCTCCTGCGTGAGGAGCACCTTCTGCTGATCGTGCGAGATGCGGAAGCCCTGCACGCCCTCCAGCAGCACCTTCTCCTCGCGCGACTCGAAATCGAAGCGGCACAGCGCTGCGGGCGGAGCCTCGCCGCTGAACGGCGCGCGCGCCGCCTTCAGGTAATAGAGCTGACCCGCCTTGCCGGGTTGCAGGTTCGTGTAGTGCGCGG
>Ga0194131_10002320_pt1 | contig 31379 bp, 49 predicted proteins | sample TA2KigO120mmetaG_FD_148631 | JGI IMG/M metagenome (GOLD analysis project Ga0194131, IMG submission 148631) | Freshwater microbial communities from Lake Tanganyika, Tanzania - TA2015053 Kigoma Offshore 120m | ecosystem: Environmental > Aquatic > Freshwater > Lake | place: Tanzania: Lake...
CATTTAGGAGGTAAGTCTTACACCATGTCCAGAGGCTTAAATTCCCCCACTTCCTGGGGTACAAGAACCTTAATATCGAACGATATACTATAAGACGAATGTAATCGCAAAAAGTTTGCAATAATTGCGTCGTTCATCCCACTACCCTAAAGGGCAGGCGTCGGAGTACCGACGCCTGCATCTACGATGTAGGGGTTTTCTCGACGCCGTGGATAAACAAACTAACGCCACCATCAAAGATGGCTTCCATCGAACTAGGAGATAAGATATAATGAGGTAATGAACATTATCATCTTAGCAGCACTAGCGTTGGCGCAACCGCCCGCTAAAGAAACTCCGACTCCATCCCAAGAACCATTTATAGCTAACCTGGTCAAGCCTGAGCAGTTGAGCAAAGCAGATTTTGATAGGGCTAAAGACCTGGTGCTTAAATTGCCGGAAATCCAAAAGCAAATAGAACAATACGGTAAGAACTACCGTGGGGAAGCAGGTTTGCTGGAGCCGAAGAAGGACGACCCCAACAAGTATATCCACTTTTGGTTCCGGGACGGCAATGAGTACCTGGCTCAGATGGTTTACGTGAACCTTACCGAGTGGAAAGCTGTCTACAAGCTGCACACCGACGTAGAGGACAAGAAAATGCTTGAGCTTGATAAACTCAAGCAGCAAAAGCTCAAAGAGAAAGAGAAAGAGAAAGAGAAAGAGAAAGAGAAAGAGAAAGAGAAAGGGAAAGAGAAATGACCATCCAGTACGAAGATTTTGCCAAACTAGACCTTCGGGTTGTAACCATCCTGGAGGCTAAGCCCCACCCCAACGCCGATAAATTGCTTCTCCTGAAAGTCAAGATGGGGGGCGAGGAACGGCAAATCGTTGCTGGCGTCCGCAAGCAGTACGAAGGCGTAGAGCTTGCGGGAAGGCAGATAGTCATTGTCGCTAATCTGGAACCACGGGCCTTGCGTGGCGAAACAAGTCATGGTATGCTTCTGGCAGCTTCCGACGAAGCTGGCAACCTGGCCTTATTGCAGCCTGACAAAGCTCTCTCCCCTGGTGCGAAGGTATCATGAAAATTGAGAACGACGACCAACTCGACGCTGCGATAGCCAGGGTTGATGAATTATTGAAATTCGTCGGAACCAATGAGAACGGTGCCGACTGGTCCACCTTAACTCAGGAGCAGGCAGAGGAATTAGAAGAAGTTTCCGATGCCATTGAGGAGTATGAGGACCGGACAGATATTCTCAACCGGAACTACAGAATCGTATGAAACACAGAACGGATGTGGACTACCCTGGCGGTTTGGAAAAACTAGCGGCAGACTTAGCAGAGCTTCGTTACGACGCTCTGTGTTTTTTTCTAGTATCTGGAAGCCGTCGCCATGACGATTCACGTTGCAAAGCGTGTCCAGACGCTACAGTATCTGGAAGTCTAAAGCGGTTAACTTTCGAGTTAACCAATGACGCACTGGATGATGGCTTCCGGGGCAGACCCAAGTTAGCGAACAACCTTAACAGGGCAGCAAATGCGGTCAGCGATGCCTGGGCCATTTGTGACCGCTACATGAAGGATGGCGATGAGCAACAGGTGGAAAAAGGCTAACCTGGAGTGGCTAGACTTCTGCAAGCAGGAGCTTAACCAGCCTGGAACTCTAGTCCAAGTCGTTTGGTATGACTCGAAGAAGAAACCCATAACCAAAACGTTCCTCATCGGGGACATTAACAAGGTCTGTGGCGTCTGTGACGATTGCACCGCTTTCCCTGCGGAAGATGCAAAAGTCCTACGCTACAGACAGGCGGTAAAGAAATCATGGTAATCGACAACGAAAAACTTTGGGCACTATTCCACCGCAAGTGGGACAGGGATGTTGGCACCGAAGGCTATGACAAGAAAGAATGGCAGGAGCTAGAGAAGGAGATACTAGCGGCCATCAAAGATGCCAAGAATGAAACGAAAATCCCGCCCGGTGCGTGTCTCGGCTCTCCCGCCGCCTAAAACGGCGGCGGAACGGCTGGACATTATCACCATCAAATATGCGATGACCGTACCCGAATGGGCGGTCTTCGCTAGCGCAAATTACTGGCCCACTCAGGGTCTTGCCCGCCAGCATCTCCTGGACCTGGCCGTCGCCGGTTCCGAAGGCGACGACTTGGGACTTGTCACTTTACAAGAAGCCGAAACCGCACTAGAATGCCTGTATGACCAAAAATACCTCAAGTTGAGGTACGGGAACGTCGTGCCTACCCGCAAGGGCAGAAGCGTCTTCCTGCGATTGCGAAGGGAACTCTTTCCAGGGAGATTCAAATGAGGGGAACCAGAGAGTTACCCGAAGACCTCAAGAAAAAGATTGAGGAAGACCCGTACTACTTCATATACCAGGGCGGCAGCGACGGTACTTTTGGTCACATGGAGTACATGGGTGAGTATCAGGAGTGGGAACCTGAAATCTCCAAGTATGCTGCCAAACTGATAACAGACGCAGGCGAAACCTGGTAAAATAGGTTTGCCTCTAATAAGAAAGTGAGAAAGAAATGGCTACCAAGAAAACGAATACTGCCGGGGCAGTTAGCAAAAGGAAAGTCCCGGCAAAGAAAAGGACTCCGAAAGTAACCAAAAAGAAAGACCCTGTGGATAAGAAGCAAGACGCAACCAAGGACATGCTCAAGAACTTGGGCAATACCGCCTCGGTTGTCTTCTCTTTCGACACCACCGGCAGCATGAATCCTTGCATCGCCCAGGTGCGGCAGCAGCTTCGTGACCTCACCGAAATGATGCTCCAGGACATTAAGGGCATCAAAATCGGCCTGGTTGCTCACGGTGACTACTGCGACAACGAAAACTGCATAAACATTCTCGACCTCACCGACGACGTTGAGAAAATCATGAAGTTCATCAACGAAACTCCTAACACTAGCGGCGGTGACGCCCCTGAGTGCTATGAGTACGTCTTACATAAGGCTAAGGGTCTATCCTGGCCCGAAAGCGGCGGGGCGTTTGTTCTGATTGGTGATGCTACCCCGCACCTGACCAATCCACACAACCTGAATTGGAAGGAAGAACTTCAAGACTTGAAGGCTAAGAAAGTCCAAGTCTTTGCTATGCAATGCCTCAAGACCGCTTATCAGAAGGAAAATAACGACTTCTGGGAAGCTGTGTCGGGTGAGGCTGGCACGCCACTCCTGGTCCTTGAGAACTTCAAGGATTCGTCTGTTACCTTGGGTGCTGTCGCCTATGCCAGCACCGGCCACAGAGAAGACTACGAGACTTTCAAGACCGTCAGGTCCAAGAGTTTGGCACCGGAAGCCAGCCTGAACCTGTGTAGCAACATGGCTACCTTGGAAGCCTACGCAGCCTCAAGAGACACCAAGACCGAATAATTCGGGATATAGAGCAAAGGCTGCGAGACTACGCAGCCTTTGCTCTATATATCTTGATGTATTTCAGAGACTTCTTTGAGCAACAAGCTGGTTATGACGAACCCTTCGGTCACGAAGTTGAGACACTGCGCAAACTGCACACCCTTGACCCCATATCTCAAGCTAAATTAGACTTAGGACTCCATGACAAAGCTTTAAGTAAGCCTCGTTTTGGTCCGCAAGCTAATGCTGCTCTACAAGAAGACATGCCGCTAAAGCAGAAGGTTATACAAATCTTTAGTGGTCAGATTAAAGACCCTAGTGTAATCCAAGCAGTAGTCCAAGACTTAAAAAAAGACCAGCAAACCCACCTGGTTTACCTGCGACAGCCTCCCCATGAGAATACCGGCAGTCATGTCTGGCATAGGGCCTGGGCCAAAATCTATGAGGACTGGATAAATCAGCTAGCTGGGGCTTGACCTTTCTTTTCCATCTCGACTTGTTTTATCTGTTGAGGCGACAACACATGGGAAATGCCCCGAACGGCCTCTGCTACGCCAATGATAGCAGTTATATTGAACGGTATGGGTAACGTCGCCAATATGCCAATGACCATGACTAGTGCTGCTTTCCTGCCATAACGTCCTTCCATGCTCTCCCACTTTCGGGCGACCCAGCGACCGATTCCTTGAAGAGAGTTACCCAGGATGCTCTCCTGTAGCTCATCTTCTTCCAGCCATTCTGCAAAAGACTTCATGTTCTATCTATATTAGACCATGACTAATCTTATAGAGGCATTCGACAAACAAATAGCGGACTTGGTTAACTACAACCAGACCGCTGAGGCTATTAAGCTAACTGACCACTTCATTCTTAGGGCCTCACTAGTTAAGGCAGGTATTAACTCTGACCGCCTGGACAATATAGAAGAGGCCATCAAGGTACTGGAATGGGTTTTGCCTATTGCCCCAGTCACTGGGGAAGTGCATGCCAACCTAGCTTCACTATACGTCCAAAAAGGCAACTATAAGAGAGCAGAAGAGATTCTGCTGGAGTCACTAGCCAAATGCGAAGAAAACGCCATCTGTTTCTTTAACTACGGCCTGGTCCTCCGTCGCACCCATCGCTTTGAACAAGCGGTAGCAGCTTACAAAAAAGCCTCCCAGCTAGACCCGAACTGCGCCCTAACACACTTCCAGCTAGGTTGCTCACAGCTTATGGCCGGGCAGTTCAAGGATGGCCTCAAGGAGCTAGAATGGCGATTCAAGGCCCATGCGCAGACGATTGGCCAGTGGAAGCGGTACAAGAAGCCTCGATGGGACGGCAAATCATCGCTCAAGGGCCTGCGGGTGCTTGTCGGCAACGAACAGGGCCAAGGAGATGCCATCATGTTGTTCAGATACATGAAGCAACTCAAGGACATGGGTGCTTATGTCATCATGGACATCCAGGACACCCTGGTCAGGCTTTTCAAGCACACAGGACTAGTTGATGAGTTCGTACCCTTTGTTGTGCATGAGAACGACCCAAAACCCACCTTCGGGGAGCTTCCGCCGTATGATGTGGCTGTGTCGATGTGGAGCTTGATGTACCACTTCGACCCTGAGCTAACAAACGAATACGAAGAACCCTACCTGGGTTCGCCTGACTTTAACCCTTGCCTGGACTATGGCTTTGAGGGCAAGAGGAAGGTTGGCCTCTGCTGGGCAGGTAATCACCGTCTACCGAGCGACCGAGAAAGGTCTTGCCCACTAAGATACTTCAAAGCCCTGGCCACACCAGAAAACCAGTTATTCGGCCTCCAAAAGGGGCTAATGGTCAGAGAGTGGCCTGACTATGAGACGGCTACGACGGTCAACCTTCTGCATGGAGTAGATTTCCCTTATGTTGACCTTATGACTAATGTGAAGGACTTCGCTGAAACTGCTGCTCTTATAAGGGAACTAGACATCATAGTGTCCGTCGATACAGCCCTGGCACATCTGGCGGGGGCGATGGGCAAGCCGACGATATTGCTGGTTTCTACGGAAACTGACTGGAGATGGCAAAGAAGTTGGTATCCGTCGATGGTTGTCGCAAAGCAGAAAACGCCTGGAGACTGGGAGGAACTGATGGTACGGGTGGCAGATACGGTGTCCGCTTTGCAGTTGACAACTTCTGATTTGTCCACTATCATATAACGATGGATACGCCATATGAACCACCTGACTGGCTAAACAACTACAGCCTCCATGTCAAAAAAGACATGGAGGACCAGAAGTTTTGTCCAGACAAATGCACCATGTTCAGGGAGCTTAACATCAACCTGCGGGTGTACTTGGATGCGCAGCATGACGGTCGCCCTTTAACGGAAGAGGAGCTTGCTGCAAACCACTACAACTTTAGTGGCATTATCCTAAACAAGATAGCTACTGAGGTTGATAAGTTCATTAAGGAAGCGGACCCATTCGCTATTCATAGTAAGGACTGGCCGAACCAAGAGTTTGGGATTTTGTTTGTTATCTGGAAGCCGTCGCCATGACGATTCACGTTGCAAAGCGTGTCCAGACGCTACAGTATCTGGAAGTTATACGCCAGAAGCATTCAGTAATGCTTCAAAGGATTGGATGAATGTTGACCCAAGGACTGATACCTTAATTTCTCAAGGAACAACATTCTTCTATGTCACACCGACTACTAAGGTATGGCATATCGTCCCACACAAAGGGGCCACAACGGGCGGGTGAACTCTAAACCGAATAGGGTGAGTTTACTTGAGGGTTCGATTCCCTCTGGCTCCACTTTTGGAAGTGCGGTGCCGGGCTTGCCGCCACGAAATCAGTGTGTATGACATTCCCAGGAGGAGATAATGTCCATGCATGAAAGCCTTGATAGTGAGTATTTCAAGGCTAGAATCAAACAACTTGAAGAAGAGAACGCTAGTCTCAGAGAAACCGTTCGGCAACTCCGTACACAACTCAGCAAACAAAACACGACACCTAGACGTTTCTTCGATGACTATGACTACCTCCCCTATGAAGAAGATGACCGGAGTTAGTCAAATCGTTTTTCCCAGGCTTCCAGGTAGGCTCCTTCCCATTCCGTCCTATAGTTAGCCGCCGTGCGGTGCCATAGTAACTTGCAGTTTTGTTTTACCTTAACAGGCTTGTTACTCCTTGGATACTTAGTGGGATAAAAGTGCTGGTCATGTGGCAAAAAAGACAGCCAATTCAAATTGCGCCTTTTGGCCCACAAGCACAAAAAACAACCCGTGTCGTACCTTCCTTCTGGCTGAGGGTATTCCTCGCTACATATTTTAACCGGAGTCAAGTATTCTCCAGCGATGAAAGCTGGTGCCCCCGCCGACTCCTGGAAACTTCCGGTGAACTCCTCTAAGTCCTCTGTGCTAGGCAAATCCTTCTTGCGAATCAGCATGTTGATGACTGTTGGGAAGCATCTCATTGCCTGCATTAGTTGATTTTCAGCAACCCCGACAAAACTAAGGTCGTTGGCAACACTCAAGTCGTAGTATATCTGGTCTACCGGGGAGTAGAAGAACAGGTCGTTGTCCGAAGCAAGAACATAGTCATTTTTCGACCTGTTAATCGCTTGCCTTAGTCCAACGGCATGTTCTAGGGAAGGCTTCCAATGACCCGGCCATTGACCGTTATCAATGACCTCTTTATTACCAGGGAAGGTTATAACTTTAATGCCATTGAAAACTTCCTCAGAGGGGTTGCCGCCGTCCATGTTGCAAACAATAATCTCATCCACTAGCTTTAGGTTGGTGGTGGCAGTTTCGAGGAAGTTGCCGAAATACTTCATGGAGGTCTTGACCACAACTGTACAAAGGCTTACCATTTACCCTCACTTGACAAAAATGAAATTGCTTCTATAATAGATAAGTATGTTTCTCAAACAACATAAGGAGGTCCGAAATGGACGAGCAGAAGTACAACAAGGAGCAGCAGGTCAAGTCAGCAGCGACGGGATGGCTTTGACAATTCATCGGAAATCATCTTAGAAATCGTATTTGGTGAAGGTGGTACGGACAGCAAGTTGTTTGTCCACGACCTTTACGATACCTACACCAGGTACGGGTCCAAAAAAGGCTTAACTGCCACTCTCTTGCACGAAGAAGACGGGCATATCATAGCCAAATTCACCGGCCTCAAGGCTGGCAAAGTGTTCAAACACGAATCGGGTAAGCATTGCGTCCAAAGAGTCCCACCGACCGAACGAAGCGGGCGGCGGCAGACCTCGATGGTCAGCGTGATGATTATGCCGATGCCGCCTGACAAAGACCTCAAGCCTTTGCCGGAAGTAGAACTTGACATCAAGTTCCAAACCGGGAAACAAAAGGCGGGTGGCCAGAATGTCAATAAGGTGGCCTCAGCCTGCCGAATGGTTCACAAACCAACCGGCATGTCGGTGTTCATTAACGGTCGGGACCAGGGGCAGAACAAGAAGGAAGCCCTAAGAATCCTGACGGCTAGGGTTAATGAAATCCGCATGAACAAGGAGCAAGCCGACTACAGTAAGCTCCGCAAGGAGCAATGGGGCGGCGGCAACCGTGGCAACAAGGTCCGAACCTACAACTTCATCGAATCCAGAGCGGTAGACCACCGTTACGGTATCAAGACCAAAAACGTCGATGGAGTGATTAGGAAGGGTCAGCTAGACTTGCTGATGCCACAGGAGTAACCAAAAAAACCCTCGGTGAATTTCACCGAGGGTTTTTTTGCTTTTTACCCTTGGATAAACCCGAACTCAACATGGACAAGTGCCGCCATATCAACCTCCCCGAAAATTTCGAGGAACGAAAGGCGGCTGTCCACAAGTTGCTTGACATGGGCATGATAGAAGACGTTGGGGGTTTCAACTTTCGCATCACCCATGAAGGACATTCGTTCCTTGATGAATTGGAAGATGCAGGGTGGTGATAATGTTGACGCTGCCTAATGGCCAGAAGATAGATTTCCTCTGCTCAAGTGGAGCCTTGGGTTACACCGGCAGAGGATACTTGTGGGAAAAACCGTTCTTCTGGATGAAGTGGATTCGTCCAGAAGAACTTACTATTATCACTAAGACTTTGACTTATACGCCCAGGAAGGGTAACTACAGGTGGTGGAAACCGTGGGAAACTTTTCGTCTGATTAAAGACGGCACGGTTAACGCCCTTGGGCTACCCAACCCAGGCTACAAGCAATGGGTCGAAACCTATTACCCACAAGCTCGTTGCTATAAGGTGATAGTTTCGATTGCTCCTGAAAGCGTGGACGAGGCTAGAGAAATGGCTGGGGCCTTGTCCACGCTCAAGGACTTAGTTGCTATAAAAGTCAACGTTTCTTGTCCTAACACTACTCAAGCTACCTTGGATGAAGCGGTCGCCATTGTGGAAACAGTGGCTCAAAATCCCAAACATCCTGTCATTGCTAAGATGGGCGTTCCTTTCTACGTTGACCTATGTAGGGCACTTGACAAAAAAGTGGCAGCTTTTGACCTTATCAATTCTGTTCCCTGGGATATAGCCTGTCCCAAGAAGCGTTCTCCCCTTCATCCCTTCAAAGGCGGTGTGTCTGGCCATCGCATTAAAGAATACGCTAGGGAGGCCCTTCGCAAAATCATTCCTATTTGTCGCACCCCTGTCATTACAGGTGGCGGCATCGACTCTCTGGCGGAAGTTCGTATGCGTGCAGTTATGGGAGCCAGGGCTTTCACCTTTGGCACTGTTTTCTTGCGGCATCCGTCTGTGCCCAACAAAATTGCCAAGGACTGGCGAGAGAACAGGAGACTTTGACCGTTACAGCCCGCCCTTTCTCTGATATACTTGTCCAAGAAAGGAAACAAGTATGGCCAAGTACATCATTGTGTGTGGCGGGGTAATCAGCGGCATTGGCAAAGGGCTGAGCGGTGCAGCCATTGGGTATCTTCTCTCTTTACGAAATCATAAAGTCATAGCCATCAAAATGGATGGCTACTACAACACCAATGCCGGTGTTCTTGCCCCCCGTGAACATGGGGAAGTCTTTTTATGCGAAGATGGCTCGGAAACTGATTTAGACCTGGGCCATTATGAACGCATCATCGGCATTGAGGTTTCTAAGAGAAACATTCTCACCAACGGTGCCCTCAATGATGAAATCAAAGCAGATGAGGCTTCTGGAAAATATCTTGGCCAGACCATTCAAGTCGTTCCCCATGTAACCGACAAAATTCAAGAAAAGATGCTGGACCTTGGCAAGGAAGCCGACATTGTTATCGTTGAAATCGGCGGCACTGTTGGTGATATTGAAGGCCAAGCCTACCTGGAAGCAGCCCGGCAATTCAAGCAAAAACACTGGCAGGACGTTATCGTTGTGCTGGTTGCTCCTATTTTGTGGATTGAAACTATCAAGGAGTTCAAGACCAAACCTTTGCAGCAAAGTGTGAAGAGTTTGCAATCTTTTGGTTTAACTCCTGAGATTCTTATTTGCCGCCCGCTCAATGTCGGTATCAAAGAAATGCCGCTGACCATCCTAGACAAAATTGCCCATCTCACCAACGTACCCAGGGATGCAATTTTCGACGCTCCCGACGTTAAAACCATCTACCAGGTGCCCATCGAGTTCTACAATCGAAGTATTGATGCCTTTATTATCGACCGTTTCGGCTTGAAGCGTAATCTCTGCCGTATCCAGAAATATCAGGGTATGGTAGAAAAATACATCAAGAACACCGAATTGCCCACCGTCCAAATTGGCATCGTTGGTAAGTATGACAACTGCGACGAAGCCTATCTTAGTCTCAAGGAAGCCCTCTATCATGCAGGTGTGTCCAGGGACGCTAAAGTATCTATTCGCTGGATTTCGGCTGACGAACTAGAAACTGCCAAGGACATGCGAGGCGTCTGGAAGCACTTTGAGGGTTGCGACGGCATCATTGTTCCGGGGGGATTTGGCGACAGAGGCATTGAAGGGAAAATCCGTGCCGTCAAGTATTGCCGGGAGAAGAAGATTCCCTACCTGGGCATTTGCTTAGGACTACAATGTGCCGTTATTGAGGTTGCAAGAAGTCTGGCTAACCTAGCTGACGCTAACAGCACAGAGTTCTCCAAGAATACTACTGCCCCGGTCATTCACTTCGTAGAAGGGCAGGAAGGTGTAAAAAGCAAAGTCGGCACTATGCGACTTGGGGCATATGACTGTGAGCTTGCCAAGGATTCTTTGGTGCATGACCTGTACAAGAAGAAGTTGGTTAGCGAAAGGCACCGTCATCGTTATGAGGTTAACTCAGAGTACATTCCGGTGCTGGAGAAGGCTGGATTCAAGGTGTCTGGCGTCAATCCACAGAGTAATCTGGTGGAGATGATGGAGCTAGACAGGGCTATTCATCCCTATTTTGTAGGCACTCAGGCACATCCAGAGTTCAAGAGCCGCTTGGGTGCCCCTGCTCCTTTGTTCGACGGCCTAGTTGCCGCAGCACTAGTCAATAAAGTAACAACAGCATAACTGCCTTGTTATTTTCTTCTCTGTTGGTATAACTAACAGAGGGGAAAATAACATGGAATTTAGCGAGTTCATTGAGCTAGTAGAATCAACAATAGTAGAAGCGTCAGGTCATGCCTTCCAGCGTCTTGAAAGACTTTACAAAGCTGCTCAACATAGTCCAGCTATTATACCCAACCCAGGTGCTTTGTACGGAGAAATTAAGCGACTCTGCCTCCAGGCCGAACAAATCTATCAAAACGGCAACTCTTACGCAGTAGAAGTCTACCGCTTTCCCTTCATAGTAGGCGAAGAAAGCACCTTTGCATTAGGCGATATGCAGGTTCGTAATGAACCATCTAATGGCAATATGGTTGTAGCCATCATTCGCCCTGACGACAGAGGCATTAGTGGTTCTCAGGTCGTCACTATTATGTTTCGTCGTTCTGACGACCTGGGTAGGATTTCTCAGCCATTCACTCCTTACGCTTTGGACACCGACGAAGTTGTCCGCTTAGACCAGTTTAAGCGGGACGTAGCTGGTGCAGCTTCTTACAAGCCATCAGGGGCTAGTGATGACTTCCGAGTGCCTCCTGGAACGCCACAGCAGCCTCCAAAGAAGAAAAAAGGCCCGCCTCCTCGCATTCTAAGGGGTGGAATTTAATAGTTGTCACTAAATAGATGGTATGAAGTTCAAGGAATTCTTGCTTATAGAGCAAAGACAGTTTTTAGCACATAAGATTGGCGACATCCTTTCTGCTGTCCATGAATTGTTAAGTGGCGGCAAGCAAATTGGTGCCAGGCAGTTAGTCAAGCACTCCGAAGGTGTAGTTAATCACATCCGTAAAGTGCTACACAGCAGTTGGCCCAAGTCCGACCGAAAGTACCTAAAGTCGTTACAGAAGTGTGGTGTTGCCCTGATGCGAACTATCGAGGAAAAGGGCGACCTACAACAGACCCTTAATGGCGTCCGTGCAGAGATTGAGAAGTTGTCTGGCAAGCTGGGTGAGCCGGTTAACAAACTGGCCGGACCAGAGGAAGACAAGGATGTAAAGCCGAAGGTAAAAGGTCAACCTGCCCCAGAAGCCGAGCCATCTCCCGACATGCAACAACAACCTGCTCCTGATGCTCAGCAACCACCACCACCACCAGCGGCACCTACTCCGCAGATGTAGACTTGTCGTAGTGTTGCAGAATCTCACCCAGTTCGTGGTGAGTTACTTTCTCCATAGCAATCGCTTGTTGCAGTCTCTCTAAGAGCTTGGATTGTTGCGACTTAACAATCTCAAGCTCTTTGATTATCTCGATTTCCAGAGCTTCAATTCTTAGTTCTGATTCCATATCTTGTTGAATTAACTCCTTTATTTCGTTGAAGAAAAAACGGTACGCTTCGTCTTGTTTTTTCTCAGTACGATTCTGAGACATCATGATGAAGGGGGCTTGAAAAGCTGCGATAAAACTTAGCACTAGGTTGAGGAGAATATAAGGGAATGCGTCGAAATGCCATACTTCAAAGTAAGTTAGTGTATTGAAGGCCACCCATATAGCGAAGAAGATTCCTACCAGTAGGATAAACTTCCAGGAACCTCCAAAGTGAGCTACCTCATCACTAATTCTTTCTCCAAAAGTACGGTCATCCATCAGCAGCAGCCTCCCATCATAATCTCTCCTCTCTTTATACCATGTTAGGTATTAGAGTTGTTATTATAATTCACTTGATAGACAATAGTAAAGTTGGTAAAATAAGCGTATGTGTGGACTAGCAGGACTGTTAGGGGAGTCGTTAAACCAGAGCGTTAGTTACGAACTAATGACCAAGGCTTTTGAAAAAGCCGAGGCCAGAGGTACGGACGCTTCTGGTTTTTGGGGCACCAATAAGGAAGGGGTCGTCATATATCACAAGGAGCCTAGTAAGTCTTCTGACTTGGTGAAGACTGAAACTTGGCGCAAGGTGCAGAATTTTGCACCCAATTTGTTGTTAGCACATGCCCGTCAAACAACCCCAGGCGTTGGTGAGCCATCTACAAATAGAAACAATCATCCTTTTACCAACTCAAGTCGCACTCTTAGCCTGATTCACAACGGCAGAGTGCCAGAGTTCGACGTTCTCAAGCGAAAGTTTAGGGTGCTGTCCGATTGTGACTCCGAGGTTCTTTTGAGAATCTTGGAGGCTAGTAATTTAAGCCATAATGACCAAGACATAGCCAACCTGTTTCCTTCGTTTCCCTTGCCTGTAGGCTATCGACTGGCAGGCATAGTGGACATCTTCTCCATAATCAACTACGGCCACATGGCGGTTGCTATAGGAGAACTAGCCCCCGATGGAACTAGGCATCTCTGGTTATTCCGCAACCGCCACCGCAGCCTTTGGCTGGTAGACTTGCGTTCCACCTTGGGACAAATCTTTTTCTGCTCGACTCCTGAGATTTGGCAAGAAGCTGTGCAGGACGCCAACCGTCAACTTCTCGGGCGACAAAAGCTCATCGAGATACCGCCCGAAGAGGTCTGGTACTTCCAGGTTAGTCCTCCCGACTACCATGTAAAGGAAGTACGCCGGTTTCAGGTTGTGAAAGATGGTGAGCAGCAGCAATGGGTTGACAATGGAGCGCCCTACCCTATCCAGCAAAAACCCGTCGCTGGGCTGAAAGTGCATACCAAGCTCAACGAAAATGAAGAGTTTGTAAACGGACAGAAGAAACAAAAAGAAATTACTACACTTGTTTCTAGCCCCGAAATATACCAGCGGTGCCAGGAAATATCTAACTTGTGTGGCAACATTAGCACTAAAGCTTATAATTTGATACGTGAGAGTTCCTTGTCGGAACAGGAATACCAGGACTTACTGGAAAATTTGAATCAGACTAAGTGTGAGCTAGACGGAACCCTAAGACTATTGGAGAAATAATGAACGGACAAAGCGACTTGTGGGTCAACTTTTGGTCAAAGGAGAAGTACGTTTGCAACTATAGTTGCGACGACCGATTTGGCACGAACAACGAGCCAGATTCCTCTATTTGGTGTGCCAGTTTCTTTGAAACAGTGAAAGACAGGCTGGATAAGCCGTTTGTTATTTTGGATTGGGGAGCGGGCGACGGCAGGTTCTTTGCGTTTCTGTGTCGTCGGTATGAAGAGTTTAGTTACTACGGATGTGAAACCAACAATGACCACGGCGCTTTTTGCATCGACAGGGCCAGGGGGTTTTTTGGTGAGGACAAGAGGTTTAATTTCGACTATATAGGTTCTGCACTATCGGAGGAGGCTATAGGGAAAGCTGACATTATAACCCTGGGGAGTGTGGCCACCCATCTATCTCCAGAGAAGATGAATGAATACTATGACAAATTTATGCCCGCTTTTGACCGTGGCGCTGTCATGGTAGCTTCTTTCTTTTTCGGGGAGCCACTGCTAACTGGTGGCGGGGCATACAATTCACAGGATTGCTACATGATAGCAGTACATTCTTTTGACCAGTTCCAGGAGGCCATGAAGTCTCATGGTTTGATAGGGGAAGAGAAGGAAAAGTTTTTAGCCCAGGGTACTAACTTGCACCGTATTGTGCGAATCCAAAAAGCATAACTCTTTTAGTTAATGAAGAACTATTGGCTAGACAGGAAGAAAATGGATGATTTGGAAATTGATGACATCTTTGCAGAAAAAAGGAAAAAAGGCGTGAACTCTGGCAGAAAAGGTAAACGGGTCGAACGAGAGCTTGCGAAGCTCCTTAATGCTAGATTTGGTGGCGGTTTCTCCCGTTCAGTAGGTTCTGGCAATCGTTGGGGACAGGTGGCAAACCTGCCTGAACATGCTCAACAGACCTTTAGCGGCGACCTAGTGCGTCCTCCAGCCTTCGCTTTTGTCATAGAAAGCAAGGGAGGTTACGACGACATCGACCTCAACTCTGTATTCATTGACGGCAACGCCGAACTTGACAACTTTCTCAAGCAAGCTGATGACGAAAGTAAGAGAACCGGCAGGAAACCCATGCTGGTCTGGAAGAAGAATCGGAAGCCCTGGCTGGTTTTTGTCAAGGCTACGGACTTGCCTTCTGTTGACTATACTTACAGGCTGTATTATCGTGAGTGGGCCGCAGTAGCCCTGGAAGAGTTACTAAAGATGGAGGATGGTTACTTCTACAAGAAATAAGGGGGCGGTGTGTTCTTTGCGTATATTCTCGCTGCTATAAATTCAATTCTTTTCCCTGAGCCGCCAGATACTCAAGTCAAAATAGCTCAGGAACACCGCATGGGCAACCCAGATGGAAGTTGTTTTTGGATAAGTGTCACCATGCTTTGTAAGCATCATGGTATAACCAGAGGCGAACATATCTACCCCGAAAACAAAGGCGGGGCCTTCTTAAAAGACGACATCATCCCCATGTTGAAAGACAAGAAGATACGTTACTACTACCATTGGCAAAACAAAAACCAGAGGCCGTACCTCTTGAAGTGGGCTTGCGAAAACAAGTACGGCTGCGTCATCACCACTAAGGAGCATGCACTTGTAGTGGTTCACTATGATGAGAAGGGTGTGCGGGTCATCGACAACGCAAGGCCCAAGGCCAAGCGGTTACAGAATTGGTCGCACAGCAAGTTCAAGAAGAAATGGCACGGCGAAGTGCTAGTCATTATGCCTGATAAGCCTGTGAAACAACACTAAGCATTTCTTCGATGGCGTATTCCATCACCTTCTTTGCCCGAGGCGTCATGGGCATCTTGCCCATCGTTAAAAGAGACACCCATGCCCTCAACGAAGAGGGCATGGTGCTTTGTAATCCTAGAGACAAGGAAGCGTCTCACCGTGCTTTCATGGGCGACATTCAAACTTCTCAGAAGACCGAAGAGATAACCTGCAACTTCCAGATACTGTAGCGTCTGGACACGCTTTGCAACTCCTCATAGGTTTCAATGCCCCGCTTATGATTGCAGCCAGAGCAAGCAATAACGACGTTCCTATTGCTTCCACCCTCTGCTAAAGCGGGTTCATGGTCCACTGTAGCTTCATCGAAAAGCACGTTTCGCTGAATCCGCCTGGCACTCCCGTACAGGCACCATGCCCGCCGTTAATCTCCTGGCCGCAGTCGTTACAAAGCTCACTGTCAGCCAGAAGCTCAGCCGCCACCTTGGGCAGATGCTCGCAGGCCGTTCCAGCTAGCTTAGTAAAACTGTGCAGTCGCAGGGGTGGGTTGGGGTCGATGAAATACTTCTTGGCTGCATTGCGGAAGGTGAACAACAAGCCTGCCGCTGGATGAACCTGAGCCGATGTGCCGACGCCGATGAAAACGTTTGTAACACTTGCCAGGGACTCAACGTAGCTGTCTTTAATGTCCACCGCCTCACCGAACCAAACAACGTCAGGACGAAGTTGACCGCCGCACTTGGGGCATTTTTCTCCGACCTTTACGGGGGCGTTGTGTTCGGCCTTGTAGTCGCACTGGTACTGTCTGTCACCGTCCAAGTTGGAAATATCCTTGTGCCACTCACACTTGCGGCGTCCCAGGCTACCGTGTAGGTGCCAAACATGGGTGCAGCCTGCCCGTTCCAGGAGATTATCGACGTTCTGAGTGATGTTGATGACGTTATATTTGTCCTGGAGGCTGGCGATAGCCTTATGAGCAGCGTTTGGTTCGACCGATTGGGTGTTATTCCAACGGTGTTCGTAGAATTCCAACATGAGGGCCATGTTACGAGGCCAGGCGTTGTGGTCTGCTACCTCTTCAACCTTGTGGTTATGCCACAAGCCATCCTTGCTGTCTCGAAAGGTGGGGATGCCGGATTCCTTTGATAGTCCAGCACCAGAGAATACGACGATTGTTTTCATGGCTTATTATAGTCTCAAATCTGGAAATCCAGGATAACTTCTGTTATCTTGAACAGGCGAGCTACTTCAAGAACAAACGCCGGGCATGGCGTTCTTTATGGTCTTCGCCGCCCCGGTAGGGCACTAGGGGACTTCGGCCTGCGGAGTAGCGGTCGGGGATGGCTCGTCGCTTTGGCATACTTTCCCTTGAAACGTCTGAGGCGTTGGCAACGGCACTTCCGCCTCTATGAAGTGGACCACATGCGGGTCGCAAACCTGTCCTTCAACTTCGTTCTTGGCGTCGTCCTTATCCCATTGAGAACCACCCCAGGCGTACCATTCGCCATCTTCGTTGATAGCGATAGCGATAGTTACTTTCATGTGTCCCTCAGAATCTGCAAGGCTTCCTCTACCTCAGCAGCAAGGCGGATTTCTTCGCCAAGGTCTTTATCGTCCAGGGCACAGCGTTCTTCCCAAGCGACCTGGTGTTGATTCCGCTTAGCCCGGCGCATTCGGGTGTAAGTCCGGTCCCACTCAAAAATATCATCCTCACAGGGCCGGATGGCCCCTTTCATTTCTCTGCCTTCGATGAAGGCCCGCATGACCGTTACGGCACGCCGATAAACTTCGGTAGTGTTCTTGCCTTTGCCTGGAGGAATCCTTAGCAGGTAGAGCCAAAGAACATGGCAGGGGTCGCCTTCGCCGGTAAATTCGATTTTGGCAATGCGTCTGCAAAATTCTTCGACTTTCTCCCTGCCGTACCAGAGCGCAGCCTTGCCGATGACTCCCAACACGCCAGCATTGATGCGAGGGGGTGCATGCAGGTCCACCCATTCGATGATGGACTTGTGCCTTTCCTTGAAGGCACTCAAGTCCTCATCGGACGCAGCTTTGGCCCGGCTGTAAAGGGCTGCGTTGCACCCCTTTATCATCTGGTTGGCAATCACGGCAGTACGCTCGGCAGGCATAGACTCCTCCTATGTTTCATTCTACTTCAAGACCCCCGTTCGTCTAGTAGATTTCCAATTTCCGTATTCGGCTTTGAAATAGTACACGGGTGTTCACAGGCCAACGGAAGTACAGTTTGGTCGGCAGGGGTTCGCCGCCCGGTTCCCACTCTAGGAGGGCTACTTGAGCTAAGACGTTGAGGCCGTCAACTATCTCTTTACCCCTTTCTTCTGTTTTGGCTATCTTAACGATGTACCATCCCCACAACCAATTCAGTCCTTCTTCCCGGATGTAGATGACGTATTGTTTGCCAAGTTTATCCACCCTTTGCCTCCTGCTCTTTGGTAGTGACCTTGTAAGTAACCTGGGTGTCACTCATGTCACCAGAGAAGAACCCGGCCATCACTAGCACTGGCTTAACGAAAATCAGTTTGCGTTCCGTTAGCTGAGGTCCGCAAGCCTGGTGCCTATAGTGACCCTTCCTCCAGTGAGGTTTGGGACTAGCATGAGTTCCTTCACCGTCAGTACGAGGCTGACGGGGTTTGATGAACTCTTCCTCGAAGAGTTTAATCTTCTGGTCGATGAAGGCGATTTTGAACAAGGAGCTATCAAGGAGCTTCTTGCCTAGTTCCCGGTGGTGCTTGTCCTTGCGGGACGACATTTTCTTGGCCTTGGCATAGTGGTCCGGGTCCAAAGGACCAACTTGCCGAACCCCTGCCAGCACCATAATCATGCAGAAGTTAATAGCGATGCGTTGGACAGTTTCCGCCACTTCAAACTCTAAGTTGGTCTGGCCAGACCGTTTAGTCTTGTCATTGTTCTTGTTGAGGGTGATTGCATCTTCGACCCGCTGATACTCCGAACGGGCAGGGGTGATGTGGCTAACCACATTCTGCCGGGAGTAGAAGGCATGGACGTTGATGAAACCCTTTTTGGGGTCATGGTGTACCAGCACATGCGACGGACCCTGGGGCAACTGGTATAGTTGAGACAGGCGCTGCTTGTACTGCTTGGGAACCTCAATGATAATGACTGGGTACGGCTGCTTATAGTCCGTAAAGGTCATGCTGCATTCCTGGTGTTCCAGGGCAACGCAGTCGTCGTAGTTAGGCTGGAAGATTTTCGGCCCGCCAGCGATGGACTTGGCTAACGCCATCGTGACGAAGGAATTAACTACGTCAAAGGACGCAGCATCCACAATCTCCTGCACCTTGACCCAATGTTCCTTCGGATACTTTGCCCTCTCTTCGGGCGTAATATCCAGGGGCCGGGGACGGGTGCTAACGGTCCTGTTCTGGAAGGAGTCGCTGTAGCTAAAGTCAATCCAGTCACGCCGCCCCAACCAAGCCAGGGGTCCGATTGTCTCCCTGCTTGTGAAGGTAGTGAAGTCCATGTTAGTCTCCCGTTCGGTGCTGGCCGTCCTGAATTTCCTTCCCCTTGGTTTCCGGTGGAAGGTGGACGCCAACGTAGCTGTTGCCCCCGCCTGCGATGGCAACCACAAAGCGGACGTTAGGTTGCCGGGGGGTAGCTAGGTTTTTGGTCGCCGTGGGCGAAGTAATGGCCAGTAACTCTTTGGCCTGTTCAAAGCCCAAGACCGTCATCAGGGTGGGGATGCGGTCGATGTTTTGGCACTGGTCCACGAACTTGTCCTTGGACCCCTCTCCGTAGGTTAACTCAAAGATGGCTTGCGCTATGTCCCTGCCGTACTCGTCGGTGGGGTCCACTAGTAACCCCACCGGGTCGGCGAAACCGCTGTCCCGCATTAGCCCCATGATGGCGTTCATGTTGTAGTTAATCATGGAGTAGCGGCGAGCCTTGTCGTCGTTAGTTAGGCCCTTCATGGTAATCTCCTACTTCGCTGCCCGTGAGTGCTTTGAGAACGTCAACGCACATTTCATGGGCGTCTGAGGCTGTCATGGCGAAATCGGCCACCACCCCATCCTGGTTCTCTAGGGAGAGGATGACCTTGAGCTTGTCGGGCGACAAGCTCTCTGCGGCCTCCGCTGCCACGGCTGGCTCTGCGGACACAAAGCTAACGTCAAGAGCCGTGAATGGACGGCAGCTAATCAGGTGTAGCTTCATTCGTAGTCCCTTAGATAGAAGGTTTTGCTTTTGGCCGGGATATACTGTTTGCTGTTGTAGGGTGTCAGGAACCAATACCACTTGTCGGGGTGCTGCGGCGTCACTGGCGAACCGCACCCGTCAGTGATAAGGAACACTGCGCTAGGGTAGTCAATACACTCCTGCTTCACCACCTTCTGAATGTGGTCCTCGATGATATGGAAGTCGGTGCCGCCGCCGCCATATACTTTCTTCGACTCCAAGGTAGTTTCTTGGACCCTGGTGTCGAAGCAGAACAGCCGAATGTCGAATTTGTCCTTGGGCAGAGACAGTGCCGCCTTGAAGAAGCGGTCCTTGTAACCCCAACAGGAACCACTAGTGTCCAGGAAGAAAAAGACCGGCAAGCGGTCCTTCTCAAAGGCATCCTCTTCCATTTCACTCGGCAGCATCAACTCCCCCGACATGAGGGAGAAGCGCCGGTGAACCCTGGCCCATTGTTCCTGGTCCTGGCTATCCTCTCGCAGGTGCTTGAGGGACCATTCCTTGATGACCGTCTCCCACTTCTTCTTGGGGGCCACGTAGCCCGTCCTGGCGAACGTCCAGCCGCCAAACCCGGTGCCAGCAGCCTCATCCCCGCCCAGGCCACCCGTTTCGGGCGGCGCACCGTCCTGGGGCTGGTGCTTCTCCAGCAAGTCCTTGAGGGACTGTTTCTCTTCCCCTGACAACTCCCGGTTCAGCTTGCCGACGACACCGCCCCCGGTGCCACTGCAAGCGCCGCTGAGGGCACTGTGGTCGTCCAGCAGGAAAACGTCCTGGGGGATGACGGGCAGCAGGTTGTAGTAATACTCGAACGACTCATCTGTCCGCATGTCAGGCTTGTCGGGGAAGATAGTATCCACCCAGCACAAGTTAGCCTGTTCCCCAATCTGGCTGCGGTCGAACCCGAAGTTGTTAACCAGCGTGTGATTCACCACAATGTCAAGGATGGCGTTCACTACATCGGCGTTGGCCTGTAGCTGGTTAATGGTCCTGCGACCATGATTCAGGGTAACGTGCAGGCACTCATGGGCGATGATGAACAGACGCTCGTAGTGGCTCTGCGACTTCCAGAAGTCCGGGTTGAACAAAAACTCCAGGTAGTCACCTTCCCGGTCAAAGTGAATAGCGGCTGTCGGGATGGCGTCGGTGAACACCGGCTTACCCATCTGCCAGCACTGATAGAAGAGTGAATGATGTTCCTCTAGGTCTTGAGAAATCTTCATCCACTCTTCGTTAGTGATGACAACTTCCGGCTCAGACGGCGGCGTACTGGTTTTTTCCATTAGTGTCCCTCGTAGCGGCCAAGTCGCCGTCCTTTTGGAGGTTGTTGATGGCTTGACTAACGACCGCCAATAGGCTAGTAGCAGAGGTACGGTAGGTGCCAGCCGATACCATCTTCGACACTTCCAGCACAATGTCCCACAAGGGCAGTGGGCCTTTGTGGGCCTTGAGGATGCCCAGGACCACTTCTTTGAGTGACTGAGGCTGCGCCGGGGCCACAGGTGGCGTCGGCGGGTTGCCTTGGGCCGCAAGGTCTTCGAGCATCTTGCGGGCGTCGGCCACTGTCGGCTGCTTCACAGGGCAGAACAACTTGTCCTGTAACTTGGCTTCGTTAATCTTAGCCAGCAGCTTGTCAAACTTACTGCCGTAGTTGCTAAGAATCTCGGGCCAGGACAAAGTAGTTTTCTTGTGAATCTGGTCGATGCAGTGGTTAATGACACCCATGACCTTCGGCATGTTATGCAGCGACTTGGCCCACGCCCTCATAGCAATTTTGTTGAGCAGTTCCAGGGTGTCCACCGCTTCCTGCGGGGTCAGTTGCTCCGGGATGTTACTGGCGATAGCCTGGTAAACACCAAGCCGCTGCGGGGTGAACGTTTGCGGCCAGGCAGCATACTGCTGCAATTCGTTGGACCAGTTTTTGACCGGCGACCGCTTGTTAAAGTGCGGTGCGGCGGCGTTGATGTTGGTCATGTAACCAAACTGGCTAGCCAGAAGTTGGTTACTACCCATCACCTTCTTGATTTCTTTGACCAACTTCTTCTGGAGTCCGGCCTGGAGAATGTCCTGAATGACCCGACGATAAGGCGCAGCCTTGTCGGGGTGGTTAGCGATAAGAGCCAGGATGAATTTCTTCACCTTGTCGTCTGACGACATTAGCGATGACAGTTTCTCCGGGGCCAGGGTCGGCAGGAAAAACCCATACCAGTCCTTGTGGGACGCCAGGTGCGGCAGGGCCGACGCATAGTTGTTTTCGATGGCCAGAAACTTCCGTGCTTCTTCGGGGTCGTTCTTGGCGAACAACTCCTTCATCCGTTCCCCGATGGGGCCGGTCTTGAGGGTCGTCACTAGCTTGGCCGGGTTACAGGCTTTCGGCAGAACGTCTTTCATGTCCCCGCCAAGACGGTGCATGTCCAGGGCATGGTCCAGAGAGCGGGGGTCCACTAGCTTTCTAATCTCGGGCGGCAACTCTTCCCACCAAGAGATTGCGGCCTTAGCAATGTGGCCGTCAAACTTCTGAGTGAAGTAACTTTTCGATGGTTCGGACGGGACGTTAAACTTGACCTGGAATCGCCCCTTCTGTGCTGGGTCTAGCGGCTCAACCTGATATTCTTCCTCATCGTCGGGGTTGATAGCCGCCCACACCACTCGCAGGTTGTGGAACTTTCTGCCGTTGATGGACTTCCGTTGAATTAACTCCATGACGGCGTTGCGGACTTTCTTGTGGCTACGGTTGAATTCATCGAAGAACAGGGCGTCGATGTTGTCATCACGCAGGTCTTTCGGCAGGACTAACTCAAGGTAGGAACCCTTGTCATCCTTGACCTCTTTAGGGATTCCTACAAAGTCCACCCACGGGTCCATCGTGGCGGCGCTAAAGTAGCGGTAGCGTAGCTTAGCCCGCTCAAAAGCGTCAAGGACTCGGGCCGTCTTGCCGACGCCATGAGGACCGATTAGAAGAACATTGAGGTTGTTCTTCAACCAAAAATCCAATTTTTCATCCCTAAGCTCTGCCATTGGGTCGTCTCCTGGATGATTGTTGCCGTCGTTTCACCCATTGTACCACCATTTCGGCATTTGTAAAGTGATTATAGCCGAAGGCTGCAAAAGATTGCAGGGTGGTTAGGGGGCGGCTTTAGCCGCAGCGACGATAGCGGGGGCATCGGGCGGAACTTCCCAACCCGCTAGCCACTCAAAAATGTCATCCTTCTTCTGAGTGACCTTCACGCAGGGCTTTCCGGTAGCGTGAGCATAGATGGCCGCTAGTGACTTCTTGTAGTAGATAACGGGGGCTACGAAGGCCCGGCGCTTGCCCTGTTCCTTCTGCTTGTTAAGCCAGACGAACAAGGTCTTAGCTGGGTCGCCGTCCCCATTGAATTGCATGGTCTGCAACCGGGTGAGGAACGGTTCAACTACTTCGACACCCCACCACAGGAGGGCTTTACCCATAACGGCCTGCAAGTCGGCACGCTGCTTTTGCAGGCACTTCCACTTTCCTAGCCAACTGATGACTTCCTTGTGCCGGACGAAAAATTCGCCGACCTCGGAATCGGTGTAGGTCATGGTTCGGGCGGTCATTCCCATCATCATGGCCCGACAAACTGCCATGTGCTTCTGTGTCAGTTTTAATTCTGGCGACAGAATTTGCAGCCGGTGGTAGGTTGTGCGGTTTTTCCCGGAGTCCTTCGTATAGATGGCCTCAACCGGGACGTTCCATGTGTAGTACAGCGGCCAACCCTTGAAATTCGGGTTTAGTTTTGCCGCCTTGATGATGGCCTGTAGTCGGTGTCGCCCGTCGTGGCAATTCGCCAATTTGTTCAGTGAAATTGAGTCGTCGGTCTGGATGAACCGACCATTGGCGAAGTCCCGAGCAATGGCATCAGAATGGTCGATAATCTCATTGCGGTTCAGCGGCATCGCCGCCAGAACCTTTGCGGCCATATCCGGTGTCGTGAAAACGAATTCGCTGTACTGGAGTTCGTGTTTTGGGTACGAAAACCATGTTTTCCCGAAGTCGTCCTCAAGTTGCTGTTCGTCGTAATAATCACGATTTTTCAGTGATTGAATCCATTCCCGCTTGTCGTAGAATTGTGGACAGTCCGGCCAATGCGAATGGAACTTTTCCTCGGCCTTCGGCGTAATGTCAACGCCGGGAACTTGCAACGGTGCAACATCTGGCAGTTTGGTGTGGAGTTTGTTGCTATCCCCATTGATGATAGGAACAGGTTCAACGACCGGAGTTGGGAGCAGGGAAGGGGTTGGGGCGTCAGGGTTTACGCCCAACAGACGCAGGCGGGACAACACCTGGTTATTCACCTGCTGTCCGATGGTCTGCTTTTCGGGGTTGGGCCGGATGACCGCCGCCTGGCTAGGCAGTTTCGGAGGCATCTTCTGGTTACGAGCCTGACGACGACTTTTCTTGGACATTGGCGTAATTCCCCGATTGTCTTCCGCCGACCGATACTTCACTCATGATAGGGTGGATTTCGGGATTGTCAAGCACCAACTAAAAAGATTGCCCCAAATCTTGTATGGTCATGGAGTTAAGGAAGAAAGTTTTGTCCGGCTCGGCGGTGGGCGCATCTTGATTTATTGAGCATTGATTTTAGACGCAATCCATTTTAGGGTCTGGATTTGAGTCATTTCAAATGTTGTTTTCTGCCCATGTCCAACTTGGTGTCGTCTCGAACGAGGAATATCGACAAAAAACTTACCTATACCTATGTACACAAATGGACACCACCCGAAGGTGGTGTCCATTTGTATAATAGTTTGCTATTTTCTCACTGCACGTTGAGGCTGTTCGTTCGCTTCATGGTTTTGTAGGCTACTTTCAACTTATGGGTCAAAACGTCGCTAAGTTTGTAGTCGTAACTTGTCGTGTGGTCAATGATACTCAAGTCTTCGAAAGTAATCATGTAGATTGACTTGTTCTGAGCATCCAGGTGTTGTAGGTCTAGTGCGGAGTCAATGGCGTCGTGCAAGATGTCGGTAATCCAGGTAAAAACCTTGCCGTCAGCGTCGTCATATACTTCCATCTCGATAGTTTTCGTCAGATAGTTAGTATTGAGTCGTTTCATCCACCAGGAAACGTCGGGATGGTCTTTCGGGTGCATCGTCCACCGGAACGCCCTCGGAATAGCTATGTCCTTCTTCCATACCGGGTGTTCTGGTGCAGAGTCCTTTTTCTTATCCTCTTTTTCCTTCTCTTCTCTTACAGTTATCTTAGGTCGCATGTTACTCCCAAATCATAAACTGAAAGTTTTCTGACATATAGGTGTTAGTACCGAAATTAAGCGTAAACCAGATGTCGTAAATCCCTACGTCGAACTCGGTTGTATCTATACGATAGAAAGCTCTGTTTCTTTCTCTGTAGTCGGTGGTTGCCTGGTCTACTACCAGGCGAAGGTCTTTTTCACAAGGCAGACAATCGCCACAGTTCTTAGCGATAGATACCTTTAGGTCGGCACTAATGGCTAAGTTCTGGTAATACTTCTCTAAATCAGACGCTCTGGGAACGTTAGGGATAATCTCGATTTCGATTTGCTTATTCTCTCCCATTCGCAGCTTATGTGGTGAGAAGGCGAAGGAGAAGTCGTATACAATCGGTGTCGGGGTGGTTGCCCAGAGGTCTGGATAGATTGTGAAGTATTGTTGTTGGGTGGCGAGTGGGTCGCCGGGCATGTACTGGACATACCACAAGTCAATGCAGTTGCCAGTCTGCAAGAAAATAAATGGGTCAACGAATTCGTCGAGTTCGTAACTACCTTGGGCAGGGTTAGTTACACTTGTTCCAGGCACTGTCTGAATGAGGGTTCGCCCGTCCGGGTTAGAGGGACTGTGGGCGTTAGGGTCGAGATAGTAAATCTCCACCCTGTCCACAGATGACAGTGCGGCGGTGTTGTTTGAGTTCATCACAAATAACATCAGCCGCACGGTGTCCCCGATTACGGGGTTTTGGAACCTATCTTTAATTGCCATCTTTCTTACCCTTTTTACCACGTAAGGACTTTGAAACAGCTTCGCCTATCTTTTTTAACAAATCCCTCTTCGTCTGTTGCGCCTTACGTTGTTCAATTCTGTCTAACCAAAAGTTACGCATAACACTTTCCCCATTAAACAACTAACATAGTTAGTTTATTAGTGTTTCTTCCTCTTGGCTTTTTCGATGGCTTCATGCTCTTTTTCTTTTTGTTCGATAAAGCGAGCAATCATCCATTTTCTCTCGTTGATTGGGTAAGTCCGAAACTCCTCTCTCGACATCTGCATGTGGTATCTGAAAAAGAATTGCTCCTCCATCAGATATTCCCACAATTTCATGCTTGGGTCTTCTCCCGTTTTCGTTGACGAGGGAAGAAAAAATTCGCCTCCAGTGGCAAATCTACTTCAAAGTCTGCCAAGCAAGAAGCACAAACGATTTCGCACTTAGTATCGACGCCAAACGGAGGCTCGGTAACAATGTTACGGATGTAAGAAACGTCCTGGATAGGCAGCTTCTTGAGCAACATAACCAATTCGTTCTTGTCCTTTAGACCTTCGATGTCGTCCAGCAACATAGCGGTACGGTAAATCAAAGTATCGTCTGCACCACTATCGCCCCACATTTTCAGGTGACGGTCACGATATTCCTGAATGTGGGTTTCGTCCTTGCCTCTCGACAAGTGATAGTTGAACTTGTAACCAGACTTTGGCAGAACGTCCTGCAATGGCGGGCGGAAGTCCGGTGGACAGAAAGTGACATGAAGGTCGTTAAGGTTCAGCATGGTGCTGAACTTACGGTCGCATTCAGGGCACTTAACCTCAACCTCGTATTCCGGGGTATAGGAAATACCACGCAGCCAAATCAGGAGGAAAGTACGGTCGATAGACAAGAAGTTCTCTGGTCTATGACTCTCTTCCAGACAACGCTGGAAAATCATGTTGATGGCCTGACCCTTCTTGACCCAACGAGGGGTTGCAAGAATCTGTTCTTCTTCACCCGTCATAGGACGAATGTGCAGAAGACCATTCTTAGGGCCGTCTGTGCCGTCATAGAAAATACCCTCACTAGGAAGCTTGATTTCTTCGTAGATATTGAGGTCCGGTTTGGTTAGACCGGCAATTAAGGCTTCTAGGTCAGCACTGCCAGTTGGCCGAGCCTGGGTTGAATGAGGCGTGTTCGGGTCGTCGCCTGCTTTCTCCTTGCGGAGTGCTTGGATAGCCTGTCGCATCTGCGGAGGCACCTTGCCTGAAAACTTGATGGGTCCGTCTGGATTCCCTTTTAGTGTCTCGTCTGCCATTATTTCTCCTTGCCAATCACTAGATTAAATTGGCGGGGTTATCATAGTATGCTTGTTATAAATCTTTCCAACGTAGAAAGCCTTATTTTTAGGGACGCAAAAGTCAGGGCACTATTGCCTGAACTGCGACCCGCCTTTGACCAATGGTTAATGGCTCAAAGGATACCCTATCTGCGTTCAATCCGTCGTCGTTCCCTAATGGACGTAATCAATAGCCTGAGCCATGAACACGTCGCCATTTTAGAGGAACACTTTCAAGACAGTGTGGTTCTTGATAAAATTGACTATCATATAGTCAGGAACTTGACTGCGCCTGTTATGGAATTTGAAAAGGAGTTGAACCAACTCGATAGCATTTTTCAAAACGTCGCTATCAGTAGAGATGAGGGTTCCGTCTATCTATCCAGTTGGCGTTAATTTTTGAGGAATGAAATGGAAATAGTATTGTTCTGCTTGGGTTGCGTGGGTATGAGTCACATCATTATCGAAGGCAAAATCTTCGAGGGAGTGAGGGCTTGGCTCAAGCCGAGACTACCTGGAATGTTGTACAGTTTGTTCGAATGCTATCAATGCACTGGTTTTTGGGTCGGCCTTTTTTGCAGTTACTTTGTCTTCGGTAACATCACCTGGGGACAGGTGTTCGTGGGCGGCTGTGCTGGAAGCTTTCTCTCTGCCATAGGTGCTTTAATCATGAATTACCTGGAGGCCAAGACTATCGTCAACCTAGAAGAAAGCGAGAAGCATGGCTGAGAAACTATACCGCCTCTACTGCGAGATGTGTAGCTGGAATCGCTATACGGACGGGACAGACATTCAGGATTTGACGGAATACAAACGGTGCGTTGTTCAAACCGGCATCCCTAAGATAGACCCTGTTACGAAGAAAGTAACCACTAAGAAGCCCATCTCTCTGCCCAAGCAATTTAGATGCCCGAAATGCGGAAGACTAGTGACTGCAAGAAAGGTTGTCGAACCACCCCCGGTGGCTACCGAAGAGGAAATTAAAGATGAAAATATCAATAGCGGAAGTGAAGAGAGCAATGTCGGACCCGAAATTCCGCCAGTCCCTCCCGCCAGTCCTTAAAGAGGATATTCAGAAGTACGAGCAGAACCCAAGCTGCACTTGCAACCTCAGCGTCTACCGGAATGTCTTGAAGCATGGCGTAGAGCAAATTAAGGCATACTTCCCTGGTCAACCCGTCGTAGACCCCGACAAAGAACTTGCCAAACTAGCAGAGAACAACTTTTCCGTCATTAACTGCAAAGCGACCGACCTGGAAGACTTGCTCAAGAAACTACCTCCAGGAAGGAAACAGATTGCTTTAGCCCGCTACCAGGATGAAATAACCATTGTGGTTAACGAGCTAGACTTGATTTTTTGATTTTTTGATTCATTGTTGTCCTTTCAGGAGTTTTCTTACATTACCTACATGGTCAGCACCAGCAAAGAATATGCCACCTTGTCGTTGCATTAGGTCTACTAAATTAGTATCACGTTGTAGTTGTGCTTCTGACTCGGTGCGTGCTAATGGATTAGTATTGGCTCGCCCCTTGCCATACGAGATATTATAAGCCAAATTTTGTCCTAAACTCAAGAACTTGTGCATATTCTGTGGCGTTGCTTCCATATCAAGCATTCCCGACAACTGTGGCATTTGCGAAAGTAGTTGTCTTATGTTGTCAGGCGTTGCTTGTGCCGATTTGCCAGCCCATCCTTGTTCATCACCGTATTGTTTTAAGTATGATGATTTCATTAACACTTCTAAAATAGTTGGACGATAAGAAGATTGAGCGTTCCATTGCACCTGTGAAGTCCCTTTGTTGTCATTGGTTTTAATCTGATGACCAGCCTGCGTTAATGGTTCTGCGACATTAGGGTGTGAATACATCATATACAACATACGTTTGGCACCACCGCCAAAGATAGCATTTAGCAATGCCGCCTGAGAATTGATTTGTTTGCCTTGTGCTTCTGGCTCCCAAGAACGAGACGGCAGTTTCTCCAATCTATTTTGCTTAACGAACTGAGCAACAATATCCTCTATTTGCTCGCCTTCATACCAGACATTAGTGCCACGTTGCATCAATTCTTGCATCTTTTGAAGACTTGGCTCATCCGTAGCCACACCTTGACCGTGCGAGACAGGAAACAAAACAGCCTTTTGTAAAGTCAATGGTTTGTTTAATCCCGCTCGGACAGGAGCATAAGCCCTGTCTTTCCATGACTCTCTCATCACTAACCACTCACGAAATCGCTTCATTCAAGTATTTAGAAAAATTCTTGAGAAAAAGAAGTACGAAGCCCCTACCCTTTAGGGTAGGGGTAGTTCACTCCCAAAAAGAATCTTGCTGTTGTTTAAGAAGGTCTGGCACTTCGCCATCATCTCCTCCGGGTAAGCCTTGTACTTAGCAACATGAATCGGCCATTCGTCGTCTTGAATCCTCTTCTCCCCTAGCATGATGGCATTCTCATATAGTGAAATCGCTTTAGTGTATTCGTTGATTTGAATGTGAATATCACCCATCAGGCACCAGAACTCTGCCATCAAGGGATGCTGTGCTACACAGATAATGGCCTGCTGCAAGGCTTGGGAGACGTTTTTGGTGATGTAACAATGCACCAGACCCATGTAATACCTTAACATGGTGTTAGAAACAGTCATTTTGCTCTGTCGGAAGACATACTGCTCAGCCAGGGATAAGAAGTCCTTGTACCGCTGCTGTGAGAATCGTACACATGCTAAGTAATAGTTAGGCTCCAGGTCTGCTGGTTTTGCTTTATACCAGTTCTCCAACTGTGCTACCCTGTCGTCTTTTATTTCCCCAACCCATATAGACACCGGGAGAGGGATTGCCGGTACGTCCGTAAGTATCTCGTAGACAGGGTTTGTAAATCTGAGGTTCTGCTTTTTGTGCCACAGACGAGTCTGTTTAGTGATAACTTCTTTGTCAAACAAGCTGACCCTAAAAGCTGCTGGGTTGTTAGTCTCAATGATGTCTCTGATTGCTTCTTGACCTTGAATGATGAACTCATTAGGTTCCAACCACAAGTTCCAGTCTGTTGTACTTTGGTGGTTTAGCAGATAATTGCGGACTTTGCTGCGGTCCCTTTCAGCTATTCTGACGACCTCTGCACCGAATTCCTGGCAAATTTCTACGCTTTTATCTCTTGTGTTTAGTGAAGCTACTAGTATTTTGGCAGGCAAGCCGCTGGTTGACTCCAGGGCTAGTCTGATGGTTTCTTCATTGTCCGTTATCAGAAAGTGTATTGTCAGTGGAACCATTTTTGCCGAACTTTTGCTCTATTAGGGAACTAAATGCTAAAGCCAATTCCAGTTTTCCGGTACGTTCATAGTAGTCACGTAGCTCTCTATAGTGCCGTGGAATCAATGGGTTGTTTGCGATGTTGGCAACTATTCTATAAACATCCATTATCTTAGAGAGTAATCAAAATATGAAACAAGACATAGCACCACTAAGAGGTCCAGAAATCAACACCACGATGAAGCCGTGGGAGGGAAGTGACATTAAGAAGCCTTGGCACTATAAGGTCACAGCCGTCATTCCCTTGGTCGATACCCACGAAACTGTGGTTATTTGTAATGAATTGTTGAGACTTCAAAGTGAGAAACCTTACATCCTTCTTGTTGACACAGGTAGTTGCGGCGATTCCCGTCATGAGATGGAAAAGTTACAAGCGTCAGACTGTGAAGTCCATTTCATTAGACTTAACGGTGTGCTGCATCCTTCCGACTTTCCTGCTATGGCAATGGACGTAGCTTTCGCCCTCTGTCGAACTGAATACCTTTTTGCCACACACGCCGATTGTTTCCTCCGCAAGCGGACTTTTCTTGCCGAACTAGTGGAAATGTGTAAAACCATTTCCCCAGTTGTTGGGTATGAGATGAGTCCTCGGGCGCATAGCGACTGGCACGGCATGGTATCACATACCGCCACCATGTACCACATGCCTACTATGGACAAGATTGGGTTCGCTTGGAGCTTGAGACGTTTGTGCAATATGTACAATATCAAGGATTATAAGCCAACTCCTTTACGTCCCAACTGGCCAGACACCGAAATTCTAGGCAACTACATTCTACGCTATAACAAAATCAAACCTCACCTTATCGGGCATGAACAGAACTTTGCACGCCAAAAAGACGACAACATCGACCACCTACGAAGCTACACTTCCGGCAAACTTTACAGCCCCCCTTACTTCGAGAAAGCAACGCAATGGTTTGGAATAGCAAAGGCCGAAGCGAATGAAAGAATAGAAAAATGGAAAAAAGATGCGCAAAGTTGCGAGGTTGCGCAGTAAATATATAGTCTGGTATCACCTTTTTCTATGGTATTAACATAGGTTTGGAGGGTTTTGGCTAACGAGTATCTCAATAACAAGATTTTTGAGACTATTATTGCTAAGTTTCAACAGTCCAAGCAAGACAAGACACGGT
>Ga0194131_10002322_pt1 | contig 31366 bp, 23 predicted proteins | sample TA2KigO120mmetaG_FD_148631 | JGI IMG/M metagenome (GOLD analysis project Ga0194131, IMG submission 148631) | Freshwater microbial communities from Lake Tanganyika, Tanzania - TA2015053 Kigoma Offshore 120m | ecosystem: Environmental > Aquatic > Freshwater > Lake | place: Tanzania: Lake...
CCCGTCGGCGCAAGCGCGCGCTGGGCCGGCTTCATGCCGCGGGCGGCCAGCGCGGCGGCGATCGCCTCGGCCGCCTCTTCGAGCGACCTGCGTTTGGGTGCCTCGGGTGCCTCGAGTGCGTCTGGTGCCTTGGGTGCCTGGAGTGCCTTGGGTGCCGGGGGTGCCTGGGGTGCCTGGGGTGCCTGGGGTGACTTGGGTGCCTGGGGTGACTTGGGTGCCTGGGGTGACTTGGGTGCTGGGGCGGCGGGTGCGTCAGCAGGCGTGACGGGCTGGTGGACCTCCGGCTTCGCCGGCGCAACGGTCGGCTTCGCCGGAGCGACCGGCTGTGCCGCCCCGCGCGGGCCGGCCTGTCCCTCGAGGGACACGCCCGCCAGCGCAAGCGCGATCACCAGGCAGACCAGGAAGCGCACGTCGATCTCCTAGTTCCCCGCCGGCGCCGGCGCCGGTTCCCTCGCGGCCACCGGTCCACGGACGGGAGCGGGCGGCTTCGGCGCGGGGGCGGTCTTCGGCGCGGGCCCGGACGAGGCCGGCTCCGAGAACATGACGCGGCCGCTCGCCAGCTCGTAGTAACCGCCGACCACCAGCAGCTTCTGCGTGTCCACCAGCCGGCGCAGGACCGTGCTGCCCGTCAGCGCGTCGTTGATCACCTGCTCGACGTTGGCGAGGATCGCCGTCCGCAGTTCGGTGCGCTCGGCCGGCGTGCGGCTCGTGCCGACCTTGATGGCCTTCACCACGTAGTCGAGATTCGGCCCGAGCGGCTCGCCCTTGTGCGTCGTCGCCGCGTGCACCGCGTCGCACGACTCGTGCCCCATCACCACCATGAGCGGGATGTGCAGGTGCTCGGCGCCGGACTCCAGGCTCGCGAGGATCGACTTGTCCATCACCTGGCCGGCGGTGCGGATGACGAACAGCTCGCCGAGGCCGACGTTGAAGATGTGCTCAGGCGGCACGCGCGAGTCGGCGCACGAGAGCACCATCGCCCACGGACGCTGCCCCTTGGCCAGCTCCTCGCGGGTGCCCGCGCTCAGCGACACCGGCGCGGAGGCGTTCCGGATGAAGCGGTCGTTGCCGACCTTGAGCAGTCCCAGCGCCTCTCTCGGCGTGCGGACGGGCGCGGGCGTCTCCGCCAGCCCGACCGACCAGGCGGTGCAGCAGAGGACGGCGACCATGAACAGGCGGACTCGGAGCGTCATTGGAGTTCCTCGGATGAGGAATCGGCAGGCGCGCCGACAGCTTGAATCGGCGACGAATGTCGCTGTTCACGGGCCACGGAGGCACAGAGGGCGGCGGCGTTGTGCCGTCAGCGCCATGTGGGCGACGGGACCCGCCCCATACACATGCCTCTCCGTGTCTCGGTGTCTCCGTGGCCCGTGGGAGAGCAGTCAGCGAACAGCGACGGGCGCAGCGAGGAGCTCCCGAATCAGCTTCGAAGTGCTCTCGCGGTTGATGCCCGAGCGGCCGTCGAAGCCGAAGCCGCCGGCGAGGCCCATCGCGGTGTCGAGCGGCGTGAAGCCGCGCTTGTCCTTGACGTCCAGCGTCGCGCCGCGCTCCGCCAGGAACGCCACCACCTGATCGAAGCCCTGCATCGCGGCGCCGTGCAGCGCGGTCTGGCCGAGCGTGTTGGTGGCGTTGATGTCGAGGCCCGCCTCGAGCGCCACGGTGATGGCCTGGATGGCCTCCGCCTCGGTCTTGCGGCGGCCGGTGGTGTCCTCTTCCTTGCTGCCGAGGCCGGCGGCCAGCATCAGCGCGTTGAGGCCCGTCCGGGTCGCGGCCTTCGCGTTGGCGCCGCGCTCGATGAGCAGCCGCATCACCGCGACGTCGCCCGCCTTGGCCGCGCGCAGCAGCGGCGTCGAGCCCGCGCCGAGAAACGTGTCGCCGCCGCGATCGAGCTTCGTGCGATAGGGGATGATGCGCGTCAGCTCGGCGTCGGGCTTCGCGCCCTTGTCGAGGATCAGCCGGATCAGATCGAGCGGCGTCTGCTCGCGCGGCGCCGGGCGGCTCGACGAGGGCATGGTGTGCATGTCCACGGCCGCGTAGAGCGCCGCGCGGCCGGTCTTGTCCGCCAGGTTCGGGTCGGCCCCGCGCGCAAGCAGCAGCGACGCCATGTCGTACTCGCCGTTGATGATCGCGATGACCAGCAGGCTCGTGCCTTCCTGATCGACGAAGTTCACCTCCGCGCCGGCGTCGATGAGCACAGTCGCGCACGCCGCGCAGCCCTGCCGGACGGCGAAATAGAGCGGCGTCAGCATCCCCTGCGGCAGCCACTTCTCGCGCGGCTCCAGCGTGTTCTGGCGTTCCCACTTCTGGAAGGCGGACCTCGCGTTGACGTCCGCGCCGGCGGAGATGAGATACCGGACCATGTCCGCGTGCCCCTGCCCGGCGGCCCACATCAGCGCCGTCTGGCCGCGCCACGCTTCGCGCGCGTCCACCCTCGCGCCGCGCCCGACGAGCAGCGCCGCCGCGTCCACGTGACCCGTTCGCGCCACGGTCATCAGCGCGGTCTCGCCTTCGGGCCCGGCGGCGTTCGGATCCGCGCCGGCGTCGAGCAGGATCTGCAGCATCGGCGCGCTGCCGTTCAGGGCGGCCAGGTAGAGCGGCGTGATGCCGTAGCGGTTGGCCGCCTTCACGTCCGCGCCCGCGCGCAGGAGCCTCTGCGCCTCCGCGACGTTGTTGTCGCGGACGGCGAGATGGAAGGCACTGGTTCCGTCCTGAGCCGCCAGAGACAAGCCACAGAGACACAGAGTCACAGAGACACAGAGTCTCACTCTGTGTCTCTGTGCCTCTGTGGCCCGTCTCATCGAGAAGCTCCGCATCACAGGTCCGCGAGCGCCCCGGTGCTGTCGCCGAGCTGGTGCTCGCGCACGCCCGCCTTGTCCAGCACGCTCAAGAGGAGGTTCGTCATCGGCGTGCGATCCGCGTACTTCAGGTGGCGTCCGCCCTTCAGCCGTCCCGACGCGCCGCCGATGACGAGGTTGGGCAGCGGGAAGTGATCGTGCGCGTTGCTGTTGCTCATGTTGCTGCCGTAGAGCAGCACCGAGTGATCCAGCAGCGTGCCGTCGCCGTCCGGCGTCGCCTCGAGCGTGTCGAGGAAGTGCCTGAACAGGCTCATGTGGTACGCCTGGATGCGGACGTTCTTCTCCATCTTCTCGGCGCGGTTCTGGTGATGCGAGATCGCGTGGTGGCCGTCGGGCACGCCCACCTGCGGATACGTACGGTTGCTCACCTCGCGCGCCACCATGAAGGTGGCGACGCGGGTCACGTTGGCCTGATAGGCCAGCGCGAGCAGGTCGTACATCAGCCTGATGTGCTCCTCGAAATCGAACGGGATGCCGGCCGGCACCGGCGGCAGCGCCACGTCGGTCGCGCTCGCCCGCTCGGCACGCTGGATCCGCCGCTCGATCTCGCGCACGTTCTCGAGGTAATCGGTGAGCGTGGTGCGGTCCTGCGGGCCCACACGGCGCTGCAGCAGCGTCGCATCCTGCGCGATCGCGTCGAGGATGCTGCGATCCTCGGCAATCCGCCGCTGGCGATCGGCCGCGGTGCCGCCGCCGCCGAACAGCCGCTCGAACACCTTGCGCGGGTTGATCTCCATGGGCAGCGGCGTCGTCTCCGTGCGCCAGGACAGCGTGTTCATGTAGATGCAGCCGTAGTCGCGGTCGCACGCGCCGATGAGGCCCGAGTGGTCCTCGGTGGCCAGCTCCAGCGACGGCAGGATCGTGTCCTGGCCGATGGCACGCGCGGCAATCTGGTCCGCCGTCACGCCCGCGAACGCGTCCACCCCCTGGGTGGCCTTCGGCCGCACGCCGCTCAGCCACGTCGTCGGGCTCAGCGAGTGGACGGCCGTCGTGTCGGCCGCCGCGTGGCCGAGGCCGCTGACGACGGTGAGCGTGGCGCGGTACGGCTCGAGCGGCTTGAGGATGTCGGTGAACTCCCAGCCGGTGCCGACGGCGGCCGGCGTCCAGCGCGCCATCACCGCGCCGTGCGGGATGTAGACAAAGCCGAGGCGCGTCGCCGGCGCGGCCGCCGTCTGCGCCAGCATCGTGCGCGCGGGCACCATGGCGTCGAGCAGTGGCAGCGCGAGCGTCACGCCCGCGCCGCGCAGGAACGTCCGACGGTCAAGGTGGCGTTTCGTGATGAACATCGTCGTCTCCGGGCCGACTAAAGTCGGCCCCTACAGCTGCTGAAGTCGGCCCCTACATCTGCCTCATGAGAAACGGCGTACTGCGGACGATACCCAGGACGATCGACGAGAACGTGTAGTCGCTGCGCGCGGCGCCGCGCGCGACGGCCCGCACCGTGGGCATGTCGCGCGCCTCGAGCCCGCGGCCGAGCGCATACGTGAGCATCTTCTCCGTCATCGTGCGCACGAACTGCTCGGGGTGCCTCATCAGCGCGTTGCGCAGCGTCACCGGCCCGGTGACCGGCGTGCCGTCGGCGAGCTGACCTGACGCATCGATCGCCGCGCCCGCGTCCTTCGTCCGCCACTCTCCGGTGGCGTCGAAGTTCTCGAGCGCGAAGCCGAGCGGGTCCATCACGCGGTGGCAGGTGGCGCATGTGGGGTTGCGGCGATGCGCCTCGAGCAGCGCGCGGCCGGTCAGCGCCTCGGTCCCGGCGCTCTCCTCGAGCGACGGCACGTTCGGCGGCGGCGGCGGGGGAGGCGTGCCGAGCACGTTCTCCAAAATCCACTTGCCGCGCAGCACGGGCGACGTGCGATTCGGGTACGACGTGACGGTCAGGATGCTGCCGTGGCCCAGGATCCCGCGGCGCTCCTCGCCCGGCATGGTGACGCGCCGGAAGTGCGTGCCGTAGACGCCGGGGATGCCGTAGTGACGCGCCAGCCGCTCGTTGACGAACGTCTCGCGCGACGTCAGCAGCTCCAGCACGCTGCGGTCCTCGCGCATCACGCGTTCGAAGAGCAGCTCCGTCTCGCGCCGGAACGCCTGGCGCAGGTTGTCGTCGAAGTCCGGGAACTCCTGGCCGTTCGGCTGGAAGCTCTTCAGGTTGCGCAGCATCAGCCACTGCCCGGCGAAGTTGGAGACGAGCGCGTCCGCGCGCGGGTCGGCGAGCATCCGGCGGACCTGCCGATCGAGCACGGCCGGCTGCGAGAGCGTTCCCTCGCCGGCAACCTTCAGCAGCTCCTCGTCGGGAATCGTGCTCCACAGGAAGAAGGAGAGCCGCGACGCCAGGTCGTAATCGGTCGCCGGCGCCGACGCGCTGCGATACAGGAACTTCGGATTGGCGAGGATGGCCCGCAGCGCGTGCTCGATGCCGTGCTCGAAGCCGCCGTTGGCACGCGCCCCGCTGTAGAGCGCGACAAGCGGCTGGACGTCCGCATCCGTTACCGGACGGCGGTACGCGCGCCGCGCCAGTCCCGTCAGGATCTGCCGCGCACACCCGCCTTCGCTGAAGCCACGGCGAGGCAGGGCCTGCTCAGGATGACAGGGAAAGACCCGGCGCCGGCTCGGCGTGTCGCCAGGCCCGCTCGCGTTGATCGGCCCCGTGATGTCCACGTAGTCGATGAGCGGGATCCCGTTCATGTTCTGCAGGTCGTGATCCCGGCTGTGCGGCTGCAGCGGCTCGTCGGACTCCGCCGCGTTCTTGCGCAGGAAGGCGATCGTGATCGCCCGCGGGCCCGCCTTGATCGGCACGCGCGTCTGCAGCCGCTTGTCGATGATGTCGGCCGCCGCCGACATGTTCTCGTCCGACAGGCGGTTGTCTTCCTCGCCGCCCACCTGCACGAGGAACACGCGCTCGCCGTCCACGGCGATCTCGAGCTGGTGCGCGAACTCCAGCCCCGTCATGTAGCCGACGATGTTGCGGCGGAGGAAGACGCTGACGTCGTACTCGGCGTCGACGGGGAAGTGGCGGCGGATGAGGATGCCGCCGCGCGTGCCGAGCGGCAGCCCTTCGACGTGGTCGTCCTGCGCCAGGTCGGGCGGGATGCGGAACGCCTCGCTCACCGGCCCCGCGCTGTGGCCGACGGCCATCGCCGCAATCGTGCGCGACGCGGAGACGTACTGCTCGAGCAGCGACGGCGAGATCTTCAGCACGCCCGCGATGTTGTCGAACCCCTCGCTCTCGTCGTCGGGCGGCAGCAGCGCGGAGGCGTCGATCTCGATGTCGAGCAGGTCGCGGACCGCGTTGCCGTACTCAGTGCGATTCAGACGATGCAGAGTCGGGCGAACAGCGCGTCCTGCCCTGAGCGCAGTCGAAGGGCCTGTGGCGGCGCGATCGAGCGAGGTCTCCAGGTGCGCGACGAAGCCGTCGAGCGTCGCGGCATCGGGCCGCGGCATGCCCTGCGGCGGCATCATGCCGCCGCGGACCTTGCGAATGACCTTTTCCCAGATCTCGGCGTTCGCCGCGGGGCGCTCGACGTCCACGTCTTCGAGGACGAGCCCTCCTGTCTTCAGGCGCTCGTTATGACAGGCGACGCAATATTTCTGGACGAGGTCGCGATGTGCCTGGTGTGCCTGGGGTGCTTGGGGTGCCTGGGGTGCCTGGGGTGCCTGGGGTGCGGAAGGAACGGCGCTCGCGCGCAGGCCGATGGCCGCCACCAGTCCGGCACAGAGAAAGAACCAGATGCGCCTCAAGGGGGTCGAATATAGCATGTCGCCGCAGCGCGTATCTTGCTGAAGATATTAGCGATAGGGTGTTGGCAGCAGCGCCTGTGCAGGCGCGGAATCTCCACGGTCCATTCCGTGGGCGTACCTAAACAGCAGGGTACAACCGTGGAAATAGCTCTTCAAGCGTGTGAGACGGAAACCGCAAAGAGACAGCACCCTTCGGCGTCGATGACGCCAGCAGACCTTCGGAAACCAGTTCGTTGAGCAGACGCTGAGCGGTACGCACGGGCAGTCCCGTGATGCGGGACGCTTCCCCTCGTTCGATCTCGCCACGCACTAACGTCTGTTCGAGAAGCGCGGCGGCCGCGGGCTTGAATCTGTCGTCGCGAGCGATGAAAGTACGAATTCGCCTCGCGAGGTTATCGAGATCGAACAGCTCGGACATGAAGGTCACTTGGTCGATTCGAACTCACCGGCAAGCGCCCGCTCAATATCGCGCGGACGCGTATCGTGGCCTTCGATCAGATTGCTGTAGCAGGTATTCGTGATGCGAACGAGGTCGGCGAGATTCCCAGCGGTCCGCGAATGGAGCTGTCGGCCCAACGTCGCCGATGCCGCCGACAGCTCAGCAGCTAGATCGGCGATCTGCTCCGGCGCGTAATCGAAACGGGCTGGCTCGATGCGCTGAACGCTTTCGGCAGCGCTTGTTGGCTGATGTCCTGACATGCCTGATGGCTATTTCGTGGCTCCATTATGGCCTCGTCCACCCATATGTGGCCGATCTTGTGGCCGATGTTGTGACCGATATCGTTTAGTCCCATAACGCGATAAATACCTTGCCGACAGCAACGTTCAAAGCCGATTTCCGATCGGCCCTACGAATCAACGGAAGGAGCGGGTCGTACAAGATGGCAGTCCAGACCTGAGTCTGGAAGAACACGCGGAGGAAATCACGATCGCCGCCGCGCTTCATTGGGTTATGGATTTCATTCAGGAGGTTCCCACGAACATCGCTCGATTTCGTTAACATGTCGCCTGTGCCGCGTATCTTGCTGTTCGCGCTGGCGATAGGGGCACTGGCGGTGAGCGCGTTGATCCAGGCCCAGGGACGCTTCGTCGAGTTCCCGATGCCGCAGGCCGACAGCGCCCCAACGACCATCGCGCTCGCGCCCGACGGCACCGTCTGGTGGACCGAGCAGGCGGGCAACCGGATTGGCCGGATGGCCCCCGACGGGAGCGGCGTCCGCGAGTTCGAGCTGCCCAACCCGAACAGCGGCCCGCGCATCATCGCGCTCGGCGCGGACGGCCACATGTGGTTCAGCGAGCACACCGGCAACCGCATCGGCCGCATCACCGCCGACGGCACGATCAGCGAGTTCGCGATCCCGACGCCCGACAGTCAGCCGCGCGCGATCGCGCTCGGGGCCGACGGCAACATGTGGTTCGGCGAGTTCCGCGGCGGCAAGATCGGCCGCATCACGCCGCAGGGCGTCATCAGCGAGTTTCCCATCCCGACGCCGAACAGCGGTCCGCGCGCGATTGCCGCGGGGCCCGACGGCAACCTGTGGTTCTCCGAATTCAACACGGGCAAGATCGGCCGCATGACGCCGCAGGGCCGTGTGACGGAATTCGATCTGCCGCGACCGGACACGGGACCGGGCGACATCACCGCCGGCGCCGACGGCAATCTCTGGTTCGTCGAGCTCAATGGCCGCATGGACGGCCGGCAGGTGGACGGCAACCGCGTCGGCCGCATCACGCCGAACGGCGTCATTACCGAATTCGTGATGCCCGCGGGCACGGGATCGCCCATCAACATCGCGGTCGGCCCCGATCGGAACATCTGGTACACGCGAGGCGGTGTGCTCGGCCGGGTCACGCCCGACGGCACGATTACCGAGCTGGCCATCCCGACGCCGAACGCCGGCGCGACGGGTCTGACGGCGGGCAGCGACCGCCGCCCGCCCGACCGCTTGACGAACAGGCTGTGGTTCGCGGAGAGTGGCGCAAACAAACTGGGGTATCTGAGCTTCCCATGAACAGAATCCTTTCGACGCTCGTGTGGATCGGCGTCGCCGTCCTCGGCGCGGCCGGCTTCGGCGTGATGGCGCTCTCGCGCGGGGAGACGATCAGCGCCGGCTGGCTGGTGGTCGCCGGCGTGTGCACGTACCTGGTCGCCTACCGCTTCTACTCGCGGTACCTGGCGTTTACCGTCTTCGGGCTGAACGACCGGCGTGCCACGCCGGCCGAGCGGCTGAACAACGGCCGCGACTTCGTGCCCACCGGCAAGTGGGTGCTCTTCGGCCACCACTTTTCCGCGATCTCCGGGGCCGGCCCCCTCGTCGGGCCCACGCTGGCCGCGCAGTTCGGGTTCCTCCCGGGCACGCTGTGGCTGATTGTCGGCGTCGTGCTCGGCGGCGCGGTGCAGGACTTCATCATCCTCTTCGCCTCGATGCGCCGCGACGGCAAGTCGCTCGGCCAGATGGCGAAAGAGGAGGTGAACAAGGTGGCCGGCATCGCGGCGATGATTGCGATTTTCGCGATCATGATCATCCTGCTCGCGGTGCTCGCGCTCGTCGTCACCAACGCGCTGCGCGACAGCCCGTGGGGCCTCTTCACGATTGCGCTCACGATCCCGATCGCGATCCTCATGGGGCTGTGGATGAACAACATCCGCCCCGGCAAGGTCGCGGAAGCGACGGTGATCGGCGTCGTGCTGCTGATGGCGGCGCTCGTCGCCGGGCAGTGGGTGAGCCAGAGCCCGACGTGGGGCCCGGCGTTCACCTGGTCGGGCACGCAGATCGCGTGGGCGGTCATCATCTACGGCTTCTTCGCGTCGGTGCTGCCCGTCTGGCTGCTGCTGACGCCGCGTGACTACTTGTCCGCCTTCCTGAAGATCGGCACGATCTTCATCCTCGGCACCGCGATCATCCTGTTCATGCCGCCGCTGAAGATGCCGGCGGTGACGCAGTTCATCGACGGGACGGGGCCGGTCTTCGCCGGGAAGCTGTTCCCGTTCGCGTTCATCACCATCGCCTGCGGCGCGATCTCGGGCTTCCATGCGCTCATCTCGAGCGGCACGACGCCGAAGATGGTCTGCCGCGAGAGCGACGCGCGCATCATCGGCTACGGCTCGATGCTGACCGAGTCGCTGGTCGGCCTGATGGCGATGGTCGCCGCCGCGACGCTCGACCCGGGCGTGTACTTCGCGATGAACGTCGGCGCCGCCACGCTCGGTCCCGACGCCGCCAGCGCCGCCGCCCGCATCGCGCAGTGGGGGTTCGTCGTCACGCCCGAACAGCTCAACACGCTGGCCACGCAGATGGGCGAGGCGAGCCTGCTGTCACGCACCGGCGGCGCGCCCAGCCTCGCGGTCGGCATGGCGTCGATTCTCGGCGGCGCGTTCACCGGCCCCGGCCTCGCGCTCTGGTACCACTTCGCGATCCTGTTCGAGGCGGTGTTCATCCTCACCACCATCGACGCCGGCACGCGCGTCGGCCGCTTCATGCTGCAGGAGCTGCTCGGCCACGTCTACGCGCCGCTCGGCCGCACGTCGTGGTATCCGAGCATCGTGATTTCGTCCGGCATCGTGGTGGCCGGGTGGGGCTGGTTCCTCTACCAGGGGGTGATCGATCCGCTCGGCGGCATCAACTCGCTCTGGCCGCTCTTCGGGATTGCCAACCAGCTGCTCGCCGCGGTCGCGCTCTGCGTGGGGACGACGGTGCTGGTGAAGATGGGGAAGCTGCGCTACGCGTGGGTGACGCTGGTGCCGCTGGCGTGGCTGGCCGCGGCGACGCTGACCGCCGGCTACCAGAAGGTCTTCTCGCCCGACCCGGCGCTCGGCTTCCTCTCGCACGCGCGCTCGCTGACCGATTCAGCGGACCCGAACGCGGCGCGGATGATCTTCAACGACCGCATCGACGCGGGGCTGGCGCTCTTCTTCATGGGGATCGTGATCGTGGTGATCCTCGCCTGCGCGCGCGAGTGGATCATGATCGCGTCAAAGAAGAAGGCGCCCCAGGTCAACGAGGCGCCGTTCGTGGAGTCGCAGCTGAACGCGGCCGAACCGGCGCGCGCCTAGCTCCTGTACTTCGGGAAGAGCCGCAGCGCGTTTTCCGATTCCACGGCGCGCAGCTCCGCGCCACTGAACACGCCGGCAAGCCCCAGCGCGTGATCGGCGATCGGCGTGGCGCGACCGCCTGAATCGGACGCGGGGTAGTCGGTACCGAAGACAATCTGCGAGATCCGCACGACGCGGCGCAGCGCGCCGAGCGCCACGACGTTCGTCTGCTGGGCGCATTCGTAGTAGAACCGGCGAATCGTATCGAGACGCTCCTGGCCGCTGTTCCGCGACCGGTCAGTCGGGTCCAGCATGATCAGGCCGTCAGGGCCGGGCGGCAGCTTGCGGCCGACGATGCGGGAGACGAGGAACGGCATCGTGCCGCCGGCATGCGCGAAGACCCACCGGATGTTCGGGTAGCGCACGGCCATGCGGCTCTCGAGCAGGCTCATGATCGTCCGCGTCGTGTGCGTGCCGTATTCGATCGTGGACTGGAGACCCGGCGAAGATGTTCCGGCAGCAGCGCCTGATGCCGAAGAGGACGGAGTAACCATGGCAACGGGCATCCGCATCCTGGCGGTGGCGATCGCGCTGGCGGCGACGACGGGCGCCGGCGCGCAGAGCCAGCCGGATTTCTCGGGCACGTGGAAGATGGTGAAGCAGGACCCGCCCACCCCGTCGGGGCGCGGCGGCGGCGTGCGCGGCGGCAGCAAGGCGCTCGAATCCTCGCCCGCGACCATCGTGATCGCGCACAAGGGCAACGACATGACGTTCGAGAGCGTGTTCCCCGACGGGTGGAACCGCAAGCTCGACTTCAAGCTCGATTTCAACCAGACGGTCAACCCGCTGCCTGAAGGCGGCGACGGCGGCGAGCCGCGCCTCAACGGCCCGACGAAGACGCGCGGCCGCTGGATGGGCGACCAGCTCTATCTGCACCTGACGCAGGGGCTCGGTCAGCGCCGCGACATCCTGAGCCTCAAGGGGCCGATGCTGTCGATTCGGCGCGACTACGAAACGCCGGGTGGATCGGGCACCATTTACCTGACGTTCGAGAAAATCTCGTAAGAGAGAGAGAGAGGATTTGTGATGGGCTCCACACACTCACGGCTCCTCGTCGCTGCGCTCATCCTGGCGGCCAGCACCATGGGCATGTCGGCACAGCGACCGGAATCCACCAGGCTCGAGATCGGCGAGGTCCCGGACTTCAGCGGGTTCTGGCAGATCATCAAGGGCGAGTACGAGCTCGGGCACGGATTCGACGCGCGCGAGGCGTGCGCCTCATTGAAGGATCCGTCCGGCGGTCCGATGGTTCGATGCTCGCTGCCATGGGAGGCGAAGGGCGGCGCGACGTTCGGCCTCAAGGACAAGTTGAACAAGCGCGGCCTTGCCTGGATGGAGTTCCGCGACGAGCAGATGTCCGAGAAACACGGGTGCATTCCGAACACGCTGCCGGCGATTCAGGACAAGTGGCTTGGCGCGGTGTTCCAGATCGGCGCCGGCGAAATTCACATTGAGTCGCCGACCGATGCCTTCACGGAAGGCGTGCGCCGCATCGTGTGGACGGACGGCCGGAAGCACCCGGGTCCGCATGCCCTGTACTTCCAGGGTCACTCAATCGGCTGGTACCAGGGCGAGGACCTGGTCATCGAGACGACGAACTTCACGTTCAATCCCGACGGCCTCGAGGACCACACGCACGTGCCCAGCTCCGCCTATAAGGTCGTGACCGAGCGCTGGCACAAGCTCAGTCCGACGCGGATGGACATCACCTACACCGTCGAGGACAAGCTGTTTCTGAAGGAGCCGGTCACCTTCACGTGGCACTACGAGAAGACGCCGCCGCCGGCGGGACGGAATCAGGTCAACTTCGTCTGCGATCCTGACGTGGCGTGGTCCGAGGCACTGATCGCGATGCCGTCGAGGTATACGGTCGATTAGGCTGAGTGCACCACCTGCGGGCGGTGCAGAACCACCTTGTTCTCCCGCTCGCGGCGCTCCTGCTCCCGGATGAAGTCCACCGTGTTGTGCAGCGTGGAGATGCACGCCTCGAGGTTGGTCTCCACCTCGCGCCGCTTCAGCCGCAGCCCGTCGATCTCGCGCTCGATGTCCTCGAGCCGCGACTGCGCCTTCTGCACCAGCAGCTCCGCGCGCCCCTCGGCCTCGCGCAGGATGCGCTGGGAGTCCTTCTGCGCGTTCTCGCGCATGTCGTCGGCCACCTTCTGCGCGCTCATCAGCGTCGTCTTCAGGCTGCCCTCGAGCTCGCGGAACTGGTTGAGCGACGCCTCGAGCCGGACGATCTCCTGCCGCAGCCGCTCGTTCTCGCGGAGCGACTGCTCGTAGCCTTCGGCAGCCTCCTCGAGGAACGCGGTCACTTCCTCGCGGGCGAAGCCGCGGATCCCGGTCCCGAACTTCGCCTGCCGCATGTCGATGGGCGATACCGTCAGCGTCCTATCCATTTCGGCTCCCGAATATTGCCGTCCCCACCCGTACCATCGTCGCCCCCTCCTGGACGGCCACCTCGAAGTCGCCGCTCATGCCCATCGACAGCTCGCGGAGCATGGCTGCGGGAACCCCTGAGGAAAGCCACCCGTCACGCAGGCCGCGGAGCTGGCGGAACCAGCGGCGCGAGTCCTCGGGCGTGTCCGGCACCGGCGGCAGCGTCATCAGCCCGACGACCCGGGCGGCGCGGCATGCGGCCGCGGCCTGGAAGAGCCGCGGCACCTCGGCCGGCGGCGCACCGTGCTTGGTCGCTTCGCCGGCCAGGTCCACCTGGATCAGCAGCTCCGGTGATCGCCCGGCTTCGGCGGCGGCGGCCTCGAGCTTCTCGATCAACTCGACGCTGTCCACCGACTGAATCACGGCGAAGGCCGGCCCTGCCTTCCGGGCCTTGTTCGTCTGCAGGTGGCCGAGGAGGTGCCACCTGATCTCAAGGTCGGTCGATGCGCTGATCTTCTGTAGGGCTTCCTGGACGCGGTTTTCGCCGAAATCGCGCTGTCCGGCCGCGTAAGCCTCTGCGATGGCGCGAGTTGGGAAGGTCTTGGAAACGGCGACGAGACGGACCGAGGAGGGGTCCCGGCCGGCCGACCGGGCCGCGGCGGCTATCCGCCCGCGGACCTCGGTCAACCGGACGGCAATCGACAATTACTTGGGAAGCTGCGAAACGAAGACCTTTACTTCAGCCGCCTTCGGGCCGCTCGGGTCCACCTTCAGGTACTCCTCGAACGCGGCGCGCGCTTCGGGAATCTGGCCCAGGTTCAGGTTGGCCATCCCGAGCTGGTAGTGCGCCATGGCCATGGTCGGGTCGGCCTTGGCGGCCGCCTCGAACTGCACCTTGGCCTCGGCGAACTTGCCCGCGTTCCACAGGATGACGCCCTGGTTGAACTGCGCCTCGGCGCTCGCGCCGCCGCCCGCCGCGCTCGTCAGCTGCGCGGCCTTCGAGCTGGCTTCCTGCGCGAGGTCGAACTTCTTCTGCGCGTTGTAGAGGTTCGCCAGGCCGGTGTAGGCGTCGCCCGAGTTCGGGTTGATCTCGAGCACCCTCTTGAACGCCGCCTCCGCCTCGTTGTACTGCGTCTTCTTCGAGTAGGCCACGCCCAGGTTGTAGAAGCAGTCGCTGCAGCTCGGGACCTTGACGACGATCTCGTTGAACTTCTGGATCGCCTCGTCGTCGCGCCCGGCGCGCATCGCGTCGATGGCTTCCTTCGCGAGCACCTGCATCGCCGCCTGCGCCTTGGCTTCCTCGGGCGTGAGGCCGCTCGTCGGCGTGAGCTGGAACGTGAGCTCGGTGGGACGGCCCTGCGAGACGTTCGCCGGCAGCACCTGCTTCAGGTTGCCGCTGGTGACGGTCACGTTGTAGCGGCCCGAGGGGAGGCCGACCTGCAGGAACTCGCCGTTGCGGTTCGTCTTGGTCTCGGCCTTCCGGTTGGCCTCGGTCGCTTCGATGCTGACCGTGGCGCCCTCGATCGGCTTGCCGTCGGGGCCGGACACCTTGCCTCTGACAATGCTCTGCGCCGCCGCGGGCGCGGAACACGCCAGCGCAACCACGAGCGCGAGAACTCCGCGGATCAGATAGGTCCGCATCTATGCCTCCACCGAAAGATGTTCCGGAGCGGGGCTCCGAAAAATGTGACGGATCAGTAGTTTACACAAAGAACTGCTCGACCGCATCGAGCTCATGGGTGACCGGCGCGGGCGGCAGCGACGCCAGGAACCGGCTGCCGTACCCCATGGTCCGCAGCCTCGGTCGAGGATCGCCAGCACCCCGCGGTCGCTCCGGTGCCGGATCAGCCGGCCGAGCCCCTGCTGCAGCGCGAGGATGGCCAGCGGCACCTGGTATTCGGCAAAGGCGTCGCCGCCGCGGGCGTTGATGGCGTCGATCCGCGCGGCGGTGACGGGATCGCCGGGTGACGCAAACGGCAGGCGGTCGATGATGACGCAGCTCAGCGCGTCGCCGACGACGTCCACGCCCTGCCAGAAGCTGGAGGTGGCCAGCAGCACCGCGTTGGGCGTGGAGCGGAAGCGCTCGATGAGGGCCGTGCGCGGCAGCGTGCCCTGCACCAGCACCGGGAACGGCAGCGACATCTCCACGATCTGTTGGACGGTGCGCAGCACGGAATAGCTGGTGAAGAGGACGAACGCCCGGCCGCGCGAGCACGCGAGGATGCGCGCGATCTCGCGCGCCGCGGCCTCGGCAAATGCCGGCGCCTTCGGCGACGGCATCCGCTTCGGCAGGTAGAGCAGCGCCTGCGCCCCGAAGTCGAACTCCGACGGCACGCGCAGCGCGTCCGCCTCGCGGATCCCGAGACGCCCCTTGATGTATTCGAAGGAGCCGTCCACGGCGAGGGTGGCCGACGTGAGCACGGTGGTGTGGATGCGGTCGAACAGGCTGTCGCGAATGATGCGCGAGACGTCCACCGGCGAGGCGCGGAGCACGAGGCTGCGCGCGCGGACCTCGAGGTAGTAGACGAAGTCCGGATCGCTGGCGCGCAACAGGAAGCGCAGGTCGTCGCGCAGCGCGCCGGCGCGGCGTTCCAGAGCGGCGATCGCCTCATCGTCGTCTACGGGCGGGGCATGCCCCGCCCCTACCGCGTCGGTTTCCTGTTCGTGTACCGCGTCGGTTTCTCCGCGTTGTAGGGGCGACGCATGCGTCGCCCGCAAAGCCGCCTCCAGGCCTTCAAGGGCGCCGGCCAGCGCCATCCCGTCTTCGAAATGCTCGGACAGGCTGTCCGCCGTGTAGCGCGCGCGCGAATCGAAGCTCCCGCCGGTCTTCGCGGCGCGCGCGCGCGACAGTCCGCTGAAGAAGACGCGGTTGCGCTCGTGGACGCGCGTCAGCGCGCGGTCGATCTCGTCGTCGTGGCGGGCCGTGAAGGCCCGCCCGACGTCGCGGACGAGATCCTCCACCCGGACGTTGCTGAACGCGTAGCCGAAGTACTGCGTCGCGACGTCTTCGAGTTGATGCGCCTCGTCCACGACGAGCGTCGGGCAGCCCGGGATCACCTCGCCATACGCGCTCTGCCGCACCGACGCGTCGGCGCACAACAGATGATGGTTGACGATGACGACGTCGGACTCGGCGGCGCGCTGGCGCATGCGCGTGACGAAGCAGTCGTTGTGGCGCGGGCACTCGGTGCCGAGGCAGGTCTCGGCATCGGCGGCGACCTCCTTCCACAGCGCCACGTCTTCAGGGAGATCGCGCAGCTCCGCGCGGTCGCCGGTGTCGGTCTTCGCCGCCCACGCGCTCAGCATCGGCAGCAGGACGTGTCGTTCGGCGCGTTCGAGTCGTTCGGCTCGTTCGGTGCGTTCAAACGATCCGAACGCATCGAACGTGTCGAACGATCCGAACGACTGCTCGAACTGATCGAAGCGCTGCAGGCACAGGTAGTTGGACCGTCCCTTCATGAGCGTCGCGGTGAACGGCACGCCCAGCGCCTGCTGCAGCGCCGGCAGGTCCTTGAAGAAGATCTGTTCCTGCAGGTTCTTCGTGCCCGTCGAGACGAGCACGCGGTGGCGGCTGAGGATCGCGGGGACGAGATAGGCGAGCGTCTTGCCCGTGCCGGTGCCGGCTTCCGCGAGCAGGGTCCCGCCGGTCTCCAACGCGGTGGCGACGGCCTCCGCCATGCGCCGCTGCCCCTCGCGCGGCTCGTAGCCAGGAACAGAGCGCGCCAGTGGTCCGCCGTCAGAAAAAATGTGGCGGACCACGCTTGCGAGATCGTTCGGAACGTTCGAACGATCCGAACGTTCCGAACGTTCCGAACGTTCCGAACGATCCGAACGATCTACCGCCGTTCCGGGTACAGCGGGAACTTCCGGCACAGGCGCTCGACCTCACTCTTCACCATGCCGAGCGTGCGTTCGTCCTCGGGAGACGCCAGCACGCGGGCGATCAGCGCGCCGATCTGGTCCATCTCCGCCTCGCGCATGCCGCGCGTGGTCACGGCCGGCGTGCCGACGCGGATGCCGCTCGCCACCATCGGCGGGTTCTGATCGAAGGGGATCGCGTTCTTGTTGACGGTGATGCCGGCCTTGCCGAGCGCGGCCTCCGCCGCCTTGCCGGTGATGCCCTTCGAGAATACGTCCACGAGCATCAGGTGGTTGTCGGTGCCGCCGCTGACGAGGCGGAAGCCGTGGCTGCCGATCGAGGCGGCCAGCCGCTGCGCGTTGGCGGCGATCTGCCGCTGGTAGGCCGCGAACGCGGGCGCCATCGCTTCCTTGAAGCACACCGCCTTGGCCGCGATGATGTGCATGAGCGGGCCGCCCTGGACGCCGGGGAAGACCGCGCGGTCGAGATCTCTCGCGTACTTCTCCCGGCAGAGAATCAGGCCCGCGCGCGGCCCGCGCAGCGTCTTGTGCGTCGTCGAGGTGACGAAGTCGGCGTGCGGCACCGGGTTCGGGTGCACGCCGGCGGCGACGAGCCCGGCAATGTGCGCCATGTCCACCAACATCGGCGCACCGACCGCCTGCGCCACCCTGCTGATCCGGGGGAAGTCGATGATCCGCGGGTAGGCGCTGGCGCCGACGATGATCATCTTCGGCCTGTGCTCGTGCGCGAGGCGTTCGAGCTCGTCATAGTCGATCCGCTCGTCGTCTTTTTTCACGCCGTAGGGAACGATTGTGTAGAGCTTGCCGGAGAAGTTGAGCGGGTGGCCGTGCGTGAGGTGGCCGCCGTGCGCGAGGTTCATGCCGAGCACGGTGTCGCCCGGCTTGAGCAGCGTGAGGTACACCGCCATGTTGGCCTGCGCGCCCGAGTGCGGCTGCACGTTGGCGTGCTCGGCGCCGAACAGCTGCTTCACGCGCGAGATGGCGAGCGATTCGGCGACGTCCACGAACTCGCAGCCGCCGTAGTAGCGCCTGCCCGGGTAGCCCTCGGCGTACTTGTTCGTCATCACCGAGCCGGCGGCCTCGAGGACGGCCGTGCTGACGAAATTCTCCGAGGCGATCAGCTCGAGCCCCTCCGCCTGCCGTCGTGTTTCGTTCGCGATCGCGTCCGCGATCTCCGGATCCGTCTCAGCGAGCGTGCGCTGCATCGAAGAAAGTGCGACGTCAGCCATGGCGCCGAAATTGTACTATCAGGATCGATGTCGAGCGTCGTCATTTCGCCGCGCGGCGAGCAGCGTGTACGCGGCGGGCATCCGTGGATCTATCGCGCGGATGTCGTGGACGTGGACGCGGCGCCCGGCGACATCGTGCAGGTGATCGGTCCGCGGCGAAAGACGATCGGCTACGCGCTCTTCAGCGATCGATCGCAGATCCCGATCCGCATGCTGACGCACGGCGACGTCCCCGCGGACGAGGCGCTGGTGCGCACGCGCCTCGAGCACGCCATCACGTACCGCGAATCGCTCGCGCTCGATGCCACCGCCTACCGCCTGGTGCACGGCGAAGGGGATCTGCTGCCGTCGCTCGTCGTGGACCGCTACGGCGACCACCTCGTGGTGCAGGCGCTCTCGCAGGGCATGGATCGCCTGCTGCCGTCGCTGACGCGGATGCTGGTGGAGCTGGTGCGGCCGGCGGGGATCCTCGCGCGGAACGACCCGAAGGTCCGCACGCTCGAAGGGCTGGAGCAGACGGTCGACGTGCTGCACGGCACCATCCCGGAGTCGGTCACCGTGCGTGAGGGGCCCGTCGAGTACGACGTCGATCTGCGCAGGGGACAGAAGACCGGCCTGTTCCTGGATCAGCGGGAGAACCGCGCGGCGGCGGCCCAGTACGCGCGCGGGTCGCTGCTCGACTGCTTCAGCTACAACGGCGGCTTCGCGCTCAGGCTGGCGAAGCAGTGCCCGCAGGCCGAGGCGATCGACATCTCCGTGGACGCCGTCGCGCGTATCCGCGCCAACGCGCTCCGTAACGGTGTCCCGCACGTGCAGGCGCGCGAGGCCAACGTCTTCGACGAGCTGCGCCGGCTCGAGAAGGCCGGCGTGCGCTACGACACGATCGTCCTCGACCCGCCCGCGTTCGCGAAGAACAAGGCGTCGGTGCCGAACGCGCTCGCCGGCTACAAGGAGATCAACCTGCGCGCCATGCGGCTGCTCAACCGGGGTGGCTACCTGATCACCTGCAGCTGCTCGTACAACGTCAACGAGGAGATGTTCGCCGGGATGCTGGAGGAGGCGTCCGCCGACAGCCACACGCCGGTGATGGTGGTCGAGAAGCGGATGCAGGGGCGGGATCACCCGGTGCTCGTCGGCGTCCCGGAGACGTATTACCTGAAGTGCTTCATACTGCGGCGAGCTGAGTGAAACAGGTCCGCCGGACAGCCCTCATCACTGGCGCCTCGAGTGGGATTGGGGAGGCGTTCGCGAACCTCTTCGCCGCGGAGGGGTTCGACCTGGTCCTCACCGCACGGCGCGCCGACCGGCTCAACGCGATCGCCGGGCGTCTGCGCGGGCAGCACGGCTGCCGCGTCGAGGTGATCGTCGAAGACCTCTCGGATCCGTTCGCGCCGGTGCGGCTCTGCGCGTCGCTCGAGGCGCGGCTCGTGCTCGTGGACGTGCTGGTCAACAATGCCGGGTACGGCATTCCGGGCGCCTACATGGCCTCGCCCTGGGAGCGCCATGGCTCGCTGATCCAGGTGATGATCGTCGCCCTCGCCGAGCTGACGCACCGGCTCCTGCCCGGCATGATCGCGCGTGGCTACGGACGCATCATCAACATCGCCTCGCTGGCGGCGCTCGTGCCCGCGCCGGCGGGGCATACCGTCTACGCCGCCAGCAAGGCGTTCGTCGTGAAGTTCTCCGAGTCGCTGGCGGGCGAGGTGGCCAGGCACGGCGTCCACGTGACGGCGTTGTGCCCGGGGTTCACGCGCAGCGAGTTCCATGACGTCACGGGCACCCGCCACACGGTGAAGCAGCTGCCGTCGTGGATGTGGATGGACGCGTCCAGCGTTGCGCGCGAGGGATACACCGCGGTCATGTCCGGATCGCCCGTGCATGTGACGGGACGGATCAACCGGCTGATCGCCGCCTGTGGACGTGTGTTGCCTCAGCCACTTCTGGTGTGGATTGGCCGCCGCACCGCGTGGCGGTATCGAAAGGCGTGAAGACTGGCCCCCGTGGCATGGCACTTGCTGCGCCATATCCTGTGAAGGGCGTCTGACCTCGGGAGGAAACCCATGGTCCAGCGGTTGTGCACGAACGGCGAGCACGAGATCCTGAAGTGCGGCGTCCACGGAGCGGCCGGCGTGATTGCCGGGTTAATGGCGGCGTACAACATCGCGGCGTGCCGTTTCCGGCGTGACAACCATCTGCGGGTCAACGCGTTGGTCTACACCCTGCTGACCGCCTATGAGGTGAAGCACACCATCCACCACCTGAACGCGGCGCGGGCAGCCACCGCAGCCGCCTCAGCCAGTACGATCGCGACGCCGGCCGCCGCCTGACCCGCCGTCGGTTGGGGTCAGACCCCATTCACGAGTCGACTCAAGGGCTTGATACGACCCGTGTCATGGGGTCTGACCCCCGCGGGCCTCCGACCGGCCGTGACGAGCAGATCGCGATGAACCCCGGGCGCTGGCGCTGGGCGCCGCGCGACCGCCTCTTCTTCCGCTCTGGGTCGAACCTGACGGCAGCGTGCGTCATACCGATGGTCCATACGGTATTGATGCCGCGCACGCATCATTGCAATGAAATAAACCGCCGGACCCCCATTCGGGCGTATCCTTCCCACTTCTTACCGGTCTCCCGCGGCGTTATTCCGATCGAGCGGCACACGAAAGGAGCTGCGTCATGAACGGGTTCAGCCGAGTCCTAGGGGCGTGCATTCTGCTGCTGGCGACCGCGTCGGTCGCGTCCGCACAGGCGACGATCACCGGCGTAGTCAGGGATTCCTCCGGCGCCGTTCTGCCAGGCGTCACCGTTGAAGCGTCGAGCGCGGCGCTCATCGAAAAAGTCCGTTCCGTCGTGACCGACGGCACGGGCCAGTACCGCATTGTCGACCTGCGCCCGGGGCAGTACACGGTGACGTTCACGCTCACCGGCTTCAACACGTTCAAGCGGGACGGGATCGCGCTCGAGGGGGTGATCGTCGCGACGATCAACGCCGATCTTCGCGTCGGCGCGCTCGAGGAGACGATTACCGTCAGCGGGGAGTCGCCGATCGTGGACGTGCAGAGCTCGCGGACCGCGCAGACGGTGGACAACGAGCTGATCAGCTCGATTCCGATCAGCCGGCAGTACTCCGGCATCACGGCGCTCGTGCCGGCGCTCAACATCCAGGGACAGGACGTCGGCGGCACCAACCTCGCCAGCTTCAGCGTGTTCCAGGCGCACGGCGGCCGGCGCAACGAAGGCCAGGTCCAGGTGGACGGCCTGAGCATTGGCTGGGTGGGCATGGGCGTGTCGAGCTACGTGCCAGAGATCAGCGTCGCGCAGGAAGTGACGTTCACGCTCACCGGCGGCATGGGCGAAGCGCCGACCGGCGGGCCGCAGATGAACATCGTCCCGAAGCAGGGCGGCAACCGGTTCTCGGGCAGCCTGTTCACGTCCTACGCCGGTGAGGGCTGGCAGGGGACGAACCTCACCGCGGCGCACCAGGCCGCGGGCCTCCGCGTGGCCGCGGAGACGCTGAGGCTCTGGGACGTCAACGGTTCGTTCGGCGGGCCGATCGTCCGGGATCGCCTGTGGTTCTACTGGACCGGCCGGCATCAGGGCACGCGGCAGCGCGTCGCCGGCATCTGGGCCAACCGGAACGCGGGTGACGCCACGAAGTGGACCTACGACCCCGACTTCAGCCGCCAGGCGAAAGACGATGGGACGTGGAAGAACTCGAGCATCCGCCTCACCTACCAGGCGACGCCGCGGAACAAGTTCGGCGTGTGGTGGGACGAGCAGGTGAACTGCCAGTCGTGCATCGGCAGCGGCGCGTCCGGCGGCGCCTCGGCCACGTTCGCCGCCGCATCGCTCTCGCCGGAAGCGGACGGCCGCTTCTACAACCCGATTCGCATGGGGCAGGTGACGTGGAACTCACCGGTGACGAGCCGGCTGCTGCTCGAGGGCAGCTTCGGGCTCGGCCCGCGCGCGCAGTTCGGCGACAAGGAGCGGGCGGACACGAACAAGGACCTGATCCGCGTCACCGAGTCCGCCGGCATCGTTCCCGGCATCAGCTATCGCGGCCTGCAATGGGCGCGCAACTGGGGCGAGATGTACACGTACCGCGGATCCGCGTCCTACATCACCGGCGCGCACAACATGAAGGTCGGGGGGCAGCTCCAGACCGTGCGGGCCGGGTTCCGCGCGTACTACAACAACCAGCGGATGCACTTCAGCTTCGCCAACGGCGTGCCGACGTCGCTGACGATGTTCGCCGACCACGCGGCGGACAATGCGTTCGAGAACGACTTCACCGCCGTCTATGCCCAGGATCAGTGGACGGTGCGGCGGCTGACGCTGCAGGGCGGGCTGCGGTTCGAGCACATCGGCAGCTTCTACCCCGAAGGACGCCTCGGTCAGGACCGCTTCGTGCCGGCGACGCTCGTGTTCCCGGCGCAGGGCGCCGGCGTCGGCCCGAAGGACATCAACCCGCGCTTCGGCGCGGCGTACGACGTCTTCGGCACGGGACGGACGGCGCTGAAGTTCAGCCTCGGCCGCTACCCGACGCCGACCAACGCCTACGAGACCTACGGGCGCCTGCAGCAGCCGTCGTTCCGCGTGGCGGCGAACACCGCGCGCGCGTGGAATGACGCCAACCGCAACTTCATTCCCGACTGCGACCTGCTGAACCTGGGCGCCAACGGCGAGTGCGGCGCGGGCAACCCGAACTTCGGCCGCGCGGTGTTCGCCACGACGTACGACCCGGAGATCCTCAACGGGTGGAACATCCGCGAGTACAGCTGGGACCTCAGCGCCGGCGTGCAGCACCAGCTCATGCCGCGCGTGTCGTTCCTGGCCTCCTACATCCGTCGCAGCTGGGGCAACCAGACGGTGACGGACAACCGGGCCTACGGCGTCGCCGACTACGACGTGTTCGGGCTCACGGTGCCGAGGCTCGCGTCGCTGCCGGGCGGCGGCGGCTACCGCGTCAACGGCATCTACGATCTGAAGCCGACGGTGCCGTTCGGGCGCGTGGACAACTTCGTCACGCACGCGAAGAACTACGGCGAGTACAGCGAGACGTACAACGGGCTGGACGTGACCGTGGACACGCGGATGGCCAACGGGCTCAACATCCAGGGCGGGTTCAGTACCGGCCGCAGCGCCCTGAACACGTGCGGGGTCCACGCGAAAGTCCCGGAAGCGCTGACCGGCGCCGCGCCGCCGTTCATCCGCCTGCCGCTCGACTTCTGCGATCAGCAGACGCCGTTCCTGACGCAGTACAAGGGGCTCGCCACCTACACCATCCCGCGGATCGAAGTGCAGGTGGCCGGCACGTTCCAGAGCCGGCCGTACGTCGGCACGAACTTCCCGTCGATTGCGTCGCAGAGCCTCGCGGCGAACTGGCTCGTGTTCAACGCGAATGTCACGCCCGAGCTCGGACGCGTCCTGGCGGGGAATGCGGCGACCACGTTCGTCAACGTCGTCGAGCCCGGCTCGCTCTACGGCGAGCGGCTCAACCAGGTCGACCTCCGGTTCGGCAAGATCGTCCGCTACGGCCGGAGTCGGGCCAACGTGTCCGCCGACCTGTTCAACGTCTTCAACGGCAGCGCGGTGACCACGTTCAACCAGACGCTCAGCGGCACCGGGGCGGCCTGGCTGCAGCCGACGGCCATCCTCGCGGCCCGCATCGTCAAGTTGAGCGTGCAGTTCGACTGGTAGACGCTACAATGCGCGGGTGTTTCGTGCTCTGCTGATCCTCTGTGTCGCGGCGGCGATTCCGCGCGTCGCCGCCGCGCACCCTGCGCCCTTCAGCTTTCTCGATCTCGTCATCCGCGACCAGGCGATCGACGGCGTCCTCGTCCTGCACGTCGTGGACATCGCGCACGAGCTCGGCATCGAGCCGCAGGAACGGCTCATGGACCCCGACGTGGTCGCGCGCGAGCGCGAGCGCATCATCGCGCTGCTGACGCCGCGGATGACGCTGCGCGCCGGGCGCGAGCTGGCGATCGAGTGGGGCGCGATGACGCCGTCGCCCGAGCGGCACGGGATCGAAGCGCGGTTCCGGATTCCGGTCGAGCGCCCCGGATCGCTGGCGGTGCTCACGCGGATGTTCCCGTACGACCCGATCCACCAGACGTTCGTGAACATCTACGAGGACGAGGGGCTCCGACAGCAGCTGATCTTCAACAAAGACAGCCGCGAGTACGTCTTCTACACCGGCACCACGCAGGGCGCGATCGCGGTCATGAGCGTGTTCATCCCGTCGGGGATCGAGCACATCATGATCGGGCCCGACCACATCCTGTTCCTGATCGGGCTGCTGCTGCTCGGCGGGAGCTGGATGGCGCTCGTGAAGATCGTCACCGCGTTCACGGTCGGCCACAGCCTGACGCTCTCGCTGGCGGCGCTCAACATCGTGACCCCTCCCGAGCGCCTCATCGAGCCGGCCATCGCGCTCAGCATCGTCTTCGTCGGCGCCGACAACCTGGTACGGGGCACCGGCCGCGACGTGCGCGCCTGGGTCGCGCTCGTCTTCGGCCTCGTGCACGGCTTCGGGTTCGCGAACGTCCTGCGCGAGTTCGGCCTCCCGAGCCAGGCGCTCGGGTGGTCGCTCTTCTCGTTCAACCTTGGCGTCGAGATCGGGCAGCTCGCAATTGTGCTGGTGGTCGCGATGGCGCTGGTGCTGATCAGGCGCCACAGCGATGCGCTCGGTCATCGCGTGGCCTGGGCGGGATCGATCGTCGTGATCCTCGCGGGCGCCTACTGGTTCGTCGAGCGCGTGTTCTTTCCCGCGTAGGTGTGGTCCGGCTAAAGCCGGACACTACGCACGCGACCCGAACTACTCGTACGTAGTGTCCGGCTTTTTGCCGGACATGACGCACACGACCCGAACTACTCGTACGTAGTGTCCGGCTTTTGCCGGACATGACGCACACGACCCGAACTACTCGTACGTAGTGTCCGGCTTTTGCCGGACATGACGCACACGACCCGAACTACTCGTACGTAGTGTCCGGCTTTAGCCTGGCTTTAGCCGGACCTCAAATCCAGCGTCGCCACCAGACAATCGACACTGCCGCCTGGTGGTCGAAGCCGGGCCGGCCGAACGGCCGGCGCGCGCGGTGGCCGGCGCGCACTGTGATCTCCGGCGTCAGCCGGTAGCCGACGACTTCCTCGGTCCCCGTCAGGTCCAGCCGTCCGCCGAGGGGTACGGGCACCGACATCCGCTCCACGCGGCCCCCGACGAACCAGCGCGGCGCCAGCGTCTGCTGGCCGTGGACGAACCAGCCGGTCACGATCGCGGTGCCGGTGGCCGTCTCGAGCGAGTTGCGCACCCATTCGCCCGCCACCTTGGTGTAGCGGACGGAGAACTCGCTCTCGACGGTCGCGAGGGTCGCGTCGCGGTCCGCGAGGGCGAGGGGCGTCTCGCCCGCCCTCTGCCAGCCGCCGCGCGCGACCGACGCGCCGATCCGCAGGCCGACGACGGGCGTGATGCCGCCGCCGGCGACCAACTGCGCGAAGCGGGGCGGGTTGGTGCGCGCGAAGATGCGCCGCGGGCGCAGCGGCGACGTGTCGATCACGGCCGCGCGCGCGTCCCAGTGCAGCGCGGAGACCGTCACCTGCCCGCCGTACGGGTAGGTGGCGCCCATCAGCGTCATGCGCGGCGCCCGCTGTTCGATCTGCGGCAGCCCGGTGAACAGCGATGAGGGCTGCGAGATCGTCGGGATCAGGTGGGGACGGAGCGAGAGATTCGCCAGGCCGATCGGCGACGGGATGAGCCCTGCGTCCACGCGGATGCCGACCGCGCCCGCGCGCTCGTAGCGGACCTGCGCGACCCAGACCTGGCGATTCCATTCGCGCGAGGGGAGCCGCTGCGCGAACGGCCGCACGATCGCCTGGAAGCCGCGCCCCATGTCCGCGGATGCCACCGCGTCGAGGACAACGCCGGTGACGACGTTGCCGTTCTCGTCGACCGACTGGTCCACCGCTGCGACGGTGTCGATGGCGAAGAGCGACGGCCGCGCCTGCTGCGCAAACGCGGGGGTCGCCACCAGCACGAACGCGGCTGCCTTACACCAGCTGGCGGCCAAGCAGCTCCTGGAGCGCGGGCTCGGCGATCGTCGTCGCCGACGGCAGGGCGATGACGAGCGCCTCCACCGAGGCGGGGTCGAAGTGCGTGCCCGCGTGGCGCTGCAGCTCGACGACGGCGTCGGCGCGCGCCCGTGCCGGGCGGTACGCGCGGGCGCTGGTGATGGCGTCGAACGCGTCGGCCACGTGCACGATCCGGGCGGCCAGCGGGATGTCGTCGCCGCGCAGGCCGAACGGGTAGCCCTTGCCGTCGGGCCGCTCGTGGTGCAGCTCGACGATCGGCAGGTGCGGGGTGAGGAACGGCACCTGCCGCAGGATGCGGGCGCCGAGGCCGGGATGGCGCTTGATCTGCTCGAACTCCTCCACGGTCAGCGCGCCCGGCTTGCGCAGCACTTCGTCCGGCACGCCGATCTTGCCGATGTCGTGCAGCAGCGCGCCGAGCCGCAGCACGTCGAGGTCGGCGGTGGCGAGCTGCATCTGGCGGCCCATGAGGACCGACAGCGCGCTGACGCGCTCGGAGTGGCCGGCGGTGTACGGGTCGCGCGCGTCGAGCGCCGCGGCCAGCGCGCGGATGGCGCCGAGGTAGGCCGCCCGCGACTCGGCTTCGGCGGCGGCCAGGCCGCGCATCAGCTCGTTGAACGTGTTGGTGAGCGCGTCGAGCTCGCGGCTGGTGCCGCTCGGCGGCAGCGGCCGCCGCAGGTCGCGCGCGGCGGTCATCATCTCCAGCTCGCCGGCGAGCCGGTCGATGGGATCGGTCAGCGTCCGCGCCAGCCAGAAGCTGCCGAACGCCGCCAGCACGAACGCGCCGAGCGCGATGGTGCCGAGCGCCACCAGCGCGTCGCGCGTCGCGCCGCGGGCCGCGGCGTCGATCGAGCTCAGCGTGTAGATGCGCGCCGCGGGCGTCGTCAGCAGCGTGCCGACCGCGTGCTCCTCGCCGGCCAGCCGCCGCGTCGAGTTGCCCGCGGCAGCCGTCGTCAGCAGGTCCTGCGCGACCGCGTCCGGCACCGTGCGCGCCACGACGCGGTCGTTGACGATGACGACGACGCCGGCGCTGGAGAGGTCGGAGAGCTCCTGGGCGTAGTTGGCGTCGAGGCTCGTGCCGTGCAGGAGCAGGCCGATGGACCGGTCGCCGAGCGCCAGCGGCGCGCCGGAGATGCGGAAGGCGCCGCCGGGAAGCGCCACGACGTCCTGCAGGGCCGGCTGATCGCCCGCGAGCGCCGGGATGCGCTGGCCCTGCGGCCACGCCTCCCGCGCGCCGCCTGCGCTGACGAACACGCTGCCCTGCGTGTCGACGATGGCCAGCACGTCCGCGTCGACGAGCCGCGCGAGCTTCTCCGTCTCGCGCGCGACCGTCTCGCGCAGCGACCGCTCCTGCTCCGGGGCGAGGCCGGTGAACTGTCCTTCGGTGAAGTAGGTGTCGAGTGCCGCCTTGAGCGTCGGGTTCTCGGCGAGCGTGGTCAGCGCGGCGAGCTGTTCCTGCAGGCGCAGCTTCTGCAGGGTGGTGAACACCTGCTCGGCGACGCGGAGCTTGTCGGTCTCGGCCGTGCGGACGCGGTCGCGCGCGTCGAGCGTCAGCACCATGAAGACGACCGAGAGGATGATGGCGACGGTGATGAACGTCACCGTCAGCGTGCGCGTGACGAGGCGCGGCGGAGTCTTCACTGCTCGGGCACCGGCAGCACGAAGTCAGCGGTGACGGGACGTCCAACCTCGACCCGCACGCGCGACGTCGTGTCGCCGAGCCGCTCGTGCCACGCGGTGATCTCCCGGTCTCCCGGAGGGATGGCCGGCAGCTCGAAGCGGCCGTCCTCACCCGGCGTGGTGAACCACGGATGGTCGAACACCATCACCGTGGCGCTCATGTGCGAGTGGATCTCGCAGAAGACCTTCACGACGCCCGTCCGGTCGAAGCGCACGCTGCGCGTGCGGCCCTTTGGATAGCGTCCGAGGTTGAACGGCTTGGCGCGCGAGAGCGAGAAGACGTTGTGGTAGATCGGGTCGTCGTTGGGGAACTCGACCTCGGAGCCGAGCGTCACGGCCACCACGCGCGGCGTGAAGCTTTCGTTGCGCTGCCGGATGGCGACACGCATCGGCGCGACCTGCTGCGGCCGCGCGTTCCGCAGGTAGACGACGACGTTGCGGCGCTCGGATTCGGGCGCGAGCCTGGGCGCGGGGACCGCGCGCGTGGGGTACGGGGTCGAGGGACGGCGCGTCGTGACCGGGACGCCGATCTCCACGCGGCCGCGCACGGCGGTCTCCGCGTCCTGCAGGCGCGCAGGCGACGCATGCGCCGCGCCCAGCGCCAACGCGACGACCAGCGAGACCCGCGCGATCACGCCAGCATTCTAGCGTTCTTTGATATCGTCAGCGGGTGCTGACCGCGATCCTCATGACCACGCTGGCCGCGCAGGCGGGCGGCGACCCGCCGGGGCCCGGCGTCCCCGAGACGCTGGCCCGCGAGCGGGCCGCCGCGATTCGCGACCTCCGCTACGAGCTGAGCTTCTCCATCCCCGAAGACCGGCGCGCGGCCATCAGCGGCCGCGTCGTCGTCCGCTTCACGCTGGCCGCGCCGCATCGCGTCGTCCTCGACTTCGCGCAGCCGCGCGATCGTGTGCGCAGTGTGCGCAGCGGTGACAGGAACGTGGACTTCGCGTTCGCCGACGGCCACCTGACGATTCCCGCCGCCGTCACGCGGGCCGGCGGCAACGAGTTCGCGATCGAGTTCACGGCCGGCGACGACTCGCTCAACCGCAACGACGAGTTCCTCTACACGCTGTTCGTTCCCGCGCGCGCGCATCGCGCGTTCCCGTGCGTCGACCAGCCGAACCTCAAGGCGCGCTACACGCTGACGCTGGACGTGCCCGCGGGCTGGGAGGCGGTGGCCAACGGCGCGGCGCTCGACCCGCCGGGCCCGAACGTGCGCAACCGCATCCGCTTCGCGGAGACGGAGCCGATCTCGACCTACCTGTTTTCGTTCGCGGCGGGGAAGTTCATGGTCGAGACCGCCACGCGCAACGGCCGCGGGTTCCGCATGCTGCACCGCGAGACCGACGCGGTGAAGGTGCAGCGGAACCGGGACGAGATCTTCGACCTGCACGCCAGCGCGCTCGCGTGGCTCGAGGACTACACGGGAATCCCGTATCCGTTCGGCAAGTTCGACTTCGTGCTGATTCCGGCCTTTCAGTTCAGCGGGATGGAGCACCCGGGCGCGATCCTCTACAACTCGCCGAGCCTGATGCTCGACGAGTCGGCCACGCAGAACCAGCTTCTCAACCGCGCCAACCTCATCGCCCACGAGACCGCGCACATGTGGTTCGGGGATCTCGTGACGATGGAGTGGTTCACGGACGTGTGGACGAAGGAAGTGTTCGCGAGCTTCATGGGGTCGAAGATCGTGAACCCGACGTTCCCGCAGGTGAACCACGAGCTGCGGTTCCTGCTGTCGAACTATCCCACCGCCTACTCGGTGGATCGGACGGCGGGTGCGAATCCGATCCGGCAGCCGCTGGCGAATCTCGACGAGGCGGGGCAGCTCTACGGCCCGATCATCTACCAGAAGGCGCCGATCGTCATGCGCCAGCTCGAGATGATCGTGGGGGAGACCGCCTTCCGCGACGGGCTGCGCGAATACCTGAAGACCTACGCCTTCCGCAACGCGACGTGGCTGGATCTCGTCCGCATCCTCGACGGGCGCACGCCGCAGGACCTGGCGGCGTTCAGCCGCGCGTGGGTGGAGGAGCGCGGGCGTCCGGAGTTCACGACCGACCTGCAGGTGGACGGAGCGGGACGCATCACGTCGCTGACGCTGACCATGACCGATCCGCTGCAGCGCGGGCTGGTGTGGCCGCAGCGCCTGCGCGTGGCGTTGGGCTACGCGGGCGAGGTCCGCGAAGTGTCGGTCTTCGTCACCGGCCGCACGACGCGCGTTGCCGGGGCGGCCGGCATGCCGCGGCCGCTGTACCTTCTTCCGAACGGCGCCGGCCTCGGCTACGGGTTGTTCGTGCTCGACCCGGCGGGCCGCATCTACCTGCTGCAGCAGCTCGAGACCATCACGGATCCGCTGACGCGCGGCAGCGCGCTGGTCACGCTCTGGGACAACCTGCTCGAGGGCCACGTCGCTCCCGGCGCGTTCCTCGATCTCGTCATCCGTGCCCTGCCGCGCGAGACCGACGAGCAGAACATCCAGCGCCTCCTCGCCTACGCCGCGCGCGCCTACTGGCGTCACATTCCGGCGGCGGAGCGGACGCGCCGCGCGCCCGCGCTCGAAGGGGTGCTGCGCGCCGGGCTCGACAAGGCGGCGACGACGAGCCTGAAGTCGGCGTTCTTCTCGACGTTCCGCGACGTCGCGCTCACGGGGCCGGGCCTCACGTGGCTGCAGAGCGTCTGGATCCGGCAGGAGAAGATTCCCGGGCTCACGTTCGCGGAGACCGACGAGATGTCAATGGCGCTGGAGCTGGCCGTGCGCCAGGTGCCGGCGTGGCGCAGCATCCTCGAGACGCAGCGCGATCGGACGCAGAACCCGGATCGCAAGGCGCGGTTCGAGTTCGTGATGCCCGCGCTCTCCGCCGACCCGGGCGCCCGCGAGAAGGCCTTCGCGCGCTTCCGCGACGTGGAGAACCGGCGCCGCGAGCCGTGGGCGATCGAGGCCCTGGCCTATCTCAACCACCCGCTGCGCGAGCAGCACGCGCGGCGCTTGGTCCGTCCCGCGCTGGAACTCCTGCGCGAGGTGCAGCGCACGGGCGACATCTTCTTTCCCACCAACTGGATGGAGGCGACGCTTGCCGGCCACCGCTCGCCGGAGGCAGCGGGAACCGTTCGTGACTTCCTCGCGAGGGAGCTGCAGTATCCGCAGCGGCTGCGGTGGACGATCCTCAGCGCCGCCGACGAGCTGTTCCGGATTACGCGCTGATGCAGAGGCGGGCCTCTAGAGCGGTTTCTGAAACGTCGTAGTGTCCGGCTTTAGCCGGACCACGTTGATCGGCACCGCCGTGTGTGGTCCGGCTAACACTACTTTGTCAGATTCATTGATTCGTACATCGTGATCCAAAACTTCGTACTGTACTTTCCGATCGACGTTTCTTACGCTGTGGTGCGTGGAGGTCCGCGGCGCGGGAGCGCTGCTCGATCGGCTC
>Ga0194131_10002324_pt1 | contig 31359 bp, 31 predicted proteins | sample TA2KigO120mmetaG_FD_148631 | JGI IMG/M metagenome (GOLD analysis project Ga0194131, IMG submission 148631) | Freshwater microbial communities from Lake Tanganyika, Tanzania - TA2015053 Kigoma Offshore 120m | ecosystem: Environmental > Aquatic > Freshwater > Lake | place: Tanzania: Lake...
TAACCCAGCACTTCAGGAAGTAGTTATGAAATCAATTCAATTAGAATCTCAAAAAGCCTTTAGAAAAGCCGTACACGGAGTACTTGGAATCCCTTACGGACTACCGGAATCATTAGACCTCTCCGACACTCCCGAATTTGCTCAAGACGGAACTCAAAAAATTAAAAAATTACCAATCACTACACTAGATCCGATTGCACGAACTCTTTCTTATATAGCAAAAAAAAGAGGCTGTTACGATATCACTAAAGAAACTGATCTTACCACTATCAGTGATAGAGATTTTGCTGCCTACAAGTACGGAGCTTTCAGCTGCGACCTCTCTGACGACTTACGTCGTGTACTGTACGACCTTGGCATCAAACAAGATATCGATTCTGACTATTATTTAAATATTTACGATTATATTGAAACGTTAACTGATCGTTTAGAAAAAGAAAAACTACTCTACTTAGAGTGGTAATAAAAAATTTTCACTAAGAATCAAGGTTTTCCGTACAGGCAGAGATATTTATGAACGTATGCCATCCTAATATGGCATCTCGTATTCTATACACCCTTATATTGCTACACTCTAATTAGCAATCCCCGAAACAAATTTCAAGATGGAAAATCAAGAATTGTTTAAGCAAGCAATCCTTGACGCAAAGGCTGTTCGTGAGACTGCAATGGCTGCCGCCAGAACTACTCTCGCCGAGCATTTCGAGCCTTTCATCAAGGAAACAATGTCCAAGACTCTTTCTGAAGAAATGGAAGAAGAAGGCATTGAAGAGGGAGCTGAAGTTGAAGAAGCTAAAATGCATCACAAAAAGGTTGAAGAAGCCGAAATGCATGATGAAGCTGCTGATATGGAAGAATCAACCCTCGATGAAATCTTAGCTGAACTGGACGCTCTTTCTGAAGAGAAAGTAGAAGAAGGAGAAGACAAAGTTGAAGAAGGACACGTTAAGTCTGACGGATACGATGGAAAGAAAGCTAAAGGTGAAACTGGTTATGATGAGAAAGCCAAGACTAGTCATGGTGATCACAAACTTCACGAAGCTGATGATGAAAAAGAAGAAGAAGACGACGAGGCTGAAGAAGCCGGCGAGGACCTTACTAAAGACATCGAAGCGGCTAGAGGCGGTGAAGAGCAAGAAGTAGTTGATATTACTGTAGGTGAATTGAAAGACATCATTCGTGATGTATTCATGCAATTACAGGGCGGTGATATGGCTCCTGGAGCATCACTAGATGGCGGTACTGAACTTGCAACAGATTTAGGAAGCGGCGGAGAAATGGAGGCAGGAGAAGAGGAAGAAATTTCTCTTGATGAAATTCTAGCCGAACTTGAAGAAGAAGAGCATAAAATGGAAGAAGTTAAGAAAAAGCATCACCACAATGATAAAGTAGATGAAGGTACAGGACCGGGTGGTGAGATCGATCCTAAAGCCGAAAGCACTTACAAGGTTGAAGAAATAAAGAAAGAGCTTAATGAAGCTGTTAAAACGATAAAAGCACTTAAAACCGAACTTAATGAAATCAATCTTTTCAGTGCAAAACTTCTATATGTAAATAAAATATTCAAGGCAAAAAATCTTTCTGAATCACAAAAAACGAAAGTAATCAACGCATTTGACAGAACAACAACAATCAAAGAGGTTGAGAATACTTACAAAACTTTACTTGAGTCAATTAGTGTAGAAGCTAAAAAAACTTCACTTAAAGAATCCGTAGGTTTTGCATCAAAACCAATCGGTAGCGCTCCAGCTCGTCCGATTGTTGAAGCCGATGCTTTTGTATCAAGATGGCAACAGCTTGCTGGAATAAAAAAATAACAATCTCTAAACTAAACATTAAAAAAATGTCAAACCTAGTTAATTCCCTTCTAGAAAGCGCTAACCCATATACCGATCAAATGGGGGTTAGTCAGAAACTTGCTAAGAAGTGGGCTAAGTCCGGCCTACTCGAGGGTTTGAAAGATTACGACCGAACTAATATGGCCGTTATTCTTGAAAACCAAGCAAAACAACTCGTACTTGAATCTTCTACAACTGGTGGTGGCGTAACCAACGGTGCAACCTTTACTCCTGGTAATGGTGAGCAGTGGGCTGGTGTAGCTTTACCTCTCGTTCGTAAGATCTTCGGACAAATTGCGTCAAAAGAGTTCGTTAGCGTACAGCCAATGAACCTCCCTGCTGGTCTAGTATTTTACTTAGATTTCCAGTATGGTAACAACATCCCTAAGCCTTTCGTAAAGGGACAATCTGTTTATGGTACTCTAAACCAAACTGCTACTAGCGGATTTGGTAACCTTGCTGAAGGTGGTCTTTATGGTCAAGGCCGTTACGGATATTCTATCAACCAGTTTTCTGCTTCTGCAGGTACAGTTGTAACAACTGCCGCAACTTTTGCTAACGTTAACTTCAACCAAGACTACTCTCAGTCTGTTGTAGATAGCAAGATGATTCAGATCGCAGTTCCTACTTCTTCTTTAAGCACCCCTGACCTTAACGGTATCCGTGCTTTCGAATTGAGCGCTAGCTCTGCTATACTATCCCCTTCTACTTTGATTAATGATTTTACTACTTTATCCGGTGGCGATATCTTATTCTATGTAAGCGGATCAAATGCAGCAGCTATCGATGCTGTAACCGGTTCACTTATTGTATTCTACAATAAGCAAACCAATTTCCAAACTCGCGGTGATTTTGAAGATGCACCTGGTGATACACCAACACCATTCTCTAATCCGAACGCTGCCTCTTCAACTACGATCGTTATACCCGAGATTAACGTTCAGATGAAGTCAGAGACCATCTCAGCTAAGACACGTAAGTTGAAAGCACAATGGACTCCGGAATTCGCTCAGGATCTTAATGCTTATCATAGCTTGGATGCTGAAGCTGAATTGACCGGTATGCTTTCTGAGTATATCTCTCTTGAGATTGATCTTGAGATTCTTGATATGCTTATTGAGAACGCACAGACAGTTGCTAACTGGTCAGCTCAAATCGGTAATCAAATTAACGCTGCCGGTACTGCTTACACAAGCAATACTGCTGGTGCTTACTACAACCAAATGTCTTGGTTCCAAACTTTGGGTATCAAGCTTCAGGCTGTATCTAACAAAATCCACCAGTTGACCCTTCGCGGCGGTGCTAACTTCCTAGTTTGTTCTCCAACTGTAGCTACAATCCTTGAATCTATTCCTGGATTTGCTGCTGACTCAGACGGAGCTGCAGATACTATGAAGTATGCATTCGGTGTTCAGAAAATCGGTCAGTTAAACAGTCGTTATAAGGTTTACAAAAACCCATATATGACTGAGAACACTATTTTGATGGGCTTCCGTGGTAACCAATTCCTAGAGTGTGGTGCCGTTTACGCCCCATACGTACCGTTAATTATGACACCTCTAGTGTACGATCCAGATACCTTCACACCAAGAAAAGGTATTATGACTCGCTACGCGAAGAAGATGATTCGTCCTGAGTACTACGGTAAGGTATACGTTGCTAACTTAAACGTAGCTCAAGCTAGCTAACTTAGACTAGCTTAAAAAATAAAGACCGGCCCTGTAAGGCCGGTTTTTTTTATACTTATATCTACTATTTATATTAAAATTATTAATGCCTACTCTATTAGATTTAAGCAGAGATCCATACGGATTAAACGGTGGTACAATCGTTAGTGGATCAATAAATACAAAAGCTGATGCATTTTGGTATCTACCAGTAACAAATACTACCGCAATAATATCATTCAGCAGTCTAACTGGAGGACCGATTAGTGCATCATTTACAGCCGGTAACGGTGTTTTCGGCGCAATTACTGAAGTCTCACAGTCATCCGGTATCGCCGTTCTCTACTCAGGTTCTTATCAATACCCCAACCCCTAATATAAATCCTTGAAAATATATAATATAGAACCCTCTTTTGAGGGTTTTTTATTCTCTTTTGCTTACTATTTATATCAAACGGTCTATGCATGGTGACAACAACAGTTACAAGAAAGAAAAAACTTAAGAATCCAATTAAATTTCAGGTTACACTTAATGAAGAACAGAAAGTTGCGAAATCAGTTATTCTTGAAAACAAGATAACAGTACTAAAAGGTAGTGCAGGATCAGGAAAATCGATAGTAGCTGCTCAAGCTGCACTCGATCTACTCTTTACCGGACAGGTTGAAAAGGTAATACTAACTAGACCTGCCGTAACTGCTGGAGAAGAATTAGGTTTCATGCCCGGAGATAAAGACGCTAAGCTAGCTCCCTATACAGCAGCTATATACGATAATATGTATAGGCTCTATAATAAGGAAAAGATAGATAGAGAAATTATTGAAGGTAGAATAGAGGTTATTCCGGTAGCATTTATGAGAGGCAGGAATCTTACAAACTGTTGTGTAGTAGTAGACGAAGGCCAAAATATTACACACAGGCAGATGGAGCTAATTCTTGGTAGAATATGTGAAGGATCAAGAATGATTATATGTGGTGATACTGCACAGATTGATTTAAAAGATAAAAAATTATCAGGTTTTGGATTTATATGTAATAACTTGACCAACGTAATAGGTTTTTCAGTTGTAACTCTGAAAACTAATCATCGCGATCCAATCGTTGAAGATATTTTGAAAATTTATTTAGATCATAGAGATTAAAAAATGGCTAATCCAATAATTTATAACGGCGATCCAGGGCCAATTTCAGGCAGTACCCCATTTGGATTTTACGATAATGACGCTGATTATCAAACCGATGGACCAAAAGTAGCAAACTACTGTGCATGGAAACTAGGATATCCCGTACTCGACGTTGAACTACAGTCCGGATCGATTTACGCTTGTTTTGAAGAAGCCGTTTCAATCTACGCCGAAGAATTATATCAACTTAAGATAAAAGACAATTACCTAACGCTTGAAGGACAGCCGACTTCCTCTCTATTAAACAGTATTGTAGTCTCGCCTAACTTAACCAACCTAGTTAATATAGCCGAAACTTACGGTCAAGTAGCAGGAGTAGGTGGATTTATAAGTTGGAGAAGTGGTTCGTTGGAACTTATATCTGGAGAGCAAAACTATAACGTATACGACTGGGCAGTAGCATCACAGAGTATGAGTCCGGGAGATAGAATAGTAATTCAAAGAATAATGTATCAAGCACCGCCTGCGATTTACGGATACGGGTATGGTGCTTATTATCCTCAATTAGGTGGATCGGGTGCATGGCCTGGTAGTTGGGGCGGATACGGAGCTATGGGTGGAGGGAACAACGCTGCTACTTATTATCCTGTATTTTGGGATATTCAAAGAATTCAAGAATTAGAAATGTCAAATGACGTACGGCTTCCTGAATGGTCGTTTGAGCTTATTGGAACTAACTTAAGAATTACTCCTGTACCTCTAGGCAGTAATTATGGCGGATACCGTTCATGTATTTCAATTCAATATGCATTCCAATCAGACCTTATGTCTTTGACTGAAAATAGCCCATACGGCAGTAATAGAGGTCTAGTAGCAAATGCAGCATTAGCTCCATACGGTCTAATCACATACTCCTATATTAATCAACCGGGCAAACAATGGATCAAAGAATATACAGCTGCACTTACTTCTGAATTGCTTGGTTTGATACGCGGAAAATACCAAACTGTACTTATTCCAGGGGCAGAAGCTACACTCAATTTTGCTGATTTAATCTCACGTGGTAAAGAAATGCAAGTAGCTTTACGTGAAAAATTACGGCTTGACTTCGAAGACATGTCAAGACAGAAGCAGCTCGAAAGAAAACAGTCGGAAAACAATTCTCTTAACGATACTTTAAATAGTATACCGTTAATGGTATATATCGGATAACTATGGCACTGTTCGGTTCAGTAAGAGATGCAACAATGCAACTTGGCGTAGCTGGCGAGTTTGTAAATAACGTAGTAACCCAGCAAATAGGCTACTATAAGGTAGTAATACCCTCATCCCCTCCGAATATCTATGGAGAATCATCAGTTAAGCAGTATATCGGCCCGGTACTTTTAAACTGTTTAATAGACAGGGGCGACTTCTCTACAATCACTGATAATAATTTCGGACCTGATAGTAGAAGGGAAGTAGATTTTAGATTTTTAAAGCCTGATCTAGAATTAGCTAATATAGTGCCTGAGACCGGTGATATTATTATGTATAACGAATTATATTACGAAGTAGATAATACTAACGAAAATCAGCTTTTCCTTGGAAAAGATCCCAACTATTCTTACTCCGAAGGATTAAACAACTTTGGTGCTAGTTTTTCTATCATTTTAAACACCCATATGACATCACCTGAAAGATTAGGTATAACACAACAGAGACTCTAATATGCCACAAATAGTACGTCCAGAGAATAGAAGGGAGTTTATGAATAAACTTATCATACCTGCTGATCCGCAGTATGGTAATCCAAATATAGTTTTTTCTGAACCATTTAAACCAGGACAACCAGAATTTAACAGGGCATATGAAACTGCTTTTGAACCTACAGGAGACAAAAAATTCTCAATAGGATTAAAAGATATTGATCAATCAATAATGTACCATTTTGCAAACGTTCTTAAGCTTACGGTATTTCAAAACAATTCTACGGTACTTGTACCTGTTATATACGGTTCACCTGAAAAATGGAAGTCAATACAAAAAGACGGATACTATCGTAATAATGTAGCAAAAATAATGTCCCCTCTTTTAGTTTTTAAAAGATCTTCAGTTGTACAGAATAGAACGCTCGGAAATAAAATAGACGGTAATGTTGCTAAAAATGTTCAACTATACGAAAAGGCTTTCTCAAAAAGAAACGTATATGATAACTTCAATGTTTTGCAAAATCAAAAGCCGCAGAAAGAATATACGGTTGTAGTTACGCCTGACTACGTTACTGTAAATTATACAGTAATAATGTGGACAAACTATGTTGAGCAAATGAATAAGTTGATAGAAGCTGTTAATTTTGCTTCTAATTCATACTGGGGTGACCCTGATTCATTTCAGTTTCTTGCGAAAATTGAGACGTTTAATGACGCGCAAGTCTATGATCAAGGTGAAGATAGATTGGTAAGAACTGAATTTGATTTGACTGTCAACGGTTACCTTATTCCGGATTCGCTAAATGCCTATTTAGCACAGCTTTCAGGAAAAACTTATAATATATGCAAAATAGTATTTACAACCGAACAGGTGCAGTAAGGTAGGTTTCTTATTGTTACGGAACGAACTATTTATAATCAAATTTCTTAGAGTGGCAGATACTATATCAACTTCCGGTATATCCCCCGGTCAATTAATTAAGTCCGAACAGGTTCTCAGAATTATTTACGCTCTAAATGGAGTAAGCGGTAGTACAATCCTTATTTCAGGTAGTCTTGGAGTAAGTGGATCTGCAAACTTTTTAAATACTGTTAATTTTTTTGCAGGATTAACCGGTTCATTATTTGGGACCTCTTCTTATGCTACTACCGCATCGGTTATACAAGGAGCGGCTACAGGGTCTTTAATTACAACAGCTTCATTTTCTAATCCTTCTATTACATTTACTAAAGGAGACGGTTCAACTTTTTTAGTAAATTTAACAAGTCTTGTTCCTCTTACAGCATCACATGCTTTAACTGCTTCTTATTTTAGCGGTTCAATCTCAAATGCTATATCTGCTTCTTATGCTCTTACAGCATCGTATGTTGCTAACGTATCATCTTTCCCTTTTACTGGAAGCGCTATTATAAGTGGTAGCTTAAATGTAACGGGGAGTACAAATATAAGCGGCGCTTTATTTGTAAACGGTCTTTCCCTAAGTGCAGAGAACGGAGGACAATTAGCTATATGGAAATATACATCAAGTTTAAATACAGGAGTAGATCCTGGTAACGGATTTTTTAAACTAAATCAATACTGGTCATCATCTCCTACTGCTGCATCGTTCGACAATTTTGCGTATGATCCAAACGTAAGTTTTTCAGGTTATTTAGATAATCTAACAGTAGGTACAGTAATAAAACTTGTAAGCCTTGCAGAAGCAGGTACCTTTAAACTACTACAAATTACAAGCGTAGCACCCCCTGAATCTGGTTACGAAAGTTATGGAGTATCACAGTTAACTTCAGCAGGTAACGACCCCGCTGAAGGAGATCAATTTGCATTTATACCAGTAGGCGCATCTGGGGAGGGTTTTAATACAATCAACAACGCAGGACCTGGTAGATTAATTATTTCTGACGGTTCGACTAATGCTGCTACAGCGTCATCTGATTTAATTTACACAGGTAGTACTTTTTTCGTAACCGGGTCAGCTACTATTGTAGACATATATAGCAATTATTTTTATGTTAGAAATAAACAGACACAACAGCCTGTATTTACAGTAAGCGAAAGTGTTGTACAGTTCGCGACTCAATCAGCGATTCCTACCGGCACTGCACCTAATGGAGGAATATGGTTTACATCAAATAATCTTTATGTAGGTTTAGATTAAAATTAACTATTTATTAAAATAAAAAGACAGGAAAATGGCAAATTGGAAAAAAGTAATAGTATCGGGAAGTGTAGCTCAGTTAAGTAATTTAAGTATTAGTAGTAACTTAGCTGTAACCGGCTCGTTAAACGCTTTAGGACTAACCAATGCAAATAAGCCGAATATAGTTTCTTATGATACAACTACAGGTTTATTCTCTTATCAAGGTACCGGTTCATTTACCGCAACTACTGCTTCTTATATTTTAAGTAGCGGGGTAGATGGCCCTCTAGGTATGGATAGCATACTTAGTGCCTCTCATGCCGTAAGCGCTTCAATTGCAGGTAGAACAAAAGGTACTTTATCTCAAGTAGCTGGCGGAGGTCTTAATGCTTTTTCTTTCAACGGTAGTACTGACGTAACAGTAGAAGTCAGCGGTGCTGCTCAACTTTCTCAAAACGCTATTACAAAGTGGAATGACACAGATAATAAGTTTACCAATTCGAGTCTCTTTGATAACGGTACTTTAATAACCGGTTCTACATCAATAGTTCTTACTGGCGCCAATTCAAGCTTAACTGGTTCATTTAGCGGATCATTTAAAGGAGACGGTTCACAACTAACCGGCCTTGTAACTGAATTAGACTTCTCTGGTTCAACCGGAGGCGGTAATGTAGATCTTTTAACTCAGGTATTTACAATTACCGGTACAGCTAATGAAATAGAAACATCAGCTGCCTCTCAAACGCTAACAATCGGGTTACCTAATAACGTTACTATTGGTAACAATTTAGTAGTTAGTAATAATTTAACAGTATTCGGTACTGCTAGCTTCCAACAAACAACAAATCTTGAGGTTGCAGATAGATTTATTCTTCTTGCTTCTGGATCAAACGCAGCAGGTGATGGGGGTATCGTAGTACAGCAAGCAACACAGAATGTAGGCGAATTATTTGCATTCGATAGCGGAACTACAAGATGGGGATTAACTGGTTCATTTACCGCCAATCAAAGTACTTATACACCTGATGCATTTATGGCAGCAGCGGTTTTAGGTTCAAGCGGAGATCCAACAACAGCACCAGGTCGGTACATTGCAAAAGGTAATATATTTATAGGTAATGACGAAACAATTTGGATATATTCTTAATAGAGTTTTCAAAAGAGTAGTTATGGGTTTTAACGCAAATAACGTAGTAGTAAATAATAAACGTGTAGAGGAGCTCCATAAGGCTCCTTTACCTGTCTTAAGTCTTAATAAACCTGAGGTTGAGACTTTGTTAAATTTAATAAGAGAATCTCATTTCAAAGGAGAGCAGGTTCAAAAGATATTTGAATTAGTTCTAAAACTTCAAGACTATTACGTTAAGCTACCCTGATTCTGTGATATTTATATGAAGGAAAGTACTGTAGGCCGAAAGGAAGTAGGCATATACACGGCATAAGTGTATGTATCTAACCACAGTGTAAATTTATATTACTATGCCGAATTGGAAAAAAGTCATCGTAAGCGGCTCAAATGCTGTTTTAAACTCGTTGACAGTAGCTACAAATGTTGTAGCTCAATCATTCACCGGTTCTCTATCCGGAACTGCTGCTTCTGCTTCTGCTGCTTCTGTATTTAATATTTCATCCTCACAATATTCAGCTCAAGGAGCTTCCGCTGGTGTAGGTACAACAACAATTGTTTCTATATCCACAGGTTCATTTAGAGCCGGTTTTTTTGATTATGTAGCTTCAAGTGGAGGTAATGCTCGAGCTGGTACAGTGATGTCTGTTTGGGATGGTAGTAGTATAAACTTTACTGATAATTCAACAACAGACATTGGAAGTACTACACTTGTCACAATGAGTGTAGCTTTAAGTGGTGCTAATGCTTTATTAAGAGCAACAATAAATGGAGATACTTGGGATATAAAAACAACTTATAGACTTATTTAAATAAAAATTTATGGCTTTGAATCTTTCAGATATTACCTTTACTTGGCACTTCAATCCACTTTTTATTTGCCCTACATCGACTGAACATAATGATGTTGTTACTAAAGTTTTTTACGAACTTAGAGCAACTATAGGGTCTGTTAGTGGATCAGTAGGTGGATTTCAAGAGATACTTCCGATATCACCTTCTGGAAGCTTTATTCCTTTTCAAGACTTAACATCACCTATAATACAGGAGTGGGTTGAATACATGCTAGGAGAGGAGGGTGTAAAAAACCTTAAGACTGACCTTAAAGAAAAGCTTGAAAATAAATTGAATCCTACTTTTGTTATAAAGCAATCTCCTTGGATTCTATAGTGATTTATTTAGCTATAAACAAGATTTTAACTATTTATATAATATATTAGCATATATAAAACCCCTACCTTAGGGAAAGTGAACTAAGGGAGATAAACATGGCGAATGAATTTATTGTCCGTAACGGCCTAAAGGCCCTAAATAATTCACAAGTTACAGGATCTCTCTCTATTTCCGGATCACTTGCCGTTCCGGCTATACCTTTAGGTTCAACTGAAACTAATGTAGTAGTAACTGATACGGATGGAACTTTTAAATATAGAACTAATCTTAGTCTCCAAGGTACTCAAGGAATTCAAGGTATTCAAGGCAATACCGGCACTCAAGGCGCACAAGGCATACAAGGTACGCAAGGCATACAAGGTACTCAAGGAATTCAAGGTATTCAAGGCAATACCGGTACTCAAGGCATCCAAGGTACGCAAGGCATACAAGGTACTCAAGGAATTCAAGGTATTCAAGGTATTCAAGGTAATAACGGAACCCAAGGCATCCAAGGTACGCAAGGCATACAAGGTACTCAAGGAATTCAAGGTATTCAAGGTAATAACGGAATCCAAGGCATTCAAGGTATTCAAGGAACCCAAGGAATACAAGGAACCCAAGGAATACAAGGTAATACAGGAATACAAGGAATACAAGGTATACAAGGAACTACCGGTCCTCAAGGAACTCAGGGTATTCAGGGCTCAACCGGAACCCAGGGACTACAGGGCATACAAGGTATTCAAGGTACACAAGGAACACAGGGTATTCAAGGAATTCAAGGCTTAACAGGAACCCAAGGAATTCAAGGCGTACAGGGTATTACCGGTCCACAAGGCACGCAAGGTACTCAAGGAATTCAAGGCGTACAAGGCATAATTGGTGCTCAAGGTAGTCAAGGAACACAAGGTATTCAAGGAATACAAGGAATACAAGGAATACAAGGTACACAGGGTACTCAAGGAATACAAGGTACACAAGGCACACAAGGCATTCAAGGAGTGCAAGGAACTACCGGTACACAAGGTATTCAAGGAATACAAGGTACACAAGGAATACAAGGCGTACAGGGTATTACCGGTATTCAAGGTATTCAAGGTATACAAGGTATACAAGGTTCTCAAGGCACTCAGGGGATTCAAGGCGTACAAGGTACTCAAGGAATACAAGGAACACAAGGAACACAGGGAACACAAGGTACCCAAGGCATTCAAGGAGTGCAAGGAACTACCGGTACACAAGGTATTCAAGGTATTACAGGACCACAAGGTATACAAGGTATTCAAGGTATTCAAGGTACACAGGGTATTCAAGGCACGCAAGGTACGCAAGGCATTCAAGGTATACAGGGAATACAAGGTACGCAAGGGACTCAAGGGACTCAAGGAACGCAGGGTATCCAAGGCATACAAGGTACGCAAGGAATACAGGGTATACAGGGGGTACAAGGCATAACTGGAACCCAAGGTATCCAGGGTATTACTGGCCCTCAAGGTACGCAAGGAATCCAAGGTACGCAAGGAATTCAAGGAATTCAAGGGATTCAGGGTACCCAAGGTACACAGGGTATACAAGGCCCCCAGGGTACACAAGGAATACAAGGTATTCAGGGAATTCAAGGTACAACAGGACCGCAAGGTACTCAAGGTACTCAAGGAATTCAAGGGATACAAGGTAACACTGGTACGCAAGGAACCCAGGGAACTCAAGGAATCCAAGGTATACAAGGAATACAAGGTACGCAAGGTACACAGGGAACTCAAGGAACTCAAGGAATACAAGGCATTCAAGGTACACAAGGAATTCAAGGTATTCAAGGTACAACCGGTACACAAGGTATACAAGGCATACAAGGAACTACCGGTCCTCAAGGAACTCAAGGCATCCAAGGTACTCAAGGTACTCAAGGCATCCAAGGCATTCAGGGAATACAAGGTATACAAGGTACACAAGGTACAACTGGCGCTCAAGGTATACAAGGTAATACTGGTACTCAAGGAACACAAGGAACACAGGGAACGCAAGGTACGCAAGGCATTCAAGGAGTACAAGGCTTAACTGGAACTCAAGGTATCCAAGGTATTACAGGACCGCAAGGTACACAGGGTGTACAAGGTACCCAAGGTATACAAGGTATTCAAGGCACGCAAGGTACACAGGGTATTCAAGGCATACAGGGAATACAAGGTACGCAAGGTACTCAAGGTACAATTGGTACACAAGGTATACAAGGCATACAAGGTACTCAAGGAACACAAGGAATCCAGGGTATACAAGGCACCCAAGGAACTCAAGGAATTCAAGGTATACAAGGTACAACAGGACCGCAAGGTACGCAAGGAACCCAAGGCACTCAAGGGATACAAGGTAATACCGGTACCCAAGGAACACAAGGAACACAAGGAACCCAAGGTATCCAAGGTATTCAAGGCAATACCGGTATCCAAGGTATCCAAGGTATTCAAGGTATACAAGGAACTACTGGACCTCAAGGAACACAAGGAACACAAGGTATCCAAGGTATTCAAGGTATACAAGGAACTACTGGACCTCAAGGAACACAGGGAACACAAGGAACAACTGGTACGCAGGGCATTCAAGGCGTAACTGGTCCTCAAGGTACACAAGGCATTCAGGGTATCCAAGGAATTCAAGGAACACAAGGTACTACTGGTGCACAAGGAATTCAAGGTATACAAGGTATAACAGGACCAACAGGATTTACAGGACCTCAAGGTACGCAAGGTATACAGGGTATTCAAGGTATAACTGGAACTCAAGGAACAACAGGACCTCAAGGTACACAAGGCATTCAAGGAATACAAGGTATACAGGGTATTCAAGGTACTACCGGTCCTCAGGGTACACAAGGTACTACCGGTGCTCAGGGTATTCAAGGTATCCAGGGTATAACTGGACCTACCGGACCAACCGGACCGCAAGGTATTCAAGGTATAACCGGCGCACAAGGCATTCAAGGCGTAACTGGTCCTCAAGGTACACAAGGCATTCAGGGTATCCAAGGAATTCAAGGTAGGCAAGGTACTACAGGAGCCCAAGGAATTCAAGGAATACAAGGTATAACTGGACCAACAGGATTTACAGGACCTCAAGGTACGCAAGGTATACAGGGTATTCAAGGCATTCAAGGTACCCAAGGTACTACAGGTACCCAAGGTACGACTGGCGCTCAAGGGATACAAGGTATCCAGGGTATAACTGGACCTACTGGGCCAACTGGACCGCAAGGTATTCAAGGTGTTACTGGGCCAACAGGTCCACAAGGCATTCAAGGTATAACAGGTCCTACAGGACCTACCGGCCCGCAAGGTACGACTGGTGCTCAAGGAATACAAGGTATAACAGGTCCTACAGGACCGACAGGTCCGCAAGGAACTACTGGCGCTCAAGGAATTCAGGGTATAACCGGCCCAACAGGACCTACTGGACCTCAAGGAACTACTGGTGCTCAAGGAATACAAGGTATAACTGGACCTACTGGACCAACAGGTCCGCAAGGGGCTACTGGCGCAACAGGAGCTCAAGGTATTCAAGGTATAACAGGTCCTACAGGACCTACCGGCCCGCAAGGTACGACTGGTGCTCAAGGCATTCAAGGTATAACAGGTCCTACAGGACCTACCGGCCCGCAAGGTACGACTGGTGCTCAAGGCATTCAAGGTATAACAGGTCCTACAGGACCTACCGGCCCGCAAGGGGCTACCGGTACTCAAGGTATTCAAGGTGCTACAGGACAAAAAGGAGGAGTACCTTATAATTTCTCTACAAGCACAACTGATTCTGACCCAGGAGCTGGAATATTCAAATATAATAGTGGTACAATTAGTTCAGTAACAACTATTTTTATAGATAATGTTGATCAATTAGGTAATTCTCAAACTGCATGGTATGATACTTGGGATGATTCAACAACAACCTCAGCAAGAGGTGTCATCACAATATATAGCAGAGATACAGGTACAGTTGTTAATCAATTCCAAGTAACAGGAGCAGTAACTGCTGATTCAGGTTATTATGAAATCCCTGTTTCTTATATTAGTGGTACTTTACCATCTAATGGGGCTTTATTAGCAGTTCAATTTAGTAGAACAGGTAATATAGGTGTCCAAGGTACTCAAGGTATAACAGGACCAACAGGACCTACAGGACCGCAAGGTACAACAGGACCTACAGGGCCAACAGGACCGCAAGGTACAACAGGGCCTACAGGGCCAACAGGACCCCAAGGTACAACAGGACCTACAGGGCCAACAGGACCGCAAGGTACAACAGGGCCTACAGGGCCAACAGGTCCACAAGGTATTCAAGGTATAACAGGTCCTACAGGACCGACAGGTCCGCAAGGTACGACTGGTGCTCAAGGAATACAAGGTATAACAGGTCCTACAGGACCAACAGGTCCACAAGGAGCCACTGGTGCTCAAGGCATACAAGGTAGACAAGGTATCACTGGCCCAACAGGCCCGCAAGGTACGACTGGTGCTCAAGGAATACAAGGTATAACAGGTCCTACAGGACCTACCGGCCCGCAAGGTACGACTGGTGCTCAAGGAATACAAGGTATAACTGGACCTACTGGACCGACAGGTCCGCAAGGTACGACTGGTGCTCAAGGAATACAAGGTATAACAGGTCCTACAGGACCAACAGGACCACAAGGTACAACTGGTGCTCAAGGAATACAAGGTATAACTGGACCTACTGGACCAACAGGTCCGCAAGGTACGACTGGTGCTCAAGGAATACAAGGTATAACAGGTCCTACAGGACCAACAGGACCACAAGGTACAACAGGAGGAACAGGAGGAGCTGGCCCAACAGGACCACAAGGTACAACAGGAGGAGCTGGCCCAACAGGACCACAAGGTACAACAGGAGGAACAGGGCCACAAGGTACAACAGGAGGAACAGGATCACCAGGAGGAACAGGACCACAAGGTACAACAGGAGGAACAGGGCCACAAGGTACGACCGGTGCTCAAGGTATTCAAGGTAGACAAGGTATCACTGGCCCAACAGGACCACAAGGTACGACTGGTGCTCAAGGCATACAAGGTATAACAGGACCTACTGGACCTCAAGGAACTACTGGTGCTCAAGGTATTCAAGGTAGACAAGGTATCACTGGCCCAACAGGACCACAAGGTACAACAGGAGGAACAGGGCCACAAGGTACAACAGGAGGAACAGGACCACAAGGTACAACAGGAGGAACAGGACCACAAGGTACAACAGGACCGACAGGTCCAAGTGCAGGTATTACCTCCTATACCAATCCATCTGATAACCGTGTTATAACTTCAGTTAACTCATCAACTATTAATGCAGAGGGTAACTTAACATTTGACGGTACTACGTTGTATGTAGCCGGAGCATTAGGGGTAGGTACAAGTACCCCAACAACAACAGGTTTAATTAGAGCAACCAATGACGTTGTAGCTTATTACTCTTCAGATGAGAGATTAAAGGCTAATAAGTTTAGACTAGAGAGTGCGCTTGAGAAGTTATCACATATAACCGGATACGAATTTGATTGGATTGAAGCTGAAGGTATTCATGAAAACATTGGACATGACATTGGAGTCATAGCCCAAGAAATAGAGAAGGTACTACCTGAAGTAGTAACTACACGTGACAATGGATACAAGGCCGTTAAATACGAGAAAATAGTAGTATTACTTATTGAAGCTATTAAGGAACTTCAAGAAGAAGTTGAAAAGTTAAAAGGTAAGTAAGTATGGCAACTTTTTTAGCAGGATCAGGACCTCTTTTTTTAGGTGATCCTTATTTAAACTATAGTAGTATTTATTATGTAGCCTCCGAGAACTCGTGCCTTTATGATGATACAAGTGGTGGTTTTTCGCTTTACCACCAGTGGAACACCAATTACGCGTTTTCACCTGAATTTAATGCCCCGTACAATATGGGGTTCTTTTACGGACAAGGCTGTCCCGGTACAATTCAGGCAGATGTAAACTTCTATGTCGATCCTTATAATGAAAATTTTGCCGACTGGGGATTATATTTTAAAGTCGGTACTACAGGTACGGAGACTTTAATTGAAAATTTAGGATATAACCGTTCTAGTTATGACGAATGCGTAAGATATATTTTCCCTGTTAGTACAAAAGGAGGTTTAGGGCAGTCAGGAAATACTGTTTACGTAGGAATACGTAAAATAGGTAAAGCTGCAACTCCTGCATACTATGACGCAGTAGGTGTTACGTACTGTCCAGGCTCTCTTAATTATGATTATGGCGGTACATACGATTATCCCGGCTCCTGTCCCGGACAATATTCAGATTTCCTAGAGTCAAGCTTCGCTATGAAGTTTGGTATAACTGTAGCAGTCGATAAATCGGGGTATGTAGTTACATGCTAAAAATAAAATAATGCTAACAAAAACGGGTTTACGAAAAGGATTACTGTCAGAACTGAATATAACTACAATTAGAAATAAGGACTGGAGAATAATAAGTAAATACTCTCCAAGGTTAAATGCAAATATTCTAAACTTAGAAAAAGCCTTTGAAGGTACTATATATACCGATTATAGTAAATTTATTGAAGATGAATTTCTTGATGGATTGTATGGTAAAAACTTTAACTCTATTTTATGCTGCGGTTTAGGATTAGGCGTTGCACCTTACCTAGTTCAACCTTTTTGTGATACTATCGATGTTGTTGAAATCGATCAGGATTGTATTGATCTTATTCAATCTGCAGGATTCTTACAACCGAAAGTCAATATCATCTGCGGCAATATCTTCAATTATACCCCTACTAAATCCTACGATTTTATATTAACAGATATCTGGCAAGATACTAAAGGAGACTATAAAACCGAAAGACAAACTTTAGGTACAAACTTAACTCCTTTCCTAAATCAAGGAGGAACTCTATACAACCCATTGGATATTTGGCCTAAAAAATAGTTTATATATAAATAAAAGTTTCGTATATTAAATTAAAATAAGTGTTTTGGAAAGAAATTTGGTTAAACAAGTTTTAAAAGCAGGCGGTAATATTACCCCGCTTATCATCCCTTCTGAACATACTAGCGGTACCGGATTAATGAATCCTTCAGTAATGGTTAAGGACGGAAAGATTATTGTTATAGTCCGTCACGTTAACTATACCTTTTATCATTCCGAGAAGAAACTATTTCAACACCCCTACGGACCCCTTACCTATATTCATCCTGAAAATGATATACATCTTCGAACCTGGAATTGGTATTGTACTATTAAAAAGGATTTAAAAATTAATCAATCATTTAAGATTGACACTAGTAAATTCGATACCTATGAACCTCTTTGGGACTTTGTAGGTTTAGAGGATGCTCGTATTTTTGAATGGGATAATAGAACTTATCTTTCTGGCGTAAGAAGGGATACTACTACTAATGGTCAGGGTAGAATGGAATTATGCGAAATAAAGGTTTATAATTCCGGCGTAAAAGAAATCAGCAGAAAGAGAATAGAACCACCAAACGACCCTGATTCTTATTGTGAGAAAAATTGGATGCCTATTATTGATATGCCTTTTCATTACATCAAGTGGGGTAATCCGACTGAAGTAGTAAAAATTGATCCTGAAACCTGTACTTCAAAAACAGTGAGTTTGAGTAAGTATACAGAACTACCTAGAGACTTGAGAGGTGGTACACAGGTACTCCCTTTTAGGGACGGATATTTTGCAATAACTCATGAAGTAGGTTTATTCAATAGTGAAGAAGGCAGAAAAGATGCAGTCTATCATCATCGTTTTATAGTATGGGATAAAGACTTTAATATTATTAAATATACTCCTGAATTTCATTTCTTAGATGCCGACGTAGAATTTAGTATAGGAATGGCTGAGTACAAGGATGATTATTTGATTTCTTTTGGATTTCAAGATAATGCAGCATTCCTATTGAGAGTACCAAAAACCTTTATTGAAAGTTTTATCGATGGGCAATAAGACTTATGTTCATCCTACAGCACTCATTGCCGATAATGTAGTTATAGAGGACGGTGTTTATATTGGTCCTTACTGCGTTATTGGATTTCCTGCTGAATGGAGAGGTAAAGAAGATTTAGAAAATAAAGGTGTACTTGTTAAAAAAGGTTCTAGACTGACAGGATTAGTTACTATAGATGCAGGTGTAGATAGAATGACTACAGTAGGAGAAAATTGCTATCTTATGAAACATACGCACGTTGGGCATGATGCAATATTGCATGATAATGTTACCTTATCCTGCGGTGCAAAAGTAGGCGGACATTCCGTGATAGGTAAGAAAACAAATATTGGATTAAACGCAGTAATACATCAAAAACTAAACATACCCGAAGGGTGTATGATTGGTGCTAGTGCATTCGTAGGTAAGAAATCTACATTAAAAGCCAATCATAAGTATGCAGGCGTACCAGTAAAAGAACTAGGACCTAATATAATTAAAAAGTGATATCAACCGCACTTCAATACAATACTAATGATTTTAGATTCTTGAAAGCAAATCTTACTCAAGTTAGTAAGTTTAGCGATGAAGTAATTGTCACAATTTGTGATCATTTTTATAGCGGCGAACCTGAAGATGCTGAACTTCTTCAAAAATCTAAAGAAATTATATCCGGATTCGATAAATGTAAACTTAAGATAATCGAATGGCAAGGCTTCTCTCAATCACCAGTTTATTATCACAACCTAAGTAGAAAAACTGCCCTAGATCTTGCAAAGAACGAATGGGTATTATTTATAGATTCTGATGAAATAGTTGATGATAACTTTGGTGATTGGTTCGAGTTAAATAAACATAAAAACCATTGTTTTAATTTTACCTGCCATTGGTACTTTAGAGAACCTATTTATCAAGCTAAAAAAACAGAATCTGCCGGTGTATTAATAAGAAAAAGCGATTGTATAAATTGGGACCTGAATCATAAGCTTGAATTAAAGCAATTCTACCAGCGTTTATGGGAGGAAAATAGACTAGCACACGGAGACTGGCCTGGAAGCCCTATCCTCGGACCTGATGGTAAAGTTGTAATGCATCACTACTCCTGGGTCAGAGATAGAGAGCAGATGTTAAAAAAGGTTAAGAATTGGGGACATAAAGACGATAACGCCGATACTGCTTGGTATTTTAACAGTAAAAAAACGTGGGTAGAATTAGTAGAAGAAGAATTTAATAGAGATTTTAACGGTACCGATTTTGTGCATGGATACGAGTATAAGGTTGTAGAAAATAAATTCAATTTGTAATGAGTAAGGTTCATATTATAAATTATTTAGCAAAAAAAATTGACGCTAAAAAATATCTAGAAGTAGGTATCGATCAAAGGGCTACTTTCGATAACATAGATATCCCTTTTAAAGCCGGTGTGGATCCATACGTTGATAGTCCTGGAATAGTACAACAAACCTCTGATGATTTTTTTATAGCCAATAATGAGAAGTTCGATCTTATTTTTATAGACGGTTTACATCACGTAGACCAAGTTTATAGAGATATTATTAATTCACTAGGTTGTCTAAATCCTGACGGTATAATTGTTTGTCACAATATGTTACCAACCAGCGAGGATATGCAAATAAATCCTTTCCGCGGGGGTATGTGGACGGGAGATTGCTGGAAAGCGTTTGTAAATTTGCGTCAAACTAGAGGAGACCTAGAAATGTTTACCATTGATGTAGATATGGGATTAGGTGTAATTAGACGCGGTAAGCAAAATAAAGTTAGAGTAGATAGAGAAGTTAATTACGAAAACTTTACCTACCACAAGTACGATTGGATGAATATCTATTCGTTACCTGCATTCTACGAATTTATGGATGAAAGCAATATACTGGATGCAATGCTAGCTCATTTCATTCAAGCTACTGAAAGTCCAGAAGTTAATTTTTACATGGGTACTCACTATCATAAAATTGGTCAAACAGCCTCAGCCGTATCATTTTATTTAAGAGCTGCTGAAAGAACCCACGATGATCTGATGCGGTATGAATCACTACTAAGAGCAGGTATGTGCTTTAATAGTCAGGGATGCCGGAACAATTCTGTAGAAGGAATGTTTCAGCATGCTGTTGCTTTGATGCCACATCGCCCGGAAGGGTATTATTTTCTAAGTAAGTTCTACGAAGAAACACAAAAATGGTTTAGCGGGTATATGACTGCATGTATAGGAGAAAAGATGACGACAAGGACTCCTACTAAATTGCGAACTGTTCTATCTTATCCCGGATATTATGGATTAATCTTTGAGAGAGCTATAACTAGTTGGTGGACAGGTTTATGCAATGAATCAAGAAGGTTATTTCATTATCTATCTGTCTATGAACCTCTTGATAGGGATCATAAAAAAGCAACTGTCAATAATTTGAAGTTTATGAACGGATGGAAAGAAGACAGTGATTTTATTTCCTTCCTTAAAACTAAAGATCAAGAACTTGAAGTATCAGCAAGAGATTTAAGTCTCTATACCAATAGTAATATTAATCAGTTAAAATATCCATTTAAACACGTTAATTTAGTAGATAGAAACTATTCTGAAGCATTTCAAGATATGTTTATACTCTATCTCAATAAAGGTAAGAAGAAAGGTACTTACCTAGAGATAGGTGCAGGATTTCCATTCTTCGGTAATAATACTTATCTATTAGAATCTAAGTATGATTGGAGCGGTGTATCAATTGATATAGAAACTGAATCAGCAGAAAGGTATCTTAGAGATAGAATCAATACGGCTGTATGTAGGGATGCTGCCCAAGTAAATTATGTTAATCTACTTGAAGAATGCAAAATGCCGTATATAATAGATTACCTGCAGTTAGACTGCGACCCGCCTGCTATTACGTATGAGATACTACAGAGAATACCTTTTGATAAGTATAGCTTTGGTGTAATAACCTACGAGCATGATTATTATAATGACGAATCAAAATCGTATAAACAAAAATCAAGAGAATATTTATTATCAAAGGGCTATGAATTAATACTTACAAATATTGCACCTCGTCAAGGATGCGATTATGAAGATTGGTACGTTCACCCACAACTTATTGACAGAGCATTGATAGACAAAATTAAAAATACAGATAGTAGCGTAAAGATTGCTAGGGATATTTTTCTATGAAACAATTAAATAATTTTTGGAAATCTACTCCTTATCCTACGCTAGAGATTACTACCTCTATTCCACCTAAAGGATGTGCAGTTGATTGCGTATTCTGTCCCCAGAGGTTATTAGTTGATAGATATAAGGGCAACAAAAGCCTCAGTCTAGATGATTATAAAAAAATTATAAATAAACTACCCACTCAGGTAAGAATTACTTTCGCAGGATTTACAGAACCATGGTTGCATAGAGAATGCACCGATATGCTTATCTATGCGTATGAAGCCGGGCATGATATAGCCGTTTTTACTACCGGTATCGGAATGAAAATATCTGATATCGAGAGAATTAAACATATTCCTTTTTCTAGCGGTCCTAACGGCGGTTTCGTCTTTCACCTCCCCGATGATGAACTTTATGCAAAGCATCCTATTACCGATAAGTATATAGAATTAGTAGAGCATGTAGGAAAAGTCAATCATGAGATTCAGAACTTTTATCTTATGAGTATGGGTACGGTTCATAAAAAAGTACGGCATGTATTCGATAATATCAGACCTAGTGATATGTGGTCAAGAGCCGGTAATCTTGTACATGAATCTATTCTAAAACCTGAACTCTTAAATATAAAAGATAAGTTCAAAACTATTTATCATGGTAAAGAAGAGCTAACCTGTAACTGTGATGAAAAGCTGTATCATAACGTCTTACTACCTAACGGAGACGTTTCGCTCTGTTGTATGGATTACGGACTCGATCAAATATTAGGAAACCTCTCAGAACAAGAATATGATGAGATTATGCCGACTCCATTTTCCTGTTTTAAACTTTGTCAGTTTTGCGAAAATGGCATTAAACCTGAAGTTCTGAAAAATGGAATCTAAAAAAATCTATAATTCTGAAGAATAGACGATGGCTAGAAAAATGATACCTAAGTTCTGTAGATACTGTAGAGGGTCTCATGCAATAAGTGAACCATTCTCGGTAACTAAGCAAGACATAAGTAAATATATTTTAGACGAAGTACCTACTAAGATTAAAAATTGAAATATGAAATATGTAGATCGTAATCCTGATTCAGAATGGGGAATAATTGAAGCCGATAATTTTACCGTATCCCGAGCCAAGGATAAGCGCTTTTTCGTAGTCGATCACTTCTACGACGATCCTTTTGGAGTAAGAGATTTTGCACTAAAACAAACTTACTTTCCCGGAGAAGGTTCTGTAGGAATGCGTACTCGTAAGCAATTTTTCTTTGACGGATTGAAGGAAAGGTTTGAGAGTATTATCGGTGTAAAAATAGCCGATCATACCGAAACAGGTCTAGGATGGTACGATGAAGGTATTAACGGACGCTTTCAATACTGTTCAGGAGGAACGCCTTCAGTATTCCATTGTGATGTTCAAAAATGGGCAGCTGTAATTTACCTAACGCCTGATGCACCGCCACAGTCTGGAACCTGTTTCTACCGTCATAGAGAAACAAAGATACACCACAATACTCAAATGGACTGGGGTCCGCTAGGCGATGGATTTAAAGTGTTTCCCGGGCATACTTTCCTAGATGGTACACCTTATGAAATGGTAGATACAGTCGGAAACATCTTTAATAGACTAGTAATATTTGATGGCGGACTTATTCACTCCGGTGTTAACTATTTTGGATACAATATGGAAAATAGTAGATTATTTCATATATTCTTTTTTGATCAAGTTTAGGATTAATGAATATTAAAAAAAGTTTACGAGTCTGTCCTATAACTGGTGATAAAAATCCTATTGAATTTTTTAACTTAGGAGATCTACCGTTAGTAAATAATTTATGTTATAGCCGGCTTGAATCTTTGACCTGTAACCGCTATCCGTTAGCAGTTCAATATTTTCCTGAAAGCGAACTTTGTACTCTAACTCATATTGTTAATCCTGAAATTCTTTATACAAACTATCCCTATAAATCAGGTGTATCTTATCCTTATATTGAACATTGTGAAGAGATGTTTCAATTTTTAGATGGATATTTGTATCTTAAACAAGGAGATAAGGTTTTAGATATAGGAGGAAATGATGGTACATTATTAAAAACATTTCTCAAATTAAAACCCGGACTAGATGTTCTTAATATAGATGCATCAAAAAATTTAACCGAAATTGCTATTAAAAACGGAATAAATTCTATTAATACTTTTTGGAATGTACAAACGGCTTCTGATTTAAATAAAAAATTCAAATTAATAGTTACTACTAATTGTTTCCAACATACCGAAACTATAGAAAGTTTTGTAGAAGGTATCTCTAATAGTTTAGAAAAATACGGAATTTGGTGCCTTGAATTTCCTTATTGGAAAACCAGTATTGAAACTAACCAATTCGATCAAGTATATCACGAACACGTTTATTATTATAATGTAGGTCCGTTAACAAAATTATTTGATAAATATAATCTCAGAGTCATAAAAGCCGTTAAGTATCCTATTCATGGCGGTACTATGAGACTACTTATTACTCATAAAGGGGAGATAGGTGAGGCTTTTCAAACATGTGATTATAGTGTTAAACCTATTTTAGAGAATGAGAAGTCTTCAATAGAAGAGTATCTAGAATGGGGAAGAGAAGTTAAGCTACATATCGAACAGTCAAGAGACTTTATTTTAAATTTAAAAAGAGAAGGAAAGAGTATAGCAGGTTTCGGGGCTGCCGCTAAAGGATGTATCTATCTTAATGCTATGCAACTTACCGATGAACATATAGACTATGTAGTAGATGATACTAATTTAAAGCAAGGTAAGTATATACCCGGTACCGGAATAAAAGTTGTGGATAGATCTGCCCTTAAAGTATTTCCCCCAGATTACATACTAATACTTGCACATAATTTTGCAGAGTATATAATTAAGTCCTTGGCGTTGGAAATTCAAGCAAAATCTATTATTTTATTACCAAGGATCAAAATCATAGATTTAAATTAATGATATGAAAATACCAGTTATAGGAGCTCCAGTTATGAAAAATCCTCGGTGGGTTCAGCGACTATATTATAGTATCGATTATCCAGTAGAGAATTTCGTGATTTTTAATAACAACGGTAAAGGGGAGATAACACAGCAGTTAGAAGACCTGCATATGAATAAAAATTATTTTGTAGATAAACTAACGATCTGTCATCTACCGGCTAATTTAGGGATCCCTTGTGTATGGAATCTTATATTAAAGTCGTATATACTAGCCCCTTTCTGGATTATTACAAACGACGATGTAGCATTTACTGAAGGCTTTTTGAAGGAGATGGTACAAGCCTCTCAACAACAGGATGTAGGGATAGTTCACGGATACGGCGGAGACTTTGACGATGGTTCATGGGACTTATTTTTAATTAAAGACTGGGTAATACAGGAATATGGACTATTCGATGAGAACCTATCTCCCGCTTACTGTGAAGATGCTGATTATACTATGAGAGTCTGGGCAAAACCTCTCAAACGTATATATAGCTTGACTAGATCTTATTACCATGGTGATGGATTCGCACATGAATACTATAAACACGGAAGTCAAACAGTAAAATCAAGTTTAGAACTTCAAACCCGTCTCTCAGAGATAAATAAAATTAATTTCGAATATTTGAATAAAAAATGGGGTAAAGGTTGGAGAATGACTGATCCATATAAGAATCCTTTCAATAACGAGGCTTTTCCTATTTCAGCAACTACTTTTGATCTAGAATTCGTTAGAAGCAAACAAATCAATATTTAAAATAAAAGCAATGTTAACAACCTACACCTTTCCCAAGAAGGAAAACGATCCGCAAAATTACTACTACTACCTGACTAAGTTTAGTGTAGAAGAGTTTGGTAAAATCGATCAAGATTTAAATTCTCTTAATTTTGAAGAAGCTACTGTAATTGGGGATGGCAACGAAGCTAAGAAAATACGATCTTCACGTTTGAAATGGATTCCAAAAAACACTCAATGGGAATGGCTTTATGAACGTTTAATGGCATGCGTTATTGAAGCAAATGACGTTCTATGGAATTTTAATTTACACCATATAGTTGATAACATTCAGTATACAGAGTATTTAGCATCTGAAGGCGGACATTACGTATGGCATCAAGACATCGGACCTGGTTCTGCATCTTTGAGAAAAGTTTCTCTAGTTGTACAGCTTGCTGGACCTGATGAATATGGAGGAGGCGATTTGCAGTATTGGTTAGGTGGAGACAACTACGTTACTGCTTCTAGAGACAAAGGCGCTGTATTTGTATTCCCTTCTTATATGATGCATAGAGTTACTAGAGTTACTAGAGGCTTACGTAGATCTCTAGTATTCTGGGTAGGCGGAGAACATTTTCAATAAACGGCTGATTATAAAGTAGATATAGATTCTATAAAACTAGTTATAGTAAGTTGATTCTACCGTATATTTTGATATTTATATATTAGACCTACTAATTAATCTTACTATTTATAAAAAACCTCAAAATCATGAAGCTAGCAAACATTCTCAACAAATTAAAGAGCTTTTTTGTAAAGCCTGAGCCTGCAAAGGAAGCTCCTGTTGTGGAAGTAAAGCCTGAAAAAGCTAAAAAATTAACTAAAAAAGTTGCAAATAAAAAATAATATGCAAAATCAAAAATTAACTCCTGAAGAGTTACAAGAGTTTCAAATTCACCGAACAGAAGCTAATCGCCTAGCTGCAATACTTGGCGAGTTACATTTCCAAAGAACATTACTCGATCTCGAATTAGAGAACCTAAAAGAAGCTGTAAAAGCTAACGCTTTAAAACAACGGACACAGCTAAATGAGTTCGGCCAGAAGTACGGAGACGGCACTATAAACCCAGAAACTGGCGAAATAGCTCGTGCATAAGCTAATATAAGTTACTCCTTGGGAATAAATTAGGTTTTGCCTTTATGGACTGATATTTATTACTAGAAATAAATTATAAAAATGGCAGAAGCATTAATTTCACCAGGCGTATTCCTGAGAGAAAACGACCTTTCTCAAGTAACAGCAGGCCCAGTAACCGTAGGCGCAGCTCTAATCGGTCCTACTGTAATAGGAAAGCCTGATATCCCTACCCTCGTTACTTCATATTCTCAGTATAAAGCTAAATTCGGAACTACTTTTATTTCCCATAGCAATACTTACGAATATTTGACCTCTCAAGCTGCTTTTAATTATTTCCAGCAAGGAGGTACGTCTTTATTGGTGACTAGAGTTGCTAGCGGGTCTTATACTGCAGCAACTTCATCTCTTATATCATGTAGTATAGCCAATACATCTCCTTTTGTTCTCGAGACTCTTTCAGTAGGAACTATCATGAACAACAGTCAAGGTGCATCTACGGCTACTAACGGTATTTTACCTTCTGGATCAGCAAGTAATATTAGATGGCAGATAACACAAGCGGATTCAGCTTCCGGCTTGTTTACTTTATTAATTAGGAGAGGTGATGATTATACTTCTAATCAAACAGTACTTGAAACCTGGACTAATCTTTCATTAGATCCTAACCAAAATAACTATATAGCTTACGTAATTGGAGATCAAACTCAAAACGTAGCAACTGATAGTGACGGTCAAAAATATTTAGAGATTACTGGAAGCTATCCAAATACTTCATTGTATGTAAGAGTAAAGACTGTTAATTTACCTACGCCAAACTACTTAAATCCTCAAGGTGTTGCTTATCAACAATATACTGCATCCATTCCTATAAACGGAAGCGGATCTGAGAACGGTTCATTTGGTGCAGCAAGCGGTCCTTTATTTGGATGCTTCGGTTTAGCAGCTCTCAATCTATTTGAAGCTATTCCAACTGTTAGCTCTACAGGCGCTAGCTCAGGTACTAATATTCAAGGCGTATTCCCCGATAACTATACAACTGCAATAAACTTACTATCCAACCAAGATCAGTACGTTTTCGATTCAATCTACGCACCAGGGATATCAAATCAAAACGCTAGCTCAATAATTAGCAGTTTACTTTCAACAGTACAAAACCGCGGCGACGCTATTGCAGTAGTAGATATGGTCGGATATAACCAAGCTATTAGCTCTGTAACAATAGCAGCGCAATCTTATGATAACAGCTATGGTGCTACTTACTGGCCATGGGTACAGGTTCGTTCTAACGAAACCGGAAAATTAAACTTTGTCCCTGCTTCAGTAATTATCCCCGGAGTATACGAGTATAATGATAAGGTATCTGCTGAATGGTTTGCTCCTGCAGGATTAAATCGCGGAGGTCTACCTACTGTAATTCAGCCTGAAAGACGTTTAACTGTAGGTCAACGCAATACATTATACAGCGGCAGAGTTAACCCTATAGCAGTATTTCCAGGACAAGGTACAGTAGTCTACGGGCAGAAGACTTTACAAGCTCGCGCTTCTGCACTTGATAGAGTAAATGTTCGTCGTCTACTAATAGCCTTAAAAGGATTTATTGGTCAGATCGCACAAACATTAGTATTTGAACAAAACACTGCTGTCACACGCAACAAGTTTCTTTCTCAAGTTAATCCATATCTAGATTACGTACAGCAACGTCAAGGTCTTTATGCTTTCCGTGTAGTAATGGACGAAACCAACAATACACCTGATGTAATTGATCGCAATCTACTTGTAGGTGCTATTTACTTACAACCTACTAGAACTGCAGAATTTATTCAACTCGACTTTAACATTCTACCAACTGGAGTAACGTTCGGTGCATAAAAATAAAAAAAAATTCTAAATGAAAAATAGTACAAAGATTAGATTACATTTATCAAAGCAATTGTTTGAATCTCTTGCCAAACAAGTATTAACTGAAGCTAAGACTAAGCAAAACCTTGGTGCAGGTATGGAGGAAGTAAAAGCAACTAAAGAGAAAAAAGAAAAAGAGCATAAAGAGAAAGAAGTAGGTGTAAAAGAGATTAGATACGACGCCGGAAAACCCAAATCAGGAGGACTTAATATATCAAAAAATGTAACACCGAATATTATTTACTCTAAGCAAGATTTAAAAGCAAAGCTTATTGATCTTGCCCGTCAGATTAATATGATGAAAGGTTTAGATAATGCTGAAACTAGTGCTATTGGAAAACTCATAGACGACATTATGACTAAGCTAAAGGACGGGAGCGTTGCAAATCAAATCAATATTGCTGATAAAGCGTTTCAAAATGCAACAAGGAATATTAAGAGTAAAGTAGCTGAAAAGAATGAAATAGAAGAAATAGAGACTGAAATTGCTGAAGGCATAGATCCTGAATTCCTAAAATCTTTTATTGAAAGTCTTACTATTATACTTCCTCTTGTTACCGGGGGTACTTTAGCACTTACTAAGCATATGAAAAGCGTAGCTAAAAAAGCTATGGAAACACATCCTGAAAAGTTCCCAGGATTAGATCCTAACAACCCTGATGACGTAAAGAAGGTAGAAAAGCAAATAGGTAGCGCAACTACAAGTGCAATGCAAAAATCAGTAGGTGGTACCGGCGGTGCTGGGATAGGTGGTCAATCAAGTAAAGCCTAATAACAAGTTCTGCATTAAGTGATATTTATATAAAACATAGAATAAAATGCCAGTACTAGATCCAAATGAAATAATGTTTACCGCCTATGAACCTACTGTTCAGAACCGGTTTATTATGTATATTGACGGCATTCCTTCCTTCATGATTAAAAGTGCTACCGCACCTAATGTAAACTTGAATGAAGTAAAGCTAGACCATATTAACGTATATCGTAAAATTAAAGGTAAAGCTGAATGGCAAGATATGACCTTAAATCTTTACAATCCCATTTCACCTTCCGGACAACAAGCTTGTATGGAATGGATTCGTCTATCACATGAGTCTGTAACAGGACGCGACGGATATTCAGACTTCTATAAGAAAGATTTGAACCTTTCGATTCTAGGTCCTGTAGGAGATGTAGTTTCTGAATGGATTATTAAAGGAGCTTTCGTTAAGACTGCAAACTTCGGATCTTATGACTGGTCCAATCAAGACGCAATTACAGTTGAATTAGGTATTGGTATGGATTATTGTATATTAAACTACTAGTATCTAATTGATTTTCAACGAGTTAGAGAGCCGCCTAAAAAGCGGCTTTTTTTATAGTATTACGGAAATATTAATGTTTATAACTTATTGATTTTCAATAGGTTATTTTACTATAAAAAGTTGTTTCCAAAGCGGAGAATCCGTATATTTAGGTATAAAATAAAAGTTATGAGTTGGTTAACATTATTCATCGTTAGTTTATCAGTAATCGCTTTAGGGTATCTAGTAGCTAGATTCTGGTTAGAGATTGCATTAATCTTTATCGTTATACGCACTATATTTGTTCTGACGACGATATCAGGTGCTTCTACTATAATCTGGGTAGCCTTCATTGAAGGTAAGACTGATGGATGGCAACAAACTTGGATATTTTTCTTTATACTCTACTCAACTATCCTTGGAATAATTTTAGTTATAATCTTTGATCTCTATAAGTACGGCGTAAGTTTTGTACGAGATATTTTTAAGATCAAGTAAGAAAAGTTATATTTGATATATTTATCAATATATAACTAAATTAAGATTATGGCCGAAAAGTTTACAATCCCAACTGAAACTATCGAATTACCTTCCCAAGGTAAAGTTTACGAAACCACCAATCCTCTCTCTTCCGGAACTTTAGAAATGAAATACATGACTGCACGTGAAGAAGATATTCTCACAAACGTTAATTTATTAAAGCAAGGTGTAGCAATCGAAAGAATGCTTCAATCTCTTATTAAATCCCCTATAAAATTCGAGGATCTTTTATTAGGTGATAGAAATGCTTTATTAATTGCAGCACGTATTCTCGCTTATGGCTCCCAGTATAGCTTTGAGTATACAGATTCTGAGACTGATACTAAAGAAACAATTACTATTAATTTGCAGACTTTAAAAAATAAAGCTGTAGATACTAGCATTTTTAAAAATAAAAACGAATTTACTTTTCAGTTGCCTCATTCAAAAAATACAGTATCATTCAAGCTTTTTACTGTAGAAGATGAAAAGGCTATTGAAGCCGAAATAAAGAGCCTCAAGAAAGCCAACCTGACTGCCGGTGAGATTACTACAAGATTAAAAAGACAAATAATATCTGTTAACGGAGATTATGAACCTAAAACAGTTAGAGAATTTGTTGATAATGCATTAATTGCCAAAGACTCTAACCCACTAAGGGCATATATCACTAAAATTACACCTGATATTGATCTAACAGTTAACTTTACATTATCATCGGGGAAAGAGGTTGAGGAGAGCCTACCGCTAACGGCGGAATTTTTTTTTCCCGGGAGTTGAATATCGTCAAATTTATAAAAGAGAGGTTTTCGAGCTTACCTATCATGGCGGCGGAGGCTTTTCATGGTCTGAAGTCATGGATATGCCGATCAACGAACGCCGTCTCAATATCAAGTTTATCAATGAGCATTTAGAAAAGCTCCAAGAAATCCGGAACGAACGACAA
>Ga0194131_10002327_pt1 | contig 31336 bp, 22 predicted proteins | sample TA2KigO120mmetaG_FD_148631 | JGI IMG/M metagenome (GOLD analysis project Ga0194131, IMG submission 148631) | Freshwater microbial communities from Lake Tanganyika, Tanzania - TA2015053 Kigoma Offshore 120m | ecosystem: Environmental > Aquatic > Freshwater > Lake | place: Tanzania: Lake...
CAATATATCCCCGTTTGGTTTGGAGGATGGTCGAAAAATTCTGAAAAAAACTGCAACCGCGGGCTTATTCTTACGAAGTCGAGAGTTCTGCGGGGGAAGAGATTTTTGCCCCTTGGTGAGAACCGAAAAAAGACTGGCTCGTCGTACATCGCAACGGGCTCCTGTGCTGAAGGCACGAGTTGCCGCGCCATCGTTTTCATGAGACAATGCCAGCCTGCGAGGACTCGGAGCCATGGCGCCCCTCACGAGGCTGCTTGCCGATGAAGATCGTCGTGCTCGATGGCAAAACGCTGGCCGCCGACGACAATCCCTGGACCGATTTGCTGAGCCTCGGCACGGTCGAGATCCACGACCGCGGCACGGAGGAGCAAACCCTGGAACGCGCACAAGGCGCAGGCATCCTGGTCGTCAACAAGGCACGCATCACTTCGGACATCATCGCTCAGCTGCCGGACCTGCGCTTCATCGCGGTCACCGCCACGGGCTACGACTGCGTGGCCATCGACGCGGCCCGCCGCCGACACATCCCGGTTGCCAACGTCCCCGAATATGGCACGGACTCGGTAGCGCAGTTCACGATGGCCTTGCTGCTGGAATTGTGCCATCGAGCAGGCTTGCACGCCGAAGCGGTCGCCGCCGGCGAATGGTCGCGCACGCCGGACTTCTGCTTCTGGAAAACGCCGCAGGTGGAACTGGCCGGCTTGACGATCGGCATTGTCGGCCTGGGCCGGATCGGCCGTCGTGTCGCGGAACTGTCTCATGCATTCGGCATGAACGTGCTGGCGACCGCGCTCCGCCCCGACAGGCCGCCGCTTCTGACGCGCTTCGACTGGGCTACCCTCGACGACCTGCTGATGTGCTCCGATGTCATCAGCCTGCATTGCCCGCTGACCGACACGACTGCCGGACTGATCAACTCCCAGCGCTTGCATGCGGTGAAACGCGGGGCCTTCCTGATCAACACGGCTCGCGGCGGACTGATCGTCGAGTCCGACGTTGCCGATGCGCTCAACCAGGGACAACTGGGCGGCGCGGCCCTGGATGTCGTCGCGCTCGAACCGATCGAGCCGGACAATCCCCTGATCACGGCGCGGCGTTGCCTGCTCACTCCGCATATTGCCTGGGCTAGCCAGGCGGCCCGCCGCCGCTTGTTGACGGCCACCGTGCAGAATATCCAGGATTTCCTGGCCGGGCGCCCAAGCAACGTCGTCAACGCCTAGGTGAACTTCCTGTCTTGCGCCGCCGACCGGCAACGATCTTCGGGGTTTCAATTGCCTGCGCTTTTTGCTATCCAGTCGTCGGCCAAGGAGGTATCGACGATTGAAAGCGATCGACCGGACCGATTGCGTTTGCGTGGTGGGAGCGGGTAGCTCCGGACTGGCGGCTGCCAAGAACTTGCTTGATCTCGACATGCCTGTGGAGGTCTTCGAGCGCGAGGACGACCTTGGCGGCAACTGGAATTACGGCAAGCCCAATTCGCGCGTCTATCGCTCCACGCACACGATCAGCTCGAAGCGGGGCACGGAGTACACCGACTTTCCCATGCCGGCCCACTTCCCCGACTTTCCGCACCACAGCCAGATCATGCAGTATCTCCGGGATTACGCCGCCCACTTCGGGCTGCACCGAGTCATTCGCTTTCAGCGCGGCATCGAGCGCATCGAGCCGCATCGCGCCGGCCAGGCCTGGGACGTGCCATTTCCCGATGGGGAAGTGCGCCGTTATGGCGCTGTCATCATTGCCAATGGACACAACTGGTCGCCCAAGTGGCCGGAGTATCCGGGACGGTTTGCCGGCACGGCCATGCACTCCGCCCAGTACAAGACGCCCGACATCATGGCCGGCAAGCGCGTGCTCGTGGTGGGCGCAGGCAATAGCGGCTGCGACATCGCCGTCGAGTCCGCCCAGAACGCGGCGCGCACCTTTCACAGCACACGTCGCGGCTACCACTACATTCCCAAGTTTCTGCTGGGCCGGCCCACCGATCACATGCACGACGAACTGCATCGTCTCGGCCTGCCGCTCGCCCTCCGCCGCTGGATCATCAAGCTGATCATGAAGATCGCCGTCGGCTCGCCCCGTCGTTTCAAGCTGCCGCGGCCGGACCACAAGCTGTTCGAGACGCATCCCATCGTCAACAGCCTGCTGGTCTATTACCTGGGTCATGGCGATATCGTCCCAAAGCCGGATATCAAGCTCCTTGACGGCGACACGGTCGAGTTCAGCGACGGCAGCCGCGAAGTCATCGATCTCATCATTCATGCCACCGGCTACAACATCGTGTTTCCATTCATCGACAACGAATGGTTGAACTGGCACGACGGCCGGCCCAGGCTGTTCAAGAACGTTTTCCATCCGCAATTCGACAACCTGCTGGTCGCAGGGCTGATCCAGCCGGATAGCGGTCAATTCGGGCTGGTCGATTGGCAGATGAAGGCGGCGGCTCTGTTCCTGCGTGCCCGGCGCGACAACGCCCCGGCGGCCGATTATCTGTGCCAGCTCAAGAAAGACTGGCACGAGGATCTGGGCGCCGGCATCCGCTACAAGGAATCGTCGCGACATCTTGTCCAGGTCGAGCACTGGAGCTATCGCCAGGGACTGGAAAAGCTGGTCCACAGAATGCGCAGCCTGCAAGCCGGTTCGCAAGTTCTGCGACAAGCCGCCTGATCTGCAAGCTTCTCTCGCGCAAGCTTCTCGCGCAAGCTTCTCTCGCGCAAGCTTCTCTCGCTACTCGAAGCCGGGGATTACCTGGCCGTCGGCCATGTTGGACAGCAAGTGCAGGACCGCCGGATCGATGGTCGTGGAAAATGGTCGGACGCTGCCGTCGGCCATGGCGAAGTGGCAGATGTGGGCGTGGTAGCTTCCGAACTTCCAGCCGGGATCGTTGATGGACTGGGCCAGTGGATACGCCTGGCCGCCGGAACGGCTGGCGCACACGACCATGTCGCCGTTATACATGGAGCAGTCCCAGCCGCCGATGCCGAACTGGTCCGGCGGCACATGCTTCTCGCCTACCAGCAGAGTGTTGCTCAAGCCATCCTTGATGCGAACCAGCTTGATGCCTTGCGTCAGTCCCATTCCGAACCGGAATGGCCCCGTGGGGATGAGTTCCGGTCAGAGGTCGTGTTCGAGGTCAGCCCCCGAAGTGCCCAGGTTGACCGCGTAGTCTCCCAGCGCCCCGGCAATCTGCTGGCCACTGTCGTTTTCGTCACCGGCAATGCTCAGCCCGGCAGCCTGATGGTCACGGCGCGTCGGACAGAAATAGCTCGGCACGGCGCGACTACGGGCAAGCTCGCTTTGCTTGTAGTATGGCAGCTCAAGATTCCATTCCTTGTACAGATTGCCGTGCTCCATGTAGGGAAGGATGAGGACCGCCCAGGTGCCGCTGCTCGACAGGTCGGGCAGCAGGATGCGGCTGGGAGGAAGTGTCTTGAAGTCGTGCTCGTACTGATGCATGGCCAGGGCGATCTGCTTGATGTTGTTGGTGCACTGGGTCCGGTTGGCGGCCTCGCGGGCCCACTGTACCGCCGGCAATAGCAAGCTCACCAGCACGGCGATGATGGCCATCACCACCAGCATCTCGATGAGCGAGAAGCCGCGACGCGTCTTCGGCCGAACATCTTGCATGACCAGCCTCCTATTCCTTTGCCTGAAAGGCAATCATGCTGCGAGGAATGCGAAACTTGCAAGAGCCCTTGCCGGCCCAGGCCGAGGCGGGCACCTCCAGTTCGAGGTGCTCGACCTGGGCGTCAATCGGCTCACAGGTCCATTGATCCTGCACATGGGCAAGCGGTTTCAGGGAACGGGCCGATGTTCCAGCGCCCGCGTTCCGCAGCGTGTACAACTTGCCGCGATTGTCGCGCAACACCGGCGGCTGGCCTGCCAGCCCCGGACTTCGATATTGAATCCGGCGCAACTGGCCCATGTTGCTCACGCGCAGAGTGATGAGAGAATTCCTGGGCACGGGCGTTTCCCTGGAATGGTCCAGCTCGATCTTCACTTCCTCGACGCGAATGTGAATGTCGCCCTGGCGAACGGCATGCCTGTCTGCCTCCACCCACGCCTCGCCATCCAGTTCGCGGCCGCGCGGCACCTGGTTGTTGCGCGAGGCCAGGAACTGCGTCGCCGGGTCCACTGACTTGACAGCGTGGTCCATGCCCCAGAAGCGATTCAAGTAGTGGGGCCAGGCGAACGCCACCAGCAGGAATGCAGCCGCCAGCGCGGCAGTCATGCCGAGCCAGGCGACATCTTTCGCCTTCCTGCGCGGAGTCAGCGGAATGCCGGCCAGGCAGATAACAAGCCCGGCGCTGGCCAGCGGTATCGACAGCGAACGCAGCAGGCCGGAAGCCGCGAACAACATCGCCGCGCTCGTCATCAACAGGCTGACAAGCCCCCAGAGATTGATCCAGCCCGGGATCGCAAGAGTGGGTGCATGCGATTGTGCCGGCACGTAAGCCGCTGCCGGACACGCGCCATCCACGAGTGCTGTAGCCTCGGTGGCAGGCTTGTCGACATGCGTCGCCGTCGCCACGGTCGGCGACGCGCCGGTTCTCAGCTGGCGAAAGGTGGACGGCCCCGGCGCGAAGTCGTCCGGCGGCACAGCGGTGAAGTGGTTGCCGCATTGCTCGCACTTCACGCTGGCCCCCAGCCTCTTGCGCGACAGCTTCATCTTCGCCGGACAAAACGGACATGCGGCCAGGAACGGCATGGATCACCCTGACTGGAATATGCTTTCGCGAGATTATTGTCGCCAGGAGGCAGCCATGAAGCAAGCAAAAATGGTTCGGGCTTCGGGCTTCAGACAATGGGGCCGTGTAGCCTTGCTTTTTCGTGTTGCGCACGGGATCCAGCGTGCGATGAACGCTGAAGACCAGCCGTTGCGCCCGCCTGAGGAGTCACTTGCCGGCGATGCGCAGCCGCACCGAGCGAGCGGCGTGCTCGGTGTTGGCGCCTTCGCGGCGTGACAGGACCACGAATGGGTGCTCGGTCGGCTGGACCCATGGCTCGGCATAGATGACAATGGTGCGTCGCGTTTCGTTCTCGGTCACCAGGATGCCGTTGAGGCCTATGTCGAGCACGCGTACGCCGTGCGGCAGGCCGCGAACCTCGACGGGGACGCGTCCCTTGAAGTTATTGCGGCGTTCGATGGCGACGTCGAGCCGCGCTTGCTGGCCGGGCTTGATGAGCACTTCCGGCTGCTGTGTGGTCGTGACGATGTCGCCAGGCTCCGCCAGCGTGATCGGGCCGCCGGCCAGCGTGCGCGTCACGTCCCTGCCATCTATGCGGGCACGGGCGACAAGCTTGATTGCGCTTGCGGGTGGCTTGCCCGCGCCGGCAGCTGCGAAGAGAGCAAAGACGGTGCTGTTTTCGCCGGCCGGAATGCTGGTTGCCGGCGCGGAAATGCCGGGCGGAAGGTTTTCGAGCGCGATGTCGATGGCGCCGTCGAAGCCGTCGATGCGCTCCGCGCTGACCGTGATGGGCGCGGCGCTACCCTTGAAGATCTTCGGGCTGGTGGGCGTGAAGGACACCTTGAAACTGGGCCGCGGCGGGCGAACGGTGAGCCGGTAGGCGTGATCGACGCCGGACTGACCGCGCGAGTCGCCGATGCGCACGCGATAGACGCCGTCGGCGGGCGGATCGAACGTGAGGCGCGAATCGCGGCCGTGACCGGGGCCGCCGTCGTCGTTGCGATAATGGAGCGTGACCGGTGGAAAGCCGTTGGCCGGCAACCTTGTCCCCGGCGGATGCACTTCCACCTTGTACATGGGTGTGCCCATGCTGTGATGCGTTGGCGTGGTGTCGAAGTAACCGACGCGCTGGCCGCGATCGCTGAAAAACGAACAATCGGCGTCCGGGTTGGGAGGCAGATCCTTGATCTTCAGCAACTCGCTGCCGACCAGGATGAAGTCGTTGACGGCCAGTTCATCCCAGGCGTCGATACGGATGCCTGCGGTTTGCGAATCATGGTCGCGGAAGGTCACGAACGTCTTGGCCAGCGACCGCAAGGTGGCCCGCGGAATCGGCCGGTTTCGTGCATCGACGATCTCGATAAAGGAGTCGAGCGGGGAGCCGAGGCGTCGAGCCTCGACCTCGACGATGAGCCGTTGTCCCTTGCGGGCTGTGAAAGTCCAAAGGTCAACTTGTCCAGGGTGCCGCAGGACGCCGTTGGCAGTGCCGGGGACGGGAATGGCGAGCGGATTGTCTTTCGTCGCGTTGATGCTGGAGACTTCGGCGAACTCGCCCACAACGACTTCGCTGAGCCCGAGCGGCCGGCCGAGCGGCGTCTCCAGATTCACGGGCAACTTGCCGCCAGGCGTTGCTTCCGCGGGCACCTTGATGCGTCGCCTGTCGATGCTGCGGAGATTGACGCCCTCGATGGCCAGGTCCGCTTCGGTGCCGCGTTGCAAACCGAGCGGAAAGATGGCCGTCACGATGGGAATGTCTCCCAGATGCAGCCGGTAGCCGAAGTCCGGCCCGCCGCGCAGTTGCCGGTCGCGTATTCCAAGCGCATAGCTTCCTGCTTGCTTGAATGTGTGTCCCAGCAAGCCGGCGCTGCTCTGCGCGAGCACTGCACCATCCAGTGTGGTTAGCTGCACAAACGGCTCGAGCTTGGAGCCGATGGCAGCCGCGAGAACCTGAACGCCGAGTTGCTGCCCCTGTGTGGCATCGAAGACGTAGTAATCCACATCTCCCGATTTGCCGAGCGTGCCGACGATGCTGGCCGGCAACGTCAGCCGTTGCCCGCGACGCGGTGAGTCATTGGGCTCCTGCTCCTGTCTTGCGGCGAAAAGATCGACGATGAAATTCACGGTTGCAACCCCGCCGGGACCATGCAGTGTCAACGGATAGACGCCGGCGGGTGTCGTGCCTGGAAAAAAGATCTGTGCCGTCAGCGAGGTGTCGCTGCGCCCCTCCTTGACAATGGTCGCCTTGAAACCAGGCTGCTTTGTTGCGACGGAATCGATGCCGTCGAGATGCTTGCCTTCGAGCGTGAGGCGAATCGACTGTCCGCGCGGCCCGGCCTCGGGAATCGTGCGTGCGACGACTGCGCTCGGAGGACGCGGGTTGGGCGAGCGTACTGCAGGAGGGCGAGGCTCCTGCCGCGCCGTGGCCCCGCCTGTGCCTTGTCGCCGCACCGGCTTGGCGGGAGCCTCGGCATCTCGAGGCCCCAGCTTGACCTGATGCTGAATCTTGCCGCTGTCCACATCGAGCAGGACGACAACGCCATCAAACCGACCCAGGGCAAGCTGCTTGCCGTCGGGACGTAGCGCCATGGCCAGCGGCAACGCCGGTTGCGGATCGTAGACCTTGCGTTCCACCATGCGGGCGGCATCCCAGGCCTTCACGAGTCGATCCTCGCCGAGCGAGAACAGCAGCTTGCCGTCGCGCGAGTAGATGAGCCGTGTGATGGCTCCTTCATGAGCGAACACGGACTTGCCGATACGACCTTTCTCTGCCCCCGTCCGCCAGATGCGGATGCTGCGATCGACGCCGCCGCCCGCAAGCTGTTCCGCCGCTGGATGCCAGGCAACCGCGTACATCCAGTCGGTCGCCTCGCTGAGTGTGTACAGCAAGCGGCCGCTCGCCACGTCCCAGACCTTGACGGTTCGGTCCGCGGCCGCGGTGGCGAGGAGTTTGCTGTCCCGACTGAAGGAGACGCCGTACACGGAGTCGCTATGGTCCTTGAGCGTGTGCAACAGCTTGCCGGTCGGCGCATCCCAGAGCTTGACGCGCATGTCATAGCCGCAACTTGCCAGGACTGTGCCGTCAGGGCTGAAGGCGAGATCAAGAATGATATCCGCGTGCGCGATCGGCAAGGACCAGCCGCTCTTCCTGGTCAAGGAGCTATTGATGGTGCCGGAAACGCCCGGCTTGCCGAATCCGACTGCCACTCGGAATGGGTCGCTGATCGCCAGCGCTGTGATGTCATCGACCAGTGCGACCGCGAGCTTTGCATCTCGCTTGCCGGTCCTGGAATCGATCACAGCCACTTTACTGCCCTGACCCGCGATGATGGCGGTCCCGTCGGGATAGTAGGCGAGCGCCCGCACCGGCGCCGCCGCACCGCTGCGTGGTTCGATCGCAGGCAGCACGACCTTGACCGCGCCGCTGTCGTCGATGGCGCCTCCCGCCACCCAGGCGCGCAGCACAGCGACCTCGGCCGGCCTGGGTTGCCGCGCCGCCTTCTTCGGCGGCATGTGCGGCTTCTTCTTGCCTTCCGTCAGGATGACCAGCAAGCTCTCGTCCGGCTTGCCTGGCACCATTACCATGCCGTTGTCAGAACCTTCCTTCAGTGCCTTGTACGTTTCCAGGTTCAGGCCGGCCTTGAGCGATCTGGCGTTGTGACACTCGACACAGTACCTGACCAGGAATGGACGCACATCCTTCGCGTAACTCGGTACCTTGGCGGATTGGGCGGGCAGACGCGGAGCCCAGCACGCGAGCGAGAAACACACTACCATCCCGGCGCGACACATCGGCAGACTCCCAACGTGAGGCCGATGCCCCACATGAACCATCAGTCTTTTCCCGGCACTCTCCAGAACTCGTTAAACAACCCGGCGGTACGGACTTCACCATTCAGCGGATCGTTGTCGGTCAACCGCAGCATCGCGTAATCACCAAGCCTTGGATAGAGCAGGGCGTTGGTGCCGCGGTAGTCGGCCTCGTGGAAGGTGTGGCCGGTATTCAACACGACATAGCGTGCCGGGTTGAGCGGGTTGGGGAATATCAGGACCGGCAGGTGATCGTGCGCCGAGTATTTTTGCCCCCCGAGCACGATGGACTCGCGCGTCCACGTCAACGGCAGGCCGTCCAGCACCTGGCGAATCATCCAGTTGGATCCAGGATCGCCGAACAGGACCAGGTGCTTGGCAGCAATTTCGTCGGTGGTCACTTCCGTGTCGATGGTCACCGGCAGCTGGCCACGCCAGTAACGAGCCCACGCCCCCTGAAACCGCTTCAGCGAGCGCTCGGCGTGTTCGTGTACGGCCTGATGCCACGGCTCACCCGTCCCCCGCACACAGACAAAGCCGTCGGCAAACGCGTCATCGATCGGTCCCTGCAAACCGCTGATCTTTTGCGGCGATTGAGCGCGCTTGGCCAGCAACCGCTGCGGCAATACCGAAGTCCACGAGCCGTTGCGATTCTCGAGATAGACGGAGCCGTGCCCGGCTGGATTGATCCAGGGCCGCGACGTGAGTTTCTGCCCATCGATGGTGGTTGTGATCGCCTGCCCGAAGCCCGCCGCCAGGCCAATCCGCAAGGCCCGAATGTTCGCCGTCGTCACCTCGAAGGCGTCTTCCTTGCTTTCAGCGACCACGCGCGCCGCGTCGTAGTGCTTTTTCAGCCCAAGGACTTCCACCCAGGCGCACGTAGAATAACGCATCGTGTGCGTGACGAAGCGCACTCGCTTCGGATACTCCTCGCGCCCCTTGGCGGCGTACCTGGCATAGATGGCCTGCGCCTTCTTTTCCCATTCGGCGGGGAACTTGTGTCCCAGACCGTCCGCAACGAGATGCGTCATGGGAATGCCAAGCGGTTTGAGCTTCGCCTCGATGAGATCGGCAGCAAGCTTCTGCGCATCTTGCGAGCCGGAGTAGGCGACAACGGGTACATTGAAGGCGTTTTCGGCATAATCGACGGCATCATAGATCTTCAGACAGGCTTCTTGATGCGGCGGCAATTTCGCCGGCAGCTTGGCGTAGCCATGCGTGGTGGTGAAGCCGGCGCCGGGTCCGATGACGCACCAGCGGTCCGGCCGATGCAAACCAATGTGCCAGGTTCCTGCCCCGCCCATTGAAAAACCGCGCAGGACGACTCGGTCAGCATCGATACGCAGATGTCGCTTGAGAGCTTCCTCGCCGGCTAGGAAGCTCTCGAGCGCCTCGAAGACGTCGGTCTCGCCTGCCCAGCGATAGGCGTTGTTGCCACGGCCGAAGATGTCCAGCCGTATGAAGTCTTGCCCCTTGGGCGCAGCCTGCGCGCCGTTGTTGCGGGCAAGAAACTTGACCTCGTTGAGACTGGTATCCCGACCGTGCAGGACCACGTCGAGTCGCCATCTTCGCAACGGATCCTTGAAATATTCGTGCGGAAAGGTGACGGCATAGGGTTGTACCGAATCGTCGATTCGCGAGCGGTAGCCGCGCACCACCGGGAAGCCGGTAAACAGCACCCACGGGAACTCTCCCTGGGCCATGAACTTCGCCCGCAGCAAGCCGCGGTCAAGAGCGTCCAGTGTCCAGTCGGCCGAGTCGGTCTGGAAGAATTCGTCGAGCTCGACGATCTTGGTCGCCGCCTGGTAGTACACCTCGACGTCGGGCAGCCACAGATTCGGCAGACCTTGCTTCTGCAAGGCGCCCAGGGCACGGCCAAGTCGGTTGGTGCGGTCCTTGATCTCCTTGAGGACCTGCGCGGGTGGTTGCTTGGAGGCGGGTGGCTGGAACTGCGCCCCCAGGAACTGGATCGGCAGCAGCGCCGCGATGACCGCCAGTGAAATCAAGGCGAGCGAGGCAGGTGGTGTTCGCGGTTGCATGGTCATGTCCTTCCTACTCTGACAATACTCGCGGCCAAAGCTGCGAGCAAGCCGTTGACGGTCCGCTTCGCGGGATTTATGTTACGGTAGGAATCAGAGTCATTAACTGGAGGACCATCATGGCATTGTGGACTCGAACCCTGATGCCCTGTTGCCTGGGCTTGTGCCTCATGGCAGCGGCCGGCGACATTTCCGCGGGAGGAAAAGGAGGCATCAAGGTGAAAGAAGGGCAGAAGGCGCCGGAAATCGATTTGCCGGCCACGCAGATCGAAAGCGTCTTCAAGGATCGCAAGGATGCCAAGTCACTCAAGCTCAGCGACTTCAAGGGCAAGAAGCACGTCGTGCTGTTCTTCTATCCCAAGGCGCTCACCGGTGGCTGAACGGCCGAGGCTTGCGGTTTTCGCGACCGGCTCGAGCAGTTTGCTCGACACAACACCGTCGTCATCGGCATCAGCACAGACACGCTCGACCTGCAAAAGAAGTTCACCGAGAAGCAAGGGCTGACCTTCCCGCTGCTGGCCGATTCGGAACTCAAGACCGCCACCGCCCTGGGCGTGCTCATGCCCAACAAGAAGCTCGCCAAGCGCTGCACGCTGATCATTGACAAGAACGGCGTGATCGCCAAGATCTACGCGATGGTGGGCAACGCCGGCGGCCACCCGGCGGAAGTCCTCGATTTCGTGGAGAAGAATCTCAAGAATTGAGCCGCATCCAGCCGCTTGCGGCCTGGGCAAGGCCGCAAGCGGCTGTTGTGGTACAATGGCACATCATGCGCGATCTTATCCTCGGCACCGCCGGCCATATCGACCACGGCAAGACCTCGCTCATCAAGGCCCTCACCGGGATTGACTGCGATCGCTTGCCGGAGGAGAAGGCACGCGGCATCACCATCGACATCGGTTTTGCGCGGCTGGAAATCGGCGATTTTCATCTCGGCATCGTTGATGTGCCCGGGCATGAGCGCTTCGTCAAGAACATGCTCGCCGGCGCAACCGGCATCGATCTGGCCCTGCTCGTGGTCGCCGCCGACGACTCCGTCATGCCGCAGACGCGCGAGCATCTCGAGATCTTGAAACTGCTCGGGCTGCGCCACGGCGTCATCGCCATCACCAAGAGCGACCTCGTGGATGAGACCACGCTCGAGGTGGTCGAGCTGGAGATCTGGGAGCTGGTCAAGGGCTGCTTCCTCGAGAATGCGCCACTGGTGCGCACTTCCGCGCAGTCGGGACTGGGCATTCCGGAGTTGAAGGCGGCCATCGCCTCGGCTTGTACGCGGGTTGAGAGGCACACCGAGCAGGAGTGGTTTCGGCTGGCCATCGACCGCTCGTTCATCGTGCAGGGACACGGCACGGTCGTTACCGGCTCGGTGACGGCCGGCGGCGTCCGGGTTGGTGACGAAGTCGACTGGCTGCCCAAGGGGATGCGGGTCCGCGTGCGCTCGCTGCAAAACCACGACCAGCCGGTCGAGGAAATTCGCCGCGGCCAGCGGGCGGCCATCAACCTCGCCGGCGTCCATCATGAAGACGTCGTCCGCGGGCAGGAGCTGGCCACGCCCGGCTATCTGCAACCGTCGCGCGTGATGACGGTCCGGCTTTTTTGCCTGCCGGAAGTCAAGAAGGCGATCAAGCACCGCGCGACGGTTCGCTTTCATATCGGCACCGCGGAGATCATGGGAGCGCTCTCGCTGCTCGATTGCGACAGCGTGCAGCCCGGGACATGGGCGCTGGCTCAGATCTTTCTCGAAGATCCAGGAACTGCCACGTGGGGTCAGCCGTTCATCATTCGCGGTCCGTCGGCCACGCTGACGCTCGGCGGCGGCCAGGTCCTGCAGCCTGTCGCCAGGAAGATTCGCCGTCGCCATTACGAGATGCTGGAGCGGATCGAGTTGCTCTGGTCAGGGGATCCGGAGCAGCGGGCCCTCGCAGTCGCCTGGTTGGGAGGCTTCGCCGGCTTCACGCTTGCCGATCTGGTGCGCGGCGCCAACCTTGCCCCCGATCAGGCGCAGGCAACCATCGAGCGGCTGCGCGAAGCCGGCAAGCTCGTGCAGGTGGCCATCGGACCGGCCCGTCAGATCATTCTCCATGCCGACATGATCCGCCAGCTCGACGACCGCATCCTGGCCGCCCTCGCGCTGCTGCATGAACAGAATCCGCTCATGACCTCGCACGACCGGCAGAAGGTGCAGGCACAGCTCGACTATGTCGGTGATGAGTCCCTTGTGCATGCGGCCGTCGAGCGGCTCATCAAGCTCAAGCAAATCGTCGGCGACCTGCGCCGCATCGCCCGCGCGGATTACAAGCCGAAACTCAGCGCCAGCCTGCGCAAGCTCAAGGCCAAGGTCGTGGCGGCATACATGGAAGGCGGTTGTCAACCGCCCGATATCGCCAGCTTCGCCACCCAGGCCGGCGGCAATGCCGCGAGCATGAAGGACCTGTTCGAAGTCTGCGTGGCCGAGGGCTTGCTGACGCCGATCGCCGACGGGCTGTTTCTGCACAGCGACATCGAGACGGATCTGCGTGCGCGCGTCGCCGGCAAGCTCCGCGAGGGAGCCGGCATGACGGTGGCCGAGATTCGCGATCTGCTGGGCACGACGCGCAAGTTCGCCGTGCCCATCTGTGAGTACCTGGACCGCATCGGCGTCACCCGCCGCGAGAACGACCTGCGTTTTCTCGGCACGGCCGTGACAAGCAAGTAGATTTCCATCATGGCTCAGAATCCATATCGCGACTTGCCAGCAGTTCATGATGTGCTCGAGATGCCGCCGTTGCGCGATCTGCAAGGAGCGTTCGGGCGCGACGTGATGACCGAGGCGGTACGCGCGGAGCTGGACGAGGCGCGCCAGCGCATCCAGCGCGGCGAAACGCTTGACGGACATGTCGCGGCTTCCGGCCTGGCCGCCCGCGTCGCCCAGCGCCTCGGCCGGAAGTTTCAGGCGAAGTTGCGGTCCGTCATCAACGCCACCGGGATCGTGCTGCACACCAACCTGGGGCGCGCACCGATGGCGGAGGCCGCCGCCGCGGCGGCATGTCAGGCGGCGCAGGGCTATCTCAATCTCGAGCTCGACCTCGAGACCGGCAAACGCTCCTCGCGTCAGGTGGCCATCCGCGAATGGGTATGCCGGCTGACCGGGGCCGAGTCGGCGACGGCTGTCAACAACAACGCCGCGGCCACTGTCATTGCCCTGCGTGCTCTGTGCCACGGCAAGGAAGTCATCATCTCGCGCGGACAGCTCATCGAGATTGGCGGCAGCTTCCGGATACCGGAGATCATGGGCGTCAGCGGCGCCATCCTTCGCGAGGTGGGCACGACCAACATCACCCGCCTGGCCGACTTCGAACGCGCCATCGGACCTGATACCGCCGCCTTGATGAACGTCCATACGAGCAACTATCGAGTCTCCGGCTTCACGCAAGCCGTCGCGCTTGCCGATCTGGTCGAACTGGGCAAGAAGCACCGCCTGCCGGTGATTGACGACATTGGCAGCGGCGCACTTGTTGATTTCGCCCGTTTCGGTTTTCAGGGCGAACCGCTGGCGCGGGACAGCGTGGCGGCCGGCGCCGACCTCGTGCTCTTCAGCGGCGACAAGCTCCTGGGAGGTCCTCAGGCCGGCATCCTCGCCGGCAAGAAGGAGTGGATCCAGAAGATCGAAAAGGATCCGCTCATGCGCGCTTTCCGGCTCGACAAGATGACACTGGCTGCGCTGGAAGCGACGCTGCGTATCTATCTGAACGAGGACGCCGCCCTGCGCGACGTACCCGTGCTGTCCATGCTGGCGATGCCGCTGGAAACTCTGCGCCGGCGTGCCGAGAGCCTCGCTGCAAGTCTACGCGACATCGATGGCATCCATCGCGCCGAGGCGTGCCAGGACGAGGCCTACGTCGGCGGCGGTTCCTTGCCTGATCAGGCGATGCCGACATGGGTGGTCGAGGTCGAGGCCCGGCATGTCAGCGAGGCCGAACTTGCTCAGCGTCTGCGGACCGGACAGCGGGCCGTGCTCGGCCGCATTCGCGACTGCAAGCTGATTCTTGACCTGCGCACCGTTCTCGAACAGCACGAGCACGAAGTGGTGATGGCTGTGCTGGCAGCAGTCGGCGGCGCTTGATGTCGTCCCGGGAAGAGCCGAAATCTATCATGACCGGCAAGCGATTTCTCATCCGGAGGGCCGCGTATCATGCCCACGGTCATCAATGGCATCGGCACCTGGTATTACGGCAAGCGGCGGATCCACACGCTCAAGGGAACCTGCTCGTTTTGCGGCAGCCAGACCGACCTGTTGTCCTACGATACGACGCTGTTTTTCGTGGTGGTCTTTGTTCCGGTGATCCCGCTGGGGCAGAAACGCATCCTCGAACAATGTTCCGTCTGCCAGAAGCACCGCGTGCTCGGTCTGGCCAAGTGGGCAGAAGCCAAGGAGCGCGACGGCGGCGCTCTGCTTGAAAAGCTCCGCGCCGATCCGCACAACCGCGACGCCATCATGCAGGCGATCGCCTTCGCTCTGGCCTATCAGGACGAGCCACTCTTCAACAACATCGTCGAAACACTGGCCGGCGAGCGCACCGACGACGCTGCCATCCAGAATCAGCTGGGCCATGCCTATGCGTACTTCGCGCGCTGGCCGCAGGCCGAGGAAGCCTTCCGCAATTCCCTGGCCGTCGCGGATAATGACGCCGTGCGTGAGCAGCTGGCCTGGGCATTGCTCAAGCAAGACCGGCCGGATGAGGCACGACCCTGCTTGCAGCACGTGATCGACAAGAAACTGCGCGACTCGGCCGGGACAGTCTATTTTCTGGTCAAGGGCTACCAGGCACCGGGCCGTCACGACGAGTCGCTTGAAATCATGGATGAGCGTGACCAGGCTTTTCCGGACTGGGCGGCACTCAAGGAGTATCAGCAACAACGCAAAACCTCGACGCGCTATCGCGGCACGCACAAGCGAATCCGCTCGGACTTCCTGCAAGGGCGAGGCAAGACCGGTTACCGCGAGGGCGGCTGGTCGGCGCGCGTGCCCAAACTGATCGCGGCGCTGGTCCTGCTCGGGTTGCTTGGACTGTATCTCGGCTCGGCCGTTTATATCGGGCAGTCGCGCAAGGTGTTCGTGGTCAACGGCACCGGCAAGGCATACACGGCCGTCATCGCCGGCAGGGAGTTGAACGTGCCGCCCAACGCGGCCTTCCCCATTCACATCGCCGAGGGCGACGTTCAGGTGGCGTTCAAGGACGCCAGGCTGGCCTTTCCTCCCGTTGTCGGACGAATCGAGTCGTCATTCTGGACGCGGCCATTTACCGGACACACGTTCGTCATCAACCCGGATCAGTCGGCCATCCTGGTCGAAGAAGAGATTTTTTACGCGAAAGCGAACCCGCCGCTCGGAGCGCCGCCTGTGATTCACGTCGGACATGCCTTCTACACGCTGTCCGGCGTGGACTATGAGTTTCAGAATTTCCCGCCCACCATGCAGATCCGCGAAAACTCACAGGTGCGCAAGACGCGCGTGGGCCTGGCCTCGCACCTCGACCCTGAATTGCGCCTCGACATCTTGCTTGGACTGGAACAACAGGCGCAGGTGCCGCTCTGTAAACGCCTTCTCCAGATTGACCCTCTTGACACTGCGATCCTGTACTTTCTGACAGGCCGGCTGTCGCCGGAGGAATCGCTGAAGTATCTCGAAACTCGTCTGGACGATCGGCCCATCCTGGTCGAGTGGCATCGGCTTTTTCAGTCGCAGATGGACAGAATGCATCCGGAGACGGACCTGGTGCCACGCTATCGCAAGCTCGTCGCGGACACCAAGAGCCATCCCGATGCGCTGTATCTGCTGGGCCGGATTGAGCCGGACATCGATGCGGGAGAGAAGCTTGTCCAGCAAGCGGCGGCCGCATTACCGCCGTCCGGAAACGCCATCTTTGCGCTTGGTTATCGCGCCTTGTGCGCGGCGCGCTTCGCCGAGGCTCGCGACCTCCTGGAAAAGGCCTTGCCTCACTTGACCGAGAAGTCACAGGCGCGGAAGTTCTTGCAGGACGCGCAGCTGGCCAACGGCGACTACGACCGCTTGCTGCAAGCGCTCCAGATCGATGCGCAGGCACCCGGCCGCAAACTGCAGGCCATGGCGCAGATCATGCGTATTCAGGCCATTCGCGGCGACCTGGGCACGGCCCGGCAAAAGCTGGCCGAGGTCTTGCAGATTTCTCCCGTGGAGGCTCGCGCAACCATCGAACAGGCCGTACGATCGCTACTGGCCTTGAGCGAGAACAACGTGGAAGGCTACCTGAAGGCGATCGGCACGACGCCGGTCTTCGAGGCAGCACTCTTGCGCGGCCAGCTTCAGCAAGCCGGCGACCTGGCGGCGCTGGCAACCCAGAATGCGGACGCCTTGCATGGCTTGCTGTACCTGGAAGCAACCCGCAAGGGCGCCAAGGATATTGCCGATGCGCAATGGCAGGCGCTGCTCACCGACCTCGGCAAGCGCGGTCGTGAGTCACGGCAGTTTGCCGCGCTACTGTCCGGCAAGCACCCGCCGGATTCCAAGCTGGCGTTTCGCCTGGCCATCGAGCCGAGCAGCAAGCGTGTGTTGCTTGCCGTGCTCGCCCAGCGCGATCCGGGACAGGCTCGGGACCTGCTTCGGCTGGCGCGCAGGCTCAATTTTCAGCATGACGCGATCTCGCTATGTCTGAGCAAGCACCTCGCTGAAGGGCAGCCCTGAGCCGGAAACCGAGCAGAGCCCGACGCGTAAGCGAGGATGACAGTCATCCCTCGCTGACGCGTCGGGCTCTGCAAGTGCTTTACGCGCCGCCCTAGCGCAGCAGTCGCGCCAGGATGCGTTTGGGCCGCAAGCGGTAGGTGATGCGTTCGACCCAGGCGCGGGCGTCGGCGAGAGAATCGCTGACGTAGAGTTTTTCGCGGCGCTCCAGTTCCGGAAAGTGCTGAACGGCGATGCGATCAATGTCCGCAATCTCGAAAGCCCGCGAACGCGCGAAGATCTTGCCGCGGAAGGCCACCAGGTCGTAACCGCGGAGATTGGATTGAATCAGCTCGGGACGGACGGACAGCGAGCGAGAGATGGCCACCCACACGTCCGCAACAGAGTCGCCGGTCAGGCACAGTCCCCTGTCTTGCAACTCGCGAAGCCGGCCCGGTTCGAGCATGGAAAGATCGTGGACATCCACCGATCGCGCCACGGCATGCGCCTGGCCGTGCTGATGGACCAGGTTGAACCCCTGCAATTCCTCGTCGATGAAGCGCAGGTCCGATGCCTCGGTTGGATCCAGATAGGCCAGCAACGGATGTTTGGCATCGAGTGCGCGGAGTTGATCGCCCAGGCACGGAGCAAGGGTTCCGGAGCGACGGCCGTCGTTCGACTTGCCGCGCAGCATGGACAGGTCGTAGTCCATGTTTTCCAGCCAGTCGATCACGGTCGAGGGGATCATGACGTGCGCGATATCGCGCTGCCAGACTTCCCAGCCCTGGTAGAGGTCGTTGGGCCCCTTGCGCTCCTTGTCGGTGCGGTGCAGATTGATGGCGCCCTGGCGGATGAAGCCGCTGATCATGTCGGCGGAGTATGGCAAGCCGGTCAGTTCCTCGCAGAAATTCCGCAAGGCATCCAGATCGCTGGTGAGTTTCTCCATGCGCACGCTGCGGATGCGCGGATAGGCCAGATCGCGTATCAGATTGGCGACGCCGAAACAGCTGACCACGAAGGCCACAAAAGCCCGATAGTCGGGGCACTCGAGCAGGATCAATTCGGGGTATTCCTTGACTGCTTCCGGGAATACGCAGCCGACGTAGTGGGCGTACAGCTTGGGATAGCGTTCCGCCTGGCGCACCAGTGAGTAATGCGAGGAGATGTAGGTGATTGGGTGGCGGACGAGATTCTGGATGCAGATGTTCTCAAGTGTTTCGGCATGCCGTGCGGCGCGAATCAGCGTGTGGACCGTATAGGAATGCACGAACCCGAAGGCACGCGCGGCCGGCTTTTCCTCCTGGTAGCGAGTGAGCACCTCTTCCAGGGTGCTGGCAGCGTAGAAGCCTGCCATGTCGTTGCCGCGAACCAGCGAGTCGATGCCGGCGGTCTCCTTGGCCTTCTCGAAGTCCTCACGCTGCACCGAATCGAGAGCGTGCTTGCCGTGGGCAACGTAGACGTCCGGATGCGCGCCCAGGACATGTGCCAGCCAGCGCGTGGCCGACAACCCTGGATTGGTGACGCCGAAGAATCGCGGGGAGACGATGTTCATGACTTGCCTCTTGGGAAGTCAGCCGTTCCGGCGGCTGATTTGCCTCTGTTCGTTTGTGCTGCAGGACGGCTCTCCTGACCCGTCTGGACGGCTCAGGAGAGCCGACGTCACGCGCTTTCGCGCAGCGATTCCGCGACTTGCCCGCACAGTGCCAGTCCGCGGCCATCGGTGACTTCGCCCATCAAGCTCGTCCATTCCTTCTCCATGCTCCGCAGACATTGCACCGCATCGTGGCGGCTGTCGATGCGCGCATCCAGCACCTCGGCCAGGATGGTATTGACCTTGGCGCAACACTCCTCGGCGGTGTCGGAGACGGCCTCGACGACCTCGTCGCGGGCCAGCGTGGTCCGTTCGATCTTCGTCCATTGCCGTTGCGGATAGGACTTGAAGCCAAACTTGCTGGCGTCGATGTTCGACTTGTTAAAGGCGAAGCCGAACAGGTCGGGATCACCGAAGTTCTTGTAGGTCTCGCCGCGCTGCAGGTGCCGGGCGATCAGCCGCTGGTACGGCGAGTAGCTCTTCGGATCAAAAGTCGGGATGGGCGGGTAGTCCAGCGCCTTGAGGTAGAGATCGAAGCCGTACTCGCGGAACACGTCCATGTGCTCGTTGACCAGGCTATTGTTCCAGTCGCCGACGATGCCCTTGCCCTTGCGATAATTGTGCTTGTGGAAGCGCAGCAGATTGACGTGATCCATGGGCTTCCAGATGGCCAGCGCCTCCTTCTCCGAGCAAGGCAGATGCAGCGCCTCGGCGATGCGGCAGATCGTCCTGGCCGGCTGCGTGATCAGGTCCTCCCATTTCATCACGAAGTAGCGGCCGTGACAGGGCAAGTACTCGTCCAGGTAGCCTTTCAGGAAACGAACCAGGCCGCTGAAGAACTCGAGATCGGTGAGCTTGTACAGTCCGTGTCGCTGGCGAATGTAGTTCTCGCTCTCTTCGGGGAGGAACTTCTGGATGTACTCGCTGGCCATGGCGTTCAGCGAGAAGGAGGCTGAATTGATGATGCCGATCGGATTGCGGATGGAGGTGAACTTGATGAAGTCCTTGTAGTAATCCTGGTCGAGCCAGAGCTGCGGCGCGGTGTGTGAATGAACGACGGCGTCGTGCTCCAGTACTTCGCGTGGGTGCGAAGTGACCATGAGGAAGTCGCCCAGGCCGCGGACGCCGAAGTACTTGCGAATGCAGGCCAGCTTCGGATTGTTCTTGTCGACCCACTTCGGACCGCCAACGAGCAGGTGAAACTCGCCGTTGAACACGAGTTCGCGGGTGATGCCGAAGCGGGCAAAGGTCGCCCGGTACTTGTGCGTGGTGTAGAAGCTGGCCAGCTCGATCACGCGGTCGATCACCACCTGTCGGTGCGATTTGGGGGGTTGGCCCGCGCGGTTGAGCAAGTTATTGATGACGCTGATGAGCAACGAGAAGCCGCTGCGGGGAGCGCCCACAACCAGAGGCTTGATCAAACTCGCCATCTGTCTTGATCTCCGTGAAGAAGTGCCTGCGCGCGGGTTCCGGCCGGCGCCTGGGGGGGCGAAGGCCACCAACTGGCGGTGGACCTTACCCGCACGCTGCTTTTGCGACAAGGCGGGTTTGGGATGCGACGGCTGCCGGCAAGCGTGGCAATCTGGGGAGCCCTGTCCTTTCACACTTGAAGCATACGGTCCCGGGGGCTATAGCGCGGCTCGCAAGTGTTCGTACGCAAACCAAGCTTCCTAGCAAAGGTAAGTGATGGCGATGTCGCGTTTCGCGGAGAATGGCTTGTTACCGCGGCAGACTTGCCGGGCGCAGCTTCCCGATTTCTTGATCATCTCGCCTCCCAAGACGGGCTCGACCTGGCTAGCCGCCACGCTGGGTCTTCATCCGGAGATCTTCATTCCAGATTTCAAGGAAGCACATTTCTTCAACCACTACCTGCGCGACAAGGGCTGGGAGTGGTATGCCGATCAGTTTCGTCAGGGGCGCGGCTTGACAAAGGGAGAAGGGACGCCCGGTTACTGCGGACTGCCGCCGAACACCATCGAATACATTCGCCACATCTTGCCGAAGCTGAAGTTGATCTACCTGATGCGTGAGCCGGTGGCGCGGGCCTGGTCGACGGCCAAGCACACGTTTCGCCATCAGCAGTCCACATTCGAGCGCCACGCTCAGCCGGTCGACTGCGTGACCGATGCCAAATGGCGTGAGAGCTTTCTTGACGTCACTTCTCTGCGCTCGGCACATTACCAGGCGCATCTGCGCAACTGGCTTGGCGTCTTCCCTCGGCAACAGATACTCATCGATTTCTACGAGTCGATCCGTTCCGATCCGGAAGGATTGCTGACGCGCATCTTTGCATTTCTGGGGGTGAAACGGCTCAAGGACTTTTCGGCATTGTCGCTGTCGCAGCGGCGCAACGAAGGGATTTCGCGCGGCCTTCCAAATAACTTGCGCGCGTGGCTTCAAGAGCAATTCGCCCCGCCTACTCGCGAGCTCGATAGCTACCTCCAGCGAGAACTTGGTATCTCGTTGCCACGTGAATGGCAGGAGTTGCTGCGAATCGCCGACGCGCAACAAGCAAACGGCAGCAGCCTGTTCGACGGCATCTTCAATGCGCAACCAACCGGGCCCGTTGCGCCGCCGGACTGGCTTGCCTTCGGTCGTTTCCAGAAGGCGCGCGTGCAACTCGCGTGCTCCGTTCGGGTCTGCCATGAGGACTACTACGGCTATCTCATCGCCTTTCACAAGGGGGAGTACCTGGCAATATCGCGGGACCTTGGCTCGGTCCCGCTGGACCTCATGCCTTCGGCGCGAAAGTTGCGGTTGCAGAAAAAGGGCCTGCTGTACCGGTCGTTCGTGCTGGAAGGCGTCAAAGCGGCAGTGGTGGCAAGGCGGCTCGCAGACTCACAGCGCGCCCAGCGCTTGCCGCGGGCATTCCCGGCGTGGCTGATGCGCTCGTGTATCCAACCATTGCAGCGACTTGTCGCAGGTGGAACAGGCTCTGGTGCAATGCACGGTTGACCAATGCGCCGGGCCAAACACGCGACCGCGACTGGGCGCGGCAGTTCTTCATGACCACCCGGCAGCTCAGTTCTTCACGGCATTTTCGGCTGGGCCTGCGCGACCGCGCACTTGACCTCTGCTACAACGTGATTCTTCCCGCATCCTCTGATCGTGCAGACGCGGCACGGTCGATGTTGATGCCATGCTAAGTCAAGTTATTCGAGTTCTGACGCGCCCGGGGCGCATCCATTCTGGCGAGGGCTGCGCCAAGCAGCAGGGGCTGGCGCTGCACATCGAGCCGCGCGTTACCCAAGAGGATCGCTTTGTCTTGCGCCAGTTGCTGGAAAAGGTCGCACGGCCGGGAATGGTCGTGGTCGAGATCGGCAGCTTCCTGGGCAACGGCAGCACGCGAACCATGTGCGAGACCATCGGCCCCCTGGGCGGAGCGCTGTACTGCGTGGACACCTGGCGCGGCAATGACAACGTCGAATGGCATCAGCAACTGGCCAGGACCCACGATCTGTTCAATACCTTTCGTCACAACGTCGGCGTCTTCGGCGCTACGCCAACCGTCAAGCCCCTGCTGATGACCAGCCTGGATGCCGCGCGCATCTTTGCCGATGAAACCGCCGACCTGGTCTTCATCGACGGCGACCACGCCTACCAGGGCGTGAAGCAGGACATCGAAATCTGGAGGCGCAAGGTCCGCCAGGGCGGCATCTTGTGCGGCCACGACTGCGAAGGCCGCACGGACGAGTTCGGCGAAGAGCGGGTACGCCGGCACTGCGACGAGGACTTCGTCCGCCTCAATGGTCATACCTTCGCGGGCTTTCATCCCGGCCCGGTACGGGCGGTGGCCGAGCTTCTTGGTCCAGCCGCGGTCCTCTGGTGTCATCAAGATCTCAGTGCTCACGGACATCAGGGTCGGCGCTCGTCCATCTGGCATGTCATGGTCAAGGAAGCGCACAAGTTCTGAGCCAAGCTGGCAATTTCATACATTCCTGAGCAGTGGATGGAATCTCGGGAGGGCGAGGCTCCTGCCGAGCCGTGAACCCGCCTGGTTATTGTCGCTCCACGCCTCGGCAGGAGCCTCGCCCTCGCAGCGCCGACCGCGGCTCAGGGACTTACGAAACGAGCATCCAGGGCGGCCCGGCAGCTCAGTTCTTCACGGCAAACTCGGCAAGCTGGGTGGGCGTGCGCGATCGGACAACTAACCTGCTGGTTTCAACTTGATTCTTCCTTCTCCCTCTGGATAATCGTGCGGCCGCGACACGGTCGATGTTGATCCGGGTCCTTGCGCAACTTCTCAAGCGGAGAGTCTCGCCATGGAAATGGCCCAGGCCAAGCTGACGTTGCAACAGAAGTGGAAGGTGGCCGAAGTCGATGCCACCCGCGTTCGTTTCAGCGCCCACCAGTGCTTTTCCCGCGACGGCGGGCCGGACGATCGCCGTTGCCTGGGCATCCTCGCCGACAAGCTGGCGCGTCAGCCGGGACTGGCCATGTGCATCGATGGCGATGGGGATTTCTTGAAGTACTTCTTGCCGCAGGCGCCGAAGCTGCGGCAAAATATTCGCTGCATCATCGTCGAAACGGCCGCTGCTGGCGGCGGCGGCCACGACATCCCGGTGGTCACGTCCGACCGCATTCCTCCCGACGTGAAGACCGTCTTCCTCTGCGAGACGCGGACCTTCCCGCGCATGCGCATGAAGAAGTGGTTGCCCGCCAACCTTCGTCTGCTGGAACCGGATCTGCTGGCCGAGGGAGATTTGACGAAGTTGCCGGCGCGCTGCTGGACCCCGTGGTCGCGCGACACGATCTATCCCATCGACGTGCCGGAGATCGAGTTCAAGTCCGGCATGGCCATGATCCTGATCGATTGCCCGGCCCGCAACCTGGGCCTCATGCCCAACGGCCTCGGCTATGTCCATAACGCTCTCAAGCATGTCGATGTCAAGTATCAGACGCTGGACCTCGACATCATCCTGTATCATCGTTTCCACATCCGCCGGCTGTTCGACGACGGCGGCAAGATTCGCCTGGCCGGCGGCCGCGAACTGCCCACCGATCCGTGGCAGGCCGAGCACTACGACCTGTGGGGCGACCAGGAGGTCATGTCCTACTTCGAGCCGGCGATGGACGAGATCGTCGCCAAGCTGACGGCGGCGAAGCCAAAGATCCTCGGCGTGTCGCTACAAGGCTGCAACGAGAAGTTCACCACCAAGGTCGTCGAGCGCGTCAAGCAGGCGTTGCCGGAGACGATTGTCGTGGTCGGCGGCTTCTCGTGCTACAGCCCGGACATCGGCCTGCGCGGCTTCCCGCTCGCGGATTACATGTGCATCGGCGAGGCCGATCTCACCGTCGGCCCGCTGATCGAGCGTCTTGCCAAGGGGGAGCGTCCCGGCAATGTCCCCGGCGTGCAATCGAAGTTCGACGCCCCCGGCTCGCCGTTCGTGCCGGCGCCGATGGTCCACGACCTCGACAAGCTCGACCATCCGCGCTACGAGTGGTATCCGCTGGATGTCTATCGCAACTACAACGGCTACCAGCTCACGCCGGTGATCGCCAGCCGTGGCTGCCGCTGGTCGCGCTGCACCTTCTGCGCCGAGCGCTTCTACTGGCGGATTCGCTCGCCCAAGGCATTCGTGGATGAGCTCGAGTGGCTGATCGATCGCGGTTGCCGGCTGTTCATGTTCAACGAGAGCGACCTCAACGGCAAGCCAGAGATTGTCCTGGAGATCTGCGAGGAGATCATCCGCCGTGGGCTGAAGATCAAGCTCACCGGGCAACTGCGCATCCACAAGAAGAGCGACAAGCATTTCTTCCAGAAGCTGCGCCAGGCCGGGTTCGTGGCGCTGCGCTTCGGCGTCGATGCCTTCTCGGAGAACACGCTGCGCCTGCAGAAGAAGGGCTACACGACGGCGACGGTGTCGCAGAACCTGAAGGATTGCTGGGAGGCCGGCATCTTCACCGAGGTCAACTGGGTCATCGGCGTGCCGGGCGAGACCGACGAGGATTGCGAGGAAGGCATCGAGCTGATTCTCAAGAACAAGCCATACATCGGCCGGCTGGCCAACATCAATCCGCTCATCCTGGTCACCGGCGGCGTCTACTGGCTGGAGCCGGAGGAGCACAACATCGTCTTCCGCCAGCCCAAGGAAGAGCTGTACAAGACGTTCCCGCGGGCCCTGCCGGCCAACACCTGGTACAGCGAAAAGCCGTACATCGACGAGAAGGTCCGCAAGCGGCGCTTCGAGCACATCGTCATGGAGTTGCACAAGCGCAACTTCGATGTCGGCGCCTGGGCCAACCGCATCATCGAGGACGTCACCAAGAACCGCGACAAGAACCGTGCCGGCCCCGCCGAGGAAGCCGCCCCGCCGCCAGAAGAGAAGACCAAGTTGAATGCCGGCGTGGGCGGCATGAAGAAGCCCAAGCCGGAAGACCAGGCCGGCCTCGAGTTCAACGCCGATGCCCGTTCGGCGCAGTACGTCTTTCGCGCCGGCAGCTCGTTGCCGGAGGACAAGGTCTACTACTTCCGCAACTACCTGTACCTGGCCGAGTGGAAGGGCGAGTTGCACGCCATCGAGCCGGATGACTTCGAGATGGCCTTCGGCGAATCGTACCGGCAGGCGCAGGCCGCCAACCTCGGCTGCATGGACGTGCGCCGCTGGTTCAACGCGCATTTCTCGCGAACCAAGGCGGCCGTGCCCGAGTTGCTGCAAAGTGTCGGCAACTACAACATCGTCTACTACGATGGCCTGTACTACGGCTTGCCACAGGCGCCCAACTGGGACATGCAGGCATTGCGGTCGAAGGGCCGCGAGCAGTTCCGGGTCCGGCACACCATGTGGCGCATGGCCAAGGAGTGGAAGAACGGCACGCTCGCGCCATGGCTGAAACGCAATATCAGCCGCGTCGCGACCAAAACGTATTCGCGCGGCGTCGGCCTCGTGCGCAGGGTGCTGCCGAAATCGCCGGCGCTGACGAGCGGCGCTGCCGCGCCGCCTCCGCCCGCGCCGCCGCCCATCGATGTCCGCTGGGGCGAGGATGATGTCGCCAGCTTCCCGGACGTGGTCACGAGCAAGAACCTTGCCGAGCTGGTGACGCGCGTGGAGAAGATCACCGGCACGCCCTCGCGCGTGCCCAGGACGCTCAGCCGCCAGGAGATCGCCGCCTATGCCGCCAGCGGCGTAATCTCGCTGGAAACGGTACAAGCCGCGCCCGCCAAGTCGGTACCGATCCTGGTCGGCACCTGCGAAGGCTACAACATCGTCGAGTACGAAGGCTGGTTCTACGGTATCCCGCAAACGCTGTGCGACATCCAGCTCGACAAGGTGGACGTCATCGAGAACCCCAACATCATCCGCGACCTGTCCCGCGAGGTGGTGGAAGGCGAGATCCGCGAGGTGCTGCGGCAGAAGACGGTCGCGGCGTAGACCGTGCGGCCATTTCAGCCGGGCGATGCGCACGGAATCGGAATTCCGTGCTACGCCGTCAGAACGGGCGCCGTCATCTGTTCAGCCTTGGCGCGGATGAAGGCATCGAGTTCAGGGGTGATGGTCTTCGCGGGCAGGATGATGCGGCCGCCGTTGCGCAGGCGCAGCAGCCAGAATGTCGCGAAGACGACGACGTCGTCCAGTTCCGTCCAGGCCCCCTCGCCGCGGAAGAACTCGGTTTCCATGCGCACGCGGTCCTCGGCGAACTCGACGCGGACGCGGCGTTCCATCGTATGCAAGCCGATGAGCGCCATTGACGCGGCCGCCTGCGATGCCCACCAGCGCTGCCAGACCGCGCCCATCGCAAAGAACACGACCAGGCACGCCAGACCGCCACCCACGGCCGGCAGGATCCAGCCGCCCAGGCCCAGCGCGACGATGAGCGCGATGAACAGCACGCCGCCGACGAGCACAGGCAAGTCGCGCCGCCAGCCGCGCCGCAATTCCCAGCGTACCAGCTCGCGCTGGATCTCCGTCGCCATCTCCGACGTCAGCTCATACTCGATGGATTGAATTGGTTCCATGGCATCACAGTTGACCATACGCAAAGTCGCGAGTCGTGGCACCTGCTAGCGCCTTCCGCGGCTCGCCAACCGCTTGCGGTTTCGCGCACGCGCGCGCCTGCGGCGCGCGAAACCGCAAGCGGTTAGCGAGGCTCCAGGAATAATATGATCTCCCGCGCCACATCCACCGTCGTCACTCGCGCCAGCGCCCGCCAGCCGGGTACGGCGTTGACTTCGAGCACATGAAGGCGGCCGTGCTGGTCCGGTAGCAGATCGACACCGGCCACGGCGACGCCGACGGCTGCCGCGGCCGACAGTGCCAGTTCCTCCTCACGCTGGCTCAGGCGCGTGGCCTCGCCGCGGCCTCCCTGGGCGACGTTGGTCCGCCAGTCGTTGCGCGCATGCCGGCGCATCGCCGTCAGCACCTTGCCGTCCAGGACGAAAACGCGAATGTCGAAACCGGGATGGTCGATGAACTTCTGGAGATAGAGCACGCTCTGCGTGCGCTCGATGGCACGAAATGTCCGCCAGGCCAGCTCCGGATCAGCGATGCGCATCATGCCGCGGCCCTCGGAACCGAACAACGGCTTCACGACCACGTCGCTGCCCAGCGATGCAAACGCCGCCAGCGCCGTCTCGGCGTCCTGGCAGGCGATGGTCGGCGGCACGGGCAATCCGGCGCCGGCCAGGCGAGCCGTCGCCAGGTACTTGTCGATGCATGTCTCCAGGGAGCGAGCCGGGTTCAGCACCAGCGTTCCCCGCGCCTCCAGTCGCTGCAACACGTCCATGCGAAAGACGACCTGCTCCAGCGACCCGGGCGGCATGGTCCGCACCACGACGGCGTCGAAGCCGGCCAGCGGTTCGGGCCCGCCGCCGACCGCGGCGCCGAGCTTGCGAAAATCGACGACCTCGCCGACGTGCCCACGTTCCCGGGCCGCACGCAGCAGATCGCAGACGTGCCAGCCGTTGCCCCCAGCTAGGAATGCGATGCGCATGAACCTATATTAAGAGGCGAACCGGGAAACTGCAGGGCTTGCTGTGCGGGAGGACGTGATGGACGAGATGATGCTGCGCATGCTGGGCGGAGGCCTGTTTGGAGGCATCGAGTGGGTCGCGGTCCTCGCCTTTCTGGTGATCGCCGTGGTCTACTGGCTGACGCCGATCCTGGGTTGCCGCTTTCACAGGCCGGGCCATGTCGCCGCGTCGCTCTACCTGTTGATCGGCTATGCGGGGGTGTCGCTGCTGCAGGTGATCGTGCAGTTCTTTCAGCTTCTGGATCGATCCGGCCGGGGCATGGGCGGCGAGGGCAGCCTGCACTTGTTCTTCGGCTTTTCGTTCCTCAAGACGTTGCTATTCGTCATCGCCCTGGTAATGTTCGTCATCGGCTTGCAGTCGCTGCGCATCCGCCGGCCCGAGATGGGCGACGAACGCCGCGATCTGACCGTGTAAAGGATGGCCATGAACACGACTCATACAATCATCGCGCTCTTGTCGATGGTCTTGTTCGTGGCGCCACAAGGCGCCACGGCCCAGGAGAAGCCCGTCTATCGACTGGCCACGTTCGCCGCGGATGTGACGCCGCCGCTGGGTAGCCCGCTCCTGGGGGGCGTCACCGTCGTGCCGCCGACCAAGGCCGTGGACGATTCGCTCTCTGTGCTTGGCTTCGTCCTGCTGGGCGGCGATCAGCCCATCGTCGTCGCCGCCATCGACTGGTGCGAGGTCCGCAACGATGCCTACGACCGCTGGCGCGAGGCGCTGGCGGAAGCGGCCGGCACGACGCGCGAGCGCGTCCTGTTCAGCGCCATCCACCAGCACGACACGCCCCTGGCGGACCTGGAAGCCCAGCGCATCCTCGATCGCGCCAAGCTCGGCGGCGCGCTCATCGGCCTCGATTATCACGAGATGTGCGTCCGCCGCGCCGCCAGGGCGGTGAAGGAGGCCGTCGCCAGGGCGCGACCCGTCACGCACTTCGGCGTCGGCAAGGCAAGAGTCGAGAAGGTCGCCAGCAATCGCCGTTACCTTGGCAAGGACGGCAAGCCGCGTTTCGACCGCAGCAGCATGAGCGGCGGCGATCCATTCAAGCGCGACGCTCCGGACGGCGTCATCGATCCGTGGCTGCGCACCATCAGCTTCTGGAACGGCGACAAGGCAGTGGCCGCCTTGTCCGTCTATGCGGTCCATCCCATGAGCCGCTGGGGGACCGGCCGGGTGACGGCGGACTTCCCCGGCCTGGCCCGCAAGCGCCGCCAGGCTGACTTGCCCGGCGTCTTGCAGATCTACGCCTCCGGTTGCTCGGGCAACGTCACGCCGGGCAAGTACAACGACGGCAACCTGGAGAATCGTCCGGTCCTGGCCGACCGCGTGTACCAGGCGATGGCTGCTGCCTGGAAGGCGACCCAGCGCCGGCCGATCACGCAGGCCGGGTTCCGCAATGTGCCCTTTCGCCTGGAAGCGCGCGATACGGCTGGCTTCAAGCGCGCCGATCTCGACACGATGCTCGAGGACAGGAACGAGAAGAAGCGCAACCTGGCCGCCATGGGCCTGAGCTGCCGCAAGCGTTTCGACGCCGGCCAGAAGATCGATCTGCCGGTGCTCGACCTGGGTGCCGCCCAGGTGCTGCTGCTGCCCGGCGAGTGCTATGTCGAGTTCCAGCTTGCCGCCCAGAAGATGCGGCCGGATACCTTCGTGGTCACGCTTGGCTACGGCGAGTGCGCCACCGGCTACCTGCCGCCCGACAGCGCCTGGGCCGAGAACGACGGCAACCTCACGCCCTGGTGCTGGATCGCCCGCGGAGCAGACAAGGTGCTGACGGAGGCGATGCGCAAGGCATTGAAGGCAAAGTGAAAGGAAACCGGCGAGCCAGGAGCGTGAGCGACCGGAAGATGCTTGGCCAGGTCATCGAGGCGGAGGTCATAATCACGGTTTTCGCATCTGCAAGTCGAAGGATGGGCAGAGGATTTCGCTTTCCTTGTAGTTGGTCGTCGCGAAATCTTTTATGCCAGCTACTTTGGACTCCAAGTGCAACCAGACGTCGCCAATGGATACGCAGGTCCTGTAGTCGTAAAGGCTGTGAGGGTTCTTGATGGCGGACGCAAGCGCCTCAAGTATGGTTTGTAGTTCAGGGGTGAGCTCGGTTTTGCTTCCAATTGTGTTACGTTTTTGAAGCTTGGCGTGGAGTCTTTTTAATAGAGGGCGGTTGGATTGGAAAAAGTTTGCGTTATTGCACTGAGCAGTCTTGCATTGGCTTTGCCGAATAGAAGTATCAAAGCTCCCCTTGGCAGTTTTCTTTGGGCCTTCGGTTGCTCGCTTGCACTGAGTACTATCCATTACTGAGTCCACGCTCTTGTCAAATCGCCTCCAAACATCAGAAACGCGTTCCGAATGTATGATTCCGCCCTCAACGCCAGTTCTCGATCAACGCCTTCGCCAAATGTAACCTCGACCTTCTTATCGATGCGGTACCCTATCCAAGCTAGCACACTGATCAACGTGCCTGATCGCCTTGACCGCCCTCCACTGACAACCTGAGCTCGTTGCATGGCACCCCAAAACGATCCGTCCTCGACCAGATAATCAAGGACCAGTGATAGGTTTTGAATCACGACTCGCTTGAACTCAAGACGTGAATAGGAACAAGCAACATGGAAATCGAATTGTGCCAGGAGCGCACTCAGCGCTGCCAGCTTTTCGGCCGGACGCTCTTTCAGGACACGATCAACTTGAATAGTTGTGTCAAGAAACAGAGGCTTCGTCGCCATCGGATTTTACTTCCTCAAAGGACACAACGAATCGTTTCCCTCTGGTGGCACGCAAAGGGCCTATGATGTCAACATCATGCTCCGCAAAGCGATCAATGTGGTCGTCGACGGTTGCGTCTTCGAGCATCCACCGCGGCAAGTCGGCAAATGCCTGGCGCAACACATCGCGCTGTGCTGTGTTCAGGTCGGGCAGGGCAGCACGCTTTAACGCGGCGTCTAGTAATGCCAACAAATCTCTGAATGGGCGATCGCGAAGATAGGCATACTCCCAAAGCTCTTCAATGTGGCCCTTTGTCGAGGCCAAGCTGGCTTCTGCCTCGTCGATACTGATCGACGAACAGGCATCCTTAAAGGCATCGCGTGCTCGGCAGGCTAGTTGCTGACAGATGTCGCGGATTTCGCCAGCTTGTTCTGGGCTTCGGTAAGCGTCAACCCCACTGCCCGAGGTTTTTTGGCGCAGTTGAGCGGCAGTGGGTGTCTCAACCGGGGAAGTCACCGAGCCGTAGTCAGAATTGGTTTCTTGACCGCCAGTGCCTATGCCCTTATTAAACAGGACCGACCCCGTGAGTCTATCATCTTTCATTGGACATCCCTACTTCTGCTGCTGAAGTAGCCAAGAGAAAATACCCGTCGCTTGGCTTTGCGATTTGAGGTAATTGTTCTGAACGAATATGCTCATCTTACCAATTCGCGATTCATCAGGTCGCGTGTAGGTGTCAATGTCAATGAGAACCCCCCCCGTACCCAGGGCGAAATCGTCAAATTCTCTCCAGCTTGGCTGCGCCGGCCAGCGTTTCTGCGAGAAAATCTGCATTTAGGGCGGCGGCTTTGCGCTTGCGGG
>Ga0194131_10002329_pt1 | contig 31328 bp, 21 predicted proteins | sample TA2KigO120mmetaG_FD_148631 | JGI IMG/M metagenome (GOLD analysis project Ga0194131, IMG submission 148631) | Freshwater microbial communities from Lake Tanganyika, Tanzania - TA2015053 Kigoma Offshore 120m | ecosystem: Environmental > Aquatic > Freshwater > Lake | place: Tanzania: Lake...
ATCTAGTTATCGAAGGTCTGTTATCAACATAAATGATATTTCCAGAGTATTTCTTAACTTCTGGATTAGATACACCCGACGAGAATGATTGACCCAAATAGTATGTTCTATTATTTATTACGGTAGATATACCTGTGAAGTTTGTATCAATAGTAAGAGAATTGGCTGTTCCGACAATCGTAGTTGTTCCACCAGTTCCTACTGTAGATGTAAATCTATTCAGATTAAATCCATAAGTTGGTGTTGTATTTGCAGTTCCATCTGTATTGAAACCTGCAAGTGATCTATCTTGCCAGTATTTCAAGACACCAGTATTTTGATCATAAGAAATTACTCTTCCAACTGCAGTAGATCCGACCCCGACAGTTTGGATAATTCTACTATCTGCGGGGAAAGAAGCACTACTATATCCAATACCAGTTAACTTTATTGCACCTACTGCACTTGCTTTATCTAAAGTCAGAACTGAAGTCGAGTCATATGCTTCTGGATTTTCCACAAGACCCACTCTAGCAATCTGATTTCCTGTAATAAAATCGGGGTTTTCTAAATCATTTTCAATTCTAGAATAAACAATCACATTATAAGCACCCAATTCTCTATAAACGTCTGCTCCATGACCTCCTTGGGGTGGGATGATGACATTAAAGACTGGAGATGTGGATCCGGTAGGTACATTACCTGCAGCAATATCTACAGTACCATAAGTATATCCTGATCCACCTTTAGAAATTACAACTGACTCTACCTTTGAATCGTTGTTAACGGTAATAGTACACTCGGCTCCACTGCCATCACCTTTAATAGGAACTCTGGTATAAGTTCTATTAGCAGTTCCAAGACCTACTCCACGATTTGTGATGGTGACAATTTTTAATTGACCACTCGTTGATGCGTTGTTTCTAACAGAAGCATTCTCAGTGCTTGTCTCCCAGCTCTTAGGAACAGGAATAAAGTTAATAGAATCAAATTTGATAATATCACTTGGTTTGATGGTGTAGAGATACTTCCAAAGATATCCATCACCACTTGTTCCTGCAGATCTTGGTTCTAAATCTACAAATGTTGGTTCATCAAGTGAGGGTCTTCCTTCTGGATTTTCTGGAGAAGTGCCATTCTGCAAACAAATATAAACTCTATAATCACTGTTTACAATATAATAGTTTGCTGAGTATAAACTTGTTGATCCAGAAGGCTTAGAAGTATTGGTTCTACTAATATCATGACGATACATATCATAAGTTGTTCCTGACTGCCAGGTGACTTTACGGACAACTTGCTTTACATCATCTTCTCCAATCTTCTTGAGAGCAATCATCGTATCCCAATAATCATTCTCCTGATCAAAGTTATCCTTTGGTGCTGGAGGAGTTACATCCCAAGTAGATGAATAATCAGTCGCATTAGGAAGACCTACAAAAGCATAATAAGAATTTGAAGAAGAGATTGCTGCAGAAACAAAACTCTTAGCATTCAGTATTCTTAATTGATCAGTTATAATTGCGGACATTTTATGAGTTTTTTATCTATTTATGATTAGATTAGATTGATTTACGTAACGATATTAAGGGTTCCAACCATACCTGAGTGATGAGTGCATTGATAAACTAAAGTATTTGGAGCATCAAAAGGAACTGTAAATATTTGCGTTCCAGTTTGAGATCCACTCAAGAATGAAGTAGTATAACCAGATCCTCCACTGCTTGTGCGAATCGCAAATGGATGAGATCCACCTGTAGAATTTTCAAAAATATAAGTAAATCCTCTATGTAAGTAAAGAGTTGGATTATCGGTGCTATTCAATACTCCAGGGCCAGCGAGTCTATATGCAGAAGCTCCACTTGAGGTTATATAGTATTTGAGAGCAAATCCAATATCTGTTCCATCACCAACAGTTGTATTGGTTCTGAAACTTGTGGCAGTGATAATTCCAGCAGAATTTGTATTTCCAGAAATACTTAACTGATTTGTAAAGGTAGTTCCAGTGATTGTTACACCAGTTCCAAGAGTTTCAAATTTCTTGGAGTTATCGTAATAAAGAGAAGCAGAACCATTAGTAGTAAATGTTGCAAAGTTTTCACCGTTTTGAGCGCCAAGTGTAAGATTATCTGAGAAAATTAATAATGGAACATTAGTTTCTCCAGCAATATAATTGATTGGAGAAGGTATAGTTTGATGTCCAATAAAGAAATCTTCGTCTACTCCAAAATATAACCTATCATTATCAAGAAGATTAACATTATTTTGGAAAGTAGAAACACCAGAAACACTTAAAGTTTCAAGAGACGTATTTCCTTTTACTGTAAGACGACTAGTTGCATTGGTAGTTCCAATACCAATATTATTAAGAATATAATTTGGATTAGTTTGATATGCTAATTGCAAATATCTTCCTTCGGGTCCATCTCCACTGAATCCCGCACTAGAAACAAATGTAAAATTCGAACTGACACCTGTTCGTATTACTCCATTTACTGTAAGGGCACTAGTTGCATTGGTAGTTCCAATACCAACATTAGATAATGTATGAATACCTGTTGCTACAGTGCCCCATTGCGATGATACTACCGTTCCCCCAGAAGAAGTAGCAGTAGAGTATCCAACCCAGGCATCCCCGTTCCAAATGTAAGTATTATTACCAGAAGAAAATGTCTGATTTAGTGTAGGTGAATTTGGGAAATTTATTGCCATCGTTACACTTTCTAATTATTTATTATATACGCCACGAGGGAATACTTGACCTTGCGAAGGTCTTCTTCCTGTCAGCCATCCTGGTCTTGTTTCTGTCACTTGAGAACCAAGATTTATATTACCAACACTTACAGTTCCATTTGATGGTTGAATGCTTATTACTCTACTATTGATATAAACTTCATTTGAAGTTAAACCTCTTCCATTATAAAATCTCACTAAAGGTATTTTTCCTTGGAAAGAATATGCCCCAAATGCAAAAGAATACGAACCAATTGCAATATCTAATGTTGGTAAAATGGAACTTGAATAACTAATATTTCCACCAGACACACCATTAACATATATATTGATAATTCCATTTATCCTACTTACTGCAATATGATACCATTGATTCAAATTGATTGTTGTTGGATGAGTCCAAGTATTAGACTCTCCATTTACTTGAAGTACTAAAGTGCGGGAAGAACTAACAAATAATATAAATTTATTGTTTATACTACCTAAACCTGCCCAACTTGACACTAATGCAGATGGTATTAAAGCATCTGGAGTTGCTGTCATATAAACGAATGTTTCTATTGTAAAATCACCCGAAATATCAAATGAATTACTATCTGAAATTGTAGCATACCCACCATTAGCAAAAGTCAATGAATAATCAGAATAACTATAATTTCCCGTAAGAGTTGCATTATTTTGATTTGAAGTTAAATCAATCCAATTAGAACCAGTTCCTGGATATGAATTAATTAAACTTGAATCCAAATGAAAAGTTAAATTTTGAGTAACTATAGAGTTTGAAATAAATTCACTATTAAATGCTGTAGTTGATGCAAAACCAACAACTGCAGTAGTTAGAGTTGGGAAACTAAAATCTGCCATTAGACTGTCCTCGCACAGAAGAGAATACCACGAGTTCTTGTAGTTTGATTATAAGAACCAGTAATTACAGTATAAACTTCGGAACCACTAACAGTAATCGTATCACCTTGTTGAATATTTGCAGATGGAACTCCGTAATCAAAATCAATTAATACAAAGTCATCGGGAAGATAATAAGGACAAGGTGCTATGTGAGCACTCAAAGGAATACCTTTTATTACTGCATTATAAAAGGTATTAGAATTAAGTGTCTCAAAATTATTATATCCACCAACAGAATTTGTTGCATTTCTCATATAGAATGTCATATCAGATGAACTTTCTTGCCCATATTGAGAAGATTCGTAAGTTGTAAATTTCGTTGGACTAAGACCACCATTACTATATCCCCATTCCGCTGATCTTCTTGTTTGACCGTCATTTGCCAAATAAGTATAGAATAAAATTTTTGGCACCGCTGTGGGACTTGATTGTGAAACAATTCTAGTAAATCCACCTAAGAATAGATAATCTAAATCCCAAATAGGTGTAGTGAAATTGTGAAAGAAAAACACTTCAAAACTATTATCATCAATGTTAAGAGATGATAATGTTGGCTGTTTATATGCAAAAACGGCAAAGTTTGGATCTATTCCAGATCTATAGACATTTAAATCTAATTGATACGAATTGGATGATGCAATAGTAAGTCCTCCAATAGCAAAAATTGGTCCATTGGTTGTGGTATAATCAGTAGTATCTCCAGCTGGATTAGCAGAAAATTCAAAACCATAATTACCAGCAAATCTATTTGCATAAAAATTTCCTCGATCATTAAGATTTGCAGTATCCCACGGATGAAATGAAGATCCTTGAGCTATAGAAATTGCTGTTGTTGATGCTTGAATTCCTCTATAAGTATCTCCAAACCTCTTATTTGCTTGGATAGTGTGCCTTAAGACTCCCCAAGGTGCAGATATGCCTGCAGTTACATCTTTATCGTAAAATGAACTTGTGGATCCATATTGAACTGGTGATTCTCCACCTGCAACTCGAACTGTAAGTCCAATTGCAACAGCACCATTAGAAGAACCTCCAATATCGGCAGCAGATAATGTTACATATTCTCCATTTGTATATCCAACTCCAGGACGATTCACCCAAACATTTTGAATAATTCCATTACCTCTATAGATGTAAAAACTGGCTCCAGTCCCAATACCAGTTGTGGAAGAAACAGGAACATCATAATAATATGTGTTCGCAACTCCAATAGTTCCACCACCACTATGTGCACTGATGCCAGTTACAATACCACTTACAGTATTTCCGTGCCATCCCAACCAAGTAAATGCTTCTTCAAGTTGAAGAATAACATCAGTTGCAGCATAACCTGCTGCTTTTGTAATTGTAGTTGTAGTAATTGCCATTTATCTTTTATAAATATTTATTAAACAGTTCTAGCACAGAAGAGAATACCAGAGGTTTCTCCAAACTTATTATAAGAACCAGTAATAACTGTATAAACTTCAGAACCACTGATGGTAATTGTGTCTCCTTGTTTAATATCTTGCCCTGAGGCAGTAAGTTTAAAGTCAATGAGAACAAAGTCGTCGGGCATATAATAAGGACAAGGGATTAAGTTTCCATTGATTGGAATACCTTTAATTACAGAGTTATATGATGTGATTGGATATCTGTTTCCACTGGTGCTTGAAGAACTATCAATATATCCTTTATCTTTTATTCCACCAGTTCTGGAGTAAATAGTTGCAGGTGTATATATTTGTCCATTATAAATAACTGTTCCATTTCCAGTTGAAGCAGTATAATTTGTTTGGGATGATGTTACAATATAATTTTGTGCTTTTGTTCCGCGACTATCCGTATTATAAATTTGAGACCATCCTGCCTCTGCTGTTCTAGTAGAATATTCAGAATCATTATTATTTTGATTGTTTGCAATTAAAATTGTATTAAAACTAAGTAAAGCAGTACTTCCATTATTTTGATTAAGAGAATCATCTGGAAGAATAAAAGTAATTCCAGCAGAAAATACTTCATCTAAATTCCATAAATTAGAGTTGAAGTTATGTATGATAAAAGTTGAAAATGTACTATCATTTAGTGTTCCACTTATCGATGGTTGATTATATGAAAGAACTGCGAAATTTGGATCAATTCCAGAACGATAAATGTTTAATTTTAGATCGTGAGTTTTTGGTGAATTTGATGTTGCATATCTGAATGTGTCATCATATAATACACTAATTTGTGCATGATTGTCTATATTATAATCTAAAGAATTGTTAATACTATAAGATTCAGCGGGTATATCTAAATCCCTTGTTCCTCTGAAAGAATCTCTATAATATCCTCCTCTATTAGCAAGATTATTTACATCAGATGGGAAGAATGAAGATCCTGCATACAATGACATCTGATAATCACTATATGTTTTAAATCCTCTATAAGTTACACCAAATCTCTTATTAGTATCAAAGTCTTGTTTTAATACTCCCCAAGGACGAGCAGAATCACTTGAAGGTGTAAAGTTTTTATCAAAGAACTGGTTTGTCGATCCATAACCTACAGCATCAATATTTACAGTAATACCAATCGCAACAGCACCATTAGAAGAACCACCAATATCTCCTGCAGATAAAGTCACATATTCACCTTGAGTATATCCAACTCCAGGACGATTGACATATATTGCATTTATTACACCACCGCTTCTATAAACCTCAAATGTTGCACCAGTTCCAATGCCAGTTGTGGAAGAAACAGGAACATCATAATAATAAATTCCCGATGACCCAACAATTCCACCACCACTATAAGAACTAATTGAAGTTACCAATCCAGATATTCTAGTGCCGTGCAATCCTAACCAAGTAAATGCTTGCTCTAACTGATCAATAACATCAGTTCTTGCCCATCCTGCTGCTTTTGTAATTGTAGTTGTAGTAATTGCCATTAATCTTTATGCCTCCAGTTGAAGAATGGTTAGGTTTGCTGTGATTGCTTGTGTAGTACCTGAGAGATTTGTGATTGATGCATAAATTGTGGTATCAGCAGGATTATCAAGATTGCCACCCATTACAAATGGAGAGACAATTTGAGTTGTTGAAATGCCAGTAGTAATCACTTCAGCAATAACACCACTTCCAGGCGCTGGATCAATTCCTTGTGATCTAGAAACATCAGCAGCACGAGATGCGCTATCAGTATATAATCTTAACCAACCTGTGGTTGAAAGACCGACCTTCATCAGAGCATAAGACTTAAATCCAGTAATATTGGTATTACCAATTCCATTGTTTGCAATTGAGGTTGTCACACCAGTTACTGTAGTTCTTGACTGCAAAGAACCACCAGATGCGGTGATTGTTGCAATACCAGCATTGAATGTAACATCAAGACCCGTTCCAAAATTAACTGTTACTGCAGATCCAACGTTTGCGTTATCATCTTCAATAACAATACCAGTTCCCGCTGCAGTAACGTTTAAAAGTTGAGAACCATCAATCGCAGGTAGTGTCCCTGTTAATTGACCTGCAGGAATATTTGTGAGACCTGATGCAGAACCAGAGAATGATGATGCTGTTATAATTCCAGCAGAATTTGTATTTCCAGAAATACTTAACTGATTTGTAAAGGTAGTTCCAGTGATTGTTACACCAGTACCAATAGTTTCAAATTTCTTGGAGTTATCATAATAAAGTGCTACTGAACCATTTTGAGTAAAAACTGCAAGAGTTTCATTATCTACACCATTTTTGAAGGTATGTACTGGTGCTTGATGAACAATATCATTAAAACTAGATGTAAGTCGCAATGTATTGTTGGATGCTTGTATGTTACTAGAAGTACCATCGTGAGAAATATTAAGATCTTGGGCATTGCCAAGTTGAATACTGATATTATCGGGGAGACGAACAACATTATTGAAAGTAGAAATACCAGAAACATTTAGATGATTAAAAGTCGAAGTTGCAGAAGTATTAATTCCAGCAATACTACCAGTGATGGTAGCGATGCCAGCGCCAAAAGTAACGCTCAAATTAGAACCAAAATTAATGGTTCCAGCAGTTCCAACTGGAGTTGAATCATCTTCAATTATAACTCCACTACCACTACCAACAACTCCAATCAGTGCAGAACCATCAATAGCAGGGAGTGCTCCTGTAAGTTGTCCAGCATTTAAAGTTCCATAGAATCCAGTAGCAGATACGATACCAGCAACTGTGAGTGCTTCCGTAACTACTGTAGTCTTAATACCAACGTTACCACTAGAGTTGATATATTGTCTGATATTTCCTTGACCATCAGCAATAACTACGTTATTTGATAGCGTTCTGATGTCGAGATTTCCAGAATTTCCATCATAAGCACCAAGAATTACATTATATGCTCCAGTAGTAATTTTTTGACCTGCTCTTTCGCCAATACCAACATTATATTGACCAGTAGTTGTATCATAGTAAGAAAGTTCTCCAATACCAATATTTCTTCCTAAACCACCACTCAATGAGTAAAGAACCTGATCACCAATTGCAATATTTCTTCCGCTTCCAGATCCTGCAGGAAGATTACCAAGTCTGATGTTTGATGATGCATCTACTTGAATTCTACCAGCAGAAATAGTAGCGATACCACTTACATTTAGAGAAGAAGCATTTGCAGTTCCACCAGTAAGGTTTGTTGCGTTAGTTATAGAACCAACAAGACTTCCATAGAATGTTGTTGCGCTTACGATTCCAGTGTTTCCATAAATTGTAACGCCAGTACCAACTTGTAAAGTACCTTTTGCATTTGTAGTTCCAATACCGACACCAGAGCTTGTAATTCTTAAACGTTCTTGAGTTTCTGATTTATCTGTAAAGATAATATCTTCAGAACCAATAGTAATATTAGAACCTGTTGCGGTTCCATTAAAATCTGTGACAATTTTTAAGTCACCATTTGAAGTAAAGATTGTTGCAGTTCCTCCAATGCTAGGAGTTCCTCCAAAATTATCGTAAATGAATCCCAGATGATCCTCACCACTTCCATCAATATTTTGACCTAAAGTAAAAGTAGCAGGTAAACCATAAGGAGAAGATACAATAGAAATAGTAGGAAGAGCAAATGTTTGTTGGAACGGAGAGTTTAATAAAATTGTATCAGAATTAAGTATAAATGCTCCAACATCAGTTTGGAAAAGTCCCCCCGGAGTATAGATTGCAATATTAGGAGAATCAATATTTAAAGAAGGTGTAGAAATATCTACAGTTGATGTATCAATTCCAACTGAGGTAAATGTATTACCGTCATTACAATCAAAATTTACTGTTCCTAAAACATCTAGTTGTGATATTGGATTTGTGGTTCCGATACCAACATTAGAAAGAGTGTGAATTCCTACTCCAGAAGTTCTCCAATAAGAATCTCCACCACCAGAACCTGAAGTTATAGTTCCAGAAACTCCAACAGGAGAGAAATCTACCCACTGAGAAGAATCTCCATCATTGTAATAAATGAAACCTCTACCAATCAGGCTGCTGTACCAGAGATTTCCTGGACTTGGTGATGCTGGTGGGGTATCAGAAATAGTTACACTTACTCCAGCACCAACTAAACCTGAAATATTGGTAAGTCCGCTACCATCTCCAACAAAATATGCAGCAGTTACAATTCCAGAGAAACGAGAGTTGCCAATTACATGAAAATCTGTGACGGGATTAAATGTATTGAAACCAACTCTACCAGAAGAATTTACATATTGTCTAATATTTCCAGCACCATCAGCAATAACAATATTATTTGATGAGGTTCGGATATCTAAGTTATTTGAGTTTCCATCAAATTTACCCAGAATAACGTTGTTATTTCCAGTTAAGAATCTTCCTGCTCTTTCCCCAATAGCAACGTTATTTGATCCACTTGTTAGTGCATCTAAAGCATATTGACCAATTGCAATATTTGTACTTCCACTTGTAAGACCTGCCAGTGGTTGATCACCAATAGCAATGTTAGAATTTCCAGTTGTATTTGGAGCAGCATTATAACCAATCCTTACATTCTCAAGGCCAGTTCCAAACTGTATTCTTCCAGAGTTAATTGTGGTAATACCAGTAATCGTTAAACCACCACTAACTCCACTAAAAACTCTTAAGGTTCTTGTTGATGTCAGTCCAGAAACATTAACACTTCCAGCCTTTAATTCTCCAGTTGATGGCTGATAATGCAACTTATTTTGATCAATTAAAAGTTGCCCATCACTAGAAGCAAATGTTGGATAATAAGTAGTAGTTGTTGATATAGAATTGGTAACTGTTACACTACTTGCTGCTCCAGTAAGACTTCCAGTAATTGTTGTCGCAGAAATAATACCAACAGTTATTCCAGTTTCATTAATTACAGTTCCAGTTCCAATACCAATCGAATTATTTTGACCATCAATAGTAATCGAGGAACCTCCTACAGTAAGAATTCCTGTTATACGAGCATCTCCATTTACCCATAAAGTGGTTCCTGATGCACCGACTGCACCAACTTCTAATGTATATCTGGAATTTGTTGTTCCTATACCAACATTTTTTGTTGTATGGATTCCAGTTGAACCGTTTGGATCCCAATATTGAGAACCTCCTTGAGGAGGATCAATATAAACTGTAACTCCAATTCCAAGACCAACTGCAGTTACAGCAGCACCAACAAAGTTAATAGACGTAATATTTTGTGCTAATCCTACAGGATTACCTTCTTCTAATACGGTAATACCTTGAATTGCATCAGTAGATCCAAGACCAATAGTTGCTTGTCCTACGATATCAACGTTTTCTCCACCAAAACATGGATTTAGCAGTGAAACTGTAGCACCATCAACTGCGACGTATTCAGAATCAGTTAATCTAACACCGTTAATGAATACATCTACAAGTCCAACAACATAAGTTGCTGCAAAAGTAACTTGACCAGGAGTTGCAGTAAAGTTTGATGCAAATTTTTGTGAGATTGGAAGGTTTGCCCATGCAAGACCACTTCCAGTCGATCTTATATATTGATTTACGCTACCAATTGATCCACCAATAGAAATTACCGCATTATCAAGAATTAAACCATTGGTAACTTCAGCATTATAAAATTTTGATAATTGACTTACTGTTAAAGATGTTGCTCCAATTCCACCAGCAACTTGAAATATATTTGCTCCTTCAAATTCAGTTGTTTTGATTCCGACTTTACCAGAACCAGCTTGTGCCCAAATTAATGCTCCACCAACTTCTAGACCATTTCTAACAATAAAATTCTTATCTATTGCCATTTGGGTTCACTCTCCCCCTAGTTTTTATTATTTATGAAAGAATCAGTTAATTGTGTTTCCGCAGGTGTCTTTTATTGGTCCTTTATTTGTAGTAAGACTATCACTAATAGTATTAATCAACTGCTGAAGTGTTAAAGTAGTATATTTTTTGTATTCATTCAACCAATATCTTAGTTCATTTATAGTGGGTGGTCTTCCAGATTTTAATACAAAAGTAGATTTAATATTCAATGCAACATTATTCCAACTATCCCCACCAACTGAAGATGATGTATATGAAATTCTTACAGCACCATTTGCTCCCTTTCCTCCTCTATTTCCTTTAGATCCACCACCTCCTCCGCCGCCATAGTTTCCACCATCTCCACCTGTCAATTTTCCGCCAGATCTAGCAATTCCTGAAGAACCAATTGCACCAGTTAAAGATGCCCCATTTCCGCCTGGTCCCCCACAAGAAGTACAAGAATCTGTTCCATCTGCACTACCAGCACTTGCTCCATCAATTAAACCAGCGCCACCTCCAAATCCACCTCTAGTATTATTAGTACTAGTTTTGTTTTGTCCAGTTCCACCATTTTCGGATCCACCAATTCCAGCAGTAGATTTTGCTCCACCGCTTCCACCAGATGCAGAAAAAGTTCCGCAAGAACTAGTTTGTCCAGATTGCCCTATTTCTGCTTGCCCTTTAGATCCTCCTACTGCACCAGATCCACCATAACCAACGTTAATAACTAAAGTTTGTCCTGAATTTACTCCAAGAATACCCCTTTTTATACCTCCACCACCTCCACCTGCTCCACTATCAGTTTCGTCTGTTCCACCTCCACCTCCACCTCCGATACACAAAGCGAGAACACTTGTTACTCCATTTGGAACAATCCAATCATAAGTTCCTGGATTAGTGAAATCAACTACATTTCCAGAATTGCTTGTTGCAGGTTTAATCAAATTATTAATATTGGAACCATTTAGACTATTAACATAATATTCTCCATCTTGTCCCAATGTTGATGTTGCATTGACACCAAAATCAATAGGGAGATTTTGAACAGAAACTTGACACGATTGTGTTGAAACAGTTACAGAAGCTTCTGGTGAATCCCCACTTGGACCCACTCCTACAACAGTATATGTTTTTGTCTGAGTAACTCCTTCTATAACAACTTGGCCAGATGGTGCTACTACCCCAAAATTTGATCTAACAGAATCTGCATTTTGAGTAGACCAAGATATAGAAACGCTACCTCCATATGGAATAGTTGTTTGATTTGCTGATATTTGAGATCTAGTATTAGTTTGAAGAGGTACAGTAACAGATGATGGTCTAGACCCACCATTTGGACCATATGCAGTTATAGTGTAAATTTTACTTTGTATTACACCAGATAATAAAATACTTCCTTCGGTTTGTCCTGATCCAACTCCAAAATTGGATGATACAGAAGTTGCATATTCGCTAGTCCAAGATAATATCAAATCACCTCCATAAGGAACTTGAGAAGAAGATGCTGAAAGTTTTATTATTGGAGTTTTGTCTGCTATTGTAGTAAGTGTCCATTGTGAAGATACTACATTACCGTTTGCAGTAAGGATTGAAACTGTAGTATTTCTTATTTCCGAGTAATCACCAGATGTCATATAAACATCTACTGTTGTTCCTATTCCAACAGGAATATTGTTTCCAGTAACTCCATTTACCATTAAGTATGAGTTTGGATTTGAAGTACTTACTCTCAAATTGCAATCAGACTCTGCAGGACCAGAAACAGTAAAACTAGTTTTTTGTAATGTATTTCTTGTTAAATTATCCAAATTAGTAAAACTAAATGGATTTACAATACAGAATCTTACAGCACTAGAAAGAAACCAATTATCACTTATAGTCTCACTAAATATTGAGTTTAAATTTCTGTTATCACTTCCCGTTACAGAGAATGTAGTTTGAACTTCTCCGTTAGATGCAGGAGAAGATTTTACTTGAAGTGTTATGCGATCTCCATTTTTGACACTATAATTTTCAGAAGAATAATCTCTTACAGTTTCCAAAATGGAACTTGAATTTAATCTTTGTACTCTAAATTTTCCAGGACTAGTTATAGATGCAACTGCTTCATCTCCTGGGGTCATTCCACTCAAAGTTATTGTATTACTATAATAATCTTTATCTCTATCTACGCTGTTTAAATCACCAAATTTAAATCTATCTGGAATAGTATCAACAATAGGAACTCTTGTTGTTACTGAGTAATTGGCAGAAACAGTGGAAGTTTTTCCTATAATTCTTAATGTACAAGTATTTGTAGCACTAAAGTTACTTGTACTTAATAGAGTTAATGTAATAATATCCCCATTAAAAACTTTGAAAGTACTTGAAGAAATATCAGAATAGTTTTTTACTGTAGTTAATCCTACAACTGGCAATACTCTTTGTACTTTAAAAAATGCCCCTCTTCCTTCTATAAGAGCAGTCATCTCAACGTTATTATCTGCTCCGCTCAAAGTTATAGAGTTACTTTCATATGTAATATCTGGAGTAGCATTAATTACATTAGTAAAAGAAAATTGATCTACAGTAGTATCTGCTTCTCTAGTTGTTATGTTATATGTCGTTGAATAAGTTCCAACCAAAACTTCTGTTGTTAATTTACTATCATAAAGAGAAGATGACACTCCTACCATTTGAATGGCGCTTCCAGTCAGAACAAGTCCAGAATATACAGGAGATGCACCATTAATTCTGATTGAAGATATCCCAGAAGTGACAATTATTTGCGTTGGAATAGAAGGTTCTAATCCACCTAATGTAACTATATTACTAGATGCTGGAGATGATATTTCCAAATTTGAAGAATCATTAAAAGAAAATGGTTCTGGAGTTATATCTTTAGATCTAGTTAAAACTCTCCACTCAGAAAATTTCTTACCAACTCTTACATTTGTAGAATACGTTTTAAAGAAATCTGCATCGGTTCCAGATGAAGTCTGAACTCTGACAGAAATATAATCATTATTTTGTACAAATTGAGGTAAAGTAGAAAATGGACTTCCATTTACAGATAAAGAAAAACCCGCTCCTACAGTAACTCGTGCTCTATTATTAAGTCCAGTAATAGTTGTTATACCAGTTGTATATGCCAGTCCTGGTGTGGCGTTGCTAATATTAGTAAAAGAAAAATCATTAGGCCAATCATCAAGAGTACCCCTCCATGAATACTCTGATGCACCTCCAACCGCGCCTAGAAGTGGCATATACTATATCCTCCTTATGCGTACTGAGACTGTGAATAAAGAACTGTAAAAGTATTATTTGCAGTTTTTATAATAACATAGGTATATACATCAATACCATTTGCATTTCCAGATGTTATTTGTGATCCGCCATAATATCTAGGGGTCACTGTTAAACCATCAATTTGAACTGTAGAATTATAATATGGAGTAGGACCTTGAGAAGTCATAATAGCAACTGTCATAGAGTCACCAACTTCTAAGAAACTATTCAATGTTTGTGATGGACCACCTCTAAAGTTTATCGTCCAGTTAGCTTGAGCATTAGATGTAAAGTAATAAACATTGTTATCTCCAAGATCAATATTAGTAACACCAGTTGTCAGAATTCCTGCAGTAACTGTTGCTTTTTCAATAATTTCGAAGAGTCTAAGAGTTCCATTGACAGCCATAGAACCTTCAACATACAGACCATAACCTGCTTTTGCACTGGTAGTTCCAACACCAATTGGAGTATTAGTGTGAATACCAATTGCATCAGGTTGCCATCTACTATCAACGTTATATAAGAATCTTCCGTCTCCAGTAAAGGATCCAATAAAGTTTCCTGTTGCATTATTTACAACAATATCAGTTGTGTTTGTTTGGGTACTAATTAAACCAAACTTCTTCCATTGATTGTCTGAAGTATATGTCCAACCAAGGGTTCCACCAGATTCTGGAGTTGCATTATATACAACGTCTCCGATATTACCAGAAATAACAGGAGTTGAAATTCCTACTGTATATTTTCTAGAGATAGTAGCATCGCCCTGAATAAACAGAGAGTTTGCTTCAATACCTTTATCTGAAGTAGATGTAAGTTTATTATTAAAGATTACTGGACCACTGAATGATGAAACGAGATTTCCATCGGATCCACCTTCAACTTTAATTGATCTATCAATATTCATCTCCGAGGATGATTGATAACTAAATCCAATTTGCTCAGCATTGTTAGAAATTTCTTCACCAGTTACTGTTGGTATTGGTGAATCAAATACTTCAATTGTTCCATTTGAAGCATTAGTCTTTGTGTTTCCAACATAAAAGTCACCATCACTGTTCATTCCAGTAAAGATTACAATACCACCATCAAACTTAAACGTTTGAGAAAGAAGTTCTTCCTGTGGAGAAAGGTTTCTATCCTGTCTATCTGGAAGTGAAGTTGAATAGTTACCAGGACCAAATCCAAGGTATTCAAAAGTATGTCCAGAAGCACGAATGGTAGAGTTTCTACGAAGTTCAACTGGACGTGGTTTAATTCTTTTAATTATAGCTCCAGTTAAATGAGTTTCTCTTGCAGTACCAAATAATCCTCTAAAAACTGAGACATTATTGCTTGTTACTGTAGATCTGACTCTAAAGATCTCACTGTCGATTAACAGGTAATCTCCAATCTTGAGATCTAATAATGAAGTATCTAATGTAATTGTAGTTGTAGTTACGTTAGATACTGGTCCAAGTAAGTTGGAAGTTAAATTATCATATTCGGCAATCAATCTTCCACTGAGATTTTCATTTTCAATAGTAGTTTTTCCACCATTAGGAGAGAATCCTGTTGGATGAACATAAATTGTTCCTGTTGTTGCTGGAGAAGAAACGCCAACACCAACATTAATCGAGAATGATGTCAAACTATTGATTTTTTTAATTACAAATTCTCCATTATATAAAGAACTGTTTGCTCCACTGATAAGAGTCTTATTATCGACCTTTAATCCATGATTTGATGAAGTAACAAATGTTGCAATTCCACTCGTATTATCATAAGTTAAAGAACTTACAGATAAAGTAGGACCAACAAGAGACAGATTACCAGTTCTAGCATAAGTCAATCCAATACCAATAGTTTCTCTTGGACTAATAGCAGTGATAGATTGAAGTTCAATTTGCTTATCTTTGCCATTAGAAATTCCAGTTATTCTATAATAATTGTTGTAGTTATCGTAATCATCAAAATTAATATCCGTTATTCTAACTGTATCTCCTACATTACTATAAATTCTACTTACAGAAACGATAGCAGGAACGTGTCCAGTAGTTGTTGCAGTTCCCGTTAATGCAAAAGTATTTCCTACACCAGCGGAACTTCCCCCATCAATAATTTCTACACCTGTTACTGAACCATTAACTGCAGTAACTCTTGCTGTAGCGTGCTTTCCAAAAGCATCGTTAGAAGAATCTAATTTTACGTTAAAGAATACTTCGGTTCCAATACCAGTTCCATAATTTGAACCCGCATTAACAATAGAAACTTCAATAATTCTATTAAATCCATGATCAATTGATGTATAAACTGTATGTGCAGTTCCAGCATTATTGGAAATAATGTTTGTTATACCTACTCCAATTCTGAAATCTTCACTCCATTTAGAAATAGTTTCTCTTGTCAAACTCTTTTGTGGATCATTAATAACAACTTGTCCAACAGGTTCTGCTAATGCAAAAGAAGAAGTTGGTTTAGGATCAGATGCAATATTATCTCTATTTAATTGTGGATAAAGATATTGAACTGGCTGACTGAGTTTATAGTCTATAAATGGAGATACTGTTGGACTAGCAGAAGAATTTACGACAGTTAAATGATAAATTCCATCTTTTTGTCCTGGAACATATTTTTGAATTTCTTTTGATTTATAGACTTGATAATTTGCAAATAACTTTTTCTTTTTGAATCTAGGAAGATTTCTATTTCTTGTAATAGTATCATTTGAGAATGTTCCTGGATTAGTTTCTAAGGAATAACTAAAGTGCTTAGTACTACTGATTCCAGTTACAGTAAATGTACCATTAAAGGAACTATTTGCAATTCCAGTAGGATTGTTTGTGCTTGTTATATTAATAACTTCAACTTTAGATCCGATTTTCAGTTCATGTGGAACTTCCGTAATAACATTTGCAACACTATTTTCCCAACGAGCATTTGCAATAATTCTAAAGTTTCTTAACTCAGTTGAATTTGAAAGTGTAGATGTCGTATTGCTGTATTGATATGCAACTTCAGCGTCAGTAAGGCCAATTGTACTATTTGATTCCTGAATAATAAATCCTTCAATAGGAGGTCTAGCAGTTACAGGAGAATCTGATGGAATTACATATCTAAACTTGTACAAAGAATCTTCAAGATTTCTGTTATCTACTCTTCTTGTTATAAAAGTTCTAGCCGTAGCATTTCCAAGTCCAGGTGTTCCAAGATTTTGAATGACTGGATAAATGCTATTGTTTGCGGTAGATGCGACACTTACATACCATTGATTTTGTGTGGAATCCCATTGAATAGGATGACCAATATCTCCACTTTTTTTATCTGATACTCTACTTACAATTTTTAATACTCCACCTTTATTATTGATGGTTATTGGTTTATCATTTACTGCATCATTATATGTTTGTGCCAATTTAATTTGATTTCCACTGGAAATACTAATTCCACTAGCAATTACATAATAAACTTGATTAGATATCAATCCATCAGGAAGATGTCCATTTGAAGAAATAATTCTAATAGATTCACCATTAACAAAAGCGTGATTATTTTTTAATGAGATGACATTATTACTGATTAAATTAATTCCAACTGAAGTTCTACCAACTTCATATGATTTTTCGGAGATTAATTCTGTGGCAGAACCAGCAGTATTTGGCATTACAATTCTTGCCGAATACTGAGTCGTAACTCCACTATTTGTAACCAAAAGATTTAAAGTATCATTGGTTCTTGCACCAACTCTATATCCTTCAATTACATGATTTGGTGGAATGCTTTCATTGGTCTCATTATAAAGATAAAGTCTAAATGTATTACCTACGCTTACAATTTTAGGAACATCTAAAGATAAGAACTCGAAATTAGATTCTTTTGGTTCATATTGTTTTGGTGGAATAATGTGAGTAATATATCCAACATCATCTCTAGCAAATGAATTTGATCTATATCCAGAAGAAACTAAAGACTTTGCTCCAAAGTTTGAGTTTGAGTTGGTGATTGATAAATCGCCACCAGATTCAGATAAGAAATGCTGAGCATAACCAATAGCGAAAACCGAAACTACCTGAATAATGGAATCGTTGGATGCTTTAATGTGATAGTTTTCATAGTTAGGTTTGAATCTTGCTCTGGAGTCGGATTGAAGATTTTCATTTCCAGATGCCGTTTTATCTTTATATGTTCCACTAACAGGGTCATACTTAACAAACGCATTGGGATCCTTTTGAAGTCCAATACCAGTGTATTGTGCAACAACCATGGATTTAAATCCAGTTGCTTTTGATCCATCTGCGTGAAGACCGCACATTCCATACACTGAACGAAGAGAACAGTTAAAAATGTATGGTGAAGCAGACGTTACTGTATCAACGATAATATTAAATGTCGCTCCAGTTACTGATGGTAGTGGATTTACTGGAGAGTTTTGAACATTATATTGAATAACTGTGTCGCTTAATTTTTCTGAAATTACATGTTGTCCATCATATCCTCTTGCACCAACACCTTGAATCTTGATTGGAGTATCTACATCGGCACCATCAAGAGGTTGTGCTAAAGTTACTGTTACAGTGGTAGATGAAGTAGATCCATCTCCAGCACGAATACTTGTAATTCCTACATTGTCTCCTGCAGAACCAACAATTCTATATTCATCTACTTTTGGTTCAATATCAAGCGGAGTAGAAAGAAATTCTGGAGTAATCGCACGACCACTAGATTGACCATAAACTCTTCCAATTTTTTGATAATAGAAATCTAAATCAGTATAATTGGATGAGAATGTTTGAAAATCCTCATTAATAGATACTGGATTTACACCATCAGCATATTCAAAAACAGTTAATTTACTATGAGAAAAGTTGGGAACAAATGTATTTGTTGTATAATCTTTAAAGCAAAATGTATTAGGATCTGCGTCAAAAACACTAAACTGCCAAAGGTAGCAAGAACCAGTTACGCGGAAAATAGCAGATCTCTCAATATTAGGATTTTCTGGATCTGGAATATACTTTGGTCTAATTTTAGTTTTACGAAGATCTAGACCAACAATAGATGTTCCTCTAGGAACGATTACTCCACCATGAATACTATTAATTTTGTAGAGAATATTATCGTCTGAATCTAAATTAAAGTTTGCAGTTAAATCAAATGGTGGCATATTATTAGATTGCTCGCCACTTCTCAATCTAAAATTATTATCTCCATCTGGAATCCAACCTGGACGGTTATCTACAATATGCTCACCTGGATAGAGCAAAATTGTAGTTCTTCCGAATCTATCGTTATCTTTTCCTTTTTGATATGAAAATCTTGCTGCTTCAATAAGTGCTCTTTGAATAGTTTTGAAAGGTCTTGTCAGAGAGTTACCCTGATTTTCAACGCTATCTGTGGAGTCAATGCTTGAAGGATCAACGTAAAGTATTTCACCTTTTACGTTCTTCAAAAAGTTTTCGAGTCTGCTAAGCCCCATTTTCTAGTCTATATGAAGTTCCGTTATAGATTATTTAGCATACAACAAAACCTCCCAGAAGGAGGTTTCGAAGCCACACGGAAGGGGTTTGGTTTTGTATCGCCTTTATTATTTTATGACATAAATTCATTTATGTCAAGATAGTATAATCTATATTTAATGTCTGTCTGAATCCCTTTAACTGTGGATAAGTTCCATGATATATCCATGTGGGAAATATTAAAAAGTCTCCTACTTTAGGACTGAATTCCATTAATTCGTTTCTTCTCGAAAACATAAAAAAGTTTCCAGATCTATTATGAACATCTTCATGATCTTTTTCTGGAACTTGAAGATAGAATACACAGACAATTGCTTTAATAAATGAAGAATTGTGTGAATGTACTGTATGATATGAATTTTCTTTTCCTATTGCAGTCCAGCATTGCTGTCTTGATAATTCATCATTTTTTATAATTAATTTTTTTTCTTTTAATTTATCTAAAATTAATTGAGAAAGTTCATCTATTATGTAAGTCTGTCCTATATGATTAACTAAATTGTATTGCTTTATATTTCCAGTGCTGCTAGTTAAATGTATATTACTTTCTATATTGTTATTTAAGATTACTTTTTCTATTTCTCTTTGTACTTCTTTTACTTTATCTTCACTTATTGTTTCTTTTATAAACCAATCATCAAAAAAATTATGCATTTTCTTTTTCTTCTTTCCATAAAACGTTTAGTCCTTTTTGAAAGACCATTACATATCTATGCTTTCTAGTTCTATCTCTCCATTCACCTTCGGAACCCTTCATTTTTCCACGAGAGTGTTTAGTTCCGTCTGAATAGTAGAAATCTTTTTTTCGATCCGTGAGACCGTAATACTTAAAGTTGCAAGCGCGATAGATTGTGCCAGCATGGTGACTGCTATCAGCATAAGAGATGATTGCTTTAACTTCAGTATCTTTCCGAAGTTGTTTAATCGCTCGTGACACAAACCAAGAAGTGATGTTATATTCTCGTGACTGCGTATCAGGTTCGATGCAAAGTCTTGAGAGTTCGAAGATTCCTTGTTGTTCATTACGATTTAATCCAAATGCTCCTACTGCTATTTCTGGGACTGGGAGACCAGTAAAAACGCAAGCACCAAGGCACCCGCCAAGTCTAAGAGGACATTCCCACTCTGTATGCTTGTAAAGTCCATAGTTGAAACCAGATTTAAAATCTTTCGATTCATCTTTAAGATAATGATGAGTATAAAGAAGTTCTCTGATTTCTTCTTTACTCACTTTATCTATGTAAAAATCTGATTTCATCTAAGTATTTTTACTCAATTTGTTTGCATTTTAACATATATTCTACAGTATTTGCCACATCATTCATAGCATCTCTGAGAAATGGTTGCTGACCAGATTCTTGTTTAATAATAGGTCTGGTATCATCAGTGAGAACCCAACGCCACTGCTTCATATCCTTACAATACCAGAGATTAATTTTCATGTTTGAAATACTCCAATCTAATCCAGTTGATGAGGGAGTTGATTTCCATTCGCTCTTGTTCAGAACATTCGAGAGCAGTTTTGACTCTAGCATAACAGGTAAGTGCATCAATTGCGAGTTGTCTATCTCTTTGTGAAATTAGTGACATTGGAGTGTATAGAACTCATGGAGAATAGGAGACTCGAACTCCTGACTTCCTGCTTGCAAAGCAGGCGCACTACCGACTGTGCTAATTCCCCTAGGTGAGTCGGATATGATGATCCCGACTCTTATGATAGACATAGCCTATCAAGAGCCCCCGACAAGACTTGAACTTGCGACAACCGCTTTACAAAAGCGGTACTCTACCAGCTGAGCTACAAGGGCATTAATCGACAGGTAACATTTCTGGATTTTCCAGTTCAACTTCAAACAACATTGGATGACATAATTCATCAATCAAATACAATGATGATCTATACAAATCCTCAGGTTCGAAACGTTTTTCGTTATCTGCTAATTCTAAGATGTCCGTATCGTAAATGTAACTTTCTGGAACATCATCAAAAGTAAATGCGACGTTGTTTATGAAATACATAAGAACCAACTCGGATCCTCTATTATACCAAACGTATCTGGCATCTATTCTGTATTTCATAGGACTGCTCCTACTTTTGTTTATTTAGAGGTTGATTATACCTCCATGAACCATACGATGACAATTAGCACAAAGAACAACGCACTTATCAATTTCTTCTTGAAGTTTTTTATAACTTGAAGATTTTGCAAGTTGTGCTACCCTTTCATCTTTCTGTGATGGATCCAAATGATGCAAATCCATTACAATAGAATTATATTTAACTCCACAGGCAGCACAAGGTTTATCTTTTGCTGTTTTAATCATCTCTTTTCTTTTTAACCAACTTGTCTGTTTTGACTTTGGTAATTTGTTTTGAGACGCCCAGAGTTTTTGATATTCTTTTTGTTTGTCTTTATCTTTGTATGGCATAAGGTTCAGTATAACTATTAGATATTTAGAACCTTAATAGGCGTGGTCGGATTCGAACCGACACTGGATCGATTTTAAGTCGATTTTCTCTGCCGTTGGAATACACGCCCAATAAAAACTTACGCTTTGTAAGTAATAGGATTATACTTCAGATACTCAAAGAATGTCAACTTCATTTCTTTATGTGACATTCCGCAGTGTTTTGCTGCTTTGGGAAGATTCCATTTTGCTGTAAAGAGTGCTTCATTTGCCTCTTTAACATTTTCGGGTGTTGTTTTTACTGGAACTTCTTTAAGATCTTTAAGATTGAGTTTTAAAAAATTCATTTTTTATTTGGCGACCTTTTTGAAGGATTTTTTGGCGGAAAATTTTTCGCGCCAAAAATGGAATTAAAAGTTGATTTTTGTCAGAGGGGAGTCACGTAATGAAGAGTCTCTTCATCAACTTGATCTCGAACAACATCAAGAACATTCATAAACTGTTCGATGGTTTCGCACTCTACTACTTTTTCAGAACCTTCGCTAGAATAGAGATTGAAGGTTTTGGTAACAGGATTGACAACGCACCGTGTCAAGTATTCATCATTCATTTGTTTGGGGTGCTCCCTCGATTACCTATGTAATATACCAGGCGTCGGGTCACTTGTCAAGGGGCGAGACGATGGGAATTTTCGGAAGGTCGATTCGTTCTCCAAATACAAGGTAATAGCAATCTATAGGCATACCATTACCTTGCAAATGAACGAGATTTCTTTCTGTTCTTTTTACAATCAAATTTTGATTTGCTCCAATGGGAGTCAAATGCACAGAAATAGTATTCAGATTTACGAGTTCTAACCACTCTTCTGGCAACTCAATTACTTTTGTGTTATGTGCTCTCCCTTGAACAAACAAAAGATTTTGTTGAGCATAAGGAGGTTCATAGTTAAGAACGTAGTTATCTTCAGTTGGATGTTTAATTTTCATTCTAGTATATTAGTAATAGTGGAAATCCCAAGATAGGATAGAGTTTCATCAATATTAATTAGATCAATATTATTATTAGCAATTTCTTGTCTTGAATTCCATATTGAAAGTTGTATGGATTCTCTTTCTCTTCTTAATGCATTTGCTGCAGATAATTTTAAATTTAAATTATTGATATTATTATTAAAACTTGTTTGAATTCCAGATAAAGTAGATAATGCTGTTGTTATTTGTGTATCTTCTGTTGGGCAAGTTGATCCCAGAGTAGTAGTTATACCACTAAGTTGAGCAACTGTAATAGTAGTTGTAAATCCCAAAGGTGCCCTAACAGTTGTTGCAGTTCCACTAAAAGAAACTGGATAATATGCAAATCCAACTTTATAATATGCAACTCCAGGTCCAACATTTGGTTCTAAAGTGGGAAATACATCATCATCGAAATCACCAGGATCTTCGAGATCGGGATACCAAGATTGTGGATATGGGTATCCACCAGAATTTGAATATGCGATTGATACACCAACTCCAACAGTTTGAGTATCCAATATTCCAATTGTCTGTGGGGAAGATGGACTTTTTGTGCTTAATTCTTCGTATGTACTCAAATTATATTGAAATTGATCCGTAGATTTCAACACAGTGAATGTAACAAAAGACCCATTCGATTCTGGTGCTAATGCACTTCCAGTTGCAAGAGTATCTAAAGTAAGAGCAGTTACTAAAGTTGTGCTTGCAATACCAAGACTAGTAACAGGAGTTGTAGTTGTTTGATATATTCCTACAACATTTGATGAAGATGGCAAAACTCCAGATTTTGATGATTGAACAAACTGACCAGGTTTAATTGCAATAGTAGAAGACGATCCAACTGGAGAAAGTACTGTCAAAATAGATGATCCAACACCAATTGTTCCAATAAAACTTGTTACAAAAGTATCTTCAATATCTTTAGTTACAGGAATATCATAGTATTTTACACCATAATAATTCTGAGTATCAAATCCAAATGGATTATTAGCAAAATAAGTAGTAAAACCAGTTCCATTAAATACTGTAATAGTTTCGGATCCAAAACCAATAACATTTGCATATCCAGTTTCAGATAATTTTGTTACTGTAACTGTGTAAGTGCTTGTTGTTGCTCCAACAACTCTCCAGAACATATCGGTTCTACAACCGACATTAACTCTATTTTGATATGCGTTTTTTACACTATTGATCCCAGAATTCACTGATTCAAAAGAATTTATAATATCTAAATCTATTTTTTTTATAGATTCATCATATGGAATTTTATAACCATCTAATTCAATGATTCTTTCTAGTATCTCATTTATTTCTCCTTTTTGTCCTGCTTTCTTTTCCGATAAAGAATTTATTATGTCAGTGTAAGCCATAATTTATATTTTTTGTATTATTTATTTTATAATTCTAACCATTGCAAAGGATGAGTTGATCCTTGATGATAATTTGAATGCTCTTTTTTTAGAGTAATTTTTATATCACCTGGAATTGTAATCCTTTCCCCCTTCCTTTCTGTAAATTTTTGAGTAAAGTGATGGACATTACTTGGGAATATCAAAACAGTTCCTTCAATTGGCGTGATTGTATAATAATCGCAATTATATCTATTAAATCCAAGTAATAAATTTCTTTGGTTTGATGTTTCAAATAATCCACCCACTACTTGATTACGATTGAGTGGTTGATTCACACAAAATTTATCCGAACTCTCATTGGTATTCAAATAATACACAAAACTAATATTAGATTCATTATGATAATGTGGATTTAGTTCTGGAGTTTCTTTATCATGATATCCAACCCAAGATTTAATGATGTGATAATCCAATTTAGTATAATCGACATTCAGATGTTTCATATACTCATCAATATTTTTCTTCAAGCTATCAAAAAAAATTTTATATTCTTTTTGAAGATGTAAAAATATTTTACCAGAAAACTCTGGACTTTCATTTTCATATCCGTTGAACCAATATTCTTTTAGAGTTTCCAGATATTTTGATTTGAATTGTTTATGGCAATCTACATCTCCTTGATAAACAACTAATGGAAACATTTCGTGTATTTTATTCATCAATTTCCATTAATAGTATATTCTCTATTATCTCCTGGATAGTCATTAGATGTCAATCCTTCATACTCTGGAATATTTTTTGAGGTATCTTTTCTTTCCGCAAAAACAACAAAATCGCATTTTATTGGTCCACCAAGATTATTTTTGATAATAATTCTAGATCCCCATTCAATTCTATCGACAAATAATTCCTGATATACTCCTACTGGTGTTAATGTTACTCCTATAGTTTCGACATCAACCAAATCTCTCCAATAATCTGGTAACTCAATTATATTAGAATCATTAAGTTTTCCCCTCAAATAAACTTCCGCTGCAGGTCCTTCTACACAAATATATCTTAAACGATGGTTTTCTTTTGATGGATGAGGAATATCAAATCCCTTTTTACTTACTTGTAACTTAGCAAGTTTTGTTTTTATTGCTACGATGGTTGGACTGGATATAGTTCCTAATACAGATAATTTTCCACCTATAGATACTTTTCCAGCAACTGCAAGTTTCCCATTAATATTTTCACTTCCATTTCTGGTTCCTTTACCATTAAAGATTGATTTTCCAGTTTGAGTTAGAGCACCAACAATAGTTACGGGTCCAACAAAAATTATTTTTCCAGTCCAAGTTAAATTTCCAAGTCCTGTTGTATTTGGAGATATTATACTTATTGCTTTAGCATTAATAATTTTAATAAGTAGAGAATTGATTGTAATTCCAACCATTCCCGCTCCAGGATCACCTAATAAAATATCTAATGGACTTGGTTTTCCAGCACCAAGAGTAGTTACTTTTAAAATAGATGGAACAGTGGGCCAAGGAGCAGTTTTATTTGTTGATCTACCGAGCATCATTGTTGCCATAGGTGCTCGTGGTGTTGGATAACTCAAAGGAGTTCCAACTAACGCAGGACCTTCAATCCAAGCAGTTCCATTAATTGGTGGGAGGATACCTCCACCTAAACAAATTGGAGATATAGGATCTGGAATTCCTCCAGGTATGTTTTGAGCGACATGAAGTTGTCCCCCAACGTGTAGTTCCGTTACTCTTCCCATTTTATCCGACTATATCTTTTACTAATTTAACAATTCCTTCCAAAGTTTCTTTCAATGTTTGAGATCCTGGTGGTGGAATATCGATAACTGCTGGATTTTGCTCATTAACATTTCCACAGAGTTTAATCTCATCTCTAGTTGAAATATTTACTTTCTTTTCTCCAGTTAAATTTGCTTCAACAGAAGCAGTTGCTGTGATCGTAGGGGTCTTAATTTCTACAGAAGTATTAGATAAGATATTAATATATCCAGTCTTATTATCTGGACCACTTGCAATCATATCTATACTTTGAGCGAACATTCTAATTCTTCCGTTAGGTGCTCCAATAATAATGTCACCATTGTCTGCATGTAATACAAATGCGGTATCATTGACGGGTTTATCACCACATCTAATCTGATATACTCCAGGACAGCGATTTACAGTTCCACCCTTAAGTTTTCCGCTATTTAAAAATGCCATATACTGGGACTTGGATAATGTTGGATCAACATTTCTAAGAACTGCAGCACATTTAATTCCATTTAGGAATACTTCCCCAAATGCAATTTCAGCATCACATGTTGTTTTTCTCCATAAATTTGGGGTATTACTCTTAGCCATTTGGTGCTACTCCTACACAATCTCTTACTGAAACAACTTTTAAATTACGGCGAACTCTTCTAATTTCATCTAGATCTGTGCCTTTAATCACTTTAAATACTGGAATTAATTCTACATTAAAACCACTATCACTAATTATAACAAGTCTTGGTCTTTCCGTAAATCCAAATCCACCATCAATTACATTAACAAAATCTAGTCTTCCATTGCCATTAAATACGGGTTCTAATATTGCACCCTCACCATTACCACCACCTTCAATTATAATTTTGTCATTTGGGTTATAATTAAATCCAGGATCAACAACTTCTACTCTATCTATGGTCAAAGTTACTGGATAAGTGTCACTACCAGAAACATCATTTTCAATTTTTGGTTCTGGTGGACATCCTCCTGCAGTAATTTGTTCATTAACAGTAGATGTATATGGTAATTTACCTGGTATTTCTACACGATCTCCTATCCTGACTTCAATTATTGATCCTGGATCATACGGAGAATCCCAAGTTCCATCTTTTCTCTGGATGATTGTTTGGCATCTATCTGCCCAAACTCTTCCACTTCCCCCTTTATCTCCGTTAAAGATTGGAAGATAACCAAATCCGGGATCATTAATTACAACTTCTGTTACCCCAGTTGTCGTTCCTCCCGTCCCAGTTCCCGTGCCAGTTCCTGTTCCTGTTCCTGTTCCTGTTCCTGTTTCCGTGCCAGTTCCAGTATTATCTCCCCCGCTACCACCAGATGGAACTTTGCCAATCACTGAAGTTCCTACAGCACGATTTCCCTTTCCACAAGAATCTTCAAAAGAAACAAAGGGTGCTTTACTGTAACCAGATCCTGGGGTAATTATATCTACTCCTAAAATATCTCCAGTTGCACTAATGATTGGATTTCCAGATGCTCCAGATCCCCCACCACCCCAGAAAGAAACTTTTGGTGGTCCGCAAAGAATAGGTCCAACATTGCATCCAGAAACAGCACTAGCAAGTGCTCCACCAAAATCTAAATTGAAATTGAAACTACCTGGATTTACTGCTGATTTAAACGAATCTGCAATTCCAAGCGCAGATTGTATAATTCCATTGATATCCAAGTTTAACTGTGGTCCGCTAGGAGCACCATCAAGAAGATTCCAATCTTCTGTTACGGGACATTTTTGATCTACCTTACAAGTCAAGAAATCTAAAAGATTTGTGATTGTATCTAAAACTAAATTGATAAAATTGATTGCTCCTCCAATTATACTGGAAAGAGATGATAATATAGAGTTAATTGCTCCAGTCAATTGACCAATAAGTTGCCCTAAAATATTAGTTAAAAATGATTCTAATGCACAAAGAGGAGCATTGATATAACGATCTATAATCTGCTTCAAAAAATCTACAATCATATTGACGAGATTATCAATAATTCTATTAAACAAACATGCAATTAAATCCAAAGTAGTTTGTTTCGCTTCATAAAATTGAAATCTTTGATGTAGTTGTAGTTTTCTTCCAGCACGATTCAATACACCATTAATCCTTTTCATTATTTCCTCACGCAAATAATTGATCAACCACTTTAATCCAGATGCTATGGATTGTGCGGCAGCATTTACTCTTGATTGGACTTCATTAACAAAGTTTTGACTAGTAGATAAAAATGAATCTTTTCCTGTTAGTTCAGTTTTTAAATTCTGAATATCTTTGATTAATTTTGTAATCGGTTCATTCATTGCCGATGTATCAATCGGCTTACAAGGTGTAGGAAATTTCATTTTGTCCTCTTTGAGGACACGTTCATCTTCTTTTGTGGCGGGATATTTGTCCGCACTACACATTACTCCACCACCTTTTAGTTCCATTACTGTGTATGGAACTTTAACTTCGGGAACTCCTTTATAATGAACTAATTGCGATTCGACTTTTTGTGGAATAATTGGAGTATCATCTGTAGGTTTTGTCCCATCAGGACATTGTTTATTCGGAAGAACGGAAATGATCTGGTATAGATCATTCATTTCTCCAGGTAAATCCCACACTCTTACCCAAACAAAAGTGTAAGGTAAGAGAACTCCTCTCTCTACTTGAACTTGTCCTCCAGAGGATCCATTACTAATAAGATCTTCTGCCCAAGGGAGATCTTTATCTGGAACTTTTGATGGAGGATGAAGTTCTGGGATTCTTACCTTATATAAGAATCCTGGAGCATTTCTTTCGGCATCTTTAGAAATAGAACAAGATGGTTTTCCAGTTCCTTCTTCCAGATATGCCGTAAGGGGAGCAATCTGTGCAACGTAATACTTTAATTCACCTGCTAAGAGAGTACTCATCAGTCTTCGTAAATCCTACATTCAAGAGCATTTGGATGTGAGTCACAATACAATTCCAATCCTGTTGGATCGTGATCATCTTCTGGATGATTTTTTTGATACTTCTGTAAATCGTCAAGTTCCCCTTCTAAATGTCTTCTTCTCTGGGAACTTACATTTGGATCATCAAGTTCATTTCTATCATCATTGATATGCTGAGATAGTGTCCTATCCATTTGGAACACGCCTAATATAATAGTTGTTAATTATTTATTGTTGTTTAAACAACTCTACCATCAGAATCTCTAATTAAATTCATTTTAGTATATGTATTCGATGGAATAAAAAGATGGCACAATCCAGATACCATATATTTTCCTCCATTTTTCTTACTTACTTCAGTATTTTTCTTCACAGAATTCTCTCTAAAATCACAAAAAATAATATCTCCTGCATTTATTTCAACATCGCCATCTGTGGTAACACTTATTTCTTTCAGCATCATCTGTCTTAATCTTGCAGATTGATTAATTACATTATCCACTTCAATATTTTCTTTTTGAATTGATTTGAATTGAGATTTTACACTATCCCCAGGAGAAAATCTTTGAGCAATATCTACATTAGCTGTGTTTATTTTTGTAATTTTTCCGCTATAGTCTGGAAACTTTGGTAAACTTGTTCCAGCGATAGTTATTCCAGATGGATTTCCTTCATATGTTTTAGTTGTTTTTGTATCATACTTCATTGTCAATGGATTCCATTTTTTTATTCTAGATCCATATGCTCCATCTCTTAATTGTTTCTCCACATCTACAGCTTTAGATAAAGTATATTGATATATTTTTCCATCAAATCCTGGTGGTAGAAATGGAGTATTATTTTTTATAAATTTAAGTTTTTGTTTCTGAGCAAATAAAGAATCTACTGATTTAAATTTATACCCTTTTGATGTATGAAAAAATAAATATCCTGCAGTTTCTCCTTTTTTTCCATTTTCAGTTGGAATAGAATATTTACATAAATTTGTACATAATTCAAAAGGTTCTTTTGCCTTTCCATGAAAAGATTTAGTATTAATTGTTTCGTCAGCATCAATCTCAAATGATGTTTTTAAAGATTCTTTAAGTATTTTAGTAATACCATCGGATATTTTTCCACTAAAAAATGAATATACTTTAGTATCTTCAATAATATTATCAAAAAATTCTTTAGATACTATATTAATCTCAATTCCTTCTTTTAATGTGTCTTCTATTGAGTGCCAACTTTGTATTCTTAAATTTTTATCAAAAGATAATGTTTTTCCATCATGTGTTACAGAAAAACTTATTTTTTCATCTCCCTGCAATTTTAGTGACTCTACTGATCCAACTTCTCCATCTGCTTGACCGCTATCCATATAAATGGCGCGAATTCTTATAGTATGATCAAATATACTTTCACGATATTCAACCAAAGGTAAAGCACCTTTTCCTAACAAACTTATAGTTTTACCTTCATTTGAATAAATGTCAAACTTTGTTATTTGTGCGGGTTCTCTACTTGCCATTTTTTGTTACTTTCTTATTATTATTTAAGCTGGAACACCAACATATATTATTCTATTTTGTAACATAATTCCGTCAGTATATGTTCCTTGCAATTGAGCAACTTCTTGACTTAATGGAGAAGTTGATAATGAAGCAGTTGATCCTGGTCCAGCTGGATTCCATAGCACCCACCTTCCATTTTTCCATTCATAATATTTTCCATCTGCTGCTTTCTTTTTCTCTCCTTCTTGAGATCCTCTACCAAGTCCAAATCCTTGAAGTTCTCTGAAACTAGTATTTTGAGTATCACTTACTTTTATTTCTTGATTCATTCCAAAAAGACCTCCAGCAAGTTTAACAAACTTGCCATCTTTATAAACTACACCTTGATTTTTAGTTGCTGGAGTTCCTGTTGGTGGTTTATTTGCTTGTCCGCTTGGGTTTGCTTGTGCTTGGGTTGGATATGGTGGTCCTCCCTTGAAGAATCCTAAAACTTGATTTATTAATTGTCCACTATTACTATAAGGTGTTCTTCCGTCTAGTTCATAAAAATCTGCACTTGTATGCTCTCCAGATCCACTTCCAGTAAAAAATCCTTCCTTGTCCTTATTTGGTTGCGCTCCAATGATAGTTCCTGCTTGAATAGTATTTCCCTTTTTAACTTTTATTTTACCATCCCCAAAGTGAGCATATAAAGTAGTAAATTTTTGATTATTGTTCG